>Ga0210026_1001839_pt1 | contig 19534 bp, 18 predicted proteins | sample CryGeymeta201509_FD_183977 | JGI IMG/M metagenome (GOLD analysis project Ga0210026, IMG submission 183977) | Groundwater microbial communities from Crystal Geyser aquifers in Utah, USA - Crystal Geyser metaG 2015-09 (SPAdes) (version 2) | ecosystem: Environmental > Aquatic > Deep subsurface >... | reverse complement strand
CATCACAAAATAATTCGACTAGGTTCTTCATGCCTGTTCCTCTGTTGGTTCCCACTTTCTTGGTCGAAAGATCGGATCTTGGAACAGGCATTTAGTTCAATTTCTTAAACAGGATTGGGGTTAATTAAAAACACACGAAACAGAGTTTGATGGTGCATAACGTTCCCTAGCATTGTTTAACAATTCTTTTATCTGCAAGTTTGGCAGGGCTTAGTCTGTGAGCGTACAATAAGGCAAAACATTAAGTCCAAATAATAATAATGAAAAAACACATATACGTTGCCTATACTGGCGGCACAATTGGTATGCGTCCCTCCGAACATGGTTATAAACCGGCTGCCGGCTTTTTATCAGCAACAGTGGCTCAAATGCCTGAGTTTTACCGCGAAGAAATGCCACAATTTACTATCCATGAATACGACAGTTTAATTGATTCGTCAGACATGAGTCCCAATGATTGGCAGCAAATCGCCGACGATATCGTCGCCAATTACGCTAAATACGATGGTTTTATTATTCTACATGGCACAGATACCATGGCTTATACGGCATCGGCTCTTTCGTTTATGTTGGAGGACTTAGGTAAACCCGTGATCATCACAGGATCACAAATTCCTTTGGCAGAACTGCGCTCAGATGGCCAAGTTAATCTGCTGAACGCTTTATACATTGCAGCCAACTATCCCATTGCGGAAGTCACATTATTTTTCAATAACCAATTATTCCGGGGCAATCGAAGCCGCAAGGTTGATGCTAATGGTTTTAATGCCTTTGATTCACCCAACCTAAATCCGTTATTACGTGCCGGTATCAAAATTGAAGTCAAATCTGAGTTGATTGGTATCGCCCCACACCGACAGTTAAAGGTTAGTCCGATGCTTGCTCAACCAATTGGTGTTGTGACTCTGTACCCAGGGATTAGTGCAGAAGTCATTAAAAACACCTTACAACAACCAGTTAAAGCGTTGATTTTACTGAGTTTTGGTATAGGTAATGCACCACAAAATCCGCAGCTACTCAAGCAATTGGCTTTGGCTAACGAACAAGACATCATCGTTTTGAACTGTACTCAATGTTTACGCGGCAAGGTGAATATGGCTGGGTATGCCAATGGTCATGTATTACATGAAGTGGGGGTCGTGTCAGGTGGCGATATGACGCCAGAGGCTGCATTGGCTAAACTGCATTACTTGTTAAGCAAAAACCTGCCCATCGCTCAAATAAAAGATTTGTTAGCTCAGAATTTATGTGGCGAGCTTAGCGAATAAGCAGACATAAAAAAAGCAAACCGAAGTTTGCTTTTTTTGGTATTTCTTACATTCCTAAGAATTAAAGAACTACGATGTTCTCAGCTTGAGGACCTTTTTGGCCTTGAGTTACAGTGAACTCAACTTTTTGACCTTCAGTCAAAGTTTTGAAGCCAGTTCCAGTGATAGCACGGAAGTGAGCGAAAACGTCTGGGCCATTCTCTTGTTGAATGAAGCCGAAACCTTTAGATTCGTTGAACCATTTAACTGTACCAGTAGTAGTAGACATATTTTTTCCTATAAATTTCAAGAGTAATTTTGCCCCAATTGAGGCGGTTTTGTGCTGAAGCGTGTTGCAATTACTTATGATCTACAAGACGAGGTACTGCTATGGAACATCGAAACAATGTGCATAAATATCAAACTTACTTTCAAGCCCGCTTAGTATATCCCTAAGTTAGAACAGGTCAACAACTATTATTGTTAGAACTGGTCTAACAAGGCTAATCGTTTCAATAGCTTAGTCTAAATAGATAGTCTTTCTTAGCCCTCAGAAAATATTGACGGCCCAATAAACAGGTAATTTATACTACCGTTCAAGCCGAGTGGTGCCCCGGTGTTAAACACGATGAAATGCTGCTTGCTTTGCCATGCAATTTGCAGGATGCAAATTAACTGGGGCGCACTGTCTGCATGCGTTTGCTGGCAATCGGCACTAAACATAAAGCAGCACAAAATGCGCCAAGTGTAGCGATATAAAAGACATAACTTGCGCCCTGCCCTTGCAACCAATAATGACCTGCAAAAATATTGCCCAATGCGCCACCAATGCCAAAAGCCAGACTGATGTAAATAGCCTGACCTTGGCTCTGATATTTTTTACCAAAATAAAAATGAATGAACTGGATTGAGGCCGCATGACTTAAACCAAAGCTAAAGGCATGCAAGGCTTGGCTAACAATCAAACAAAAACCATTATCTGCGACGGTCGCTAATAAGAGCCAACGAACTGCAGTTAAAAATAAACTATTAATCAATAACCACTTGGTACTAAAGCGCTGGAGTAAAGCCCCTGCGTAGATAAAAATGAGCACTTCCACCATGACACCGATGGCAATCAACCAGCCTGTTGCCTGACCGCTATATCCCAAATCTCGTGCATAGAGGGCAAAAAAACCATAGTAGGGTCCAAAACTAAATTGCAGGAGTAAGGCAGAAAATATAAACGCTAAGAATACCGGTTTGCGCAACAAAGCCCATATAGAGCCATAGGAACTGTCTGAATCTGTGTTAACCGCTGGTTCGCGAAGCAACATTGAAACCGCAAACAAACTGAACAAAACCGCGGCACTGACAAAAATAGGTGACTCCGACGCAAACACGTCAATCATCGCCCCCGTAAAAATAGTCAGCACAATGTAACCAATACTGCCCCACAATCGCACTGAGCCGTAACTGAGGTTGCGACCTTGCACACAGGCAAGGGTTAATACTTCGATTTGGGGTAAAACGGCGGTCCAGAACATCATCATCAAGGCAAGACTGATGGTGAGCCCCCAAAAGCCTTGGTCGAGAAATACCAGACAGAAGGTCATAAAGGTTAATAGCGTGCCTAACTGCAAAACACGCAAGCCTTTGCCTGACTTATCAGCTAGCGCAGCCCATAAGTTTGGACCAATAATTCTAGCCAGTGTGATTAACGCCATTAATTCGCCAATGTCAGTTGACGAAAATCCACGGCCATCTAGGAAGACCCCAATATAGGGTACCAATACACCGAGTTGTCCAAAGTAAAAAAAGTAAGTCAGCGCCAGTAATACGATGTTGCTTCGCGAATAAGCGCCCTCAGCCATATTTAATCAGCCAACTCACCCTACTTAGCCTGAGATGGAATAATAGGGGTTGGACTAATCACATCTGCATTTTGTCCACGATGTCGCAACAGATGGTCCATGATCACTAAGGCCATCATCGCTTCTGCAATGGGTACGGCACGAATACCTACGCAAGGATCATGACGCCCTTTAGTGATCACTTCAGCACTTTGGCCTGCAACGTCAATGGTTTCTCCCGGCACACTGATGCTTGACGTAGGTTTAAGCGCCATATGTACAACCAAATCTTGGCCGCTGGAAATTCCTCCAAGCACGCCACCTGAGCGATTTGACTTAAAGCCGGCGGGTGTCATCAAATCACGGTGTTCACTGCCCTTTTGTTCGACTACAGCAAAGCCATCACCCACTTCGACACCCTTGACAGCATTGATTCCCATCATTGCATGAGCTAGATCGGCATCGAGACGATCAAAAATTGGCTCACCTAATCCAACTGGCATATTGGTTGCCACCACAGACACTTTGGCACCAATCGAATCACCTTGCTTTTTTAAGTCACGCATGTAGGCATCAAGTGCATCTAACTTACTGGGATCAGGACAAAAGAAGGCATTAGTATTGGTAACGCTGTGGTCAACTTGTTCAATTTTAATGGGGCCAAGTTGTGATAAATAGCCGTGGATTTCGATGCCATGTTGTTGTTTAAGATACTTTTTCGCTACGCCCCCCGCCGCGACACGTATCGCGGTTTCGCGCGCAGATGAGCGCCCGCCGCCACGGTAGTCACGCAAACCGTATTTTTGCTGATAGGTGTAATCCGCATGCCCGGGTCGAAAGGTGTTTTTAATCGTTGAATAATCATTGCTGCGCTGGTCGGTATTTTTAATCAATAAACCGATACTGGTACCAGTCGTGAGCCCTTCAAATACACCCGAGAGGATCTGCACCTCGTCTTCTTCGCGACGTGCTGTAGTGTAGCGCGATGTACCTGGCTTACGTCGATCCAAATCCCCTTGCAAATCCGCTTCGCACAGCGCCAGTCCTGGTGGACAACCGTCGATGATGCCGCCAATAGCAATGCCGTGACTCTCTCCAAATGTGGTCACTGTAAAAAGCTTACCAAAGGTGTTACCCGCCATAGTCTTAAATCCTGTGTATTCTGTCTAAATGAAATGCCACATGGTCATGTGCAGCTATTCTCGAATTAAAGTTGGACTGCTCGCCAGTACTCAACTAAATCGTGTTTACTGATGGCAAAAACGCCGCTTCCACCCCGTTCAAATTCAACCCAGGTGATGGGCAAATCGGGATACTTAATCGGCATGTGTACTTCGCTATTGCCCACTTCAACAAACAACCAGCCGCCTTCTGTAAGGTGCTCTGGCGCTTGGCGCAAAATGTCGTCCACCAAATCTAACCCATCTAAACCCGCAGCTAGGGCAAGCTCAGGTTCATGGTGGAATTCAGCCGGTAAATCACCCATGTCTTCGGCATCCACATAAGGAGGATTACATACGATAAGATCATATTGTTGACCAACTAGCGCGGTCATCAAGTCAGATTGGATGGGAAAAACACGCTCTGCTAAACCGTGTTCATTGATATTTATTTCCGCTACATCCAGTGCTTCACTGCTGATATCAACCGCATCGATTTGAGCATTTTCAAAGGCATAAGCCAGAGCAACAGCAATGCATCCACCCCCTGTGCACAAGTCGAGAATACTCATCGGCTCAAAGCTTAGCCATGCATCAAAGCGATTTTGAATTAATTCGCCGATGGGAGAACGCGGGATCAAAACACGCTCGTCGACAAAAAATGGTAGTTCACAAAACCATGCTTGATTGGTTAGATAGGCTACCGGGATCCGCTCCTCAACCCTGCGTTGAATCAAGTGGAACAGCTCCTGTTTTTCTAACAAGGTTAAGCGGCTGTGAAATAATTGATCGCCGGTTTGCAGAGGCAGATTTTGCGGCAGATGTAAGACCTGCAGAACAAGACTCACCGCTTCGTCCCAAGGATTGTCTGTGCCGTGACCAAAATACAGGCCAGCTTGATTAAAACGACTCACAGACCAACGCACATAGTCGAGCATAGTATGCAAACTTTGAGCGCTAGATTCTAAATTAAGGTGTTGATTCATTGTATTATTTTTCAACTTTATTAGCTGAGGCATTGCTGCCGTTTGAATGTGGTGTCTGGTGTGATTTTTGTTATGCTACACCAAGAATTGCTGTGTCCCTAAAAATTGATGAAAGCCAAAACCCCAAAACACCTTGCCACGTTGACGCCCGATGACCGAGAGTTGTTTGAACAGACTGTATCGGGTGTCGTGCCTTTAAAGCAGGACAAAATACCGCCTCAGCGCTTTTCCAGCAAGCATAATTGGGCAACTAAGCAAAAAAAGTTAGCGGCCAGTAAAGAGTCCAAACAACGCTCAGCGAGCTTTGTTTTCTCGGATGGATTTGAAGGGCATTTTGCTGAAAATGACAAGGTAAAGTATCTGCGCCATGCTAGCGACAGTGCAAGATTAAAGCGTTTAATCCGGGGCGATTGGCCTCCCGATTTATTACTTGATCTACATGGCTTAAAACGTGAGGAAGCCAAACAAGAAATTGCAGCCCTGTTAATGGCGGCAAAAAAACAACACATCGCCTGTGTCTGCATCATGCACGGCATAGGTAAATTCATTTTAAAACGCAGCGTTCCCAATTGGCTCATTCAACATCCCGATGTATTGGGTTTTCACCAAGCTCCGGTTGAATGGGGCGGAAAATCTTCTTTATTGGTGTTGCTCGATGTACCGGATAGTCACCAGAAGAATGCGTTTGAGTAAGCTGTTTATGTATGTAGTGACATTTAATCCGAATGTGTACGGCTATTGATGCGTTATCGAAGCAATGCAACAGTGCATGTCAACAACGTTAATTTAATAAGTGTCAGGTAAACAGCCGCCAAAACCACCCTTCACTGAGTTCTTCCTCGCATTGTTTCAGCTGAGCCGCGTAGTCTAAGCCTCGTCGTTGCACGGTTTTTGCGACTTTCTCTAACCAAGCTTTTTGGCGATAACTGCCTCGTTTAAAGCCACCCCACCCTTCGTGGTAATTCAAATATTGTTTCTCCGCATCCCATTTTGAAATGCCATTAATTTTGTGGGTTTTAGTGATAAACCACCCCATAAAATCAATGGCGTCATCAAAATCACTGCGATCTGCCCAACTGTTGCCCGTCTCACGCACATAATCATCCCAGGTTGGCGTCTTGGCTTGAGAATACCCATAAGCAGTACTGACATGTCCCCATGGGATGAGACCAAACAAGATATAATCCTTGGGAGGACGTGCATCGGCTTTAAATGAACTTTCTTGATACATCATGGACATGGGAACATGGATTGGCACGCCCCACTTTTTACGCATCGCGGCAGCAGCATCATACCAATCACGTTTTTCGAAGAAAATCTCACAAATATTGCTGGTGTTTTTCGGTGGCGTCACACTACAAGCCGCTAAAAATAAGCTCAAGAGACTGCTCGTTAACATTATTTTAATATTTTTATTTTTTTTTGTGAACTTATCGAACATCGGCCACTCATATATAACGTGTTCTAGTTATTGTGTGTTTTCCCTGGTAGTAGCTTTGAAGCCTGATGCAAATCAGGCTTTTTTTTGTCTGTTAGCTGGCCTCGGACATGGGCTGTTTTTGGCTAAAGTAATCTACTAGAAAATCGTCAAATGACAGCACATCTTGCGCTTCTATTTCAGCCTGTTTTTGCAATGAAATCTCAGCTTGTTGCATTAATTCTTGCTCAGAAAATATGAGGTAATCTGCCGCCATAAATTCTTGTTTGTATTGCTCTGCCAGTTGCAATCCCAACACGCCATTATCAATATTTTGATCTAACATCAGTGCTAACATTTTGGCCGACGGCGTCAGCTCAGGATCGCGGATTTTGCGCCATTCGAAAGCAAGTGCCTCAGTGTAATCTTGGCAATTATTCGCTTTATCTAGTATCGCAGCGATAGCTTGCATATCAGTAAACAAACTATCTGCCCAGTCAGGTAAACTAATACTACGCCCTTGCTTGTGGAGTAAAAAGGCAGGATCACGACCTTGGCTAACCACGGCTTTCAGATTTCTTTCAGTTTCTGCGTAATCTTCTGCACTCATAAACGCACTGTCGCTGATAGCACAGTAAACCAAAAACACGTCAAGAAAAAAGAACTGACGGCGTTCGATACCAACTGAGCTGAATGGATTGACATCGAGGACTCGCACTTCGACGTAATTCACCCCTCTGGCATCCAAGGCATCAGTGGGTTTTTCTAAACGTTGAGTAGGTTGTTTGGGTCGAATAGGCGAATATAATTCGTTTTCAATCTGTAACACATTTGCGTTTAACTGCTGATGTTCGCCATTCACCTTACCGACAAATTTTTGATAATTTTGTGACGGTTTATTAATGGCTTGACGCAATGAGTCTATGTAACTATCGATGTCATTGTAACAAATGGCCAATCCAGACTGAGCACTGTTTGTGTAACCCAAATCACTCATTCGCAATGACGTGGCATAGGGCAAGTAATAGGTGCCTTGGCCTAACTTTTGAAAACTAAGTTTACTATTTTTGTTTTTCAAAAAGGAGCCGCAAAGTGCTGGTGAAGCGCCATAAAGATAGGGAATGAGCCAACAAAAACGACGATAATTACGAATTAATCCGAAATAACTTGCTGAAACAGTTTGCTTGTCCGCGTCTTTACCGGCCGTTTCTTGCAACCATAATTGCCAAAAATCTTGCGGCAATGAAAAATTAAAGTGCACACCAGAAATAGCCTGCATCATACTACCGTAACGATTTTTCAAGCCGGTGCGATATAAGGTTTTCATCTTACCGATGTTGGACGAACCATATTGGGCTAATGGGATGTCGTCATCATTTTTAACAAAACATGGCATACTCATGGGCCATAGCCGTTCATCGTCCATTTTGCTCATTACATATTTATGCACATCGCGAAGTTGACCAATGGTCACATCCGCTGAGGTTTCAGGGGGCGTAATGAATTCTAATAGTGACTCTGAGAAATCAGTGGTGATGAGTTCATGCGTTAAGGCTGAGCCAAAGTGCTTATTATGTGGTGTTTGCGCCAGCACACCGTCCGCATTTACCCGCAATGTTTCGCGCTCTACACCATGTCTAATACCTGTCAACGCTTGCATCAGCGGCGCTTTTTCTAGCCGTTTTAGGCGTTCACCAAAGGTTAAATTATTTACTTGCAAAGTCATGTCCAAAATTTAAAGGTCTTGCAGCAATAGACATTGCCAGAGCCAAATCAATTACAATTACGCCCATAATAAACCGGCAATCATGCCACTGGCGCCCGAACGCTTTACGAAAAATCACTTAATCCAAAGGCAAAAGTTGATAAATGAGTTAACCGTATTATCGCCCCTCTACTATGATGTTCATTACTTGAATATCAAGTATTTTCATCGTAATAAAGCGTCTTGTGAGCGATAGAAGCCAATTTAATGTGCAGTAGACGTGCAAAAAATACCCGGAACGCGGGAATGGTACTTTTATTTCCCGACTTAATCCTTCATTATGCATAGTCTCTGACCATAACAGCAGGAGTGCCTACTTTGTCGAATACAACAGCTGAACTTTTCAACCAAGATTTTGCCCTAAGACAATTCAGCGGTAATCGCACGTTACTGGTTAGTATGTTAAACAAATTCATTGCACAATATGCAAATTACCAAGAAAAACTTGATGAGTTAATGGCGCAGCAAGCTCAAGACGACTTAGTGCGTTATGTGCATACGATCAAAGGCATCAGTGGCAACCTGGGCCTAGAATCCCTCTACCAAGCCAGTCGTTCTTTTGAAACGGCACTCAGTCAAGAACAGGTCGCCTCAGAGAAACATATTTTCACTTCGTCCCTAGCCGTGACCCTGCAGCATATTCAAGCGTTTGTCGATGCTGCTGCATTAGATTCCCCTCCAACATCCGCTCCTGCAGTGTCGAACAGTGAATCAGTGCCTTCATCTAACAACGAAGGCATTATGTTAGCTAAACAGCAACTCACTAGCGCATTATCACAGCAGCAATTTATCTCAAGCAGTAAGTTACTTGATTTTCTACAACGGATTAATTTGAGTCCGAGTGACAGCGAAGCCGTGCAAAAAGCAATCAATGAATTAGATTACGCCACTGCCATTCGATATTTGAAATAACATGCCACCACCTCTAGATGTCGTCTTTGATCACGAGGATTTTGTGGTGATCAACAAACCTTGCAATTTTTCGGTGCAAAACGAGGTAGAACACCCAGGTTTATTACCTTTGGTTTGCCAAAAACTCAATATTGACAAGCTGTGGTTAGTCCATCGTCTCGACAAAATCACCTCTGGATTATGGATTTTGGCAAAAAACGAGGCAGCAGCAGGCACATTTGGCAAATTGTTTGAAAATAGATTGATGGAAAAGTTTTATGTGGCCATAGCGGCAAAAAAGCCCAAAAAAAAGCAAGGGACAGTGAGTGGGGGCATGAAGAAAGCCCGCGATGGACAATGGATGTTAGATCACTCTACGGCTAACCTGGCCACTACTCAGTTTTATAGTTTTAGTTTAGCCTCACATCGTCGATTGTTTTTATTAAAACCCTTGACCGGCAAAACCCATCAAATCCGAGTCATGATGAAAAGTTTGGGCAGTCCAATTCTTGGGGATAAATTATACAAAGGTGAAGATGCCGATCGCGCCTACCTGCATGCGTATGCATTACGTTTTCAATATCAAGACCAAGCCATAACTCTCACTTTACCGCCCAGTGTTGGTGAAAACTTCATCGATAATGATTGCCAACAACAATTGCGTGACCTGGGTGCACCGTGGCTACTTCAATGGCCCAAGGTAAAGTCATGAACTTGTTTAGGTTTTCAGCGATGGAACATCAATTATGAAACTTGCCATTGTTGGACATGGCGCCATTGGCAATTTGTTAGCCTATCGCTGTCAACTGCACAAAATAGAATTTGAGGTTTTAAGCAGACAGACCTCAAGGTCGGTCTTAATCGTCAGCGATCCAGACAAAGGCCTGAGTCGTTTCACGCTATCTAGTAAAGCGTTGGCGCAAGGTTCTGAGGCCGATCTTATTGTCGTGCCAGTTAAGGCCTATCAAGTAGCGAGTGTTATCCACACTATTAAGCCTTGGGTGCAGCCAGCACAAACAATTATGTTATTGCACAATGGCATGGGCACCATTGATCTTGTTCGCCATGCCTTACCAGATAACAATTTATTAGCGGCCACCACCACCTATGGGGCTTATAAATCAAGTGATAATGCGCTGCAGATCAAAGGGTTAGGTGCAACGCAATGTGGTTGGATTTATCAACAACCGTCCTGTAATAACAAGGCAATTGAAAATGCTATCTCTTGTTTATTGCCACCTGTCACCTTTCATTCGAATATTCAGCTTGCACTGTGGCGCAAATTGGCAGTGAATGCGTCGATTAATCCCTTAAGCGCTATTCATCAAGTACAAAATGGCGCACTCAAAAGGCCTGAATATCACATCATTATTGAACAAGTATGTGATGAAATTATGCGATTAATGCAAGCTCTAGGCTTGCCTAGTAACACACAAGACTTGTTAGCCGAGATAAACACAGTAATTGATAAAACCGCAGATAATTATTCTTCGATGAATAGAGACGTCGCGGCAAAACGTCCAAGTGAAATTCACTTTATCAATGGCTATATCGTTAGCCAAGCACAGCAGTATGGCATACCATGCCCTACAAATTTGCGTCTGTTCAACAGCATTTGTGACATCGAAAAGGCTTACCTGAGCCTTTAAGTTTCTCAGGTAACTGGCATGCTATGGATTAATCGGCCATACATTTTAGCCAGATGGATTTTGTTGAACAACCCTGTGTTTTATTAATGGAGAGAGCCTTGCCAGAATCGATATTGCTCAGCTTAGCCTCACATCCTTTCACTGAAAAAGCTGCATTGCTGTGTTTAATTGTATATGTATTTTTTGCGGCAAGAGGCAACATTTGGTGTTGGTTGTTCGGTTTTATTTCTGCGTTTTTGTATACCTTTGTGTTTATTTATTTAGACATAGACAGTCAAGTTTTGCTCAACACCCTTTACATGTTCCTTGCTGTTTTTGGGTGGATGATGTGGCAGTCTCCCCAGCGTAAACATCAGCGTAGTCTGTATGTTTACTGGCCATTTCTATCACATTTAAAATTAACTCTGGGTTTTGTTTTACTTGCGGTGATTGCCCGATTTTCCTTCCCATTATGGTTTACAACGGATTACCAACTGGTGGAATCAATCTTAGCGTTTGTCAGCATTCAAGCGTCGATTATGACGGTTTACCGAGTAATAGAGGGTTGGCTATATTGGATTGTTATCGATTTTTTATCGTTACTGATTTTTTGGCGTGACCAAGAAAGTATCATTAACTGGTTTTTTATCAGCAGTAGCATATTGGCGATATACGGTTTTTGGAACTGGCGTCGAATCCGCCAGAATGACTTGGCTCTTTAGTAAAATAAACCTGCTTCTTTGCAAAAAAGCAGGCTTATTGAAATACCTGTTTACTCGTGGTGGGCTTCTGGTTTCATGTGTGGAAACAGAATGACATCTTTAATTGTTGGGCTATCAGTAAATAACATCACCAATCGATCAATGCCAATTCCTTCCCCTGCAGTAGGGGGTAAACCATATTCCAATGCACGAATATAGTCGTCATCGTAGTGCATGGCTTCATCGTCACCGGCATCTTTTTCAGCGACTTGTTTCAAGAAACGTTCCGCTTGGTCTTGCGCGTCATTTAACTCAGAGAAGCCATTGGCAAGTTCACGACCACCCACAAAAAACTCGAACCGATCAGTAATGAAACTGTTTTTATCATTGCGACGAGCCAGAGGAGATACTTCCCACGGGTAGGCAGTAATAAAGGTAGGTTGATCTAACTTAGCTTCAGCGGTGGCTTCAAAGATTTCACACAAATATTTACCCGCTCCCCAAATTCCATCCACCGCAGGCTCTTTGATATGCAGGCGTTTAGCCATGGCTTTAAGCTCAGCTAAGTGATGTTCGGGATCGTTAATGGCTTGAACATCTGCGTCGGGCCAATATTTAATAATGGCCTCACTCATGGTCAAACGGGTAAATGGCTGAGCAAAATCATAGTGTTTTTCAGCGACAACATTGCCTTCCTTATCTTTAACCGTGTTTTTTACGATGGCACTGCCCAACACATCCAAGGCTAAGGTGCGCAGCATTTCTTCGGTTAGATCCATCAAATCACGATAATCGGCATAAGACTGATAAAACTCAAGCATGGTGAATTCTGGGTTATGTCGAGTCGATAAACCTTCATTACGGAAATTTCGATTTATTTCGAACACTCGCTCAAAGCCGCCCACCACCAAACGTTTGAGATAGAGTTCAGGGGCAATACGCAGATACATATCAATATCTAAGGCATTATGATGAGTTTTGAATGGCTTAGCTGTGGCTCCCCCCGGAATGACCTGTAACATTGGGGTTTCCACTTCCATAAACTGTCGTTCAGTTAAGAATTTACGAATACCACTGACAATCTTGCTGCGGATTAAGAAGGTATCACGGGTGTGTTGATTGGTGATCAAATCCACATAACGTTGACGATACTTGGTTTCTTGATCCGCTAATCCGTGGAATTTCTCTGGCAAGGGACGCAAAGATTTAGTGAGCAACTGAAAAGTCTGCATGTTGACATACAGGTCGCCTTTGCCCGATTTATGCAACTCACCTTTTACGCCAATGATGTCACCAATGTCTAAACTGCCATAACGGGTTTTGATGTCCTGTTGCGTTTCTTTTGACGCATAGGCTTGAATACGACCGAACATGTCCTGCAGTAAAAGGAAAGGACCACGTTTAGCCAAGATGCGCCCTGCAATACTCACCACTTTACCCAACTGTTCAAGTTGTTCTTTGTCGTGTTCACCAAATGCCTTTAGTAAATCAGCACTGTAAAATTCACGTCTGAAATCATTGGGGAAACCGTTGGCTGGGCATTTTTCGCGGATCTGCGCTAATTTTGCGCGACGCTCAGCAATCAATTTATTTTCTTCTTGTTGGTGTTCAGTCATGGACTTTCCTACACGTTTTTCACGGTTAAAGGTTATAAACCAGACTTTAAGCTGGCTTGAATAAATTTGTCTAGGTCGCCATCCAATACAGCTTGTGTATTGCGGGTTTCTACCCCAGTTCGCAAATCTTTAATACGGGCATCATCTAACACATAAGAGCGAATTTGGCTGCCCCAACCAATATCAGACTTGCTGTCTTCTAAGGCCTGCTTCTCTTGATTTTGCTTCTGCATTTCATGTTCATACAACTTGGCTTTTAATTGCTTAAAGGCTTGATCTTTATTTTTGTGTTGCGAGCGGTCATTTTGACATTGCACCACAATATTGGTGGGTAAGTGGGTAATGCGCACCGCTGAGTCAGTCCGGTTTACGTGCTGACCACCGGCACCAGACGCACGGTAGGTATCGATACGTAAATCGGCAGGATTGATTTCAATTTCAATGTCATCATCGATTTCAGGATAAACAAACACCGACGCAAACGATGTATGCCTGCGATTGCCTGAATCAAAAGGTGATTTGCGCACCAAGCGATGCACTCCCGTTTCAGTGCGCAACCAGCCAAATGCGTATTCACCCGTGAACTTGATGGTTGCCCCTTTAATCCCTGCAACATCACCGTCCGACACCTCGATTAATTCTGGCTTAAAACCATGAGCATCACCCCAACGCAGATACATGCGCAGGATCATATTGGCCCAATCTTGCGCTTCAGTGCCACCCGATCCAGATTGAATATCAAGATAGGCATCGTTGATATCATTTGGGCCAGAAAACATACGACGAAATTCTAGGCCCTCTAATTGTTCAACTAAGTTGTCTAATTCTACTTCAGCTTCAGCAAAGGTTTCTTGATCAGCAGCTTCTACAGCAAGTTCCAGCAAGCCTTCAACATCATCACTACCCTGGGTTAGTACATCAATTGTCTTAACCACTTGTTCCAAGGCAACTTTTTCTTTACCTAAACCTTGTGCACGCTCTGGATCGTTCCATACATCAGGACTTTCAAGTTCCCGATTGACTTCTTCTAAGCGTTCTTTCTTGAGATCGTAGTCAAAGGTACCCCCGAAGGGATGCCGTGCGCTTACGCACATCCGCTAATAGATTTTGTATAGGATTGATTTCAAACATAAAGTACTTACAACTCGGCTACATTAATTACAATTTTAGGGCGCGAATAGTATCGGATTGGCGGGCTTTTTGACAGAGCCTAAACAAATAAAGCCATGCCAAAATCGCTGAACTTATGCAAATTTGAGCACTTACTCTGATTCTGAGAGATCCAGCCACAATTCTTTGCGATGCAGAGGTGTCACCGCGGTGAGGATAGGATTGGGGATGTGGATAACGCGACGTTTACTGCGCTTCATGTTAGCCACAATATCACCAAAATGTGTGTTGAATAAACGCGGAAAACTCCCATCAAGCAGCGCAGCTTCTAGACCTTTTTTGATATCTGCAGCCAAGACCACGTTGTCTTTACTGACATAGTAGTAAAAAGCCGTGGGATAATGGATAAAGACCTCAGGCTCAATGATTAAACCTAAATGTTGATGGGCCTCTAATTCGTAATACACTTCAAGTACAGAGCGCGGAAAATAATCGAAGCGACCGCGCGCCAACATACCAAACAAGCCTTCAAAATCGGAACCGGCCACCACGTTGATGTCATTTGCCAGCAATACTTGTGTATCGCTCCAGGTATGAAATTGCCCAGGACGCAGTTGTTTTAGTTGCTCAAGATTGGTGATGTTGCTGAACATAGCCTTGTCAGACTCTCTGACCAAGGTAACCCGCCAGCCATGCAAACCTTTTAATAACGGAAAATGAATAGCCAGATAGCTGTTTTCACGATCGAGGGTTGAACCCCCTTCCACAACGTCAATCCCTTGGTGCGTCGCCATGAGGTCAAAGTTTCGCCCTTTGGGAATATCAGCACCAAAGGGTTTAGTTTGATACTGTTTTTCAGGGGAATAACTGAGTGCATGCTTTAGCAATTCACTGGTGTAGGAATTACCACCTTGGCCGGGATAAATCACGTCCGTGGCGAAAACCCTATGGTTGATACCCAAATAGGCAACACAGGCTAAAAGCACACAGCGGCAAACACCAGCAGCATAGTTAGGCCGACTTGTTACCTTCGGCACAGTTTGCCATCTACACCGATACCTCAATGCCTACGCCCCTCAGTCATTCTGCCCGTTAGCATGGAATAATATCGCTGTTATCACCGCGTTAGCTTGGCTAACGTTTCTGCTAAATCCCGGCCAATCCTTTGCAAACCGGCAACCGTTTGTTCATCATCAATGTCGCCTTGTTCATTAACAAGTGCAGACACCTTGGCGATGGCTTTTTGATTAGGGATAACCATCACCCCAATATTTTCTAATAACATGCGCAGTGGCACCAAGCCTCTCAATCCACCAAGCGCACCGGGGCTGGCTGCCATAATACCGGCCACTTTGCCACTGAAGGCTTGCAGCGGTTTTTCTCCTTCGGCACGGCGTGATGCCCAATCAATGGTGTTTTTTAACAAAGCACTGTAGGCGCTGTTGTATTCGGGAGACGCTATCAGAAAGCCGTCATGATCCATCAACATCTGTTTAAATTGTTGAGCTAATTCAGGGATCCCAGCACTCGCCTCTAAATCTTCATTAAAAATCGGCAAGGCAAAATCGGCCAAATCAACGATGGTCACTTTTGCCCCTGCATCAGTCGCCCCTTGGGCGGCTATTTTCAGAATTTTTTTGTTGAACGAGGCCTTACGTGCACTGCCGGCAAACGCTAAAATTCTAATCATCATCCTTCTCCGAATTATCTGTTTTTAGGTAAATCTCTACTAAGATCCAACGTATACCCTACGTTAATGCAGCTTTACATTTTTTCCAAAGTAGCGATACCTAAGAGTTCCAAGCCCAAACTTAGGGTTTTAGCTGTCATGTTAGCCAATTGCAAACGGCTATTTTTGATATCGGTTGCAATACCTTCTTTCAATATAGGACAGGCTTCATAAAAACTCATAAACAAACTGGCTAGGTCATAGAGATAGGCACACAGCACATGAGGTGTTGCTTCTTGAACCACCAATTGCAGCGCCTCGTCACATTGCAATATCTTTAAGGCTAACAACTGTTCTTGTGGCTCATTCAGTAACAAGCCTGCTGTGTTATCTAGCGCAGCAGTTTTCCTAAAAATACTTTGAATACGGGTATAGGCATATTGCAAATATGGCGCAGTATTGCCTTCAAAACTGAGCATCGAGTCCCAGTTAAATACATAGTCGGTGGTGCGATTTTTACTGAGATCTGCATACTTAACCGCACCAATGCCGACTTTTGCGGCAATACTCAACCGCTCATCTTGGCTGAGCTCTGAATCACGCTGATTAATCAGTTGTGTCGCTCGTTCAATCGCCTCATCCAATAAATCCGCTAGTTTAACGGTGGTGCCTGAACGTGTTTTAAACGGGCGACCGTCTTTGCCCAACATCATGCCAAACGGACAGTGTTCGTAGCTTTGCTCTGGTTTTAAAAATCCTGCTTTGCGCGCCACTAATTCAGTTTGTTTAAAGTGCAAAGCTTGGCGAGCATCCGTAAAAATCAGGGTTCGATCGGCACCCAACACATGATTGCGATAGCGAATAGCTGCCAGATCGGTGGTGGCATACAAATAACCACCACCCGATTTTTGAATAATGTAGACCGCAGGGTTACCGTCTTTGTCTGCCAATTCAGGTAAAAAGACCACTTGTGCGCCTTGGTCTTCTTGGGCAATACCTGTGGCCTTTAATTGTTCAACAACTGTGGCTAAATCAGGATTGTAGGCACTCTCCCCCATGATGTCCTGACGACCTAAGCTAACATTGAGTTTTTGATAAACTTCCTCGCTGTGTGTCACAGACACTGAAATGAAATTTTGCCAAAGTTGCAAACACTGAGGATCACCACTTTGCAATTTCACTACATAATCTCGCGCGCGGTCGGCAAAGCCTTCTTCATTATCGAAGCGAACTTTTGCCTCACGGTAAAAGTCCTCTAAATCTGACAAAGCGGTTTCAGCCACTTGCTGGGCGGCAAGCTTGTCATTGAGATGAGCCAATAACATACCAAACTGTGTGCCCCAGTCCCCCATATGATTCTGGCGGATTACCTTATGCCCTTTGAATTCCAAGGTTTTTGCTACGGCATCACCAATGATCGTGCTACGTAAATGTCCCACATGCATTTCTTTGGCAAGATTGGGGGAAGAGTAATCTACCACTACTGTTTTAGTGGCATCCTGTTCGATACCTAAACGCGCATCGGCTGCCGCATCGCCAAGCAATTGCGCCAACCAACTCGCGCAAAGATGTATATTGATGAAACCAGGCCCGGCAATCTCAAGTTTGTCTACTTCATGGCTCAAAGACAAATGGTCAATGATGCGCTGCGCAACGTCTCTTGGGGGTAACTTAAGCGCCTTGGCTAAGGCCATCGCACCATTAAATTGATAGTGGCCAAACTCCGGACGTGTACTTCGACTTAAGGGCAAAGGTGTGTCTGCGGGCGCGCCAATGGCCGCCACAGCTTGTTTAAATTTGTCGAGCAAATATTGCTGTAAATTCATGATGATTGTTTCACTTTAAACTGTGCACGGTGAATCATTAGTGTTCACGTGTCGTGTGGAATTCAATAGCGGGATAACGTTCTTTGGCCAAGGAGAGATTCACCATGGTGGGCGCTATATACGTTAAGTTGTCCCCTCCATCGAGGGCTAAGTTCGATTCTGCTTTATTTCGAAAATCTTCTAGTTTTCGCTCGTCTGTGGCAGTGACCCAGCGCGCGGTGGCCACGTTTACATGTTCATACATGGCATCAACGTTGTACTCACCTTTCAGGCGTGCTACTACCACGTCAAACTGCAACACCCCAACTGCGCCAACAATTAAATCGTTGTTTTGAAGGGGGCGAAATACTTGAACCGCCCCTTCTTCCGATAATTGGATTAAGCCTTTGAGTAACTGTTTCATTTTAAGAGGATCGCGCAACCGTATGCGCTTAAAGAGTTCAGGAGCGAAGTTAGGAATACCCGCAAAACGGAAATTCTCGCCACCGGTAAAGGTATCACCTATCTGAATTGAACCGTGATTGTGTAAACCTATGATGTCCCCTGCATAGGCTTCATCTAAGAGTTCTCGATCACCGGCTAAAAAGGTCAGTGCATCTGCAATTCTCACTTCCTTACCTATGCGGCTTTGGAACATCTTCATGCCCTTTTCATATTTCCCCGACACAATGCGGCAAAATGCAATTCGATCTCGGTGTTTGGGATCCATGTTGGCTTGAATTTTAAATACAAAACCGGAGAACTTTTCTTCACTGGCACTCACCTCACGTTCATTGGTACTGCGGCCCTGTGGTGCCGGTGCCCAATCAACAAGACCATCTAACATGTGATCAACACCAAAGTTACCCATTGCAGTACCAAAAAATACTGGGGTTAATTCTCCCGCCAAAAACGCCTGTTGATCAAATTCATGCGAAGCGCCACGCACTAGTTCAAGGGTATCTCGTAGCTCTTGCGCATACAGACCAATCGCTTGATCTAACTCAGGATTATCAATGCCCTTAATAGAGCGAACTTCTTGGATGGTGTGGCCAAAGCCGGTTTTGTACAAAAAGGTTTCATCCCGCAGAATGTGATAAACGCCTTTGAACTCTTTGCCCATGCCGATTGGCCAAGTAATGGGCGCACATTTGATGTTCAATACGTCTTCAACTTCATCAAGTAAGTCGATGGCATCTCGCGTATCGCGGTCCATTTTATTCATGAAGGTAATGATGGGCGTGTCTCGTAAACGGGTCACTTCCATCAATTTGATAGTTCGAGCCTCTACGCCCTTAGCCGCATCTATAACCATTAAACATGAATCCACCGCTGTCAGCGTGCGATAGGTATCTTCGGAGAAATCTTCGTGTCCTGGCGTATCAAGTAAATTAACCAAACTATGACGATAAGGGAATTGCATCACCGATGTTGTAATCGATATACCCCGTTCTTTTTCCATATCCATCCAGTCTGACTTGGCATGCTGGCCAGATTTTTTACCTTTTACTGTACCCGCTTTTTGCAGGGCGTTGCCGTATAGCAGAACCTTTTCAGTGATGGTTGTTTTACCAGCATCTGGGTGCGAGATGATAGCAAAGGTCCTTCGCTTATTGATTTCATTGAGAAAATCTTGGTTTGCCATGTATAAATTCTTTTAGTTTGTACACGGATTTGTACACACTTTTGGAAGTACTCTCTTTTCAG
>Ga0210026_1001832_pt1 | contig 19610 bp, 17 predicted proteins | sample CryGeymeta201509_FD_183977 | JGI IMG/M metagenome (GOLD analysis project Ga0210026, IMG submission 183977) | Groundwater microbial communities from Crystal Geyser aquifers in Utah, USA - Crystal Geyser metaG 2015-09 (SPAdes) (version 2) | ecosystem: Environmental > Aquatic > Deep subsurface >... | reverse complement strand
GACCCAACCGCCGACACGGCTCGCCACATCGAAGACCTCGCACTCGACACGGCCGGCCTGAAGCGTCCCCTGCGCGACGGCGACATTCTCACCTTGTTCGAGATCAGCCCGCAGTTCGCCAACGCGGTGACCCTGAGCGGCAATGTGGCGGCGCCCATGCGCTACCCCTTCACGCCCGGCATGCGCGTGAGCGACCTGGTCATCAACAACAACTTCCTGGTACCGGTCAGTTACTGGTTGAACGTCAACGCCGCCGCCAATATGGCCGGTTATTCCATGCCTGAAGTCAACCTCGATTACGCCACCATCCAGCGGCTTGATCCCAACACCCTGCGAACCGAAATCATCGCCTTCAACCTCAGCAAAGCCTTGCTCGGCGACCCTAAAGAAAACCTCCTGCTCAAGCCAGGTGATCTGCTCCGGGTTTACGGCCCCAACGACCCGGGGGCTGACACCCTCAACACCATTACCCTGCGTGGCGAAATCGTTGGCGGGGTCAAACGCTTTGCCTGGCGGCCCGGCTTCACCGTCAAAGACCTTATCCCCAATGCCGAATGGCTGATTCAGCGCTACAACTACTGGCAAAAACCCAGCGGCAAAGAACTGCGCAACGACATCAACTGGGACTACGCCCAGATCCTCCGCCGCGTGCCCCAAACGCTGGAAACCAAAGCACTCACTTTCAACCTGGGAGAGGCCGTTCTCGGGCAAAACCCCGCACAAAACCTGACGCTCGAACCGGGCGACCAAATCAGCCTCTACACCACCAGCCAGATGGCCATCCCGGTGGCCAAGCGCATTCGCCTCGTGACCCTGGCCGGAGAGGTGGCCGTGCCTGGCGTCTACCAGGTCCAGCCCGGCGAAAACCTGCCCCAGCTCATTCACCGCGTGGGGGGGCTTACGCCGCAGGCCTACCTGTACGGAGCCGAGTTCACGCGAGAATCGACGCGCCAGCAGCAGCAGAAAAATCTCGATAGCATCATCAGCAAGTTGGAGACGCAGATGCAGGCCGAAGCAAGCCGGCAATCGGCCAATATCACATCGACTAGCGATGCACAGGCTCAGCTTGCCGCGCAGCAGCGGCAGTTGCAGATTCAACAGCAGCAGCTTGCGCGTATGAAAACGCTCAAGAGCAACGGCCGGATCAGCCTGGAACTGCCACTGGCCAATCTCACTTTGGCCGCCTTGCCGGCGCTGCCGCTGGAAGATGGCGACGCCCTCACTATCCCCTCCCGCCCAGGGTATGTTTCAGCCGTCGGCGAGGTTTATAACGAAAACGCCATCATCCATCGCCCCGGCAAAACCGTGGGCGATGTGCTCACGACTGCGGGGGTGAGCGATCAGGCCGAACTGGACAATGCTTTCGTGCTGCGCGCTGATGGCAGTGTGAAGGCCGCGCGTGACCACAACAGCCTGTTCCGGATGAGCAGTTTTGAGGATATCGAAGTGATGCCCGGCGATACAGTGGTCGTGCCCCCCAAGCTGGATCGTGAAACCGGCTGGACCAAGTTCGTGCTCGGCCTGAAGGACTGGACCCAGATCCTCTACCAGTTGGGCCTGGGCGCCGCCGCCTGGAAAACCCTGAATTAAGGGGCGAAGCCATGAACGAAAACCCCCTCCACGATTTACCCGAAGAAGACGAAATCAACTTGCTGGATATCTTGCAGGTTTTTGCTGAAAACGCTCGTCTGCTGATTTTCGGCCCGCTCATCGCCGGGCTGGGGGCCCTGGGCCTGGCTTTTCTGATCACGCCCACCTTCACCGCCACCACTCGAATCATGACGCCGCAGCAGCAACAGAGCGGGGCGGCCATGGCACTGGCGCAACTGGGCGCGCTGGCGGGCGCGGCCGGTGCGGTCGCCGGCATCAAAAACCCGGCCGATATGTATGTCGCGCTGATCGAGAGCAGAACGATCGCCGACCGCATGCTCGATCGCTTCAAGCTGATGCAGGTGTATGACACGGAATATCGCGAGGACGCCCGCAAGAATCTGGCTGAAAACGCCAAGATCACGGCCGGCAAGGATGGCTTGATCACCATCGAGGTAGACGACCACGACCCCAAGCGTGCCGCCGCAATGGCGAATGCCTATGTCGAGGAACTCTCCGCGCTGAACGGGAGACTGGCGCTTACCGAAGCGCAGCAGCGTCGGCTTTTCTTCGAGAAGGAAATGGCCAAGACCAAGAAAAACCTGGTCCGCGCCGAGGTTGCCCTGGGTGGCGTCGGTGTCAGCGAGACTCTGCTGAAATTCAACCCCGATGCCCTCGGCGAAGGCCTCGCCACCCTCAAGGCGCAGGTGGTGGCCAAGGAAGTGCAGCTATCCAGCATGCGCGGCTATCTCACTGAAAACAGCCCCGACTTCCGCCAGGCCCAGCAGGAACTGGCCGCGCTGCGCGCGCAACTGGCCAAGGCCGCCCACAACCCGCCCGCCGGCGGCAATGCCGAATACACCAACCGCTACCGCGACTTCAAATACCACGAAGTGCTGTTCGAGCAACTCGCCAAGCAATACGAACTGGCCCGGATCGACGAATCCCGCGAGGGCACGGTCATCCAGGTGGTGGATGTGGCCGAGCCGCCGGAGCGCAAATCCAAACCCAAGAAGGCGCTGATCGCCATCCTGGCCACCTTGGCCAGCGGCTTTGTTCTGGTGTTGTTCGTGTTTTTCCGCCGCTCACTGCAAAACGTCGACCAGGATCCCGAGCTTGCCGCCAAGCTGGCCGCGGTCCGTGCGGGTTTTGGACGAGTGCTGAAACCATAATCCTGGGGCCTGTCGGGCTTTCCGTATGCGCGGCGGAAGTCCGACAGGCTCCTAGTGGCGGATCAATGTTCGGCCAGCGAGACGCTGACGTTCACGCGCACCGTCCGGCCCGGGTCATAGGGCAGGATGGCTGAATAGCTCTGGCCCTGGTAACGGTAGGTGACGTTGTAGCCGGTAAGCTGGCGGCGCCAGTTGTCGATCTGGCGACAGCGTTGTTCATAACGCGGCGCACTGGCCACAGTACGATGGCCGTCGTTGTCGATGTTGTCGCCGACGATCGCGCCGGTGGCGGCACCCACCGCCGTCCCCCAATCGCGCCCGGAACCTTTGCCGATCTGGTGCCCGAGCAGGCCGCCGAATAAGCCGCCAATCACCGCACCGCCGTAATCGCGTTGGCGTGTGTTTTCATAACCGACCTGCTCGTTCCAGCAATCGCGGCGGGGTTCGTTGATGGATTCGTAAATCGGGGTGCTGCTGACAACTTCGGCGCGATCCTGGAAACCGGAAGCCATGCCTGGGGTGCTGAAGGCCGCGATGCCGATCAAGGTGAGTGTGAGTGCGGTTTTTTTCATGATGGACTCCATGGTTGATGTCAATACGGGGGTTAGTGCCGGTTTTTTCCGGCGGATGGGTTGAATCGGTCGCGTGGATCGAAATTCGGCGCGCTATCGTCTGGGTTCGGCTGGCTAGGGCGACGCTGTTCGAAGCCGCTACCGAAGTTGCCGCCGAAGTTGCCACCGAAGTTGCCGCCGAAGTTGCCACCGAAGTTGCCGCCGAAACCGCCCACCGATCCCGCGAAGTCCGCGCGATCGGAAGGACTGGGGATACTGTCCGTGGATGAGCCGCGTTGTTCGCGCAGGCGTTCCTGAAACTGGCGGCGTATTTCCATGCGCTCTTCCGGGCTGGCCTGTTCCCAGCGTTCACGCAGCATGCGGCGCACTTCCGGGGCAAGTTGGGCGACCTGGACGGCGGGGCCGATGAACAGGCGTTCGACCGCGTCGCTTGCCAGTATTGGCGCGGCGAGTACGCTCAGCAGCAGGGCCATCAGAACTTTGGCTTTCATCGCAAATCTCCTTTTCATGCTCTGCATGGTAGGCGGGGGGCGTAACACGGTAGTTTCGACATCTGTTGGATTTGTAACAGTGTGTATCGGACGCCCCCAGATAACTTGGGGCGGCCCGGCGTTTTTTGAGGGGGCTTGGGTATGACAGAACGAGTGCTGGTGGTGGACGACGATGCGGGTCTGCGCGACTTGCTCTCGGAATACCTGGTGAAACAGGGTTTTCTGGTGGAAACCGCGCGCGACGGCCGCGAAATGGACGAGCGCATGGTGGCGGTAGTCCCTGATCTCGTAGTCATGGATTTGATGTTGCCGGGCGAGGATGGTTTAAGCCTGACCCGGCGCATCAAGGCGCAGCACAATTTGCCGGTGATCATGCTGTCGGCGCGCGGTGAGGATATCGACCGCATCGTCGGCCTGGAAGTCGGTGCCGACGACTATCTGTCCAAGCCGTTCAATCCGCGCGAATTGCTGGCCCGCATCCGCGCGGTGCTGCGACGCGGCACGAGTGAGGGGGTGGCCAAGCCGGAGAAGGATGAAATTGTCCACTTCGGCCTGTTCTCACTGGACCTGGCGGCGCAGCGCCTGAGCCAGGAAGGCAAGGAACTCACCCTCACCCAGGCGGAGTTCACCCTGCTCAAAGTGTTTGTCGAGCATCCCAACCGGGCACTCTCGCGCGACCAGATCATGGACTGGCTAAAAGGCTTTGATCGCGACCCATTCGATCGTTCCATCGACGTGCGGGTCACCCGCCTGCGCCGCAAGCTGGAGGACGACCCCGCCAATCCGGCCTACATCCGCACGGTCTGGGGCCAGGGTTATCTGTTTGCGCCGAAGGGGCGAGGCGGTTGAACCTCTCAAGCCGTTCGCCGGGCCGTCCCAAGAACGGCTTGGCCCCCTCGGGGGGCGGTCCCGACCGCAGGGAGGGGCCGGGGGCCGTATTTATTCCGCGCACCCTGTTTGGCCGTACCGCCGCTGCCTTGCTGGTGGCATTTCTGGTGTTCGAGACCCTGGCTTTCGCGGTGGTCTGGCTGACCCTGATCCGGCCACTGGCGGAGCGCTCGGCGGACGATCTGGCGGCCAAGATTTCGCTGGCGGCCAAGACCTGGGTGGAACTGCCGCCGCAGACCCGCACCGACTTCGAAATGGAGTTGGCGTTCCGGCATGACCTGGAGCTGGGCGCGGCGACGAAACCGCTTGCCGCCGCGACACCCCAGTCCTGGTTCAGCCACCTCCTGGTAGATGCGCTCAGCCGCCGCATGCGGCAGCCCGTGCTGCTCAAGCGCGGGCCGGATGCCAATTGGGTATGGCTGGACTTGCGGGTAGCGGACAAGCGCCTGCGGGTCGGTTTCAGCCAGGATCGCTATGCGCTGCAGGCTCCTCTGGCGGCGGTCGGGGTCTTTCTGCTGGGTGCCGCATTGACCGTGGTGACGGCGCTGCTCATGGTCGGCCGTGCCGGGCGGCGGTTGAACAGCCTGGCCGAGAAGGCCGCCGAAGTGGGGCAGGGCAGAGACCCGGTGCGGCTGCCGGAAACCGGTCCGCAGGAAATCCGTGAACTCACCGCCGCCTTCAACCGGATGGCCGGCGAAGTCCGTGCTCTGCTGGAAAACCGCACCGTTTTGCTGTCCGGCATTTCCCATGACCTGCGCACGCCGATTACCCGCCTGAAACTGGCGGTGTCCTTGCTGGATGGCGCCGATGCCGCGCAGATTGGCCGGATGGAGCGCGACCTGGACGAAATGAATCGGCTGATCGGCGACATGCTGGTGTTCGCCCGCGCCCTCCAGGCGGGCGACAAGACAGACCTCGATCTGGTTGCGCTGCTGAGTGATCTGGCGGAGGCCACCGCGCGTCTGGGGCCGGTGAACTGGCGGACGCCCGCGCCGGTTTGTCTGGTGAAAGTGGGAGAAGCCGCGCTACGCCGCATCGTTGGTAACCTGCTGGACAACGCGCGGCGCTATGGCGGCGATGAAGCCATTGATCTGGAACTGGGGTGTGGGGAGAAGGCGGTGCGGATTTCAGTGCTGGATCGCGGGTCCGGGATTCCGGAGGATCAGCGTGAAGCGGTGTTTCGGCCCTTCCATCGCCTGGAAGGCTCCCGCAGTCGCGATAGTGGCGGCAGCGGCCTAGGGCTGGCGATCGCGCGGCAGCTGGCGGACGCCTACGGCTGGCGTATCGAGTTGCGTAGTCGAAAAGGTGGTGGACTCGATGCGGCCCTGGTTATTCCCCGTGGTACTTGAACACCAACACTTCCATTTTCAGGAACGACAGGCTCACGATGGACAGGCGCCGCGTATGCGTGCGGATCACGCGCCAGGCGCCGTCCGCCGCGCAGCGAAAGCGGATGGTCAGGCTGGGGGTTAGGGTGAGTGTCATGCTGTTCTCCACGGTTATAAACTCATTCTTAGCAAATTCCGTGCCTGGCATCTTTTAATAGCGATCGGTCCGCCCTGCCGCAGGAGCGGATCGTGTCCGCGATGCGCCGGCAGGCGCAAAGGTGGAAACGCCAGCCCAAGCGAGTGTCTTCCGTTTGTGGTGCGCTGGAGCGCATGGCATCGCGGACACGGTCCGCTCCTGCGGCAGGTTTCAAGTTCCGAGCCGCCGCTGAATCCTTGCCGGTATTGGCAAATTTCCAACAGGCTGCCCGCCGTGCCCGGCCTGGTCGGCGAATCCAGGTAAAATCGCTCACCCTTTGCAATGGCTTTACGAACATGCCCGCTTTTCAGGACATCATCCTCACCCTCCAGCATTTCTGGGGGGAACAGGGCTGCACGCTGCTGCAACCCTACGATCTCGAAGTCGGCGCCGGCACTTCCCATACCGCCACTTTTTTGCGTTCCCTCGGCCCGGAACCCTGGCAAGCCGCCTACGTGCAGCCTTCGCGCCGTCCCAAGGACGGCCGCTACGGCGAAAACCCCAACCGGATGCAGCACTACTACCAATTCCAGGTGGTGCTGAAACCCGCCCCGGAAAACATCCTGGAGTTGTATCTTGGCTCCCTTGAAGCCCTCGGTTTCGACCTCAAACAGAACGACATCCGCTTCGTCGAGGACGACTGGGAAAACCCCACTTTGGGCGCCTGGGGCCTAGGTTGGGAGGTGTGGCTGAACGGCATGGAAGTCACCCAGTTCACCTATTTCCAGCAAGTCGGCGGGATCGACTGCAAGCCCATCACCGGCGAGATCACCTATGGCCTGGAACGCCTGGCCATGTATCTGCAGGGCGTGGAAAACGTGTTCGACCTGGAATATTCGCCTGGCGTCAGTTATGGCGATGTGTTCCACCAGAACGAAGTGGAACAGTCCGCCTACAACTTCGAGCACAGCGATGTGGAATTCCTGCTCACCGCCTTCAACGCCCATGAGCGCCAGGCGAAACACCTGATGGAAAACCAGTTGGCCCTGCCGGCCTATGAACAGGTGCTGAAAGCCGCCCACACCTTCAACCTGCTCGATGCCCGTGGCGCCATCTCGGTGACCGAGCGCGCCGCCTACATCGGCCGCATCCGCAACCTGGCGAGAGCCGTGGCGCAGAGTTATCTGGATTCGCGCGCCCGCCTCGGCTTCCCGATGGCGCCCAAAGCCTGGGCCGAAGAAGTGCTGGCGCGGATCGAGAAGAAGGCGGCATGAACATGAGCACGAAGAATCTGCTCGTCGAACTCTTCGTCGAGGAACTGCCGCCCAAGGCGCTGAAGAAACTGGGCGAATCCTTCGCCAATACCCTGTTTGAATCCCTCAAGGCGCATGGCCTGGCCGATCGCGCCAGTGTGGTCACCGCATTTGCCTCACCTCGCCGTCTCGCCGCGCACGTCACTCAGGTCGCGGCGCGGGCCGCCGACAAGCCGGAGTCGCGGAAGCTGATGCCGGTCAGTGTGGCGCTTGACGCGTCCGGCCAGGCTACCCCCGCGCTTTTGAAGAAACTCGGCGCGATGGGCCTGGATGCCGGCGTGCTGCCGCAACTCAAGCGAGCGCCGGACGGCAAAGGCGAAGCGCTGTTTTTCGCTACCGTGGTCACCGGTGCCACCCTGGCCGTGGGCCTGCAACAAGCCCTGGACGAGGCGCTGGCCAAGCTGCCCATTCCCAAGGTCATGAGTTATCAGCTCAAGGACGGCTGGAGCACGGTCAACTTCGTGCGTCCGGCACATGGCCTGATGGCGCTGCATGGCGCCGAGGTGGTGGCCGTTTCCGTGCTCGGCCTGCTTGCCGACCGTGATACCCAGGGCCACCGCTTCGAGGCCGCCAGCCATCCTGTTTCGATTCGTGACGCCGACAGCTACCAAGCGCAAATGGAGAATGAAGGCGCGGTCATTCCGAGTTTCGAGAAACGCCGCGCCGAGATCGTGTGCCAGTTGCAGGCCGCCGCCGCGCGGGTGGGCGGTGGGCTTAGTGGCAAAGTCAGGCCGATCGACGACGATGCCCTGCTGGATGAAGTCACCGGCCTGGTCGAGCGGCCCAACGTGCTGCTGTGCCAGTTCGAGCCGGAATATCTGGAAGTTCCGCAGGAATGCCTGATCCTCACCATGAAGGCCAACCAGAAGTATTTTCCGCTTCTGGACGCCACCGGAAAGCTGACCAACCAGTTCCTGATCGTCTCCAACATCCGCCCGGCCGACCCTTCCCAGGTGATTGGCGGCAACGAGCGGGTGGTGCGCCCGCGCCTAGCCGACGCCAAGTTTTTCTATGACCAGGACCGCAAGAAGCCGCTCGCGTCTCGTGTCGAGGCGCTGGACCGCGTGGTCTATCACAACAAACTGGGTAGCCAGGGCGCGCGCAGCCGCCGCCTGATGAAACTGGCCGGTGCCATTGCCCACGAACTAGGCGCCGATGAAACCCTGGCTACTCGCGCCGCGCAGCTCGCCAAGGCCGACCTCAGCAGCGACATGGTCGGCGAGTTCCCGGAGCTGCAAGGCATCATGGGCCGCTATTACGCCCTGCATGACGGCGAGGACACGCGTGTCGCGGCGGCCATCGCCGACCACTACAAACCGCGTTTCGCCGGCGACGAACTGGCCGCGGACCACCTCGGCCTTGCCGTCGCCTTGGCCGAGCGACTCGATACCCTGGTAGGCATCTTTGGCATCGGCCTGATTCCGACCGGTGACAAAGATCCCTTCGCCCTGCGCCGCGCAGCCTTGGGGATATTGCGCATGCTCATGGAAAAGCGGTTGCCGCTTGATCTGATGTGGTTGCTGGAACTGGCCCGAGGGCAGTTCGACCCGGAGCAGATCGCCAGCAGCGTGGCGCTCGACGTGTTCCAGTTCATGCAGGATCGTCTGCGGGTTTATCTGAAAGACCAGGGTTTTGCGGCCGCCCAGGTGGAAGCCGTGGTGGTGCTGGCGCCCACGCGCATTGACCAGGTGCCGGCGCGCCTGAACGCGGTGGCCGAGTTCACTGCGCTGCCTGAATCCGCCGCCCTCTCCGCCGCCAACAAGCGCATCCAGAATCTCCTCAAGAAAGCCGATGGCGCGGTGGAGCCGGTGACCAATCCCTACTTGTTTCAGGAACCGGCGGAGATTGCGCTCAACGCTGCCCTGGCGGAGGTCGAACCGGTCGCGGACGCGGCCTTCGACGTGGAGGATTACACCGCGTCATTGCAATCCCTGGCCGCGCTGAAAGGCCCGGTGGACGCTTTCTTCGATGGCGTGATGGTCAATGTGGAAGACGCGAATCTGCGCGCCAACCGCCTCGGGCTGCTGGCGCGTCTGCATCGCGCCATGAACCGGGTGGCGGATTTGTCCAGGTTGGCGGTGTGATGAAACTCGTAGGATGTGGTTACCGAAGGGTAGGGGCTTCATCAGAGCGCAGTGAACCGCATCATTACGGTGGCACCATGAACGATGCGGTTCATTCCTCACCGCATCCCACGAAGTTGGTTCCGATGGAGATCGCATGAAACTCGTCATCCTCGACCGCGACGGTGTCATCAATTTCGACTCCGACCAGTTCATCAAGAGCCCACAGGAATGGCTGCCGATTCCGGGCAGCCTGGAGGCTATCGCCCGGCTCAATCAGGCGGGGTATCGGGTGGTGGTGGCGTCGAATCAGTCCGGGGTGGGGCGCGGCCTGTTCGACATGTCCACCCTCAACGCTATCCACGCCAAGATGCACAAGCTGGCCGCACAAGCCGGTGGCCGCATCGACGCGGTGTTTTTCTGCCCGCATGCGGCGGATTCAAAATGCGCTTGCCGCAAGCCCAAACCGGGTTTGTTCCAGGAGATTGCCGAGCGTGTGCGTTCCGATTTGCGTGGCGTGCCCGCCATCGGTGATTCCCTGCGCGACCTGCAAGCCGCGCTGACGGTGGGCGCGCAGCCGATGCTGGTGAAGACGGGCAAAGGGGTACGCACCCTGGAGGGCGGCCAGATGCCGGAAGGCATCCCGGTTTATGAGAATCTTGCTGACGCGGTGCGCGCTATCCTCGCGGAAGCGGCTTGAACCTCGCGCTACAGCCATGCCATTCATTCGCTCCCTTCTGTTCCTGCTCATCAAGGTCGTGCTGACCATTCCCTTCAGCCTGCTGATCCTGCTTTCCGCCCCGCTGCCAGCACTGCCGCGTTATCGCTTCATCACCCTCTGGGGGCGAATGGTGATCGGGCTGGCGCGCTGGGTGGTGGGCATTCGCTTTCGTGTTGAAGGGCTGGAAAACCTGCCGCGAGAACCGGCCGTGGTGCTGGCCAAACATCAATCTGCCTGGGAGACCATCGCCTTCCAGCAAATTTTCCCGCCGCTATCTTTCGTGTTGCGGAAGAGCCTGCTCTATATCCCGTTCTTCGGCTGGGGGTTGGCGCTGTTTTCACCCATCGCCATCAATCGGGGCGCCGGGCGCGAAGCGTTGAAGCAACTGGAGGCGCTGGGACGCGAGCGCCTCGATGCCGGTTTCTGGGTACTGGTGTTCCCGGAAGGAACACGCGTCGGGGTAGGAGAGAAGGGCGATTACCAGATCGGCGGCGCCTGGCTGGCGGCAAAATGCGGCGCGCCGGTGGTGCCGGTGGCGCACAACGCCGGGCGTTGCTGGCCAAAGAATGCGTTCATCAAACGACCGGGCGAAATTACCGTGGTAATCGGCCCGGCCATCCCCACCCAGGGACGCCGCCCGGCCCAAGTGCTGGTGGAAGCCGAGGCGTGGATCGAAACGACCATGCGGCGCCTATGAACGAAGTAATCGGTCCACCGTCGCAAATCGTGCCTATGAAACATGGCCGATGCACCGTGTGTAGCGCCGGCTTCCAGCCGGCGTCTTTACAGCAATGGCAGCCGGCTGTTTCAAAAGACGCCGGGTGGAAGCCGGCGCTACACATGCGCGAAACCGTCTATTCGAATCAATAGGTTGCAATGTGTTTCTTGTGAGGCCATGAAAGACTCCGATTCCTTCCTGCCGCCGCCGATAGATCGCTGGCCCGCGCGCCTCGATCTGCTGCAAAGCACCAGCGGCCTCGTCCTGGGGCTGTTCATGTGGCTGCACATGCTGTTCGTCTCATCCATCCTGTTGGGCAACGATGCCATGTGGGCCGTGGCGCGTTTCTTCGAAGGCACTTTCTTCTTCGGTTACCCCTTGCCCTGGCTGGTTTCCGCCTTTGTGGCGACAATCTTCGCGTTGTTCGTGGCACATGCCTGGCTGGCGCTGCGTAAATTCCCTACGCAATGGCGCCAGCAGACAGCTTATTGGCGGCACATGCGCGCCATGCGCCACGAAGACACGTTTCTCTGGTTCGTCCAGGTTCTCACCGGCTTCGCCATGTTTTTCCTGGCGCCGGTGCACCTCTATCTGATGCTGAGCCACCCGGAATTGATCGGCCCCTATGAGTCCGCCGACCGGGTCTGGAGCGGGCGCCTGTGGCCGCTCTATCTGGTGCTGCTATTCCTGGTGGAACTGCATGGCGGCATCGGCCTGTATCGCCTGGCGGTGAAGTGGGGCGACTTCAAGGATGCCGTCGCCTCCCGATGCAAGTTGAAGCGCCTGAAATGGGGCTTGACCGTGTTCTTCTTGGTGCTCGGCCTCGCCACCCTGGCGGCCTACATCAAACTCGGCATCGAACACGCGCCGCATGTGGGCGAACCGTATATCCCCTCTTGGCAGAGGAGTGCGTCATGAAGCTTATTCACGCCGACGTGCTGGTCATCGGCGGCGGGCTGGCCGGGCAGCGGGTCGCCCTGGCGGCGAAACGGCGCGGCCTGGAGCCGCTGATCCTTTCGTTGGTGCCGGCCAAGCGCTCGCATTCCGTCGCCGCCCAGGGCGGCATGCAGGCCAGCCTGGCGAATGGTTTCAAGGGCGGGGGCGATAACGAAGACGTGCATTTCGAGGACACCGTGCGCGGTTCAGACTGGGGCTGCGATCAACGGGTCGCGCGCCTATTCGCCCATGTCGCGCCCAAGGCGATCCGTGAACTGGCCGCCTGGGGCGTAGCCTGGAGCCGGGTGCGCGCGGGGGATCATGAGGTAGTCATCAACGGCCAGCGGCTGACGCTGACGGAACGCGAAGCCGCCCACGGCCTGATTACCGCGCGCGACTTCGGCGGCACCCGCAAATGGCGCACCTGCCATACCTCGGATGGCACCGGCCACGCCATGCTCTACACCGTGTCCGACCAGGTCATCGCCGAGGCCATTCCAGTGCATGAGCGCCAGGAAGCGCTGGCCCTGATCCACGACGGCCAGCGTTGCCATGGCGCGGTGGTGCGTGACCTCATCACCGGTGAACTCTCCGCCCACCTGGCGCGCGCCACGGTCATCGCCACCGGCGGTTACGGGCGCATCTACGGCATTTCCACCAACGCCCTCATCAACGAAGGCATGGGTGCGGCGCTGGCCCTGGAAACCGGGGTGGCGCGCCTGGGCAACATGGAAGCGGTGCAGTTCCATCCCAGCGCCATCGTTCCCGCCGGCATTCTGGTGACCGAGGGCTGCCGGGGCGACGGCGGCGTCCTGCGCGACGTCGATGGCCACCGCTTCATGCCCGATTACGAGCCGGAAAAGAAAGACCTGGCTTCACGCGATGTGGTCTCGCGCCGCATGGCCGAGCACATGCGGTCGGGGAGGGGCGTTCAATCGCCTTATGGCGACCACCTCTGGCTGGACATCACGCAACTTGGCGCCGCGCACATCGACCGCAATCTGCGCGAGGTGAAGGACATCTGCCACTACTTCCTCGGCATCGACCCGGCGAAGGACTTCATCCCGGTGCGTCCCACCCAGCATTACTCGATGGGCGGCATCCGCACCGATTTTCGCGGCGAATCGCCCTGGCTCTCCGGCCTGTTCTCCTGCGGCGAGGCGGCCTGTTGGGACTTGCACGGTTTTAACCGCCTGGGCGGCAACTCGCTGGCGGAAACGGTGGTGGCGGGCATGTTGGTCGGCGAATACGTGGCCGACTTCTGCGAATCCAGCCACGGCGAGCTGGAGATTTCCACCGCCCTGGCGCGCGACTTCGTTCAGCGCGAACAGTGCAGCCTGGAAAAGCTCGTCGCCAACCCTGGCCGCGAGAGCGCCGTGGCCCTGCGTCGGCGCATGGAGCAGATCATGACCGACCAGGTCGGCCTGTTCCGTAACGGCCCCGATCTGGAAAGCGCGGTGGCGGAACTGGCCGACCTGCTCGCGCGTAGTAGCGAGGTTGGGGTGAGTGGCGGCAAATTCGGTGGCCTCGACGCCAACCCGGAACTGGTTCTCGCCTATCGCCTGCCGCGCATGTTGAAAGTCGCGCTCACCGTGGCGATGGGCGCCTTGAATCGCACGGAAAGCCGGGGCGCGCACTACCGCGAGGATTTTCCCGCGCGCAATGACCGCGACTGGCTCAACCGCAGCCTGGCCTGCTGGCGCGAGGGCGACGCGCTGCCGACACTGGATTACGAAGCGCTGGAGGTGCTGAGTATGGAACTGCCGCCCGGTTTTCGCGGCTACGGCGCCAAGAACATCATCGACCATCCCGATACCGCCCAGCGCCAGGCCGAAGTGGACGAAATGCACGCGGCCAAACTGGATCGTTACGCCGCCCAGTCCTATCTGATGTCCTTCAAGCACTACTTGCCGCTGAAATACCGGGGCCGCAACGAGCGCCTGGACGAACCGCTGCCATGAACTTTTTATGACCGCTTCCCGCACCCTCACCTTCCACATCTTCCGCCACAACCCACGCGATTCCGGCAGCCAGCCCGGCGTACGCGAGTACCAGGTGGAGGAAACGCCGGGCATGACGCTATTCATCGCGCTCACCCACATCCGCGAAGAACACGATCCCGGCCTCATTTTCGATTTTGTCTGCCGTGCCGGGGTCTGCGGTTCCTGCGCCATGCTCATCAATGGCCGCCCCGGCCTGGCCTGCCGCACGCTCACCAGCGAGCTCCCGGCCGACATCCGCCTGTTCCCGCTGCCCGGCTTCGAACTCATTGCTGATCTCTCGGTGAATACCGGTAAATGGATGCGCGCCATGAGCGAGCGCCTGCAAGCCTGGGTGCACCTGGCCAGCGAGGTAAACCCGAACGAGATTGAAGCAGCGATGGACCCGGACCTGGCCGAAGCCGTCTACGAACTCGATCGTTGCATCGAATGCGGCTGCTGCGTGGCCGCCTGCGGCAGCGCCCAGATGCGGCCGGATTTCGTCGGCGCGGTGGGCATGAACAAGCTCGCGCGCTTTCGCCTCGACCCGCGCGACGACCGCGGCGACGCCGAGTATTACCAGCTCATCGGCGACGACAGCGGCATCTTCGGCTGCATGAGCCTGCTCGGCTGCCAGGACGTCTGCCCCAAGGCGCTCTCGCTGCAAACCCAGATCGCCTTCATGCGCCGAGCCATGGCGCGGCAGGGGCTCTAAGGCCACCCAGCCGGGTAGAAGCCCGGCGCCGTATCAAAGCCGCCGCCATGGTTTGCCCGGCCAAGATCGTCGAGGTTCGGGAACGGCGGCTTCCGTTGATTATCCTAGATTCCTCAGTTGAACGCGCCCGAGTGTGCGGTTTTCGAGTCGTCTGGCAAGGCGCGCTCAGTTGCCAATGCGCGCAGCGGGCCGGGGCCCGCAAGGAGGAGAAACGCAGCTAGATGGCTCGAAAACCGTGCAATCGGGCGCGTAGCGGCGTCACCTAAATGGTGAGTGCAACCGGAGGCGATAACGTCAGCATCCATGCGGCCTCACAAGGGCTGGGGAGCGGTCAACTGAGGAATCTAGGATTATGAATTGCGGCTTTCGACCCTTTGCCGCCGTTGGCCTTTGCAGACTCAGCGGCAGGAACCGCCTCAAAGCTGACCTTCGACTGCGGCAATCATCTGGGGCAGCTATCTGCAGGGAAGCTGCCGCTGCAAGTCGCCCGTAGACGCAGGCTTGCTAAAATAATCATAATGATTACAATGAACACACCAGCCATCAACTATCAGGCTATGTCCATGAAGACCGTGACCGCCCGTGAAGCGAAGACCCACTTTGGTGAATTGCTCGACACCATGCAGCGCGAGCCGGTGATCGTGACCAAGAACAGCCGTCCGGTAGGCATCATGATCTCCATCGAGGATGCAGCGGATACGCTCATCCCGGAGATGTTCATGGATAAAGAGCCCGGCTATGACGAGTGGTTCCAAGCCAAGGTAGGCGGCGCACTTGAAGCCTTCAAAAGCGGAAACAGCCAAGTCTCTCGCCATGACGACGTGATGGCGCGGGTATGGGAGCGGCTCCAGTCCAGGACAAAGCCAGTATCGGCATAACGCCGTCCCTATGTTCAAAATCAACTGGACGGAAGAGGCCGAGCAAGACCTCGAAAACATCCTACTGTATTACCTTGAACAGGCCGGCCTGCGCGTCGCGGAAGCGGTTTACAACCGGATCAGGGACCAAGTCGGTCAGCTCGACACGTTTCCGGAAAGCACCCGGGTCGGACGTGTACCAGGCACGCGCGAATGCGTGATAAGCCGGTTGCCTTATATCGCGGTCATCGATGTCGGCCACGACACGGTTACGGTGCTGAGCGTGGTGCACACCGCACGTAAATACCCGACGGAAGATAACGGGTAGGCGGTAGGGCAGGATTCTGAGTTGAGCAGTCATTCAAATGACCGCGCAGCTGGGTAGATGAGGGGCGGCAATAGGTTCGTTTCGGCCATCGGAGACTGGCAGGTCACTGGCCGTTCCTGGCCGAATCGAGGCAGCCCAACCCCCTATTTGCTCGCCGAAGACCAGACACTCAAGTTGCTCGGGACCAGTCCCGTCTATTGAAATTCGATAGCCACGTCGACGGGCCGCTTGTGGCCGAGAGTGTGAGTTCAGCCGATTTCTCCATTGCGGTCATTCGCCAACAATTCCAGATGCCGGCGAACGTCGGTTATGGCCGATTATGCGGAGCGCTTGAATATGTGGAGTGCTGAGTTGAATCGCTGGCCAGCCGCTGGTTGGCAGCGGCTGGTTCGGATTTTGTGCTCCACATAATTACAGCGTCTTCAGGAAGGCGATCAGTGAGTCAGGTGCCCGGTAACGCTGGATTTTGGCCTCCGGCTCTTGAAGTCTGGCCAAGGCGCGTTCCTTCATCGCAAGATCAGCCTCAACGTAGTGGTGCGTGGTCACCGGGCTCTCGTGCCCTAGCCAAAGTGCGATCACGCTGATATCGACGCCGGCCTGCAACAGATGCATCGCGGTGGTGTGGCGGATCACATGCGGTGAGATACGTCGCGTTGCCAAGCCGGGGTGAGTTTCAACTGCGGCTTTTACCGCCAACACCAACCGCTTTATTACGTTTGAGCGTGACATCTCATGACCCTCGCGGTTTGGCAGCAACGCTGACGCCGCATCGAATTGCGGATTCCGCCTCAACCAAGCCCGCACTGCCTTGACCGTCGAGCGCCACAGCGGAACGCTGCGCAGCTTGCGTCCCTTGCCGTGCAGATGAACACAGGCAGCACCTTCTTCGAGCACTACCTCGCCGACCTTGACGCCAGTGATCTCAGACACACGCGCCCCAGTGTTGTAAAGCAGCAGGAACAGCACATGATCCCGCTGCCCAATCCACGTTCCATCCGGCGCACCGATCACCGCCAGCATTTCCTCGCGCGACAGATAGCCGAACATGGGGCGTTCGAAACGCTTCACGGGAACACCCAATGCACGTTCGATCACCTGTAGTGACGCCACGTCCCGGTGCGCAGCGAACTTCAGGAACGAGCGCAGGGCCGCCAGGCGCGCATTGCGGCTACGCACGGAATTATGCCGCTGGCGTTCCAGATGATCGAGGAAGGCCGTGATCAGCGCCGGCGTGATGTCGGCCAGCGTCATCGCGGCCGGTGACTTGCCCAAGTGGGACTCGGCAAAGCCGAGGAACAGCACGAACGCATCGCGATAAGCCGCGATGGTTTGCGCGCTCAGTGCCCGCTGCTGGGCCAGGTACTCGGAGAAGTAGGCTTGCACGAGTGCGGCGAATGAGGGCGGTGACTTCGGCGGCTTATTCATCACCCTCTCCCGGCAGATCGGCGAAGTGCTCGAATTTGCCACCAGCCAGCGCCATCAGTTCCGGCACGGCCGTGAGATACCAGTAGGTGTAGAAGATTTCGGCGTGCCCCATGTAGGTCGATAACGCCAGCATCATCTGATCCACATCGGCCCCCTCGGCATGCCAGCGCATTACGCGCCGGACGGCAAAGGTGTGGCGCAGGTCGTGCAGACGCGGAGCCGCATGCGCGCCGCGATTCACCCAGCCCAGGCTGTCACGCAGTGGGTTGAAGACGCGGTGTGCCTGCCGATCGCCGAGCGGTTGCCCAAGACGCCGGCCGCGACTGCCGATCAGGAAGGGCATGTCAGCCGTCGTGGGAACATGTTGGGCCCGTTGCCGCCGATAGCGGGCCAACGCCTCGAGCGTGCTGGGATGGATGGGCACCTGGCGCGACTTGGCGAACTTGGTCTGCCGGATGGTCAGGATTCCGCGTTTGAGATCGACATCGGCGTCGCGCAGATGAATCGCCTCGGAGACGCGCAGGCCGGTTGAGGCCATCAGGCCGAACAAGGTCTCGAAGGTGGCCGCACGCACGCTGCCGTGCGGTCCGAGTTGGCGGGCCGCCGCCAGCAATTCGACGATTTCGTCGTCGCGGTAAATGTGCGGCGCCACACGTCCGGGCACCGGCCCGAAGATCGATTCGTCGGGGACTTCGGTATCGGGTTCAAACTGCTTCAGATAGCGCACAAATAGACGCAATTTCTCCAGACGCCGTGCCCAAGTTCCTGGTGATCCTCTGCCATCCTTGCCTTGGCGTATCCAGTCGGTCATGAGTTCGACGGTCAGCGGCCCCCGGTGATGCCGGCTGGCCACGAAGCGCGCAAAGCCGGCCAGGAAGGTGTCCCATGAGCGCAACTCGAAGCCAAGCCGACGGCGTTCGGCAAGATAGTCATCGATCCTTGTCTGCAAGCTGATCCGCGCGCTCATGATCCGCTCCCGGGCCACGGCAGCGGGACGGTGGACAGCTTCGGCGTGTCGAGCTTGGCGGTAGATCAGCGTGGTATTCAGAGAACGGTGGCGCAGGACGTCGGCCACTTCCTTGAGCGAACTGCCGTTCTCGACCAGGCGACACGCCAACGTGTGGCGGAGGGCATGCGCGCTGAAATGCATCAGGCCAACTCGGCGGCCGGCGCGTTGGATTAACTTCGATATCGCCGTTGAGGTGATGGGCCGATCGAGCCCCGCCTGCTGTCGAACAAAGATCGCTGGATGGTGGGTCGCTGGCCGCTCATGTTGCAGATAGTCGGCCAGCGCCTGTCCGGTTTCCATCGGCAAGGGCAGGACATCCTGCCGCAACGACTTGGTGCCTTTCAGCGCCACCGTGCCGGCACGCCAGTCGATGTCGCTGATCATGAGATGCGCGATCTCGCCGCAACGTAGCCCCAGGTCCAGCGCGCAGCGGACGATAGCGTAGCCGCGCTTTGGCCAACGTCGGGCTGTAGCCAATGAGTTCAGCAGGCGTTCGGTCTCTTCTGGCTTGAGCGCACGCGGCAATGACGCCAGTTTCCAGTGGACCGAGGACGAAATGACGGCAGCCAGTGCGCCGACCTGGTCGCCACAGGTGGTCCGGTAGCGGAGGCAGCTCCGCAAAGCCCCTGCCAGACGAGAGGCAGTGGAAGCCGTTTGGTGCGTATCCAACTGCTCGGCGAGGAACTGGCGAATATCGCCGGGATGCAACTTGGCAATATCGATGGGCTGCCCTGCGAATTTCTGTTGCAGTAGCCAGCCTGCAACACGAATCAGATCTTGGCGCGTTCCCGCTGCCAGCCCTCGTACATCGCGCAGGTGTTCGTCGTAGTGGCGCAGTTCCTCTGCGATGTAGTCCGTGGTTGCCGCTGGTTGCCGTGCGTCTGGCATGGCACGCTGCGAAGTGGTGTGGGTCATGGCGGTCTCCTGAAGTGGAACTACCACTTCAGGAGACCGCAGAAATTATGTCGACTTTACCGTTGCGTCACCTGCTGCCAGAACCCCGGCGGCAAGGCTTCCGGAGGATGCCTCTTCGCTTACTCCACATAATCAAGTGCTCCGCATAATCGGCCAAAGCTGCCGATGGAGACTTAGCCGACTTACTTCCGCTATGGATTCGTTACCGGACATCGGCCAGGAAATCTCACCGAACGGCAGCTTGTATGGTTGCCCAATCGTCACTTTCGACGAGGCTTGCCCGACGCCTGCCCGCCGGGCTGGTGCGTACTGGGAATCTCGCAGGTTAGGGCAGGCATCGTACAACCCTTAACCCTAGATTCCTGTGCGCCGTGCAAAGGCGCTGTTTGTCCAGCGGGTGCGAAACCCGCCCGGCCACTTTCGCTCCGGCCGGAAGCAACTGGAGTAGTCATGG
>Ga0210026_1001821_pt1 | contig 19675 bp, 18 predicted proteins | sample CryGeymeta201509_FD_183977 | JGI IMG/M metagenome (GOLD analysis project Ga0210026, IMG submission 183977) | Groundwater microbial communities from Crystal Geyser aquifers in Utah, USA - Crystal Geyser metaG 2015-09 (SPAdes) (version 2) | ecosystem: Environmental > Aquatic > Deep subsurface >... | reverse complement strand
GCCAGCGTTTTGACATCATCCGGGCTAACAAAGTCGCGCCCGTCGAGAGCCGCCGCCGCGCGCGAAGCCAGCAACAGGGCCTGCGTCGCGCGCGGCCCGGCTCCCACCAATACCGACTCGTGCTGACGGGTCTGACGTACCACGCTGACAATGTAGCCCAGCAACTCATCGCGCACCACAATCGATGCCAGCGAGTCACGCAACTGCGCCAACTCACCTGTGGCGAGAACGGGCTGCACGGCACCTCCGGCCAAAATCGCTTCAGGCGAAGCAGCACCGAGCATCCCGCGCGCGAGTTGCAGCTCTTCGGCTTCCGCCGGATAGTCCATGTAGATTTTGAGCATGAAGCGGTCCTGCTGCGCCTGTGGCAGCGCATAGGTGCCCTCATGCTCAATCGGATTCTGGGTGGCAAAGACCGTAAACGACGGATCCAGCATAATCTGCTCGCGGTCGATCGTCACGCAGCGCTCCTGCATGGCCTGCAGCAGGGCGGACTGGGTCTTGGCCGGTGCCCGGTTGATTTCGTCGGCCAGCAAAAAGGTGGTAAAGACGGGGCCCTGCACCAGGGTGAACTCCTGCGTCTTCATGTTGAAAATATTGGTGCCCGTGATATCGGCGGGCATCAGGTCGGGGGTAAACTGGATACGGTTGCCGGCAACGGCGAGCACCGCAGCCAGAGTCCGCACCAGCAGGGTCTTGGCGACTCCGGGCACACCTTCGATCAGTGCGTGGCTGCGAGTCAGGATGGTGATCAGCGCGAGATCAATCACCTGCTGTTGACCGATGATGACCTTGCCGACTTCCTCGCGGGTGGCCTGGATTTTTTGCTGTAACACTGCGTTGGTTGTTTCGTTCACTGGCGTCTCCTCTTTTTGCGATTAATAATGGATTTAATTTTCAGATGGGTGGCCTGCGGCTGGCGCTGGCGGGCGGGCAGGCTCGCCTGCTCTTGCAGCAGCGTTTCGATTTCCCCGATTTCCGCAGCATAAAAACAGCGGTCGGCCCGGGTGCGGATAAAAGACTTTTGCCATGCCTGAAAGGCCAGTTGCGGCAACTCATCCGGAGGCAGACTGCGCTGAATCAAGTCTCCCAGCCCGGCCTCAACGGAATGCCCGGAGCGAATCACCTGCGCTGGAGTCCGCCCGGGAAAAGGCGGCAGCAGCGGCGAGGCCCCGCGCCAGACGACCAGTGCCATCAGCCCGGCGAAAGCGAACGCAAAACCCTCCAGTCCGTAGCGGCGCATCAACGTCGCCACACCCGCAGGCTCCGCCACCCCCAGATGCGTCTCTTCGAAAATAAGCTGCTCGCAGTCACCCAGCACCCAGGCTAGCCAGTGCGTCATGCGGTGTTTGAGCAAAGCTTCATTGGAAAACAGATAGTCATCCGTCAGCACCACGATACTGCCCGCTCCCAGAGTCCGCTGCGCGGCCACCACCTCATCTTCAATTTGATAGACCGGCGACCAGACTTCGGCATCAAATTCCACCAGCACACCGCCCTCCCGCCAGGGGATGCGCCCGGGCAGGTCGGCGGCGGCGAGAGGGGTCCGCCGAGCTTCACCGCCCCGGTGTTCGCCGTAGCGCAGGGCCAAGCCCGCCCAGAACTGCGCGTCCTCGCCGGAGCTGCGGCGCGTGAAGCGGGTGCCTTTTTGCGCTTCGCTGTCGTCCGCTTCGCCGGTTGTTTGATCGGGCTGCGCGTCCGCTTCAACGTCCTGTTCCTCTTCGTCCTCCAGATGTTGGTAGGCCACGCGCCGGGGGTTCATCGCGATGACGAGCCGCCCGCCACGCTCGACGAAATCCACGACCTGCGCATATTGCGCCAGCGGGTGCAACTGTCCGCCACCCGTATTGAGCAGGAGCAGCGTCGCCTCCGGCGGCAACGATGGCAGCTGCACCAGCGGCACGAAATTACGGCTCACCTGTAGGCCGGGTAATTCGGCCAGGGCATCGTGCAGCGCCTTTGCCCCCAACGGGTCCGAGCGCAGGCTGGAGCGCAGGGCGTAGGCATTGCCCGACTCAAAGCGCAGCTGGATCAGCCAGGCCAGGCCGCCAATCAGGCCCGCCATTAGCAGCAGGAAAATGATGATGCTGTAGCGGCGGCCCTTCATTTCAACACTCCCTGTTGAGATAGATAATCTTCCATCAGTGCGATTTCCTCCGCACCCGAAGCGCGCTCGCCATACCAGATGCTCTCAAACAGCCGCAGTTCGCGCCAGTATAGATCCAGCAGCTGGCAGTCGCCATGACCGCGCTGGGCCAGCTCGCGTGCATACTCGCGGTTGCTCTTGGCCTTGCGGATGACGATCAGGCCCGCGCTGGAGAAGGCGGAGAGCTGCGCCAGAAAGTAGGCCCGCAGCGCGAGGCGGTAGTCGCCGGCGGCAATCAATTGCCGCGCGAGTTCGATCCACTGGTTGCGCGGCATCAAATCCGCCGAGACCTCCTCCTGCTCCAAATCCGGCTTCGGTCGGGCCGCATCATCCGCTGACTGTGCGGCCAGCGCCTGATCCGGCGCATACATCTTCCACGCCCGCAGCGCCAGCAGCAGCACCAGCAGGACAAAGCTTCCGATCAACAGATAGCTCAGCAATTTGCCCAGGGCCGCGAGATTGAGGTTCTCCAAAAATCCCGGCTTATGGTTTCGGGCGCGATCCAGGCCGAAGAGTTCTTCCAGCCATTTTTCGAAGCGTTCCTGCAGGGCTTCCATTTTCTCAATCCAGGAACGCAGCCAACTTATCCGTTGCTCCGCGTGAACCTCCTCACGGGGAAAGCGCCAAACGAACTCGCGCCGCTGCAGCACTTGCTCGATTGAGCGGTCGAGTTGCCCGGCCTGGATGGGCGGTGCACCCGGCTGCACTGCTGTGGCCTGGGCCTGACCCGGCAGCAGAGCCAGCGCCCCCAGGCCGAATAACACCAGCAGGGACGCCGCGCGGGCAGCCGCGCTGCGACGGGCGTAAGTGCGCAGCCGCAGCCGCAGGTCGGCACCACTCCGCCGCGATTCGCCGTAGTGCCGCCGCAGCAGATAGACCGCTTTGACCAGCGGATCCGTCACCAGACAGGCCAGCAACAGGCAGGCAAAGAGCGTCGTGCTGTTAAACAGATTCACGCCGACCCGCGAGAAAACGGTTTCCACGCCCAGCAGCCCCTGCAGTAAATAGGGAACGAAGAACACCAGCGAGAGCCAGTTCAGCCAACTTAGAAAAGCGACCAGCCCGAGCAGGCTCAGCAGCATCCAGTTTTGCCCGCTCCACAGGCGGGCCAGTTGCCAGTTCGTCAAAAAAAAGACCTTCGTTTCGTTGTCTGAGTCCGCCGGGTCTGCGGTCAGCATATTTTGATACAGGGCAAAGGTCCAGGCGAAGGGGATAGTCACCACGAAGGCGATCGGCAGCACGACCAGACCGGTTGCCTGCCAGCACGTTTGTCGGCGAATCACCCGCAGCCAGGTGCGCAGACCCCAACCCGGCGATGATTCTTCAAACAACACCCCCCGCAAACTGCAGGCAAAATAACACTGCACCGCCTTCAACCAGATAAAAAGCAGCGCCATGCCCAGACTCGCCGGCACCAGATTCCGATCGGCCAGGCCGCTGGTCGCCATCTCCATCCAGAAGAAAAGAAAGCCCACCAGAAATGGCGCGGCACCACACAAATACACCGTCCAGGCCCAGATCGGAGTGCGCCGCAGCAGATGCACCCCTTCTTCGATCAAATCCACAGCCGTTGGCTCACCTGCCTGGCGGACGCGCCGCCGTCGAAAGCGCCGGTGCTTGCCTTTGATGGCGGGCGGTGATTGTGAAGCAGCCATATTTAATCAAAAAAGACGCCGGAATGAAATGCGGAAGGGATGCGCAGCAGCATGCGCCCCAGCAGGTAAAAGCCGTAGAAGACCAGCAAATAACCCGCCAGCGCCAGCCCCCAGCCCGCCGCAACCTTGAGCCAGCCAGGAGTTTCCCGCAGCTCCGGTTGCAGCAGGGCATCGAGGCAGGAGCGGCAAACGACGCGGCCCTGATGCTCGGTCACGCACTCCCGGCAATAAAAGCGTCCACACTCGGGGCACTTCGCGGCAGCCTCCCGGCTGACATGTTTGAAGCAGCGTGCCTGAGCCAGCGATCCACTCATGGCTGACCTCCGACGCTGGCCTCAACAGCGGTGCTGCCGCTCTGGCGGATCGGCGGCGGCCCGGCGGGTCCGACCGCTCCGGCTGTCGACTTCACCCGCTCACGGGCTGCCACGTCCGCCAGGCGCCAGATTTGATGCGCGGCCTGCAGGGCTTCCGCCGAGAGTTGACCCTGCACCGCCTCGACCCGCTGGGTGAGCTGCACCAATGCTTTGGCGGCTTTGCGCTTCGTGCCCAGCCCGGGCAAGATCACCGTTTGCACGGCAGTTTGCACACCGAAGACCGCAGAACCCTGCTGATACATCCCCCAGACAAAAATCATGCCGCTGATCACTGCCACAATCAGCCAGGCCATAAAGCTGCTGTTGTGCAAGTTGGCCAGTGCCACTATGGTCAAGAGCAGCGTGCCCAGTCCCGTCAACAAGGACAGCACTGCACCCGACCGGGTCGGACAGATCAGGATTGCCTCGATATCCGCATAACGGATCCGCTTCACACGCTCCTGATACACACCATCCACCACCACCAAATGCTCTTCGCCCAGATAAGCCTGCTGCACACTGAAGGCCGAACGACCGCTGAGCTTTTTGTATCCGTCGCGTGCCATCTTAACCACCCAGTCCCAAAACAATGATCGTCACCCAGGCTGTAATTTGCAGCAAAGCCAGCCCACCGGCCACCCAATAGCGCCAACCGCTGCGCTGCACCTCACTACAGGAACCTTTACGGCCCCGCCAAATCACAATCAAGAGCGCGACGGGTGCCGTAACGATGGTGATAAACCAGAGCAACAGCGGCAGGACCGCCAGGCTCAGTGCAATATTATCCCAACGGATGCGCGTCTGAGCCGGCACCCCTCGCCCAGACTGTCCGCCTGCCGACTGCAGTGCTTCCAAACTCACGATCCGGCCCTCCCACTCCGTCTGACACAGTTCACAGATCAGCCGTCCACTGAGGTCGCAGATTTGGCTGGCGGCTAAATTCGGATGAAAAAAGCAGCTCGACTGCCCGGCTTCGACGACCGATTCGACCTGCGAACTGCCACCGGTGCGCAGCACTGCCGGGAACAGCAACACATCATGCCCCTCACCGACATGCTCAGCTCCGTAGTTTTGAGCCCAGGGCAGTTCAGGCAGCGGCATATAGCGCACACTGCGGAGCGCGCGCAGGGAAAATTTCTCAGGGCGCGCCATCGGGTTACACCTCGTCGCCGAGATCGTCGTAGAATGCAGCAAAGGCCGCCCACATATAAGTCATCGACCAAAGCAGGCCGATGCCAAAAGCCAGCACCCCCAGCAAGTGCCAACCGATGAAGCTCAGCCCCAGCATGAAAAACTTTCCTTTCTGGTTCACCATCATTTCGGTGCTGCGCTTGATCGCACCCATGACCCCCAGCTCGGGATGATCATTGGCAATGTAGTAAACCAGCGCGTAGCGCAGGTACATGTAAACGCCCACAAATGCCGCCGGGATAACGGCGACGAAGATACCGGCCACAAACATCGGGCTCTCTTCCGGCACCGGACTACTGCTGAAGGCCAGGCCGACCAGGACAACACCCGGAATTGCCGCTGCCATCACGGCCAGTGAAACCAGCACCGTAGTCACAAAGTAAAGCCCCAGCCCTTCCAGAAAACGGGAAAACCCGCCGAACAGGGTGCTCAGCTCAACCGGTGCGCCACGATGTAAGCCCAGATAGTAGGCCATAAAGCCCAGCGACAGGGGACCGACGATCAGGAAAGCAAGCAGCTGCCCAAGCAGCGGAATCACCGCCCCGGCTTGTTGCAGCACAAAATAAAGAAAAGTGACCAGCACCGCCATGCCCCAGGCACCCGACAGCGCCTCCCGGCCCATCCGCCGGAGTTCGTCATTCGGAGTCTGACCGCCGGTGCCCCGGCTGCCTGCCCGGCGGATCGGCTGAGTCAAGCCTTCGCGCAAACCCTGGGCAAACTCATCTTTGCAGTTCGGACAAACCTGAGTCCCGCCTGACGGAATCAAATGATCCGCCACAACGACCGCCCCACAGGTCGGACAAGGCACTTGCTCTTCCGCAGCAATCAAACTGCGGTCCAAATTGGGTAAACCGTCCACCAGTGGCGCCCAGTCCGGCATGCCCTCCCGCCAAACCAGATTATGACGCTGGATCGTGCCTTGTTGGTAGAGAGCCAGCAATTCCTCTTCGGAAACCGGACCATTCTGCGCGTTATCTTTTTCGTAATACCACTGCATAAGCTTATGAATCAGTCAGGACCAAACTGGTGATGAACGATAAACAGCACCATCGAAAATAGAATGAAGGACAAGCTAAAAGTCCTCGGGCCGGCCTTAAAGGGTCGAGGTCGTGCGGCCGATTGCTCGACCGCACTCCTACAGACCCGTGCGAGCGCGATTAACGCACACGGTTCCTCAGATCATGGTTTCGCTGGGGATATTTTTATAGCTGTGGATGATCCTGGGCGGACTCAGCGGGTAGTTGACCAGTAGGTTATTGAAGCGACTCCAGTTCATTGGTCCGCCTCGGGTTCTTCGTCCCAGCCATCTTCGCCAGTGTATTTGCACATTATGCCGCAGACGGCTTAGGCTGCGGAAGTTTCCCGTGATTCCGTAATAAGCAACCCGTAGGCAGAGAAGCGTTCCTTCAATGCTTCCAGCATTGATTCGGCATCGCTCTTTTCTGCAAATCCCATCACAAAGTCATCGGCATAGCGCACCATGAAGGTCTCCCTTGCCATTCGATACCTTGGTTGGCCGTGGCTGGTCAGGCCTTCGGCGCGGGAGTGGTTACCCGCCAGGTTTGAACTGAGAGTTTCTGTCGCTGGTTTCTGTGTCTTCCTTTCTGTTCTTGTTGGTTTATGTTTCGTTCCAGCGACATCCCAACTCAACGAGCTTGGATGGCGCCATGCAATGTTAAGTGCGGGGCAAGCTTTATTCGGGTAGCGCGGCCGCGTCCCGCAGCGCACGTTGCGGTTGTGGTGTTCTGGAAGTGTTGGGGTCTGGTCTTGGAGGCTTGGCTCTACGAACGCTCCTGCGGTGCGGGGACGCACCTGCGCTACCCGGTTCCCTAAAAAAAGGGACTGGCAAATTATAGAGTAAATTTCTGCGTGTGGTTGAATTTTTAAAATACGAAAACAACGCGTAAAGATGGGCCATTCTCGTGGGCGCTTTATCATGCCATGATGCAGCATTGGTGCATTGAGCTTGTTTTCCTGGCCGCATACTCTAGCGTTTTTGCTGTGACTGAAGACGAAAAACGCAACCAAGCCTGGATCGGGGACGCTGTGCTGGCCCTCTTTGCCCGCGAGTGGATACTGAAAGCACCACAGATCAAAAAAGAGGACCGTGCCGATGCCTTCATCCGTATGACTTCAAACCACTTCCTCTCCTCCGCCGGGCAACCGACGGCGATGGAAGCCGAGATTGGGCGGATCTATCAGCGCGACGGTCTGGCAGCTGCCTTCTCCCACATCGAAGCCAAATATGTCCCCTTGTTCAAAAAGCAATTGTCCCAACGGCAACAACCCGGCAATTATCGCGGAAAAAAGCTCCCCTCGTAGCAGATCGGCAGTTCAACAGGCTCACTAAAGACAAAAACCGTTCCGGTTGCGTCTCAGAAAACACCAGTAAATCCGGAGCTTGCGGCGAGATCGGCATCCGGGCTGAGTTGCTGCCACGTGAGGAAAGAGCAAAGCTGCACCAACTTCAGAACGTCGAGGCACCGCTCCACTCCTGAAAGCGGTAGAGCCAGGTATTCCACCTCAGCGACCAACCGGTCTCCGCCCAGTCCGCGTAGGGCAGGCTTTCCTCCATTCCCCGCTGGTTATTCCAAACCGATTCAAAGTAATCGTCAAATCCGGCATTGATGGCAGCCGTATTGGTAAACAAAAGATTGGCCTCCAGGTTTAAATTGGCGATATTGCGGCGCGTCCAATTGGCGGAACCGAGCATGAGGATCTCCTGTTGCGGCCCGCTGATCCGCAGGACTTTGCTGTGAAACTGCTCCCCATGCGTGGCGGCCCAGCGGACTGCCACCTGATGCTCATCCGCGAGCTCCATGAGTTCGGCTGCCACCATGCGGTTGGGGATGCCGTTCTTCTCGCGGCCAAAGGCATCTCGGTTGGCATCCAGCAACAGGCGCACCTCCGCGCCGCGCCGTGTCGCCGCCTGCAGTGCTTCGATCACCTTGCGTTCGGAAAAGTAAAACATCCCGATATCAATCCGGGTGCCGGCCACCACCTGTTGCAACTGCCGCACGAGCTCAGCGCGGATAGCGCCCTCGCTGCGGTAGGCGACCGAGGACCCGCCGGATTCGGCCTGGCCGGACTCCGGCTGGACTCCCAGTGCATTCTCGATTTTTGAAATCACTTGGCTAACTTGGCTCGCCTGCCCGGCCTGGACATTTTCCGGATCCGACGCCGACCAACGAGCCAATGCGAGTTCGGAATCAGCCGCAAAGCGGGCCACCGCCCCATCCACCAGCACGCCAATGTTGGAGTGGTTGGCACTTCCGTCTGCCGGATTCAAGCTAGGCAGCAGCAGGCGCGTTTCGCCACCGCTGCGGCCGGTTAAAAGCAATTTGCGGTGGTTGGCCTTAAAATGCAACAAGCGTCCGAGTTGCGCCAGCGTCAGCTTGCCGCCCTCCGGATTGAAGGGGTTGGGCACGATACGGTCACCGTCCGCTTGTTCATCGGGCAGGAACTTCGACCAAAACCAGGCTTGCGGCGCGTAAAGCCGATTGGACTCGGGCAGTTGGTCGAGTGCCGTGAACACCACCGGGACCCCGGCATCCGCCAGATGCTGATAAAAGTCGGGCGCATGGTCGCCGTAGATCCGGTTGATGGGGTCGGTGATGATCAACATCGGCATCTCCGGATTCTGGATACGTTTTTCAATCAGCGCCGTGGCGAGTTCATTCGCCAGAGGCCGCAATTCGCCCTTCATATCCAGTGCTCCTTGCCATGGATTCCATAGAAAGAAGTCGGCGATGAGAAAGGTCTCGGCCCTGCGGATTTCGGCCAGCATGGCATCGAAGATCCGGTGCTCGGTGCGGGGTTGCCCGGCAGCGGCATCCCAGGCCGTGCGGTCGATCAGCAGTTCCGCCGAATCAAAAAAGTAAGCCGGGCTGGCCAGATCGGTGCCCGGCGGCATCTCTCTTTGGTGGAACAAGAGGTAGGGCAATACAACAATACCCAGTATCGCACCTATCAACAGGAGAAAAAACGCCTTCATGTCGAGGGAACCTGCCGTTCAATCAAAATAAATCAAGCCCGCGCAAAGGGCCTGAAAAATGAACTCCAAGCCATGCCTTCCGGGTGGTTGCCCCCCAAGCATCCAGTATCCAGTGCTTCCAGAGCAATTAGCATAGCTCATACCAGCAGCATTGCCGTCTGAAACCACAGCTGCGTGCGATAATGTCAGCGCAGTAAGCTTGACCCCAAAACTCTAAATTCCAACTTGGCTATATGGCCAAACGTTTTACGATTCTTCTGCATGCGATGTTAACAGGGATCGTTTGTCTGTATCTAAGCGGCTGCGGCGATTCCAGCCCGGAAGGCTACACCGCAACTCCTGCCAGCCAGGCCACCGCACTGCGGGGCACCTTCCCCTATACTTTCGACGGCGCAAAACTGGCCCGCAGCGGTCCGTCCACCTGTGTCGAGTGCCACGCCGGGGAGGTTGCTGAGTGGGAACAGAGCCACCACACCAAAGCCAATCGTCCTGTTTCCATCGAACTCGATGCGCTGGCCTTCACCCCAGCCCGCGAAATCACCGAGTCCGGCGTGACCTACCGCCTGGAGCAAAACGAAGATAAATTCTGGCTGGAGGTCATCGACGCTGACGGTGCCTCAGCGCGGCACGAACTGATCGGCGTAATCGGCCACACCCCCATCCGACAATACTTGACCCGTTTCGAGGGCAATAAATACCAGACTATCAGCGCCTCCTACGATGTGCTGAAAGACGATTGGGTCGATGTCTTTGCCGGACAGGACCGGATGCCGGGCGAATGGGGCCACTGGACCGGCCAGGGCATGAACTGGAATGCCAACTGCGCCTACTGCCACACCACCGAGTATGACAAGGGCTTTGATTTTGAAGCCAACGAATACGCATCCAACTGGATTCAGCAGGGCATCGCCTGCGCGGAGTGCCACACCGGACTGGAGGATCATCTGCAAGCAGCCCGCTCCGGCGGTGTCACTTCGCTGCCCCCGCTCGACCGCGAACAAATCGAGGACAATTGCGCCTCCTGCCATTCCCGCCGCGACCAGCTTACGGCTGATGCTTTCCAGCCCGGCGACAAGTATCACGACCACTTCGGGCTCAGCCTCCCCGACCAGCCGGGGCTTTACTACCCGGACGGTCAGATCCTCGACGAGGTCTTTGTGCACGCCTCCTTTCAGATGAGCCGGATGAACCATGCCGGCGTCAGTTGCATGGACTGCCATAATCCACACAGCCTGAAGCCGATTCTGCCGATCCAGAATAACATGCTGTGCATGCGTTGCCACGACACCGGTTATATGGATGCCACCGTGATTGATCCCGTCGCGCACAGTTTCCACGCCGAGGGCAGCACCGGCAACCAATGCGTCAACTGCCACATGCCGAAGACGACCTACATGCAGGTCGATCCGCGCGCCGACCATGGCTTTCACTCCCCCGATCCGTTGATGACCAAGGAGCTGGGCATTCCCAACGCCTGCAATTCCTGCCATAGCGAAGAGTCGGTGGACTGGGCCGTCGAACATGCCGAAGCCTGGTATGGCAAGAAGCTGGCCGAGCGCCCGCAGCGGCAACGTGCCCGCGCCCTCGACGCCGCTTACAATTACGACCCCGCCGCGCTCGACATGCTCTCGGCCTTAATGGCCGGCGAAGATATCGCCGCGTGGCGCGCCACCTATGCTGGTCTGGTCAGCCAATACATGCCTGACGAACGTGCGGCAAGCGCACTCCAGCCGCTACTGGACGACGAGAGCACCCTGGTGCGGGAACGGGCCGCCGCCGCACTCCTGCTGGCCAACCCACAGCATCCGGAAAAAATGGATCTGCTGCAGGACGCCTCCCGCTCGGTGCGCATTGCGGCGGCCCGCGCCCTGGAGAACGCCAACCAGCCTATCCCGGCTGAGGGCACCACCGCAGAATGGGATGCCTACCTCCGCTTTAACTCGGACCGCCCGCAAACACTGCTCATATGGGCCAACCGCGCCGCACGGGAAAAAAATCCGCAGCGGGTGCAGCACTACGTCGAGCGGGCCATTCAACTGGATCGTGCCAACGCCCAAATGTATCACCAGGCCGCCATTTTGCTCAGCACAATTGGCCTCAACAAAGAAGCCCGCACGCGCCTTTTCGAAGGCTGGGAACGTGCCCCGCGCGACGCGATCTTCCCTTACTCACTCGGGCTGCTGGCGGCCGAAAGCGGCGACCTCAATACCGCCATCGGCTACCTGGAAGAAGCCGTTGTGCTCGAACCCAATTTCTCCCGTGCCTGGTATAACCTCTCACTCGCCTACCAACAAACCAATCAAGCCGCAGCCGCTGAACGTGCGCTGCGACGCGCTCAGGGGCAGCCCTAGCTAGCATTTCCTTACAATTACACCGAGCCGAAAAACCGGCGGGTCAAAATTCCCCCAAGCGGGCGGACATAAACTCAAAGCCACCCGGCCACCTGGCACCGTCACTGCTTTCCCATTCCTGGATGTGTAGCAGCTTCGGTGCCGGGATGGATTGCTGCGCCTGCAGCCGTTGCAGTAAAGCCGCCCGGTTAACAGTGCGCTGCGGTTGATGATACGCCGGAATGTCCACCTCCCGCAGCTGTTTGTCTGCCGGTGTCAATTCCGGACGCAGGCCCATCAGACGCATCTGCGCGATTAAACTCGCCTCATACTGCGCCGTGCTCCTTTGCTGCGCAGCTGCGTAGCGTTTGAGTTCGGCCCGCCCCAATGATTCGAGCGGATCACTGGCCACCAAATCCTCCGGATTCACCCCCACCAAAGCGGGTTGAGCACGGGCTGCTGTGGTATCGCGAAAAACCGGCGTGAGCAACAGCAGGCTCAGTGCAAGCGAGCCAAGCAGCCCGCCGGCGAGCACCCAACGCGGCAATCTGCCGGCACTGGAGCGACCGAGCGAGTCATCAACCATCGAAATCCGCGTCGCAACAGGATACGGGCGGGACCGATGCGAACCACGGGGAGCGGTCCGGCGGCCCGGCGAGCGCACCGAAGAGCGCCTCGGGTGCCTCCTCCGCTGCGGATTGAGGGCCAACCGCATCGCCTTGTGCAAACGGCAACGCTCCACAAACACACGTTTACGCTCCGGACATGCCGAAATTTCCAATTTCAGCCGCTCCAGATCGGCCACTGAAATCTCCCGATCGACATACAAATTAACCAACTCTGTGAACTTCTTATCGGTCATGCAAATTCACTACCCATCAGTTCGCGAAGACTCTCACGCGCTCTGGCGATACGACTCTTCACCGTGCCCACGCTAATCTCCAGCTCCGTTGCAATCTGGTCGTAGGACATGTTTTTTACATTGCGCAAAATCAGCACCTCTTTATGCTTCGGATTCAGATCGTGCATGCACTCGCTGACACGATCCACAAACTCCTGCGTCACCGTCGCCTCGGCCGGACTCTCCACCTCACACGGCATGATATTCTCCAGCGTCATATCACCCTCCTCACCCAGCGGCTGGTCCAGCGAGATCGACTGGTCCCGCTTGCGGCGGAACCAATACCAGTAGCGGTTGTGCGCCAGATTCGTGGCAATCTGATACAGCCAGGTCGAAAACGAAGCATCCCCGCGAAAGTTATCCAAGCCGCGTTGCGCCCGGATAAAAGCATCCTGCGTCACCTCCTCCGCATCCTGCCGGTTCTTGAGCAACTGCGAGACACGGGCAAAAATACGGTCATAGTAGCGGGCCACGATGTCATTATAGGCCGCCAAATCCCCATTTCTGACACGCTCGATCAAGAGCTCATCGGGGTTCAAAGTCTCAGTTTTCGCAGGCATAGGGTGGTTCATGTAAGAAAGATCGCTCAAGCATTCGATTTGTTCCAGAAAATTTCATACAAAATTACTTGCAGGAACATTTTCATAAACTTGACAAAACGCAATCACACTTATTCCATCCACCGTTTTCCAGAAGGGTCGTTAGCTCAATCGGTAGAGCAGTTGACTTTTAATCAATTGGTTCGGGGTTCGAGTCCCCGACGGCCTACCACTTTCAAGCCGCTCCAGCACTAAGCTGGGCGGCATTTTTTGTGCATGAGTAGCGAGCCCCCAAAAGCCTTTATAGCCACTTTTATAGCCACTTTTTTTGCGTTTTTGTCGCAAAAATAGCCCTCCGGAAGGAGGCTATTTTTCAAAGGCCTGGCCTCCGTAAAGCTTCTTGGCCCACCGGTTGAAGAGGTCGGCCAGTTCCTGCGGTGCGTCCTTGTCGGCATAATACTTATCCGTCGTGGCACGATCTTTGTGTCCCATTCTGTTATGCGTCAGGTCAATCCCGTGCGCCACATTGCATGCGGAAGCAAAAAGCTTGCGGAGCTCGTAGCAGGGCCGATCCACTCCCGAAAAGAAATTGTCGCGCAAATAGGGGTTAATTTCACCGAAAAGATCGACCGTCCGCTGGGTTTTGTGCCCAGATAGAACAAAGTCGGATCCGTTCGCCTTGCAGACATCGAGCAAATGCCGCCCGAGCTCAGCAGGAATTTTAACTCGCCGCACCTGGTATTGTTTCGGCACAAAGTCTGCCGTGACTCAATGCAGGCCTTCCAATAGCCGCTATCCTGCAATTTGTCCTTCCTCAGCCACTTCGTTTCTCCAGGGCGGAGGCCGACAAAAAGTCCGAGCATCAGCACCAAATACTGGTCAGGCTTCGATGCCCCAGCGGCATCGATACAGATCGCAGATACTGGATGCCGCCCACTCGAAGTTGTTCGTCAGGAAAACCATAGTAACCCATTCGCCGTTGATCTCGACCCATGCCTCGACTCGGCGCAAGCGCCGGGGATACTCTCTGCGGGACTTGTCAGTGCTCAAAGTGATCTCGTCGTCGCGGATGATATTGCCTTCAGGTCGTTTCAGATTTTTCCGGTAGACACGGTAGCGGAGGTTGTCCTTGGCCCGGGTGACCCAGAAGATGCCGCGTCCAGACAGATTAAAGAGGTTGGCAAAGTGAACGTAGGCCTTGTCGAAGACGGCTATCTCGCCAGCCTGGAGCCCGGCGCAGAGCTGCATGGCGCGGGCGTTGTCATGATGGGAGGCTTCTTCGATGATAGCGAAGGCCGGGAGGAAAGTCTGCAGGTTCAGGCGCAGATGCATCTTCGCAGCCGCCTTACGACGGCGGTGCTTGGCCCAATCCATACAGTTGGCTACCAGAGCAATCGTCGTCGAATCGACCGCATGGACCGCCCGCTTGAAACGGCGGGGCAAACCACTATAGCGGCCGGATGGGCCGAAGCCTCGGTTCAGAGATTGGAGGTGCCCAAGGACACTCCAAAAAAGCTCTTCCATCATGTCGCTGTTGCGGTGCTTGTTGGCGTGCGAGAGCGTATTGCGGCTTGGTGCGACAGCGCCCCGGATCGCTCCAAGTTTAGGCCCATGGTGGCGAAGGCTGTCGCACACGTCGTTCAACCCAATCGCGTGGGTCAACTGCGCAAACAGAAGACTGACCACGTGGCTCCACGGAGTAAAGGTGCGGGACTTTTTGTCCACGCCATGCTTGTGCGCAAGTTTTTGCGTCAAGTGCGACGGGATGAGTTTACAAAGCTGATGCAATGTGCTGCTGTAGTTCTTGGTCGGCGTTATTGTTTTCACGCATTGGATTCTTTGGTCGGAATCCGGCGCCGACCACCTTTTTTTCCAAGCTCAAACAATGGTATTAACTCAATCCTATGGGATGACTGTGAAAACCTTAATAAGGTGGAGAAGCCCGGGAACCGGGCGGCGGAGCCTTCGCAGGCAGCCTGCTAATCACACTTCGATGCCGACATGCCTATTTTGTCACCGAAACTTTCATTTTTAAACGACCTTGACGGGGCCAGTCCGCAGAGGCTGCAGACTTCTCATACTTTAGGAGTCCGTCAACACCGACTGAAATTAGTCGGCGGATGATCGTCGTCCTATCCACCGCCATACCAGTAGCGAGACGGTCGATCTCCGCGACATCTGTTTTCTCAAGACGAACCGATATTGCTTCCATTGCCATAAAAGGACGGTTCTTCGTAAGTGTTCTTTTCCCGCATATTGCCGAGCAGGTGCCGATCTGGGATACTGGGCTGGAGCTTGAGAGGGCTCAGTCGTTCTTTGACTTGATCCAGTGGTGTGGTGTCAGTTCGTCGATCTTCGAGGCAGGATGGTCGTCTACGCGCGAGAGCACGTCGATGAAGTAAGCTTCGGGGTTAATGCCGAGCATCCGGCAGTTCTCGGCGAGCGTGAACATCTTGGCGGCGCGGGGTCCGGCATTTCTATGGCCGATAAAGAGCCAGTTCTTGGCACCCAGCTTGATCGGACGTAGTGCGTTCTCGGCGAGATTATTGTCGATCCGTGACGGCGCGTGCAGGAAACATTCGCGCAGCGGTCCGGTGCGGGCGAGCAGGTAGTTTATTGCCTTGGGCATCGGAGTTTTGACCATGCGCTCGGTTTGCGCGTAAGTTCGCGCTTTTTCAAACAGTTCATCGACTTCGCGCAGGCTGAAGCGTCGGCGCAACTCCAGGATGCTCTCCGGCTTCAGGCGGAACCTCCGGATGATCCGCTCGCGGCGGAACAACCGGTCGATAACGTTGAGGTAGTCGCCCGCTCCGGGTGCTGCGTTTTCTTCGGCTTTAACGAAGTAGCGCCTGAGATGCGCCCAGCAGTTCAGGTGTTGGATGTCCGGGCGCAAGGGAACGCCGCCGAAGTTGCTCGCTCCGTCGGTCTGTAACCTGCCTTTGTAATGTTCGAGAGTATTTGCGGGAGTGGTGCCGTGTTTGCCTTCGGCGAACTCGAAGAACACCGGTCCGTCCAGTGCGCGGTAGGTCCACAGGCAGGCTTCCTTGGTCGAGCCTCTTTTGATGTCACTTTTCATCCGCACCGGCGTGGGGTCCATCATCAGGTAATCGCAGGCGAGCGTCTGGCGGACAACCGCATCGTAAACGCTTTCAAGCTTTTCCTCGGCCAGCCGCACGAGCGAGCCGATGGTGCCCCGGTCGAGCTTCACGCCGTGCCGTGCCAATTGGTCGCTTTGACGGTTGTAGGGCTGGTGGTCGGCGAAGCGGGCGCAGAGGATCGAACCCACCACGCTGGCGTCGATCCGGCTGCGGGGCATGACCTCCGCAGGCCAGGGGCTGTAGGCCATTGCGTCGCCTTCCGGGGAGGCGAAGACCTGTCGCACGATCACCCTGACCCAATACTCGGCGGGTTTGCGGGCGAGCACTTCGATCTTTTCCTCGAAAACCGGTTTCATCGGCATCCCCGTCACCGGACAGATCAATTCCTTCAGGTCAGGATCGGCGATACGTTCCTCCACGCGGGGCAGGTCGGGATTGATCGGTCTGGGGCCTTTCTTGCCGCCTTTGCGCTCTTTGCGGTCGGGTGGCTCAGGCTTGGGCGGAGCGGTTGCCCCGGCGACCGCGTCCTCTACCTCTGAAAAGGTGGTTTGGTTTGGGTCCTCCGGCTTGCGGCGGTCCGCACGGCTTCCGTAAAGTTCTTTCTCCAGTGACTTCACGCGCAGAGCAAGCCGATTGACTTCGGCTTTTAATTCTTCGTTTTCGGCTGCAAGGAGGGCGGTCACTATAAATTATAGTATGTATCCATATATTGGATACATGCAAGAAAAAAATCTCCTTCCCCATAGTTTTTTACCGCATCCAGCGCCGTTTTCGCGTGCAGCTCAAATCCAACCCTCCCAGTAGCAGATTCAGTTCGGCCTGGGTCAATTCGACTGCGCCCTCCCCGGCCTGCGGCCAGGCGAAGGTGCCTTGCTCCAATCGTTTCGCGCAAATCCACAGCCCACTTCCGTCAAAGCAAAGGATCTTGATCCGGTCGCGCCGACGATTGCAAAAAACAAACAGATGGCCGCTGAGCGGATCCGATTCCAGCGTCGCCGCGACCAATGCGTAGAGCCCGTTGAAGCTTTTACGCATATCGGTCACACCGGCCGCCAGATAAATCTTCGTGGCTGGTCCGGGACTTAGCATCGCCCGATAGCTCTGAGTGCATTGATCAGCGCCGCCAGATCTGTCGCCGCGCTGCCGACAGGCAAAATGATCTCAAAACCATCGGGCAGTCGCACCGTCGGGCCATCCCCGGACGACTCCGTCACGCGAACTGGCCGAAGCACTGTCACTGCCGCAGCGGTCCCGGTGGCGGCTTTTCGCCGCCAATTCGAGAACGTCGCCACGCTCACCCCGTTTTCGCGGCAGAAAGCCTGTTGCGTCAAACCGGAACGTGCGAACGATTCCAGCAGTTTCTTGATCTCCGAGCGGCTACGCCGCACGTGTTTTACTTTAGTTGTTTCTTGTTCCATGCCGCCGAGATTAGCCCAAAAGCGGCCCGGCGGGAAGATGCGGGAAAAGAACACTTACCATTCACCTCCATTAACGGTTCCACACATTCTTCATGAGATGCATTGGTGCGCAGACTGTTCAGGCGCAGGTTGACAGCTTGAGCTGAAACCGTTGCCTAGCCTACTACATCTTATGAGCTTACAAGAATCATTTTTGACCACCAAACGTATTTTGGGCAAACCCTACAAGGACCTGGAGTTTTTGCTCCGCAGCCTGAAGCATATTCTGGAAAAGAACGGCGAGGCCGGGATTGCCGCCGCCATCCCGTGGATCAGCGATCACGAACCTGTCGTCGAGGCGATCACGCCGAAGCACATCCAGCTCTACTCGATGATTTTCCACCTGGTCAACATGGTGGAAATCAACGCGGCGGTGCAGGCGCGGCGGGCCAAGGAGGACGTCTCGCTGGATTCCGTCAACGGCCTATGGGGCATCAACATCAAGGAGCTGCGCGCAGCCGGGCACTCGCCGGAGGCGATCATGGACGCCCTGCGCGAGGTGGCGATCGAGCCGGTGCTGACCGCCCACCCCACCGAAGCCAAGCGCGCCACTGTGCTGGAGCACCACCGCGAGCTCTACCTGCTGCTGGTGCAGCGGGAAAACCGGATGTTTACCCAAAACGAGATCCGCAACGTGGACCACAACATCGAGCTGGCCCTCTACCGCCTGTGGCGGACCGGGGAAATCTATCTGGAAAAACCGGACATCCAGGACGAGTTGCGCAACATCCTGCATTATCTGGTTAACGTCTTCCCGGATGTGATTGCGATTCTCGACCGCCGCCTGTTGCAGGCGGTGCAGTTCAGCGGCATGGAGTTGGAAGCCTTCTGTGCCAGCCACAGCTTTCCGAAAATCAGCTTCGGCGACTGGGTGGGCGGTGACCGGGACGGCCATCCGCTGGTGACGGCGGAGGTGACGCGCGAGACGCTGCTGCAACTGCGGCTAAGCGCCTTCGTGGTGATTCGCCGCAAGCTCATCCGGCTGGTGCAGCGCACCAGCTTCAGCCTCAGCTACGAAGAGGCGGACGACGCCCTGCGGCAGCGCATCGACGAGATGCTGGCCGAGACTGGCCCGAACGGGCAGGAGAGTTTCGAGCGCAACAAGGGCGAAATCTTCCGCCAGTTCATCAGTCTGATGCTGCACAAACTGCCGGTCGATTCGGTGCGCGGTCACGCCACCCGTTTGCTGGATGTCGAAGGAGCCTACGTGCACTCGTTGCAACTCAAGGAAGACCTCGCACTGCTCCAGCGCTCCCTGATCCGCTACGGTGCGAAGAGCATCGCCTACGATGATGTCATCACCGTGATGCGGGTGGTCGAGGCCTTCGGTTTTCACCTGGCCACCCTGGACATCCGCCAGAACAGTGCTTTCCACGACAAGGCCATCGAGCAACTACTGGCAGCCTCGCGCACGGAAGAGACCGATTTCGGCAACTGGAGCGAGGAGAAGCGCCTGGCTTTTATCAACCGGGAACTCGCATCCGCCCGCCCCTTCACCACCTTGAAGGCCAAGCTGGACCCGGAGGCGCAGGCGGTTGTGGACTGCTACCGCGTGATCGCCAAGCACACCCGCAAGTTCGGCACCAACTGTATCGGCTCCTTCATCGTCAGCATGACGCGCTCCGTCTCCGATCTGCTGGCGGTCTATCTGCTGGCCCGCGAAGTCGGACTCACGGAAATGACCACAGACGGCATGTATGCCGAAATTCCGGTGGTGCCCCTGCTCGAAACCATCGACGACCTCGCCAACGGCCCCGAAATCCTGCGGCAATTCCTCGCGCATCCGGTGACTCAACGCACGCTCGCCCATCAACAGGCGAAATACCAGCTGAAGCAACCGGTGCAACAAGTGATGGTCGGCTACAGCGACAGCAACAAGGACGGCGGCATACTCGCCAGCCAGTGGAGCCTCTACCAGGCGCAGTTTGCCCTAGGTGAAGTCGGCGAGGACGCCGGCGTCAAAATCCGCTTCTTCCACGGCAAGGGGGGCTCGATCAGCCGCGGGGCTGGG
>Ga0210026_1001770_pt1 | contig 20053 bp, 19 predicted proteins | sample CryGeymeta201509_FD_183977 | JGI IMG/M metagenome (GOLD analysis project Ga0210026, IMG submission 183977) | Groundwater microbial communities from Crystal Geyser aquifers in Utah, USA - Crystal Geyser metaG 2015-09 (SPAdes) (version 2) | ecosystem: Environmental > Aquatic > Deep subsurface >... | reverse complement strand
TACCCTTGGCCAGATGGGTGCCAGCCGGACGGGTAACCAACTTGACATCGACCTTGTCGCCGGCGGCGCAGGGGTTATTTGCCGCACAGGGATTCTTGGCAGCGCAGGGATTCTTGGCAGCGCAGGGGTTCTTGGCAGCACAGGGGTTCTTGGCAGCACAGGGGTTCTTGGCAGCGCAGGGGTTCATCTTGCGCGGTGCACAGGGGTTGCGCGGCGCACAAGGGCTTTGTGCAAATGCGCCGGGCGCGCCGCAAGCGACACCAAAAACAGAGGCCAAGATGGCAGAGCGGACGGCGGACGGACGTTGTTTCATGAAAAAACTCCTTGGGTTGGGTTGAATCGGCGGACAAAGGCAGTCCGTGCCGATTAGACGCGAGCCTGTTCCAAGTTCTTACACTGTCCCAAAAAATATTTCATCCCAAACAATCGATTAGGGCATGAATGCATGGCGAGGTAAGTTGCGAGGCTGTTTGACAGGCCGAGAGGCGTTCATAGCCGTCGCTCACAAGAAACAAGTATCTTGTTTCTTTGAGAACGCCTGGCCTGCGTGCGGGGTTGGAATGCTATGGACGACGATCGGACGGACAAAATGGCCGCAAATCGATCGACCGGCATCATGCAGGCACTAAGTGCCGCCCAATGGATTATTTGGGTTCATGCACCATGGATCGTCTCATCCCAGATTTAACCTGCGATTCCTCAGTTGACCGCTGGTTTTCTTCAATAAGTGCCTATGGACATGGCTTATTTCAGTCTCAGTCAGGTTCACCTTTTGGGTCAGAGCGCTACGCACCTGATTGAGCCACTGGCAACGCGCCTGGGGGCGTTGCGCCTCCTTGCGGGCAGTAGCCCGCTAGGTCGTCACCCTTGCAGAGCGCAGCCAGGCCAGAGGCTTGGCCTCTTCGTGCCGTTCCATTGTGCGCAGGCACAATGGAAGCTGCGGCACTCAGCCTACCCAGCCGCGCCGCCAGCAGCCCACTCGGGCGCGTCCAACTGAGGTGTCTAGGTTTAAACCGCTTCTTGCTGCACACCCGCGCAAGTGAACGGTGTGCTGAGGAACTGCACCTTCAGATCAAAGATAGCGCCGCGCAAGCCTGACGTTCAGATTGAACTTGCCAGGCCCATGTACAAGCAAAAACAGCAGCACCAGTGCTGAAATACGCCTAGGAGGCTGTCGGACTTTGGGTACATCGGCGGCAATCCGACCGCAGCAGTCCATTTTTTACCGTCTTTTTGGCTCATAGCTACGGCTATGAGCCTGCAAATCCGGCAAAAACTGTCCTCGCTGGGGTCGAATTTGGCTACCCCGCTCCTCGAGAACGCTTCGATGCCGAAAGTCCGACAGGCTGCTAGCAACACCGAACAGGAACAGCGGAGCGTCCGGCCGTAAGATGCACCTAACGCTTATGTTCAACATGGACGTCCCGAAGCATGAAACATGTGCAGCCCCAAGTAGGGCGGGTTTCAACCCGCCATGGCCGACTGAAGTCGGCCCTACAAAAAGCAATTGCTGACGACTGTCGTCGTTCTTTCACGTTAAACGCTTGGCTTAACTTCACCGGTATTGCGCCTATTTTTTGATCAGGCCTTGACTTCCTTGAACTCTTTCAATTGGCCGTGGCCAGTGGGTGAGGTCTTGGACACGGTCTTTTCGCACGTGCCTTTGGGCACTATGGACCAGGCATCGCCCTGGTAGTCTACTTTGGACGTGCCCGCGCAGGTGGTACCGGCACCGGCCTTGCAGTCGTTTTTGCCTTTAAGCGCCACGCCGAAACACTTTTCGGTGTCAGCGGCTTGAGCGGCCACGGGGGTAGCGGCAATGGTAAACGCGGCGCTTATGGCCAGGACAAGGCCGGCGGCTGTGGCGGTACGGCGAGCCATGGGGGGTTGGGAGAGGGGTGTCATGAGGTTGTCCTAAAAAATTAAAGTCCGATCAATAGCGCATCAAAGCGATTTCGGCGCTTTGTCTTTCAGGCGTGGCCAGTTCTTGTCCGCCTTCGCCAAGTTGCCTTTCACATCTTCCAGCCAACGGGTCTGCGCTCCCTTGTGTACGTTGAGATACATCTTGCCATCAACGATGCGCCAAAGTTGCGGATCGACATCAAGTTTTTGCTCCAGTGCGACACCCATAGCGCAAAAACCACCATAGGCAGGGGTGTATTTATCAGGATTGGCGGTAAAAGCATTGCGGTTTTGTGAGTTGGCAAACTGGTATGTGGCACCTTCGTATGTCGCAACAAGGTCAGCCTTGCCCGGGACGGGGCCACTTGTCGAAAAGTAGGACACCGGGTCAAAGCCCTTTAACGCGATACCCTTGGCATCGACGTTCAAGGCGCTTGTAGATTGCTCGTCATAGGCATGGGCGAGGTGAGGTGAGGCAGGGTAAGCGACCCGACTGACAGCATCATGGCTTTTGCAACAAGGCTGCGGCGTGTAAAACGAAACTGGGTAGGCATAAAAATATCCATAAATGGTTAACGTGAAACAACGCCCACAGCCGACAAGAATGGTGTGTCGTAGGGCCGACTTCAGTCGGCCATGGCGGGTTAAAACCCGCCCTACGCTGGGCACGCATGTTTCATGATTTGGGGTGTCCTTGTTGAACATGGACGTTAGGGTTAAATCGCTCTCGATGCAGTTGGTGTGTCAACATCGAACTCGACGGCATCTACTTTAAGCACCCATTTGATACGAAAAGTGTTTAAAAGTATCATCTGAATGATCATTCGTATTAAAGTGCGTTATGGACAGACTTTCCAAACTTCTCTCTCATTTTTCTTTGCAAGCGGGCGTTTTCTACACCGGCAACATTTGCGGAATTCATGACTTTTCTCATGACAAAACGCGAGGTCATATTCACCTGATCCAGCGCGGGACGGTGCAGGTCATTGGTGTGAAGGCAGAGACTTTCGAGGTTGCCGAACCCACTTTGCTTTTTTTGCCCCGCCCTGATACGCACCGGTTGGTAGCTGATTCGCCTGACGGGGCGGATGTTGTATGTGCGACGGTTCAATTTGGCGGGAACGGCAGAAATCCGATAGCTGATTCGCTGCCCAACATGGTGATGGTCAAGTTAGCCGATTTGGTGGGCGTGGATACGCTGTTGAACCTGATGTTTGATGAAGCCTTTGCCGAACACGACGGCCGCCAAGCGGCGTTGGATCGCTTGTGTGAGGTGTTGATGATTCGGTTGTTGCGTCACTGCATTGATTTGGGTCTGACGCAGGGCGGCATCTTGGCTGGGCTTGCCGATGCGCGTCTAGCCAAAACCATCTCTGCTATTCATGACGACCCTGCATGTAGTCGCGATCTGACCAGCATGGCTATGCTGGCGGGCATGTCACGCGCGCGCTTCGCCGTGCGGTTCCGCGAGGTCACCGGCGAAACCCCTGCCGACTATCTGGCCTCGTGGCGTGTGATGATGGCGCAAGGCCTGCTCAAGAAGGGGCGACATCTCAAGCATGTGGCTAGCGATGTTGGCTACGGTAGTGCCAGTGCACTGACCCGTGCTTTTATTCGCAAACTGGGATGCTCGGCCACGCAATGGCTTAAAGGTGTGCAAGAAGATTCATCAAGCCCAGCTTGATGAACTTGGTAGTTCAAGCGGAAAGCTGTTTGCGCAAGCGTTCTGCCATTAAATCAACGAATGAGCGAACTTTCGCCGATGAATGGCGACCTTCACGGTGCAAGATATGGACAGGTATCGCTGGACTTTCGAATTCGCTGAGCACTATTTTTAGCTTGCCAGAATGTACCGGCTCAGCAACTTGATACGACAGCAAGTGGGTTATTCCCAGGCCAGCCATTGCAGCGCGGGCTGCCGAATCATTGTCGCTGACGCTGAATATGGGTTGTAACTTGACTGTTTGCGGCAAGCCGTTGCGCAGAAAACGCAGTTCGTCATTCGGATTGAGACCGCGAGCCAGGATGATGTGATGCTTGAGCAGATCGTCCGGCGTTTGCGGAATGCCGTGCGTGTCCAAGTAGTCCGCTGCTGCGCATAACACCCGTCTTACAGAACCAACCTGCATCGCCCGGTATGTCGAATCCGGCAAATTGCCGATGCGTATCGCCACTTCCACCCCCTCCTCCAGCATGTTGACCACCCGATCAACGAATAATGCATTGACTTTCACCGCAGGGTAACGGTGCAAATACTCGACAACACCTGGCATCACATGCAAGCGACCGAACAAAACTGAAGCGGTAACGGTGAGTTGGCCGCACGGCTCAGCATGGACACCTAGCGCAGCGGCATCTGCTTCATCAGCAAGGGCAATGATGCGTTTCGCATCTTCATAGTACTTCTGGCCAGCCTCGGTCATACGCACGTAGCGCGTCGTGCGGTTCAACAATTTAACGCCCAATCGTTCCTCCAGCGCCGCAATGGCGCGCGTCACGGCCGGCGGTGACATGTTTAGCTTGCGCGCGCCACCGGCAAAGCCCTCAGCCTCGACTACAGCGACATAAACGCTCATTAAATGCAAACGACCCATCTTTTATTCCTTTCGGTGGAATAGTAAATTACAAATTTTAGGTATTCTTTGTTTTTATGGAACAAGACACACTACGTCTGTCTGCCGAATTCCACGCGGACGAGCGACAAACTTTTTACCATTGGAGAATTATCATGAGCCGTATTACTGTTGTTAGCAACGAAAACGCCAATCCCGAACAACGTAGTCTGTTGGAAGCGATTCAAAGCCAACTTGGCATGGTGCCTAATTTTTTGCGGGTTTTCGCCCACTCGCCGGACGCTTTGAAGGCTTTTCTCGGCCTGCATCACATCGCTGACCATGGTTCACTCGATGCCGCCACCCGTGAACGCATCGCGCTGACGCTGGCCCAGAAAAATGAGTGCGAATATTGTCTTTCCGCACACACCGCCATCGGTCGTAAAGCCGGCTTGAATGCGGCGGAAATTGAAGCCAACCGCGCTGGTTCCAGTCAGGATGTCAAAGCGGCGGTGGCGGTGAAATTCGCTCGTGCCTTGTCTGAGCATAAAGGCGCAGTGACCAACGCCGAATTGCAGGCCATGCGTGATGCTGGTTTCAGCGATGCGCACATTGTCGAAGTCATCACCCACGTGGGCATGAACGTTCTGACCAATATTTTGGGCAAAGCCAGCCGGGTTGATATTGACTTCCCGAAAGTGTCTTTACAGCAGACTGCTTGATCTTGAACCGGGCGCAGTTCACCAATGGACTTGCGCCCGGATTCCTGGGCTGTCTGCACGGCAGGCATATTGACTTCAATATTCAATTCAAATCAGGAGTAAGGTCATGGCTTTTGCCTTTGCCAAAATAAGTTTCACCCCGGACGTACAGGCCGTACAGGCTGAAATGGGCAGTCGCGCCGGATATCGATCCGCGGAACTTGGCGTGGTTGAAGAGGTTTTGTTGGGCGCTTCGGAGAAAACTTTTATTACCGAACGTGACAGCTTTTATCAAGCCACGGTTAGCCAAACCGGATGGCCCTATGTGCAGCATCGTGGCGGTTCTGTCGGCTTGTTGAAGGTGCTGGACGACAGTACCATTGGTTACGCTGATTTCAGCGGCAACCGACAGTACATTTCAGTAGGCAATTTACGCGGCGACGACCGGGTTAGTTTGCTGCTGATGGATTATCCGCAGCGGCGGCGCCTGAAAATTTGGGGCAGGGCGCGAGCGGTGGACGAACGCAGCGAGCCCGAATTGCTGGCCAAACTGGAGTCACCCGATGATCGATCGCCTGTCGAACGCGGTATCGTTATCCGAGTAGAGGCCTTCGACTGGAATTGCCCCAAATACATCACGCCACGCTACAGCCAGGACGAAGTTGAAGCGCTGCTTGATCAAATTCGCCAACAGCAACCGGCGGTGATAAACCGACATTCGTTTGGCGTTTTGGGCGTTGGCGAATTACCGTTAAAAATTGTCGGAATTCGCCAATTGACATCGCATATTCGCGCTTACGAATTTCGCCATGCCAATGGCGGCCTGCTCCCGACCTATCGTGCGGGTTCACATCTGCAGATGCCGATTGCATTGCCAGACGGGCGCGTGACCTCTCGTTCCTATTCACTGACTGACGTAGCGGACCAACCTAACCAATACCGAATTGCAGTATTGCGAGTTGACGACGGTGACGGCGGCTCGCCAGCATTGCATGCTGGATGGCAAATTGGCATGCGCCTCAATGTCGATGCACCGAATAACTATTTCAGCCTGCACGCCGACAGTCGGCCGGCGTTGATGATCGCCGGTGGTATCGGCATCACACCAATCCAAGCAATGGCACAGGAATTGAATGCGCGGGGAGGGCATTTTGAATTGCATTACGTTGGCCGCACGAAAGAAGAAATGGCATTTGTCGATGACCTTCGGCGAAATTTCCCCGAGCAATGCCATTTTTATTTCAGTCAAGCCCCAAAGCCAACCCGACTCGATGTGTCGCTGTTGCTGGAGAGTACATCAGCCGATACCGTCATTTACGTTTGTGGTCCAGCTCGGTTGATCGATGCCGTGCGGCAGGCCGCCCGCAAGTTTGGCATCGCCGATGAAAGAGTTCAATCCGAAAGTTTCGTTTAAACAGGTATACAGCATGACCGTAGAAATCAAGACCCCCATTCCACCCTTTAACGAAAAAACTGCGACGCAGAAAGTACGGATGGCTGAAGACGCATGGAACTCGCGCGATCCAGCCCGCGTCGCACAGGTCTATACGAAAGACACGCTCTGGCGCAACCGTAGCGAATTTCCTCAAGGCCGCGACCAAGTGCACCAATTTCTGCAGCGCAAGTGGGACAAGGAGCGGGAGTACCGCTTGATCAAAGAGTTGTGGGCGTTTTCCGACAACCGCATTGCCGTGCGCTTTGCCTACGAATGGCATGATGAGTCCGGGCAATGGTTCAGAAGTTACGGCAATGAAAACTGGGAATTCGACTTGCATGGTTATATGCAAAGGCGTTTTGCCAGCATCAACGACCTGCCGATAAAGCAAGAACAACGTTTATTCCACTGGCCGTTGGGGCGTCGTCCTGATGCTCACGCCAGTTTGAGTGATTTGAATTTATGAAGCGTATACCCCGTCGTTTTAAAAAAACAGGTCGCTAATCCGCCTATTTACCAGCCATGTAAGTTTCTGCTGCCTTGAGTCGACAAATGGAGAACGCCAGTCTCACCCACCCTCTTTTTGTCCGCGCACATTCCATGCAGATCAGTACTGTCGAAAGCACTGGATTCAAACTTTTTAAATTGCTCAACGGCTCCATCATTGTGCTGGCGTTGTTGACCGTGCTGGAGGACGCCGCGCTGACCGAATGGCCTGCGGTCGCCACCATCTTTATCACCCTGTTTGCCAACGCGGTGGCAGAAGCATTTGCGCGTGGACTAGCCGATGAAATTGCCAACAAGCGCCGCACCTCCTTGCCCGAAGCGGTGGCTCTGCTGCGGCGCTCGCTGGTGGTGGTGGTGCCTGGCATCGTGCCTGCGGTGGCTTTTGCGGCTGTGGCCTTGGGCTGGCTGCCCATAGGCACTGCGTTTTTCAGTGCCTGCTGGACGCTGGTGCTAGCGCTTTTTGTGGCTGGCTTTTGGGCGTGTGCAGTCAATGGCACCCAGGTTTGGCGTGGTTTGGTTTACGGTGCGGTGATCAGTAGCTTTGGCCTGGCCATTGTGGCGCTGCGTTTGGTCACGCCGTAACAATGCATTCGCGTCAAATGATCTGACACGCGGTGCGACGTTGGTTTTACATGGCAAGCTGTTGGATGCAAATATTACTAATGGACTTGTAAGCAATTTGCTCAGTCTGCAGACTAACCCAAGGTGGCATCTATCAAAAGATAAGCGCATGTCTTGTCTCAAACCTCCTTAGGAACCCCACGTGCTTACAGGAAAAACAGCCCTCATCACCGGATCAACCAGCGGTATCGGACTTGGCATTGCCGAACACTTTGCGCAACAAGGGGCCAACATTGTGCTCAACGGCATGGGTGATGCCATTGAAATAGAAGCCACCCGGTCGCGGTTGGAAGCCACCTACCCGGTCAAGGTCAGGTTTTTTGGGGCCGACATGAGTCAGAGCGCGGCAATCGAGGCGATGTTTCAATCAGTCAACGCTGAATTTGGCGGTGTCGATATTTTGGTGAACAACGCCGGCATTCAGTTTGTGGCCCCCGTGGATGAATTTCCAACGGCCAAGTGGGATGCCATTCTGGCCATCAACCTCACCTCAGCGTTTCACACCACGCGACTGGCTTTGCCGCACATGAAAAAGAAGCAATGGGGGCGCATCATCCAGGTGGCCTCGGCGCACGCGCTGGTGGCTTCGCCCTTCAAGTCGGCCTATGTGGCAGCCAAGCATGGTATAGCCGGGCTGACCAAAACCGTGGCACTGGAGGTGGCCGAACTCGGCATCACCGTCAACGCGGTGTGCCCGGGTTACGTCTGGACGCCTTTGGTTGAGAAACAAATTCCCGAGACTGCCAAGGCGCGCGGCATCACCGAAGCCGAGGTGATTCAGAACGTGCTGCTCACGGCACAACCCACCAAAAAATTCGTCACAGTTGAACAGGTGGCCGCGCTGGCTGGCTTTCTGGCCAGCGACGTGGCGGCCTCCATCACCGGTGCTGTGATTCCCATCGATGGCGGCTGGACGGCACACTGAAAGCACCCTTCATGAACATCCAGAACATTCTGCAATTGCCGTCGATGCCAGCGGCATCCCCCTCTTATCCACGTGGGCCCTATCGTTTCCTTGACCGCGAATACCTGATCATCACTTACGAATCAGACCCGCAAGCGATCAGAGCCGCGTTGCCTGAACCGCTGGAGCCCGACGGGAGTAATACCGTGCTTTATGAATTCATCCGGATGCCCGACTCAGCAGGCTTTGGCAGCTACACCGAATCGGGCGTGGTGATTCCGGCGCTGTACCGTGGCGAGCATGTGAATTTCACCGCACAGATGTACCTGGACGACGAACCGCCGATTGCGGGCGGGCGTGAAATTTGGGGCTTTCCCAAAAAACATGGCCACCCCAAACTGGCCGTGGTTCAAGACACCCTCACCGGCACGCTGGACTACGCCGGTGTCCAGGTCGCAGTGGGCACCATGGGCTACAAGCATCAGCATTTGTTGTATGACGTGGCAGGCAAAAAGCAATGCTCATCGGCCTCGATCATCGAGAAGATGGGCAAAACCCAGGTCAACCTCAAACTCATTCCCGGCGTGGATGGCGAACTGGCCATTGCCCAACTGGTGGCCTATAACCTGACCGACATTGCCGTTCAGGGGGCATGGTCTGGCCCGGCGCGGCTGCACTTGACAGCGCATGTCAATGCACCCGTGGCAGATCTGCCTGTGCGCAGGGCCATCGGTGGCTTGCACTTCATCGCCAATCTGACCTTGCCGTATGGCCGAGTTTTGTTCGACTATCTGGCTGAAAGCTCAACCGTCACCACAGGAGAATGATTGATGGTCAAATCAACTAAAGCGCCAAAGTCGACCGATGCCAGCACCGCTTTAACGCATTGCGAACCACCCTCACGCGTGGTGCTGGTCATGCAAGGCGGCGGTGCACTGGGTGCGTTTCAAGCCGGTGTGTACGAAGCCATGCACCGCGCCGGCATTGAGCCCGACTGGGTGGTGGGCACGTCAATTGGTGCCATCAATGCAGCCATCATTGCAGGCAACAAACCCGAGCAGCGGCTGGATCGCCTGCGTGAATTCTGGGACTTGGTGTCAAGTGCCAGCACATCTTCTTCGCTGTGGAACACCTTTGGAATGCTAAATATGGTGCACAACCTGGTGACGGTCACCAACGGCATCCCGGGGTTTTTCAAACCCAATTCGAACGCGTTTTTGGGGACAAACAACCCAGTTGGCGTGACGCAAGCCAGCTTTTACAGCACCGATCCCTTGCGAGACACCTTGGACAAATTAGTCAACTTCAGCAGCATCACAGAAAAAACCACCCGGTTGACGCTCGGCGCGGTCAACGCCCGCAGTGGTGAAATGCATTACTTTGACAGCCGTGACACCGCCTTGACTCTGGAACATGTGATGGCATCCGGTGCTTTGCCACCCGCTTTCCCTGCGGTGATGATTGATGGTGAGCCCTACTGGGACGGCGGCATCTACTCCAACACGCCGATGGAGGTGGTGATGGACGACAACCCGCGTCAGGACTCGGTGATTTTTGCCGCTCAGTTATGGCAACAGGAAGGGGCTGTGCCCGAGACGATTGCCCAGGTCAGCAGCCGCCTCAAAGACATTCAGTACGCCAGTCGGGCCGAGAGTCACACCGAACGACAGCAACAAATTCACCACTTGCGCCACATCGTGCGCGAATTGGGTCGGTTGATGCCAGCCACCCTGCGCGCAACACCCGAAGCCAAAGAATTGCTGGGTTGGGGCTGCGGCACCGTGATGCATGTGCTGCCCATGCAGGCCCCCGCAATTGAAGGCGAAGACCACACCAAAGACATCGATTTCACCCCGGCTGGCATTCGTGGGCGCTGGAAAGCAGGTGTGGAATATGCTCAACGTCACATTGATGCAGCTCCATGGAGCGACCCGTTTGACCCGATGCTGGGAATCGTGGTACACAGGTAAATCACCAACAAATAAGCCACTGACAAGGGGTACTTTGAAATGAAACATCAGTTGTATTCATCTTCAATTGCGCTCAAATATCTTCTGGTGTTGATGCTTTGGCTATGCACCAGTCTGAATGCACAGGTCAAAAACGGTTTTGATCTGAAAGACGCATTGATACCCGTGGATCAGATCGTTTCTGGTGGCCCGGCCAAAGACGGTATTCCTGCCATTGACCAACCACGTTTTGTCCAAGTTGCTGATGCTGACTTTTTGCAACCTGACGACATGGTGCTGGGTTTGACAAGACAGGGCTTGGCGCGTGCTTACCCTCTTCGCGTTTTGAACTGGCACGAGGTGGTTAACGACCAATTGGAGAGTGAGGCCATCACCATCACCTATTGCCCGCTATGCGGCACCGGCGTGGCGTTTGACCGACGTGTAAAAGGCCGACTGCTGAGTTTTGGCGTGTCTGGCTTGCTTTACAACAACGATGTGCTGTTGTATGACCGTCAAACCAGCTCTTTGTGGTCGCAAATGATGGCTCAGGCCATCAGCGGCCCCATGAAAGGACAGCGTTTGACCATGGTGCCCGTCACCCACACCACTTGGAGCGACTGGCGACATAGTCATACCCAAACGCAAGCGCTCTCCACTGACACCGGCCACCGCCGGGCATATGACCGCGATCCTTATGCCGGTTACGAAAGCAGCGCTGATGTGATGTTTCCCTTGAGCTTCAGGTCTGCAGGTTATCACCCGAAAGAGCGGGTGTTGGGGGTGCAAATTGGCACGCAAACCAAGGCCTATCCCTTTATAGAACTCAGCAAAACCAACGGTGTGATCACCGACACCTTGGCCAACACAATGCTGACGATACGTTTTGATCACTTGGCCGGACGCGCCACCGTGCAGGCCAGTGATGGTACACAGTGGCCTGCCGTTGTAGGGTATTGGTTTGCGTGGTACTCCTTTCATCCCGACACCGCCGTATTTCGTGTCGCAGCGTCACGGCTACCCTGACCGTTTTGTTGCTCCCATGTCAAGGCGTTACTTTGTGAGTAGCAAATGATGTTCAACACCATGTCCATTCGCGCTCGCCTGATCATGGCGTTTGCTGTGTTGCTTGGTCTGTTGTTGACCCTGGCGACGGTGTCATTGCAGCGGCTTGACCGCTTGACGACCAGCACGCAAGAAATCGTCAACGTCCTGGAGCGACGTGCATTGTTGGCTAAACGCATCAACCAGCACGCCCAGGCCGAAGCTATTATTTTGCTCAACCTGTTGCAAACCGCAACCCGAGATGATCGCGTGCGGCTGTACGCGGCATTGGATGAAGAAATGGCAGCCTCTGGTCAAGCTGTCAGCGACCTTGACCTGACCATGCTCAGTGCCGATGTGCAACAAGAAATTGACCACGTGACCGACTTGCGCCAACGCTATGCCATCTTGTTGCAAGAAACGGTTGAATTGATTGAAATTGAAGGCACAAGCCAAGCACGTTCCTTCTTTGAAGCGCGCACGCAAAAGGTGCTCAACACCATCATGTTTGACACCCGTGCGCTTGAAGAGCACATGCAGCAAGAAATGCAGACTGAGTTGCTAATGCTCAAACAATCGGCTTCCACGGCCAAGCAACTGGTGATTGTTCTGGCGATCATTGCACTTCTTGTCGGCGCGCTGATGGCATGGTTCATAGCGCGCGGCATTGTGATTCCGGTGCGTGAAGCGGTATTGGTGGCACAACGCATTGCAAATGGCAACTATGCGATAGATGTGCCGGTGGATCAACGCGGTGAAATCGGCATCTTGCTACAGGCATTGCGTGTCATGCGCAACAGCATTGCCAGCCGCGAAGCAAAAATCATGCGCCTAGCCTATGTCGACAATCTGACCAATTTGCCTAACCGCACACGCTTCATCGAACTACTGGAGTCACGCCCAAGTGACGAACAAGGCGTCTTGGTTCTGCTCGACATCAACCGTTTTGCACCCATTAACGACGCACTAGGGCACACCGTGGGCGACCGTATGCTATGCGCTATTGCCACGCGAGTTCAGCAGCTTGTGAAAAGCACGGATATCGTGGCGCGGTTGTGGGCAGACCAATATGCGGTGCTGTTGCGTGGTGTTGATCAGGCGCAGGCGCAGGCAACTGTGCTGCGCGTGATTGATGCATTGCGAGCCCCAATCCTGATCGACGGCATACGGCTTGACGTTGACATCAGCGCTGGAGCTGTTTTGTTCACTTCAAACCTTGCAGATACCAACTGTTTGTTTCGCTTTGCGGGGTTAGCTCTGGCCACAGCCAAGCGCCATCGCGACCCCCTTGTCTTTGCCTCAAAAATGTCGACAGAGCCCGTGCCCGCACAACTGTCGCTGATTGGTGACATGCGCGAGGCTCTGACCCGAGGCGAGTTTGTCATCTATTACCAGCCCAAACTAAATCTGGCGCAACATCAAATTACCGCTGCAGAGGCGCTGATCCGTTGGCAGCATCCGGTCAAGGGCTTGATCCCCCCGATTCAGTTCATCCCTTTTGCCGAGCAGACCGGTTTCATCAGGGAGATTACGCCTTGGGTGCTGCGCCAGGTGATTGCCGACGCAGCTCAATGGCATCGTGATGGCCTGCTGGTGGTGCCCTCGGCCAATCTGTCAACGCTCGATTTGTTGAATCATTCGTTGGTATTGGACGTTCAGCACTTGGCCACACAATCGGGCTTGCCAGCGCATCGGCTGTGTCTTGAAATTACCGAAAGTGCCTTGATGGATCAACCTGAATTGGCACTGCAACACCTCAATGAACTCTCACAGTTTGGCTTCAAACTCTCGATCGACGACTACGGCACCGGGCAGTCGTCGCTGGCTTACGTGCAAACCCTGCCCGTCAATGAACTCAAGATTGACCGTGCCTTTGTCACCGGGGTGGACGTGAATTCAAAAAATGCCGCCATCGTTCGCTCGACCATTTTGTTGTGCCGGGAGCTGGGCCTGTCAGTGGTGGCCGAGGGAGCTGAAACACCCCAGGAACAAGCCTGGCTCAAAGACAACCACTGTGATCTGCTGCAAGGCTACGTGGTGGCCAAGCCCATGCCACTGGCCGAGTTCATACCATGGGTAAAAAAATTCAACCAGGCTTAGAGCTCCCAGCGGGGTCTATGACAAGCCAGGGATGCAGAAATTACAAATATCCCTTTTCCGGCGGCACTGACGGACGCATTGCGTCGTTGCAAATCGCTTGTGCAGCAGAGCTGCACGGCACGCTTTGCGCCTCGCATTGCATCCCAAATCCGGCGGCCAAATGTACAGCTTATTCATGAACAAGCCCTAAGTGTTTTGCTGAAACGGACAACTAGATAGACAGGAGTCAATATGCAAGTTAAAGCAGTCACTTTTGATACTGGCGCTAACAGCCCTGGACTGACATCATGGTGCGCAGAATGCGTTCCAGATTTGCCATGGCCAGGGTGCAAAAATCAGCATCATGAATGAACGTCTGCGGCAAAGCTGGCATTCTTTTCGCAGATTGCCACTGTGGATACAGGTTTGGGTCGGGTTGGTTTTGATACCAGTGAACGCAGCCGCGTTTTTTCTGCTTGATTATGAGGTTGGTCAAATGGCTGCAATGGCCGCAGCATTGGTTGTGGCAAGCAACGTCCCCATCATGTTGCGCGAACGCGGCATGAGCAAACTGATGTCGGTGCCGCACCTTTTTGCCTGGATACCCTTGCTGGTGATTCTGTTCATGCACTTGGGCGATCATCCCGGCACTGCGCCGATGGCGATGGTGGAGCTCATTTATACCTTTGTCCTTTTCGTTGTGAACGGCATCAGCTTGGTGTTTGATGTTATCGATTCATGGCGCTGGCTACGCGGCAATCGCGCATGTCCATGAACCTAGATTCCTCAGTTGAGCGCTAATCTGTACCAATAAGTGCCTATGAATATTAACTTTTTCGGCGTTGATCAACTTCACCTTATGGGTGACAGCGCTACACACCCGATTGAGCTGCTGGCGACGCGCCTGGGGGCGTTGCGCCTCCTTGCAGGCAGTAGCCTGCCGCGTCGTCACCCTTGCAGGGCGCAGCCAGGCCAGAGGCTTGGCCTCTTCGTGCCGTTCCATTGTGCGCAGGCACAATTGAAGCGGCGGCACTCAGCCTACCCAGCCGCGCCGCCAGCTGCCCACTCGGGTGCGTCCAACTGAGGAATCTAGGATGATCCGGCTAACATTTTTGACCTTGATCACGATGCTGAGTTTTGCCGGCAATTCTGTGTTATGCCGACTGGCACTGCGCCAGACCACCATCGATGCAGCCAGTTTTACCGCCTTGCGATTGGTGTCTGGTGCATTGATGTTGACTTTGCTTGTGTATGTCCGACATCGCTCCCAGCATGCAGCTGCGGCATGGCATGTGGGTTTGGGCGGCAACTGGTTGTCTGCGCTGGTGTTGTTTGTTTATGCCAGCGCGTTTTCATTTTCATATGCAGACATATCAACCGGCATTGGTGCCTTGCTGCTTTTTGGGGCTGTGCAGGCAACAATGATTTTGACCGGACTATGGCGTGGCGAGCGACTAAATGCCCGCCAAACCATGGGCTTGGTTTTGGCATTAGCTGGGGTGGTCGTCATTTTGTCGCCGGGGCTGGACTCGCCTCCATTGGCAAGTGCATTGCTGATGCTGTTGTCTGGCGTGGCTTGGGGGGTGTATTCGCTGCGTGGACGTTTTGTGGCAGATCCAACTGGCCATACAAGTGGAAATTTTGTGCGTGCTGCACTGCTGTCACTGCTGTTGAGCATGCTGTATTTACCGCATCTGCGGCTAGACGCACATGGTGCGCTGTACGCAGTGTTGTCAGGAGCCATCACATCCGGCATGGGCTACGCCATCTGGTACGCGGTGTTGCCTAAACTCACGAGAACGCGCGCTGCTGCGGTTCAGTTGAGTGTGCCAGTATTGGCTTCACTGGCTGGGGCGTGGTTTGTGAATGAACCTATCACTATGGTGCTGATGCTGTCTTCTGTTGCCGTGCTTGGCGGCATTGCCTTGGTGGTGATCCATTTCAGTGTTACACCGCGTTAAGCTGCTTGATTTTTTAGCACACGGCGCACGCCTGTCGGACTTTTGGTAGATCGGCTGCAATTCGACCGCAGCGAGCTACTGCCCGCAAGAAGGAGCAACAACCCCAGGCACGTTGCCAGTGGCTCAATCGGGTGCGTAGCGCTCTCACCCAAAAGGTGAATCTGACTGAGACTGAAATAATACATGTCCATAGGCACTTATTGAAGAAAACAAGCGGCCAACTGAGGAATCTAGGTTCAAGCAAGCCGCTGAACTCGCACGAACTCCGTCCCATGAACCACACCGCTACCCCATGCATGCCGCTGACGCAAGCCCAGCAGCAGGCGCTCTTACAAGCCGCCCGCGCCGCACAGCGCCAAGCCTACGCACCCTACTCCCACTACCCAGTGGGCGCGGCAGTGCTGGACGACCAGGGTCGCATCCACGCCGGTTGCAATGTCGAAAACGCGGCCTATCCAGAAGGCTTGTGTGCCGAAGCCGCGGCGCTTGCCGCCATGGTGCTGGCGGGCAGCACCCGTGTGCAGGCGGTACTGGTGGTGGGGCAAGGTGGCAAAAACAATAGCATCTGGACGACACCCTGCGGGGGCTGCAGGCAAAAATTGCGTGAATTTGGTGCACCAGGTCTACCCATCCTGTGTGCCAACGACACCGACCTGGGGCCAGGCTACACCTTGGCGCAATTGCTGCCTGAGAGCTTTGGGCCAGACCACCTGGGCACACCATGAGCGCCATTGCCAAAGCCATTGCCAAAGCCCTCGCCACTCTCCAACAGCGTGCACCCCACCTGCAGCCGCGCATCGCCGTCGTGCTGGGTTCCGGCTGGGGCGGCTTGACCGATCACATCACCGATCCCATCCAGATTCCCTACAGCGATCTACCTGGTTTTCCGCAGCCCACTGTGGCCGGGCACAGCGCCACCCTGTGGCTGGGGCACATGGGCAGCCAGCCGGTGGCGGTGATGAGCGGGCGGCAACACGGTTACGAGACCGGCGCGGTGGACGGCATGGCCGTGCCGCTGCAGGTGCTGCAAGCCTTGGGCTGCCACACGCTGGTGCAAACCAACGCAGCGGGCAGCTTGCAGCTTGACATGCCGCCGCAAAGCCTGATGCTGATCACCGACCACCTCAACCTGGCACAGCGCTCGCCGCTGGTGGGCTTGTCTGGCAGCACGCGTTTTGTGAACATGGTCAATGCCTACGATTCAGAGCTAAATCGGCTTGCAGCCCAGGTAGTGCAAGCGCAAGGCGCTACGCTTTTTGAGGGTGTCTATGCCTGGGCGCTCGGCCCGCAGTTTGAAACTCCGGCCGAAATTCGCATGCTGCGCTTGCTGGGTGCCGACGCGGTGGGCATGAGCACGGTGCCCGAGACGATATTGGCGCGGCACTTGGGGCTGCGGGTGCTGGCGCTGTCTTTCATCACCAATTTCGGGGCGGGTATGTCCTCTGAAAACCTGAGCCACGCGCACACTTTGAGTCAAGCGCAGGAGGGCAGTGCGCGAGCCAGCCGGTTGCTGGCTGACATCGTTGCTGCGTTACCGTAAGCCCGGCTCACCTGCACGCGCTTGGCGGGTGCGCCGGGCGTGGTGGCCAGTGGGGGCATCCCCTCATACTGGGGTACCAGAAATCGGGGGGTTGCCCCCACTGGCCACCACGCTAGTGCAGTGCTGCATGCTTGACGGCACATTTAAAACCGATGGATTATTGGCACTGGCTAGGCGCAAACCACAGCGATACCCGCAGGTATCGCGCGGATTTGCAACAACGCCAGGGGCAAAAAGACATGGTTTTAAGTGCCGGATAGCGTGCAACACTGCACTAGATATTGGACGGGTCAGCGCATCAAGATAAGGCAAGAAGCCCGAATTCCCTAAAGCCGTTTTTGTGCACAGGCGCAGTCGCCTTTGGCTGTAGGTCACAGCTACCGCCAGCGCAGTGGCTGGCTTTGGCGGCCGACGATTTCTGGTACTCCAGTATGAGGAGGCCGCCAAAGGCTGCCGCTGCGCGGGTTAAACCCAAAACCCAAAACCCAGCGCAAGCCAATGCATTGCAAATCAACGCATTGCAATCCAAACCCATCTGGTGCACCGCACCAACCGTATCATTGAGCCACCATGCCTCAATTCAACCCAAACGCACGACCCAACGAAACACATGTCCTGACAGCCAGCGCCCGCATCGCCCTGGCCTGCCTGGACCTCACCAGCCTGAACGAAGCCGACACCGAGTCCGACATTGCCCAACTCTGCCGCCGCGCCCAAAGCCCGTTTGGGCCCGTAGCCGCCGTGTGCGTCTGGCCGCGCCTGGCTGCCTTTGCCCGTGCGCAGTTGCCCGCCCACATTCGCGTGGCGGCGGTGGCCAACTTTCCCTACGGCCATGCAGACGTGGCCGCCGCCGTGCAAGACACCCGGCAAATCGTGCATGCGGGCGCACAAGAGGTGGACGTGGTGCTGCCCTACCAAGCCCTCATGGCCGGGGACGCGCTTGCGGTGACCAAGCTGCTGACTGCGGTGCGCCACGCCTGCCCTGGCCTGGTGCTGAAAGTGATTCTGGAAACCGGCGAACTCAAAACCCCAGCGCTGATTGCGCGCGCCAGCCAGTTGGCGCTGGATGCGGGCGCAGACTTTCTTAAAACCAGCACCGGCAAGACGGCGGTCAGTGCCACGCCGCAGGCTGCAAGCGTCATACTGGCCACCATCGCGGCTCACCCAACGGCCAGAACGCTTGCGGGTTTCAAGGCGGCTGGCGGCATCCGGACAGTACGCGAGACCGCGCTGTACGAAGCGCTCGTGCTGCGCCACTTGGGTGTTGAGGCTTTGACCCCCAAGCGCTTTCGCATCGGTGCCAGCAGCTTGCTGATGGACATTGAAGCGGTGCTGGCGGGCATGACCGACGCCACCGTGACCCAGCCGGGCAGTTACTAAACTTTTCCATGCTCGCCCAGGAAATCATCCGCCTCAAACGCGACGGCCACACGCTGAGCCGCGCCCACATTGACAGCTTTGTCCGAGGCTTGGTCAATGGTTCGTGGAGCGAAGGCCAAGCTGCTGCGCTGGCCATGGCCATGTTCTTGCAGGGCATGCGCCGTGATGAAACCGTGGCGCTGACCCAAGCCATGACGCATTCCGGGCGGGTCATGGATTGGTCAAGCGCCAACTTGAACGGCCCGATTTTGGACAAGCATTCCACCGGTGGTGTGGGCGACAAGGTGAGCCTGATGCTGGCCCCCATCGTGGCCGCGTGCGGCGGAGTGGTGCCGATGATCTCAGGCCGCGGCCTGGGCCACACCGGCGGCACGCTGGACAAGCTGGGCAGCATTCCCGGCTACAACGCCACGCCGGATGTGGCCACGCTGCACCGTGCCCTGCAAACGGCCGGCTGCGCCATCATCGGCCAGACGCCTGAGCTGGCGCCGGCCGACCGCAGGCTTTACGCCATCCGCGACGTGACCGCTACGGTTGAATCGGTGCCGCTGATCACCGCCAGCATCCTGTCCAAAAAACTCGCCGCCGGGCTGCAAGGGCTGGTGATGGACGTGAAAGTGGGCAACGGCGCGTTTGCGGATTCGCTGGACATGGCCAGCACCCTGGCCGAGTCGCTGGTGAGTGTGGCGGGTGGTGCCGGCCTGCCCACGCGCGCCTGGCTGACCGACATGAACCAGGTGCTGGGCAGCACCGCAGGCAATGCGCTGGAGGTGCTGGAGGCGGTTGATTTTTTGAAGGGCATCAACCTGGATGCGCGGCTTAAAGAAGTCACCCTGCGCCTGAGCGCCGAGCTGCTGTTGATGGGTGGCTTGGCTCAAGACGAGGCTCAGGCGCTACAAAAAGTAGAACATGTTCTGCAGAGTGGGCAAGGGCTAGAGCAGTTTTCTTGCATGATCAAGGCGCTGGGTGGGCCGGCCGATTTTGTGAACCGCCCGGCGCATTACCTGCCCAGTGCGCCGGTGCAATTGCCAGTGCAGGCAAAGCGCCCGGGTTGGGTCAGCGGCATGGCCACGCGCGACATGGGCCTGGCGGTGGTGGAACTCGGCGGTGGCCGCCGCCAAGCCGCAGACACCATCGACCCGCGCGTGGGTTTGAGCCAATGTGTGCAGCTTGGGCAGCAGGTGCAGGTGGGTGACCTGTTGGCCGTGGTGCATGCCGCAGATGCCGCCAGCGCCGAACGCGCCCGCCAGACCCTGCTGGGCTTGATCGACATTGGTGACGCAGCGCCTGAGCTGCCCGCAACCTTGCTGCGTTGCGTCGTGTCGTAATTCCATTTCCAAATCATTTGTGTCTAGCAGCCTGTCGGACACAGAAATTCAAAATTTGGAATCATGAATCTGCTTAAAAAATAGGCAATCCGGCCTTGATTTTTCGGATATTTGCATGTTTTCAAGGTATTTCCTGCCCTTATCCAACAT
>Ga0210026_1001760_pt1 | contig 20133 bp, 20 predicted proteins | sample CryGeymeta201509_FD_183977 | JGI IMG/M metagenome (GOLD analysis project Ga0210026, IMG submission 183977) | Groundwater microbial communities from Crystal Geyser aquifers in Utah, USA - Crystal Geyser metaG 2015-09 (SPAdes) (version 2) | ecosystem: Environmental > Aquatic > Deep subsurface >... | reverse complement strand
TTGGTTTAGAAAAATTACCGTTGAGCCTGATTTTCCAATGTTTCCAGCAATTTTTCGCAATGCTTTACTCATCAAACGAGCTTGTAATCCAACTTGTAAATCTCCCATTTCTCCCTCAATTTCTGCACGCGGTACTAAAGCTGCGACAGAATCAATTACAACTATATCTACAGCAGAGCTACGCACCAATTGATCAACAATTTCCAGAGCCGATTCTCCATTATCAGGTTGAGCTACCAATAAATTATCAATATCAACCCCTAAAGCTGCCGAATAACTAGGATCTAAAGCGTGTTCTGCATCAACGAAAGCCGCTACACCACCTGATTTTTGAACTTCAGCGATGGCGTGAAGAGCTAAAGTTGTTTTACCAGAGCTTTCAGGTCCATAAATCTCGATAATACGTCCTTTTGGAAGTCCGCCACCTAGAGCTAAATCTAAAGTTAAAGCACCACTGGAGATAGTTTCTATCTTCATTTTTGTTGCATCTCCGAGACGCATAATTGATCCTTTACCAAAACTACGTTCAATTTGAGTTAAAACGACATTTAGAGCTTTTTCTTTATCTGAGATTTGATTTGTTGTATTGGTAGCCATAAGCCGATGGTAATTTTAAAAGACTGTGTTAATAATATAGTTATACAAACTTTTATGCAACTTTTTGGTACATAAGTATTGATATTTTAACCTATTTTGAATAATATTTGATGTATTTTCAAAAAAAAAAGTTGATCACCAAATGTATCTTTATATCTTCTTTCCTCCCTGAAAGTTTAAATCGAATTTTCAGTTATTTAAAAATCAAAAAAAGAAAAAATCTTAAAACCCTTACATAGAAGTAAGTATAGCCATTAAATTGTTAACGGGAGAAAAAGATTTAAAGAAAAAGTTGCCAAAAAGAAAAAGATTAGTTATATTAGTAAATGTGCGATTGAGAGCAAATGCCTCACTCTGACACCACGAACCTCGACAATTTAATAGTTTGAAAGCCATTTTCAAATATAACATACACCCTTGTTAAAGAACTTTACATTAACAAAACAAGTATTAAATTACTAAAAAAAAGAGCAATCAAAAAGCTCGTTGAGAGGACAAAGTAATTGAAAGATGAAAAGGAATCTACAATGGAGAGTTTGATCCTGGCTCAGGATGAACGCTGGCGGTATGCCTAACACATGCAAGTCGAACGGTCACTTTCGGGTGATAGTGGCGGACGGGTGAGGAACACGTGAGAATCTGCCTTTAGGTCGGGGACAACAGTGGGAAACTACTGCTAATACCGGATGAGCTGAGAAGTAAAAGATTTATCGCCTAAAGAGGAGCTCGCGTCTGATTAGCTAGATGGTAGTGTAAGGGACTACCATGGCGACGATCAGTAGCTGGTCTGAGAGGATGAGCAGCCACACTGGGACTGAGACACGGCCCAGACTCCTACGGGAGGCAGCAGTGGGGAATTTTCCGCAATGGGCGAAAGCCTGACGGAGCAATACCGCGTGAGGGAGGAAGGCTCTTGGGTTGTAAACCTCAGAACTTAGGGAAGAAAAAAATGACGGTACCTAATATAAGCATCGGCTAACTCCGTGCCAGCAGCCGCGGTAATACGGGGGATGCAAGCGTTATCCGGAATCATTGGGCGTAAAGCGTCCGTAGGTGGCAATTCAAGTCTGCTGTCAAAGACCGAAGCTCAACTTCGGGTAGGCGGTGGAAACTGAAGAGCTAGAGTATAGTAGGGGTAGGGGGAATTCCTAGTGTAGCGGTGAAATGCGTAGAGATTAGGAAGAACACCAGTGGCGAAGGCGCTCTACTGGGCATATACTGACACTGAGGGACGAAAGCTAGGGTAGCGAAAGGGATTAGATACCCCTGTAGTCCTAGCGGTAAACGATGGATACTAAGTGTTGTCTGTATCGACCCAGACAGTGCTGAAGCAAACGCGTTAAGTATCCCGCCTGGGGAGTACGCACGCAAGTGTGAAACTCAAAGGAATTGACGGGGACCCGCACAAGCGGTGGAGTATGTGGTTTAATTCGATGCAACGCGAAGAACCTTACCAAGGCTTGACATCCTGCGAATCTCTTTGAAAGAGGAGAGTGCCTTAGGGAACGCAGAGACAGGTGGTGCATGGCTGTCGTCAGCTCGTGTCGTGAGATGTTGGGTTAAGTCCCGCAACGAGCGCAACCCTCGTCCTTAGTTGCCAGCATTAAGTTGGGGACTCTAGGGAGACCGCCGGGGAGAACTCGGAGGAAGGTGGGGATGACGTCAAGTCAGCATGCCCCTTACGTCTTGGGCTACACACGTACTACAATGGTTGAGACAAAGGGAAGCGAAACTGCGAAGTGAAGCGAATCCCGTCAAACTCAGCCTCAGTTCAGATTGCAGGCTGAAACTCGCCTGCATGAAGGAGGAATCGCTAGTAATCGCAGGTCAGCATACTGCGGTGAATCCGTTCCCGGGTCTTGTACACACCGCCCGTCACACCATGGAAGTTGGTCACGCCCGAAGTCGTTACCCCAACCGTTAAGGAGGGGGATGCCGAAGGTGGGACTAGTGACTAGGGTGAAGTCGTAACAAGGTAGCCGTACCGGAAGGTGTGGCTGGATCACCTCCTTAAAGGGAGACTTCAAAAGAAGTCAGCAAGAGTGTGGAAAAGGCTTTCAAACTATTAAGACTGGGTTCATGGGCTATTAGCTCAGGTGGTTAGAGCGCACCCCTGATAAGGGTGAGGTCCTTGGTTCAAGTCCAAGATGGCCCACTTACTCTTAGGAGTAAAAAAAAGGGGGTATAGCTCAGTTGGTAGAGCGCCTGCTTTGCAAGCAGGATGTCAGCGGTTCGAGTCCGCTTATCTCCAGATGAACAAGTCAGCATCTATAACGGAATGCTGAACAGTAGTTCAGTAAGAACCTTGAAAACTGCATAGAAAAATAAGTAGAAAGAGCTGTAAAAACAGACAGGTCAAGCAAACAAGGGCTGATGGTGGATACCTAGGCACACGAAGGCGAAGAAGGACGTAGCAACCTACGAAAAGTCTCGGGGAGTCGGAAGCAGACAATGAGCCGAGAGTATCCGAATGGGGCAACCCTAAAAACACATCTTTCGAGATGATGAGCGAACCTGGTGAACTGAAACATCTTAGTAGCCAGAGGAAGAGAAAACAAAAGTGATTCCCCTAGTAGCGGCGAGCGAAGAGGGAACAGCCTAAACCAGTGTTTACGAAGACTGGGGTAGTGGGACATCGATATGAACAAAAGAGGTTAAACGAACTAGCTGAAAACTAGACCGAAGAAGGTGAAAGTCCTGTAGTTGAAAACCAAATGGAAGCTAGATGAATCCCGAGTAGCACGGTATAAGTGGAATCCCGTGTGAATCAGCCACGACCACGTGGTAAGGCTAAATACAAAGTGTGACCGATAGAGAAAAGTACCGCGAGGGAAAGGTGAAAAGAACCCCGGGAGGGGAGTGAAATAGAACATGAAACCATCAGCTTACAAGCAATGGGAGTCCGATTAAACGGATGACCGTGTGCCTGTTGAAGAATGAGCCGGCGACTTACAGGCGGTGGCGGGTTAAATCGAAAAGATGAAGCCAAAGAGAAATCGAGTCCGAAAAGGGCGTTAGTCACTGTTTGTAGACCCGAACCCGGGTGATCTAACCATGGCCAGGATGAAGCCACCGTAACAGGTGGTGGAGGTCCGAACCGACCAATGTTGAAAAATTGGCGGAGGAGCTGTGGTTAGGGGTGAAATGCCAATCGAACCCGGAGCTAGCTGGTTCTCCCCGAAATGTGTTGAGGCGCAGCGGTGTATAAGGGAATGGGGGGTAAAGCACTGTTTCGTTGCGGGCTGCGAGAGCGGTACCAAGATGAGACAAACTCAGAATACCCATGACTATAGCACTAGTGAGACGGTGGGGGATAAGCTTCATCGTCAAGAGGGAAACAGCCCAGACCATCAGCTAAGGTCCCAAAGTATTAACTAAGTGAGAAAGGAGGTGGGAGTGCAAAGACAACCAGGAGGTTTGCCTAGAAGCAGCAATCCTTGAAAGAGTGCGTAATAGCTCACTGGTCAAGCGCTCCTGCGCCGAAAATGAACGGGGCTAAGTTAATCACCGAAGCTATGGACTTAGAAATAAGTGGTAGGGGAGCGTTCTATATAGGGTGAAGCATTAGCGGCAAGCAGATGTGGACAGTATAGAAGTGAGAATGTCGGCTTAAGTAGCGAAAATTAAGGTGAGAATCCTTAACCCCGAAAACCCAAGGGTTTCTCCAGAAGGCTCGTCCGTGGAGAGTTAGCCCGGACCTAAGGCGAAGCGAAAAGCGTAGTCGATGGCAAGCAGGTAAATATTCCTGCGTGGCTTTATCGGAGTGATTACAGGGACCCATAAAAACTAAGCACACCCTGAGTGGATTGGGAGCAATTTATTGCGAGTGTGGAAAGATAGTGGCAAGAAAAGCTGTAATGATGTTGAAGATAGAGTCCCGGTACCCGAAACCGACACAGGTGGGTAAGTAGAGAATACTAAGGGGAGCGAGATAACTCTCTCTAAGGAACTCGGCAAAATGACCCCGTAACTTCGGGAGAAGGGGTGCCCTCGCAAGAGGGTTGCAGTGAAATGGCCCAGGCGACTGTTTAGCAAAAACATAGGTCTCTGCAAACTCGAAAGAGGAAGTATAGGGGCTGACGCCTGCCCAGTGCCGGAAGGTTAAAGAAGTTGGTCAGTCTGAGGATAAAGCTAGCGACTGAAGCCCCGGTGAACGGCGGCCGTAACTATAACGGTCCTAAGGTAGCGAAATTCCTTGTCGGGTAAGTTCCGACCCGCACGAAAGGCGTAACGATCTGGGCACTGTCTCGGAGAGAGACTCGGCGAAATAGGAATGTCTGTGAAGATACGGACTACCTGCACTTGGACAGAAAGACCCTATGAAGCTTTACTATAGCTTGGAATTGTGTTCGGGCTTGCTGTGCGCAGTATAGGTGGGAGGCGTTGAAGGTATCCTTGTGGGGATACTAGAGCCAACAGTGAGATACCACTCTCAGAAAGCTAGAATTCTAACTCTTAACGGAGGAAAGTTTCAGGTGGGTAGTTTGACTGGGGCGGTCGCCTCCAAAAAGGTAACGGAGGCGTACAAAGGTTACCTCAGACTGGTTGGAAATCAGTCGAAGAGTGCAAAAGCAGAAGGTAGCTTGACTGTGAGACGGACAAGTCGAACAGGGTGGAAACACGGTTTTAGTGATCCGACGGTGCCGAGTGGAAGGGCCGTCGCTCAACGGATAAAAGTTACTCTAGGGATAACAGGCTGATCTCCCCCAAGAGTTCACATCGACGGGGAGGTTTGGCACCTCGATGTCGGCTCATCGCAACCTGGGGCGGAAGTACGTCCCAAGGGTTGGGCTGTTCGCCCATTAAAGCGGTACGTGAGCTGGGTTCAGAACGTCGTGAGACAGTTCGGTCCATATCCGGTGCAGGCGTGAGAATATTGAGAGGAGCCTTCCTTAGTACGAGAGGACCGGGAAGGACGTACCGCTGGTGTACCAGTTATTCTGCCAAGGGTAAACGCTGGGTAGCCAAGTACGGAGAGGATAACCGCTGAAAGCATCTAAGTGGGAAGCCCACCTCAAGATGAGTATTCTGGTGTAAGGTCACGGGAAGAACACCCGTTAATAGGCACGAGATGGAAGTGCAGTAATGTATGGAGTCGAAGTGTACTAATAGACCGTCAGCTTGACCTAATGTAATCTTAAAATCTACGAAAAATCTATGCAGTCTTGAGGGTTGTTTAACTTTCAAAGTCTTAGCTGGTGTGTCTAGCATTGCGGAACCACTACGATCCATCTCGAACTCGTGGGTGAAACGTATTAGCGGCGACGATACTTTTGGGGTAGCCCAAAGGGACAATAGTTCCATGCCAGCTTTAATCTTCATTCCATAATAAAGAAAGCTCTAGGTTACTCTAGGGCTTTTTTATTCTGTATTTTTCGTAACTAAATAATATCAAGTTGTATCTTTTAAGTCTTTTCTGTCTATCAGGATGTTTATACGAAATTCTTTTACAAAAGAGTGCTTTAAATGATATTTTTTTAGTCCTTATTTTATTAATAAATAATAGCAAAAATTAAGAAAAGTAATTAATTTATTTTCATCACTTTTTATCATCTTTTCACTTTTGACAAGAATTACTTGCCATAGCTTCTTGTAAAACCTTGCAGGCAAAATCAGTACAGCATCCACAATGATTAGAAATTTCCGTAACCTCCGACAGTTTTTCCAAAGATGAAATTCCTCGTTGTACGGCTTTATAAATATCTTTTTCTGTTATCCCATTACAAATACAAACGTACATAATAGATTCAACTAATTAAAATTAATCTTAATATTATTGCTAATAATTATCATTATTGCACAGTTAAGCTATAATTAGCATAGATTAAATAATCAAATAATTAAGTGATATTACGATGGAAGGAAATTCAGAAGTTAAACTTCAGCTTAATAATGTATTAGAAAAAAAATTAACAGCAATTAATCAATTTTTTCTCCACGCTAGAATGTGTAAAAGTTGGGGATTAAATAAACTAAATGAGTATGAATATTGTTACTCCATCAAATTGATGAAACAAGCAGATAAAATTATTGAGCGGATATTTTTTCTTGAAGGTTTACCTAATTTACAAAGTTTAGGAAAATTACTCATTGGTGAAAACGTATCAGAAATAATTTTTAATGATTTAACCATTACTACGGAAATAGCAGATACTCTTCGCCATTGTATTAATCTCTCTGAATCTTTACAAGATTATGTTAGTCGAGATTTATTGACAAATTTATTAGAAGAAACAGAGGAAGAAATTGATTGGTTAGAGTCTCAACATTGGCTAATCGCTAATTCTGGTTTAGAAAACTATTTACAATCAATGATTTAATTTTATTTTAGGAGAAATTTGATGAAAGGGAATAAAAAAGTTACCAACCAGTTACAATCATTGTTACGGGGGGAATTAGCTTCTAGAGACCAATATTTTATTCATTCTCGGATGTATGATGATTGGGGATTAACAAAACTTTATGTTCGTATTGTTCATGAAATGCAAGACGAAACCCAACACGCAGATATGTTGATTAAACGCTTATTATTTTTAGAAACTATCCCTGATTTATCTGAACAAGAAGCCTTAAAAGTAGGTTCTAGTGTACCAGAAATGTTGCAAAATGATCTTGATGTGGAATATAAGGTGATTGGTGATTTAAAAGAGGCTATGGCCATTTGTGAACAAGAACAAGATTATCAAACAAGAGAGTTATTACAGATAATGTTACAAGACACTGAAGAAGATCATGCTTACTGGTTAGAGAAACAATTAGGATTAATCGGGAAAATTGGTTTATCCAACTATTTACAATCTCAAATGTAAAAAATCATTGATAATTTATTATTTAATTAAAATATAATATTTTGTGAGTAAAATACAGTAAATCATTAATCTAACCTCCGTCAACCATAAAATTTTAGTGGAATAGGAAGATAGTAATAAGAATTGATTTAAACTGATGAAAAATTAATTTTTTGCTATTATTTACCTTTATTTAATTATTTTCCGTACCTAAAATTTGAACACTTATGACTCAATAGCCTTTATTCTAAAAGGTTTTTGATCTCGAACTCAGGTAATCTAATGGGGTTTACTGTATTTTTTATGCTCAAGTAAAAGTGAGAAAAATAATTCTCAGAATGTTAAAGATCAAAAAAACCTATTGAAGAAATAGTTTGACAAATATTTGGCTTTTGACTCAAAATTGTGGACTTTATTGATGATTGTTAAGGTAAGTTTAACCTAATAATTAATAACTTAAAAGATTCTTCATTATTCATTGCTATACTATTTATCAGAGTATTAAATTTTGATTAATTTTTTTAACATATATACCATAAGATGACTGTTCAAATTACGCTCAATGAACGCCATCAAAAAATTTTACAAGCAACCGTAAAGCATTATATCGCTACGGCTGAACCTGTTGGCTCAAAAACTCTGATTAATGAATATGATTTTAGTATTAGTTCTGCAACTATTCGTAATGTATTAGGAAAATTAGAAAAAGCAGGTTTTCTATACCAACCTTATACTTCTGCAGGTAGAATTCCTTCTGATTCTGGCTATCGTGCTTATGTTGATCAATTAATCAATATAAAAAATTCGGTTAAATTTCCTTTTAATAAATTTGTAGATTCTTCTATCAAAAATAGTTATGGTCGTTATGAAATTTTATTTCAAAAAATTACTAATATTTTAGCTGATTTAAGTGGTTGTATTGCTTTAATTACTTTACCTCAAATTGCTAGTAATATCTTATATCATTTACAGCTTTTAAGAGTTGCTGATGATAAAATTATGTTAGTTATGGTTATTGATAATTATCAAACAGAATCAATTTTACTGGAAACTAATCAATTAAAAATTCCTCATGATGATAATTTTAATGACGTTATTGATCGTGAGCTAGAAATTTTATCTAATTTTTTAAATCATAAACTTAAAGGAGAATTCATTACTAAAATTAGTAATTTAGATTGGAGTGAATTAAACGAAGATTTTTATATTTATGCTGATTTTATCAATAATTTATTAACAAAAATAAAAACAAATTATCGTCTTTCTAATGCTACTCCTATTCTTATACAGGGATTTTCTAAATTAGTACAACAACCTGAATTTTCTCATATAGAACAGGTAAAAATATTATTAAATTTGTTAGAAAAAGAACAAGATCAGCTTTTACCTTTAGTTTTTAATGTTACTGATATTGATCATTCTTCCTCGGAAGTAAATATTCGTATCGGCTCGGAAAATCCTTTAGAATCAATGCAGTTTTGTAGTCTCATTTCTGCTTATTATTATCAAGGAGAATATCCAGCAGGAAGTGTAGGCATTATTGGACCTACTCGCATGGCTTACGAAGAAACCATAGCCCTAGTTCAATCCACAGCAAATTATTTATCACAGACTTTATAACAAATAACTTAATAAAACTTAAAATAAAATTGATGTAATGGAGACAAACAAGTAGTAATCTGTTATTTAATGGTCATTTTCACAAGAATAATTTAACTTATGGCAATTCAACGTGGTTCAAAAGTAAGAATTTTACGCAAAGAATCCTACTGGTTCAGAGAAGTAGGAACTGTTGCTAGTGTTGATAAAAGCGGGATCATTTATCCTGTAATCGTTCGTTTTGATACCGTAAACTATAACGGTTTCAGTGGTAGCCCCGGTGGTGTTAATACTAACAATTTTGCTGAACATGAATTAGAAGAAGTTTCCGCCCCTGTTGCGAAAAAATAATCTAGCTTAATGTAAATCTGATAGGGCTTAATTTATGCCTGAATTACCTGAAGTAGAAACAGTGTGTCGGGGGCTAAATAAGGCAACCTCCGAACTCACTTTTATTGGTGCACAAGTTTTATTATCTCGCACTTTAGCTTATCCAGATCTTGACTCTACATTTATCGAAGCCATTAAGTCACGAAAAATTATTACATGGCATCGACGAGGTAAATATTTACTAGCTGAATTATCTCGTGGTTGGCTGGGGATACATTTACGCATGACAGGGCAATTACTATGGCTAACTCAAGATACTCCTTTACATAAACATACCCGTATTCGTTTCTTTTTTCCTGATAATCAAGAATTACGTTTTGTAGATACCAGAACTTTTGGTAAAGTTTGGTTTATTCCCGATGATGATTCCCCAGAAAATATTATTACGGGTTTACAAAAATTAGGTTATGAACCTTTTTCGGCTGATTTTTCTAATTCTTATTTACAATCAAAGTTAAGTAAAAGTCGTCGCTCCATTAAAACTATTTTACTAGACCAAAGTTTAGTCGCTGGAATCGGAAATATTTACGCAGATGAAGCTCTTTTTCAATCTAATATTCATCCTCTTACTCTTGGCTGTGATTTAACATTTTCTCAAATTTCCGCCCTCAGATTAGCTATTATTACGGTGTTAGAAAAGGCGATCGCATCTGGGGGGACAACTTTTAGTGATTTTTTACAAATAACAGGAGTCAACGGTAATTATGGCGGAATTGCCTTAGTTTATGGGCGGAAAAATCAACCTTGTCGAGTTTGCACTACATTAATTGAGAAGATAAAAATTGGTGGAAGATCGAGTCATTTTTGTCCTCAATGCCAAAGAAAAAATAAATAATAGACTTCTGGGAAAAATTGAGTATTGGGTTTTAGATATTTTTTAATTAATTCTTGTCTGAGTGAACTATTAATAATTTCTAATAGATTGAACTCAGATGTTTTCATGAAATTGTTAAAAAAAAGTTATCTAAACTATTTAAAAATATCAAGATTACTGACTTTTCATTGTTACGCCGATACCTTATTATATTTAATATAGACTTTTTTCTATTTATATTTTAAAAAATATTGAGTTTTTTCTATGATAGACTCTACTGATAATTAATTATTTCAATAAAAGAGGAAAACCTAAGTGCAAATAACAAATAAAATAAATTTTCGCAATATTCAAGGGGATGTATTTGGTGGTTTAACCGCCGCAGTAATCGCTTTGCCCATGGCTTTAGCCTTTGGTATCGCTTCTGGTGCTGGTGCATCTGCTGGTTTATGGGGTGCAGTATTAGTGGGGTTTTTCGCCGCTTTATTTGGTGGTACTCCTACTTTAATCTCAGAGCCTACAGGACCTATGACGGTGGTAATGACGGCGATAATTGCTAATGCCATCGCTACTAATCCAGAAAATGGCATGGCGGTAGCTTTTACCGTAGTCATGATGGCAGGATTATTTCAAATTTTATTCGGCTTTTTAAAGTTAGGTAAATACGTTACTATGATGCCCTATACCGTTATTTCAGGGTTTATGACGGGTATCGGTTTAATCCTAGTTATCTTGCAAATTGCGCCTTTTTTAGGTCAAGCTAATCCTAAAGGTGGGGTTATTGGTACAATTCAAAATCTTCCGAATTTGCTGTCTAATATTAATCCTCTGGAAACTGTTTTGGCGGTGGTAACAGTAGTTATTCTTTATGCTGTACCTTCTAAATATAAGCGTATTGTCCCACCTCAGTTATTAGCCTTAGTTGGTTGTACTGTAGCATCTATAGTGTTTTTTGGGGACGCTGATATTCGTCGTATTGGAGAAATTCCCACTGGTTTACCTGCTTTACAAATACCTACTTTTGAACCTAGTCAACTACGCACGATGGTATTTAATGCGTTAGTTTTAGGGATGTTAGGCTGTATTGATGCTTTATTAACTTCTGTGGTTGCTGATAGTTTAACTCGTACGGAGCATGATTCTAATAAAGAGTTAATTGGGCAAGGTTTAGGTAATTTATTCTCTGGTTTATTTGGTGGGATTGCTGGTGCTGGTGCTACTATGGGCACAGTGGTTAATATTCAAACTGGTGCAACCACGGCATTATCTGGTTTAACTCGTGCTTTTGTCTTATTTATTGTTGTAGTTTGGGCAGCACCTTTAACGGCTAGTATTCCTTTAGCGGTGTTAGCAGGTATTGCTTTTAAGGTGGGTATTAATATTATGGACTGGGGTTTCCTCAAACGAGTTCATAAAATTTCATGGAAAGCCGCCGCCATTGTTTACGGGGTAATTATTCTTACGGTTTTTGTTGATTTGATGGTTGCCGTTGGTGTGGGTGTCTTTATCGCTAACGTTTTAACTATTGATAAATTATCGGAGTTACGATCTAAATCAGTTAAAATTATTAGTACAGCAGATGATCAAATTATTCTTAATTCTGAAGAAAAACAAGTCCTAGACTTAGCCGCAGGTCGTGTGTTATACTTCCACTTAAGTGGTCCTATGATTTTTGGTGTTGCTAAAGCCATCTCCAGAGAACATAATGCGATCGCCAATTATGATGTTTTGATTATTGATTTAACAGAAGTACCTTTATTAGGGGTAACATCTTCTCTAGCCTTAGAAAATGCTATTAGAGAAGCTGTAGAGAATACTCATGATGTTATTATGGTAGGTGCAACGGGGAAAGTTAAAAATCGTCTTGAAAAATTAGGTATTGTGGGTTTGATTCCTGAATATCATTGGATGAATGACAAACTGATGGCTTTACAAGAAGGTTTAACTATTGTCAGAGAAAAAGAAAGTCAAGACTATAATGCAGGATTAACCGTTAATAATAATTAGGAGATAGAAGATAGTAGATATTGACACTCCCATGCCTGAAGGCGATGGGATTCTTGGTTCAACCACATCCCTTAAATTAACTTAATTGCTTAAATCAATCCAGAGGGGATTATGTCCCCAAGCGTATGACCCATTTCAGAGTCGGTTCGGGTATGCCCTACCCTACCTGAAAACTTCAATACTTTGTTTTCTGTGCTTGTTGCTTAGAGATTTTACCTTGAGAAGCATTCCTCTCAAGAACCCTATATCGCTAGTTTTCAAGGTTCAGTGAATCGATTAGATTCGAGGTTTTTAGACAGGTTTATCACCTTACCTGTTATACTCTAATAATAGAGTTTATTTAAGAGTATGTCAAGGACTAAAAAGATTCAATTTAATGTTAATGAAAGAGAGTATCAAAGGCTTAAAGAATATGCTGAAAGTGTAGATTTATCAATGGCAGAAGTGTTAAGAGATTACATCAAAAACCTCGCGCACCCTGAAGGGTGTCGCAATACATCCCACAGCTAAAGCAAGCACCATCCTTTTTGCGAAGTTATTGTAAGAATCATCAACTATCAACTAAACTATCAACTATTATTTAAGCTACTTCAGTTTGAGCAACTACAGGATAAACACTGACTTTTTTACGACTGGCGGTTTTATATTCAAAAGTAACAATTCCTTCTACAAGGGCAAAAAGAGTGTCATCTTTACCGATACCAACATTATTACCTGGATAGATTTTAGTACCACGTTGACGAACTAAAATATTACCAGCTTTAACAGTTTCACCACCGTAACGTTTAACGCCTAAGCGCTTAGAATTAGAATCTCTCCCGTTTCTTGTACTACCTGTACCCTTCTTATGTGCCATTAAATTATACTCCTAGTAAATTTCTTTTATTTGTTAATGTATTATGGTTAATTTTAAGCCTCAAGGGTAACTTCAGCTTCTTTGATGTCAATTTCTTTTTCAGCTAAGACATTATCACCTAAACTGATAGATTTAATCAATAAACGGCTTAATTCCTGTCTATGGCCTCTTTTTTTACGGGTTTTCTTTTTAGGTTGCATTTTATAAACGATAACCTTTTTACCCCGACGATGACCAATAATCGTACTACCTACAGTAGCACCTTCAACGTAAGGTTGTCCAATGTGAATTTGATCTTCATGATGAATTAATAATACTTTATCAATCACTAATTCACCGTCTAACTCTACATCAATTTTATCTAAATCATAAAATCTACCCGGCTCAACTTTAACTTGTTTACCGCAGATTTCAATTACTGCATAAGTCATATTAATTTCCTTTTTATTTACTGCCGTACAGGTAGCAGACTTTTATTTTTCTGCTTTATATAATGTCTTACCTGATCCGAACAAGATTTAAGACACAATCGTTAATTGTATCATGACAGTTTAAACTATGTCAATAGCTAAGGTTTTGTTTTGTCTCATGGTATTTTTTTTCAGCAACCCCAGTTAAGATTAGCCTTCTCTATAAAGAATACCTGATACCTATTAAATAACATCTGAATTAGTGGGTATTAAAAGGATTTATTAATGGAAATAATTTTTGAATTAGGATCTAAAATAGGTAGAGATAACGTAAAACAACTACCTTTATTCTCTTCTGAAATAAGGGTAATATCTCCTCCGTGAAGTCTTGCTAATTCTCTAGCAATAACTAAACCTAAACCTGTACCTCGATGGTGACGATGTAAGGGAGTATTTAATTGAAAAAAAGGTTGAAATAATTGTTGTTGATATTTCAAATTAATACCAATACCCGTATCAATAATATTAAATTTCAAATAGTTATTTTCTTGTTTTACATCTAAAGTAATTGAACCAACTTCGGTAAATTTTACCGCATTAGAGAGTAAATTTAATAATACTTGTTTGATGCGACGTTGATCTACATAACAATATTTTACATCATTAGCTATAGTTAATATTAATTGTAAATGTTCCTCGTCAGCTTTGGTTTTTATTAAAGCTAAAGATGATTCACATAACTCATTTACTAATATTTTTTCAATGACTAAATCTTCTTTTTTTGCTTCTATTTTAGATATATCTAATAAATCACTAATTAAATCTAATAAATATTTTCCTGATTGATAAATAGCATCTATATATTGATCTTGTTTTGGGTTTAAATCACCATATATTTTTTGCTGTAACATTTTAGAAAATCCTATTATAGCAACGAGAGGTGTTCTTAATTCATGATTCATATAAGATAAATATTTACTTTGATTTTCTTTACTTTTTTTTAGTTTTGCTTCTTCTTTTTGTAAGTCTTTTTCTTTATTTTCTATGGATATATGATATAAATAAATAGCTAAATATTTGGTTATTATGTTTAATACTTTTTTTGCTTCATTTTTTGAATAATAAAAAATTTCTACTTCTAATAATAAATATCCCAAGGCTTTTTTTTTAAAATTTAAAGGTAAAATATCGATATAATTTATTTGATCATACTTTTGATCTTGACTATTTAAAAAATTATTTTCTCTTTTTAAATTATCATTATTTAAACATTTTTCTTGAGATACAATAAGCTGATGATAAATCTTATGTAAATATTCTTGATATGGTGTGTTATTTTCTTTAGTATAAACAACCTTTATTTCTTCAAATTTATCTATAACTGTATCAATAATAATAAAAATATTTAGCTTCAAGTATTCAGATAACATTTCATCGCAACATTGACAAAAATAATCAATATTATCAGAAGTTTCTAATAAAGAAAGCAAATTATCATTAATTTTTCTATAATTAATCTTGTTGAAAATAAGGTTGTCTTGCATATTAAACGGAGTTTTATTAGATAAAAATAAAAGGCAATAAACAACTGTTAGAATTGTCGGCGAGAAAAGATAAAAATAGTAATGCTTAATAATAATATGATATACAAGATTGCATAGATTAAGCTACTAATTAATTCCCCAGTGTTAGGTAAAATATTGTAAACAGCTTCATTTTTTAAGTTTAATCGAGCTAAATCGGGTAAGATTAAAAACAGAATTTTAGTTATTTTTTCAATACTCGGATTCTCAGTGATTTTACCTAATTGTAACAGATCTCTACTTAAGTGTCCCATTATATACACACCAAAGCTCAAAAGAGTTGCTAAAATTGAGCTAGTAAAAACCCCAAACGTCATAGCAATAGCTGTTAATAAGGCTAATTCTAGGAAAATATAAGCCATAGCGATTAACAAACTTTGTAAAGGATAATTAATCTGCAATAAACTCATTAAAGCAAAATATATCATCGTCATGGTAGTAATTAATACCACCAATACTCCTGATAAGCCTAAATGTTTCCCGATAATAAATTCTGTGGCAGTTAGAGGTTTTGGTACTAATATTAAGACAGTTTTTTTTTCAATTTCTTTATTGATTAATCCTGTACCTACAAAAATTGCAACAATAGCACCTAAAAAACTAATAGCGCCAATACCTAAGTCTAAGAATATTTTTTCATCAGTACTAACGGCAATGGGAGGTAAAATACGGGAAGCTAAAATCAGTAACAGTACAAAAAAACCGATTACATATAAAATACGATCTCTAATTACTTCCCGAAAACCATTACTAGCGATGGCAAAAATTCGATTAATATTCATTAGTGTTTTGTATATTAAGTTAGCTAATTAGTATTTTAACCAATGAGTTACCATTAACACTAAAAGTCTTTATTTATTCCTAAATATTCATGATCAACTGAGATAATTTATAAGTATAATCTTTCATAATAAAGAATTATCTTATAAAATTTTATTGTTAAACATCTTAATTAATTAACCTAATTTGAAAATTTATTCAGTAAAAAATTAAACATTTTAAAGGATATTATCAGGTTGATAAAGGAAAGGAGGAATACTTTAGGGGTGAATTGGTTTCACCCTCTTAATAGGAATTAAAAAAAAACAGAGAATGATATTAAATAGTCTAATAAATAAATTAACTAAAAGAAAAAAACCATTAGTAATTTGATGTCTATAAACTAATTCTTTAAAACCTAATACCTAAAACCTAATACCTAATACCTAATTATTTTGATGCCATTGCCAAGCATGACTAATAATTGTCTCAATGTCTGGATATTGAGGATTCCAACCTAATATTTTTCTAGCTTTTTCACTACTTCCTACTAACATCGGCGGATCTCCAACTCTGCGCTCGCCAATTTGTATGTTAAAATCTTTTTGGGTGACTTTTTTGGCAGCTTCAATAACTTCTTTGACAGAAAAACCATTACCATTGCCTAGGTTGAAAACATCACTTTTACCGCCTTTTAAGAGGTATTCTAAACCTAATAAATGAGCGGAGGCTAAATCTTCCACATGAATATAATCACGAATACAAGTGCCATCAGGGGTAGGATAATCATCTCCTAAAATAAAAATTGAATCTCGTTTTCCTAAAGCTGTATATAATACTAAAGGAATCAAATGAGGTTCAGGATCATGATCTTCTCCAATTAAACCATCAACGGAAGCACCAGCAGCATTAAAATAACGAAAGGCGACATATTCCCAATTATAAGCCCGTTGAAAATCTGCTAACATCTTCTCTACCACTAATTTGGTATAACCATAGGTATTAATGGGATTTTGAGAGTGACTTTCGGTAATCGGAATCTCGTTAGGTATTCCATAGGTTGCACAAGTAGAGGAAAAAACAATATTTTTTACCCCCGCCGATTCCATCGCTTCCAATAGGTTAAGAGTAGAAACCACGTTATTACGATAATACTTAGCTGGATTTTCCATAGATTCCCCTACATAAGCATAGGCTGCAAAATGAATCACCGCTTCAATATTATACTCTTGAAAGATTTTAGCTAATAATTGGCGATCGCACAAGTCACCATGAATAAAATTAACATTTAATTTATCGATGATATATTGATGACCATAAACTAGATTATCGAAGACAAGAAGATCATAACCCTTACTTTTTAAAAGTTTAACAGTATGAGAACCAATATAACCAGCACCGCCTGTAATTAAAATAGTCATAATGAAAATATCTAAAATTATGTCAATAAAACTTGCTAATTATACTATAGTAATCCTCTGAGTCGCGAGAAATAATGATGTTTAATTAGTAATCAGTTATCAGCTATAGCTATCAAAAATATCGAAAATTATCACAAATAATTTAGGAAGAATATATTGTTACACACAGGAAAAGAAAGGAAAGGAAGATAAAATCCGCAAAAAAAATAAGGATAAAAGTTAAAATAGATCGTACATTAACTCTTCTTAATAGATTAACAGTAAGTGAGAGACTATAATAAATTATCTATGTCCAAATTTAGGATCAAATTTTATGATTGATATAATTATTATTGGTATTTTTATTTTCGCCTTTGCGGGTATAGGCTTTGATGTGATTCAAATTTTACCTGCGGATATTCAAAATCAAATTTCTAATATTCAAGCATTACGGTGGTTAGCGGCAGGATTTGCTTCTATTATAGGTTTAGCATTAGGTTTAGTCGCCCAAACTACATATCGTCGTTTAGAGCAAAAAATCCGTAAAACACCCATAGAAGTTATCATTACAAGAGCAATAGGTTTAGTCATCGGGTTATTATTAGCCAATTTAATGTTAGCACCAATTTTCCTCTTACCAATTCCGGGTAACTTTAGCTTCATTAAACCGATGATGGCAATTTTAGGCAGTGTGATTTTTGCCGTATTAGGAATATCTTTAGCAGATACTCATGGGCGCACTTTTTTGCGTTTAATTAATCCTAACAGTATCGAATCTATGTTAGTAGCAGAAGGTACTTTAAAACCCGTTGCTACCAAAATTCTTGATACCAGTTGCATTATTGACGGTAGAATTCAACAACTTTTATCTACTGGTTTTGTGGAAGGGCAAATTTTAGTGCCCCAGTTTATCTTACAGGAATTGCAACAATTAGCAGATGCCACAAATGATCAAAAAAGAGTCAGAGGAAGAAGAGGTTTAGATATTCTCAATCAAATGCAAGTAGAATATCCTGAAACCATTGTTATTCACCCAGCGGAGTATGAAGATATAAACACAGTTGATGCAAAACTGTTACATTTAGCCCATGACATTAACGCCATGTTAATTACCAATGATTTTAATTTAAGTAAAGTAGCGAGTTTGCAGAAAATCCTCATTCTTAATGTTAACGATTTAGCGCAAGCCGTGCGCCCGATTTATCTTCCAGGGGATTATATCGACTTAAAAATTCTTAAAAATGGCAAAGAACCAACTCAAGGTATTGGTTACTTAGAAGATGGTACAATGGTGGTGGTAGAAGACGCCAATAATCATGTTGGAGAAGAATTAAGAGTTACCGTTACTTCTGCTTTACAAACTTCAGCAGGTAGAATGATTTTTGCCAAAACCAGTGTCTCTACGGTTGCTTCTTAACTTAGTTATTAAATTCCTTAGTTTCATTGTTTCCCTTGAGTTTTTCTCTCTCGAAATGCAAATTTTCCTCCAATTGTTGTAATTCTTCTCGCCGAGTCTCTATTTCTAGGCGTATGCGAGTTAAATCTTGACTTTGAGAGGTTAACTCTTGCCTCCATTTTTCAATACGACTTTGTTCTTCAGGAATGTTAAGATTAGCGTTAGAATGTCCTTCCACTAAATACTCCCTCACTAAATTTAACACCCAGTCTTTCGCATCTCGACAACGAATTATGTGGTTATTTTCATCTAATTGTAATAAAAGCAATAATCCTTCGACAAAGGTTACTTCAGAGTCTGAATTTAAAGGTAAAAAATTTTCGTGACACAATGTCCATTGTAGTTTAGATTCTTCTACTGCAAGTAAATGTAGTTCTAAATTCCCTGACGCAATATTTCTAGTAACTTGAGCAAGATATAACATTTTACAATGAACAATTAACAGTGAACAATTAACAACGAAAAAAGTCAAGAGTAATAAATAACTAAACCCATTACTCATTACTCATTCTTTAATTATCTTAGTAAGTCAATACGTTTTTGCAGAATTTCTCCTTGAATTTTACTTTCAGTTAAGGCATTTTGTGCTGTGTCAATAATATCTTGAGGTGCTTTATTGATAAAGTTAGGATTATTTAATCTACCTTCTAAAGACTTAATTTCTCCCTCAATTTTACTGAGTTTTTTCTCTAGTTTAGTAATTAATTTCTCTAAATCAATAATACCGTCTAAGGGTATCAATATTTGAATTGTACCAACAACCGTAGCAATTGCCTTTGATACTTCTTCTGTTAAACTATCCGTGATGGTGAGGTTTTCAACTTTTGCTAACTCTTTGATATAACTTTGGGTTTGATTTAAAATTGCCCTTTCTCCTTCACTATTTGACTGTAAAATAGCGTTAACCTTCACACCCGGTTTTATTTCTGCCTCCGCGCGGAGGTTACGAATCCCCCGAATTGTCTCAAATAAAAGACTAAAACTGTTTTCTAAGTCTTCATCAATCACCGTAGTAATAATAGGAAAAGTTGAGGAAGGCAATTCTATTTTTATCCCGTTATCAGTGGAAGAATAACCAAAAATTTCTTGTTTGAAGTTGTTTAACCTGCCGAAAGTTTTTCCTCTGGATTCGGCAAATAGTAGATTTTGATAAGTAAACCATAAACCATATAATAATCCCAATAATTGTAAAAAGGGAGCTAAGAGAGGAAAATCATGAATAGCGGTGAGAATAGAAGTAATTAACTGTAAAACGACGAAAGTAATAAAAATTATCGATAATAGAGTAAAAGGTTGTTGATATTTACGAATAAATCCGCTAACTTGATCTGGGAATAGATTAACAACTTGATTACCTAATTTAATAATTTTACCATCCTCACTTTCATTTATGGTCATCAAAGGAGTATTGACAAGAGGAGATAAATTGATTAATTCGTCAACTTCAGGAAAAGATTGTAAGGCTAAACTATCA
>Ga0210026_1001749_pt1 | contig 20221 bp, 16 predicted proteins | sample CryGeymeta201509_FD_183977 | JGI IMG/M metagenome (GOLD analysis project Ga0210026, IMG submission 183977) | Groundwater microbial communities from Crystal Geyser aquifers in Utah, USA - Crystal Geyser metaG 2015-09 (SPAdes) (version 2) | ecosystem: Environmental > Aquatic > Deep subsurface >... | reverse complement strand
AACGCATAAGGTTAGATCGTGATCGCGGAGCGAGCCACGATCTGAACCGTTTGTTGGACGAGCCCGGTTGAGGCTTGAAAGGCTATGCAAATATCTCCCCGATCCTGCCTCGCATCCGGGGGCTGAGATGCCAAGAATCTTTTAATAGGCCACTTCCGGTGTCAAGGCGCCGGCGTCTTGCCTGAAAAAAGTGGGCGTTTTACCCGATTTTGGCTGTTTTCGGAGCGAGTTGAGCCGCACCTGCTGAAGGCAGCAGGTTTGCGGGGTGAGCCGCGCTACATGGCAGTCTCCAGATTCAGCGCCAGGCTACGCGCGAAATCCCCCTCGTATTTCACCCGCGTGCGCACGATCCGCATCGGCTTGCCACAGCAGGCGCAGCTCACCACCGGACGCGGCCTGGGGGGAACAACCACCTGTTTGATCAGTTGCACCAGTTTGACCAGCTTGCTGTTGGGGTGCAGAAAGCCGAAATTGCGCGCCCGCCTGAAACCCTTCGGCAGGATATGCAGCAGGATCAGACGCAGGAACGCCACGCCGCTCAGGGTGCGGGTTTCCATCTTGCGGGTTTCGCTGTTCTGGTAGCGGAACGTGACGTTGCCATCCCGGTTTGACACAATGTTCTTCTCGGGCAACACCCCGCGATACAAATACCGCCCCAGATACACCAGGGCCTTCTGCCCGGAACCCACCGCCTTGCAATGCACCACCCAGTCTTCGGGATAACTATCGGGCAGTTTCAATCCCGCCTGTTTGATGCCGCCCAGCATCTTGGCGCGGAACACTTTGGCCAGCGCCTTGTGATCGAACAGAAAGCCGCTGCCCTTGTCGCGCCACAGCCGCTGCCCGGCATCGAACGCGACGGCGGGCATCACCAGATGCACGTGGGGGTGGAAATCCAGACGGCGGTTGTGCGTGTGCAACACCGTCACGGCCCCTGTGGTGCCACGCAGCCTCTTGTCGTTCTGGCTGAACGTGTTGGCCGTGGCCCAGGCGTTGCGGGTGATGAGCTCGTACAGCACGCGCTGGTTGTGCCAGGCCAGCGCGCGAAATTGCGCGGGCAAGGTAAAGGTGACCATGAAATACTCGCCCGGCACCCATCGCTGCAACTGCTTGTCGATCCAGCGCTGCGATTCGTGGGCCTGGCACTGCGGACAGTGCCGGTTGCCGCAGGAGTGCGGCATCCAGCATTCCTGCCCGCAGCCGTCGCAGGATAGCAGCATCTTCGGCGCGGTGGCGCCCCGGCACAGCTGGAACGCGCTCAACGCCTTGCGCTGGCCGGGAAGCAGTTCATGGCCGTATTGCTCGATCAGGGCGGGCGCGTATTGGGCCACAATATCGGCGAGGCGCATCATACGACCCTGTTCCAGCCGACCTGTATCTGGCCCATCAGCGTGTCGATGTACGCTTCGGCGGATTCTTTGCGCTGTTCGGTGAGATGGGTGTAGCGGCTGGTGGTGATCACCGAGTGGTGACCGAGGATTTTTTGCACTTCGAGCAGGTCAACGCCCGCTTCGATCAGATGGGTGGCGTAGCTGTGCCTCAGGCAATGCGGTGTAATTCTTTTTTTAAACCGATCTGCGCCGTGACTTGGCGCAACGCCTGCTGCACGCCGCCACGATCCATGTGCGCAGTGGCGCCCAATGCGCCTTCGAGGCCTTTTTGGCGGCTGGGAAATAACAGCACCGGGTTGCGGTGCACTTTCCAGAACTCGCGCAATACTTCCAGCGTACGGGCAGGCAGCGGCACCAGCCGGTCCCGGTTACCCTTGGCATCCCGAACATGCACCCGCATCCGGTCCGCATCGATATCGCCCACCCGCAACTGCAACCCTTCTCCGAGCCGCAAGCCCATGCTGTACAGAGTAAAAAAGAACACCCGATAGCTGAGCACCCGCGTCGCGTCCACGATGCGCTGCATCTGCGCCACCGTCACGATATCCGGCAGGCGCGACACCTTGGGCGCTTTGGTCAGATCGGCTCCGGGCCAAGGCTTGTCCAGCACATAGGCGTAGTAAAATTTCAGCCCATACAAATCATGCTTGAGCGTGCTCCACGACAGTTGATCCAGTATCCCCGCGAAATAATCGGTCAGCTGGTCTTTGCTCAGATCATCGATCCGATATTCAAAATGCGCGCCAGCCCGGCGCACGCCGTGGCTGTACGATTCGATCGTCTTGGGCTGCATTCCTCGCAGCTTTAAGCGTTTGAGCAGGCTCTCATAATGCCGCGCAAACGGCTGTGGGTATTCGTGTTCCATAATCATGTTCCTCATGCTAAAGTATTAACAATCCCTTGCGGGTCGAGGAGGAATTATGTCAATAAATCAGATTGGTGGGAAATATTTCTCCGCGATAGCGGCTTCGTCCAACAAGTATTTGGGTTTGTCGGGCACGGCGTGCCCGACCTACGACTACCTAAAACGGCACTTCACTGCGGAGGACGCAGATTCACATATTTCATGTAGGTTGGGCACCCCGTGCCCAACAAGTGTTTGGGTTTGTCGGGCACGGCGTGCCCGACCTACGACCGACCTCTTCGCCGCCAGGCTTTTTCCGCCTCGATGACGAAATAAATGACCAGCCCAACCGCCACGATCCGCGCCCAATCGTCCAGACCGATCGGCGCGCTGGCGAACAGACGGTGCATCAGCGGCGCATAGGTAAAAAGCAGCTGCAACCCGATCATGGCAACCACGCCGACCCACAGCCAGAGGTTGGAAAAGAAGCCAACGTGGAAGGGTGAATGGGTCATCGAGCGGCAGTTGAACAGGTAGAACAGCTCGCCCATCACGAAAACGTTGACCGCCACGGTACGGGCCTGCTCCAGGCTTTCGCCGGTTTCGATCTCCCACAGGAACAGGCCGTAGGCTCCGGCCAGCAGCAGCATACTGACCAGAAAAATGCGCCACATCAATTCGGTGGTCAGGATCGGCGCCGCAGGATGGCGCGGCGGGCGCTGCATGATGTTTTTGTCGATCGGCTCGAAGGCCAGCATCAAGCCCAGCACCCCGGCGGTCGTCATGTTGATCCAGAGGATTTGCAGGGGCGTGATCGGCAGCGTGGCGCCGAACACAATCGCGGTCAGGATGACCAGGCCCTCGCCGAAATTGGTCGGTAGCGTCCAGGTAATGAACTTGATCAGATTGTCGAACACGCCGCGCCCTTCTTCCACCGCCGCCTCGATTGAGGCGAAGTTGTCGTCGGTGAGCAGCATATCGGCGGCTTCCTTGGCCACTTCGGTGCCGGTGATACCCATGGCGATGCCGATGTCCGCCTGCTTCAGGGCGGGCGCGTCGTTGACGCCGTCGCCGGTCATCGCCACGATCTCGCCCTCGGCCTGCAACGCCTCGACCAGCCGCAGTTTCTGCTCCGGCTCGACGCGGGCGAACACTGTGGTTTTCAGCACTGTGGCGCGCAGCTCGGCATCGGACAGCGCCGCGATGTGCCTGCCGGTAAGCGGTGGCGCGCCCTCGCCCAAGCCGAGCTGCGCGGCGATGGCGGCGGCGGTGACGGCATGGTCGCCGGTAATCATCTTTACCGCGATGCCCGCCGCGTGGCACGCCCGCACCGCCGCGACCGCCTCGGGGCGCGGCGGGTCAATCATGCCCTGCAGGCCGATGAAGACGAGGTTGCCGAGGTGGCGATGGTCGAGCGCTTCCCCTCCAACCGGAACGCCCCTGGCCAGCGCCAGCACGCGCAAGCCATCCGAGGCCATGGCATGGGCACGGGCTTCGATCGTTGCCCGGTCGAGAGCAACTTCCCGGCCTTCCGGGTCGAGCATCACGGTGGCGCGGTCGAGTATCTTTTCCAGGGCGCCTTTAACGTAGATGACATCGCCATGCAAAGTGGCCATGTACTGGTAACGCGAATCGAAGGGAACTTCATCGCGGCGCGGGTTGGCGGCATACAGTTCTCCTGGTACCAGCCCGGCCTTTTCCGCCGCCACCAGCAGCGCGCCTTCGGTAGGGTCGCCGGCCACTTCGCGACGGCCTTCGCGTTCGACCAGGACGGCATCGTTGCATAGCACGCCGGCAACGAGACATTCGCGCAGCGCGCCGTGCGGCGCCGCCACCTTGCCGTCCAGGCTGACCTCGCCCTGCGCGGCATAGCCGCTGCCGCTGACGCGGAAGGTCTCGCCGCCGGCGTAGATTTCCTGCACCGTCATCTGGTTCTCGGTCAGCGTGCCGGTCTTGTCGGAACAGATCACCGTCGCGCCGCCCAGAGTCTCCACCGCCGGCAGCTTGCGGATGATGGCGCGGCGCTTGGCCATGCGCGACACGCCGATAGCCAGGGTGATGGTGATCGCCGCCGGCAGACCCTCGGGGATGGCCCCCACGGCCAGTGCCACCGCCGCCATGAACATCTCCACCGGCGCCTCGCCGCGCCAGGTGCCGACGGCGAAGGTAAACACCGCCAGGCCGAGGATCACATACAGCATGATCGCGCTGAAGTGCTCGATCTTCCGCGTCAGCGGCGTGGACAGGTCGGCGGCATGGGCGATCATGCGCGAAATGCGGCCGGTTTCGGTGGCATCGCCGGTCGCCACCACCACCCCGGCGCCCTGGCCGCTGGCCACCAGCGTGCCGGCATAGGCCATGTTGGCGCGATCCGCCAGCACCGCGTCCTTGTCCATGTGTGCGGATAGCTTGGCCACCGGCAGAGATTCGCCGGTCAAAGCCGCCTCGTCGGTCATCAGCTCGCGCGTGCGGAACAGGCGCAGATCGGCCGGCACCTTGTCGCCGGGAGCGAGCAGCACCACATCCCCCGGCACCAGTTCGGCGGCGGGCAGGGGCTGCTTGATGCCGTCGCGCAGCACCGTGGTGGAACTCGCCGCCATCCGCGCCAGCGCCGCAATCGCATCTTCCGCCCTGGCCTCCTGGATATAGCCAATCACCGCGTTGATCAGCACCACGCCGAAGATCACGCCCGAATCCACCCATTCCTGGAGAAAGGTGGTAATCGTGCCGGAGGCGATCAGGATATAGATCAGCGGCTGATGAAACTGGAGCAGGAAGCGCAGCCAGGCCGGCTTGCCTTTTTTTGGCGTGAGCAGGTTGTCACCGAACTCCTCGCGCAGGCGCCGCGCCTCGTCGGCACTCAGGCCGTGTGTCAGATCGCTGGCTAGCAGTTCGGCGACCTCGTTCGCCGACAAGTGGTGCCAGTGTCTTTCCAGCAGAGAATGGGTCGGTTCGGTCATGCCAGTCCTTTCAATATTTCCCGCACCGGCTTGGGCAGCGCCGTATCCAGCGCATCGGCTGGAGTAAGCCACAGCCCGCCCGGCTCGCGCACGTCCGGCGGCAGCATCGTCACCTCGAACACTCGCGGCACAATGCGCAGGCGGAAATGGGTGAAGGTATGCTGCCGCTCCGGCAGCGGCTTGACCTCCCTGCCGACCATGCCGAGGCGGGCCAGCGAGTCCGCTTCCAGTACCGGCGCTTCAGGCAAGCTCCATAAACCGCCCCAGATGCCGGTGGGCGGCCGTTTTTCCAAGTATACCTCGCCCTGACGCAGTAGGATCAGCATGGCGGTTTCCTTCTGCGGCAGCGGCTTGCGCGGTTTGGGCTCAGGCAGCTCCGCCACCCGCTTTTCATTGTAGGCGACGCAGCCGGAACCGAGGGGGCAGGCGGCACAGGAAGGCTTGCGGGTGCACACCGTGGCGCCCAGGTCCATCAGCGCCTGGGTATAGGTTTCGATGCCGGAATCGGGCAGCAGTGCTTCGGCCTGTTGCCACAGCCTGTTTTCCACTGGCTTTGCGCCGGGATAGCCCGCAATGCCGAAACAGCGCGCCAGCACGCGCTTGACGTTGCCGTCCAGGATCGCCCGCCGCTGGCCAAAGGCGAAAGCCAGGATCGCGGCAGCGGTGGAGCAGCCGATGCCTGGCAGCGCCACAACCTGCTCGGGATCAGACGGAAAAATGCCGCCATGCTGCGCCACCACAAGCTGCGCGGCACGGTGCAGGTTGCGTCCGCGCGCGTAGTAGCCAAGCCCGCTCCAGTGGGCGAGCACCTCATCCTGCGACGCGGCAGCGAGGGTGGCAATGTCCGGAAAGCGCGCGATGAAGCGCCGATAATAGGGGATGACGCTGGCGACCTGGGTCTGCTGCAGCATGATTTCCGACAGCCACACCAGGTAAGGATCGCAGGTACGCTGCCAGGGTAAGTCGTGCCGGCCATGATGTTTCTGCCACTCGATCAGGCGCTGTGAAAAATCCTTCATGGCCTTTTACTGGACCTTGAGCTTGATGTTGGAGGACTTGATGTTGGCGACCTTGAGCGCGGCGATGCTGAACTGGCCGCTGACGTTAAGATTTTTCAGAAAGCCGAAATCCAGCGGCTTTTCGGGCCGCTTGACCTTGTTTTCCGGCTTGCCCGGCGGCAAATAGCGGTCAACATCGAGCCGGTCGATGACGATATCGAACGAATAGGCGGGCGCGCCGAAGTTGCTCATGCCGAGCCGGGCCTTGAGCGGGCTACCGTCGAGTTTGCCGGACAGGTCCAGATGCGCATCCTGCCTGGCGAAATCAAGCCGGGCCGCACCGCCCAGATTCATGTTGAGCGCCCTGGGCATGGCCGGACTGCTGAGTTTCAAGCTGGCAACGAGTTTATCCAGGCTGAACTGGCGCGTATCCAGGTTGGCGCTGAACGGGCTGGCGACCCGGCTCTTGATGGTGTTGTCGCCTTGCTGGCCGATGATGTCCAGAGTGAAATTGTCAGCGCGAACAGCGCGGCCTTTGCCGGTCAACGCCGGGACACTCAGCACCAGATCCAGATTACCCTTGGGGGGCTGTATCAGCTTCGCCGTCAGATCAACCCCGCCTACGAAACGCTCCGGCCCCAGTTCGAATTTCGGCGAGGTCAGACGAATATCCAGGCCATCGACACCACGCTTGCCGCTCAGGGAAACCGTCAGCGCATCCAGAGTGAGAGCCTTGGCCTCGGTATCGAACAGCAGGCCGCTAGCCAACGCCACTTGGACGTCGATCTTCGGGTTGTCGCCCTGCAAGGTGAATTTGAGGTCAATCTTGCCGGGCTGGTTGTTGGCCAGACGCCCGGATTCAAATTCCATGCCGGAAATATCCAGTTTCTGCCCAGTCATCCGGTCGTCGAATGACAGCGCGGCGCGGGTGACGCTAACGCCTTCGATGTCGAACTTGAACTGCTCAGACTCATCCTTCTTCAACAGGTCATCGATGTTGGTGCTGCCGTCGGGATAACGCACCAGTCTGGCCCGGATGCCATCTATCTGGATGCGATCCACCACCAGTTGCTTCTTCAGCAGCGGCAACACCGCGAGGGAAACCCGTGCGCTGGCTATGGCGGCGAATTCCTTGTTGCTGCCGTGCTCGCTCAAGGAAATCTTGCCGAAATCAGCGCCGATACGGGGGAAAAAGGTCAGCTTGATGTCGCCTTCGAGCTTCAGGGTGCGCTGCTTCTTTTCCTGCACCAGATTGACGATCAACGGCTTGTAATCGTTCGGGTTAAAGGTGGCGGCGACCAGCGCGATAAGGGCAAGGAATACGACAAGAATGGCGCCAATGAAAATCAGTCCGTATTTCAGGCTTCTTTTCATTATCATCACCCTGAGGCTGGGAACAAGACTGGAGCGGGTGAAGGGAATCGAACCCTCGTATGCAGCTTGGGAAGCTGCCGTTCTGCCATTGAACTACACCCGCAGGATGGGGGATTTTACGATGGTTCCACGCATTACTCAACTACAAACCTACAGATGAGCCCTTTGTTGCAATTAACCACATCTATTGAAAATTCGCATTGAAAAACCAGAAACAGGTCGAAAAGTGTCGATATTTTTTACACTTTTCTTGAAATTTATCTCATGAAAAATTGCAACACAATGATAAATATAGCCAGTCCATATTGAGTATAATAATTGCTTTATTTTATATAGCCTCAATACGCAAAAAATCAGGGCCGCGATGGACGCCCACTAGAATCCACAGGAACGGAGTAAGAACGTGACGGGACAACTCGATGACAAGCATGGGAGTCGCTTTCTGCTGAATAGCGAAGCGGATGTTCGGGCATTATTGAACAAGCTGCAGAAAAAACGCAGCCATGTGACGGGTCACTTCGATAACAGCTACCACATTTTTTCCACCTGCTTGCTGGAGGTTGGAAAAAACACGGTGATCCTGGATGACGTCTCCGACGAAGCAATATCCCAACGTATCCTGGCCTGTTCCCGGCTGCATTTCAGCTCGGTATACGCCGGTGTGCCGGTGAGCTTCATGTCCTCACAAATCGAACCCTGCCTCTTCGAAGGCGCAGCCGCGTTTTCCATTCCCCTTCCTTCAACCGTACTCTGGCCTCAGCGTCGCGAACTCTTCCGGGTGCCGACACCCGTTGGCAAACCGGTACTATGCGAAATTGAGCTCAACAATGGCGAAATCGCCCGCAACCCACTTTCGGACATCAGCGTAGGCGGCATCGGCATGTTGACGCAAGCATCGTCCCCAACGCTAAAGCAAGGTGCCCTGTTTGGAGGTTGCCACATCGACTTGCCCGGATTCGGGGAACTGACATCCGACATTCGCATTTGCAGCTCAGCCGACATCACACTCAGGAACGGCCATCCCGTCAGGCGTTACGGCTGCCAGTTCATCGATCTTCCACAACAGGAGCAGTCACTGTTGCAGCGCTACGTGACCAAACTCGAACTCGCCATGCGTGGCTCCCACGCCCACGCCTGACGACGCGGCACATCTTCTCCAACCCCGGTCAACCGGGGATCTTTCGTTCTACCATTGGGCTGTGCCTGCATGGTAGAATGTAATCTCACTTTTTCGCGGCAATATTGAAGGCGATGCAGCTAACGGTCAATGGCGTACCTCACTCCTTCGAGCAGAATCCGAACCTCTCCCAGTTGCTGGAAACCCTGAACCTCACCGGAAAACGTCTGGCGGTGGAAAGGAACAGCGAAATCGTGCCGCGCAGCCAGTTCGGCGACACGTTGCTGGCCGATGGGGACAAGCTGGAAATCGTGGTTGCTGTGGGCGGCGGGTGATTAAATTCTTGAACCGCAGAGACACTCTCCACAGATTACGCAAATAAATGTAGGTTGGGCACGGGTGCCCAACAAAAGATAAACAAACCGTCGGGCACAGCGTGCCCGACCTACATGATCTCTGCGATCTCTGATGGTGATAATTTTTGGGAAATAAAATATGGACGAACTCATTATCGCAGGCAAGGCTTATTCCTCGCGCCTTCTGATCGGCACCGGCAAATACAAGGATTTCGACGAAACCCGCCGCGCCGTCGAGGAAAGCGGCGCGCAGATCGTGACGGTGGCGATCCGCCGCACCAATATCGGCCAGACCGCCGGCGAACCGAGCCTATTGGACGCGCTGCCGCCCTCAAAATTCACCTACCTGCCCAACACCGCCGGCTGCTACAGCGCCGACGACGCCATCCGCACCCTGCGCCTTGCGCGAGAACTGCTGGACGGCCACGACCTGGTCAAGCTGGAAGTGCTGGGCGACCCGAAAACGCTCTACCCGAACATGGTGGAAACCATTCATGCGGCGGAAGTCCTGGTCAGGGACGGCTTCAAGGTGATGGTCTACACCTCCGACGACCCGATCATTGCCAAACAACTGGAAGAAATCGGCTGCGTCGCGGTAATGCCGCTGGCCTCGCTGATCGGCTCCGGCATGGGCATCCTCAACCCGTGGAACCTGCAGATCATTATCGACAACGCCAAGGTGCCGGTAATCGTCGATGCCGGCGTGGGCACCGCCTCCGATGCGGCTATCGCCATGGAACTGGGCTGCGACGGGGTGCTGATGAATACCGCCATCGCCGGCGCCGGCAACCCGGTGCTGATGGCCTCGGCCATGAAAAAAGCGGTACAGGCCGGGCGCGAGGCTTTCCTCGCCGGCCGCATGCCGAAAAAGCTGTATTCCGCCAGCCCGAGTTCTCCCACTACGGGTTTAATTTCCTAGCCACAGAGCTCACAGAGAACACAGAGTTCTCGCTTTTCTCTGTGGGCTCTGTGTTCTCTGTGGCAAAAATTTTATGAACCATCGCCCAATCAGAAGCTTCGTCCTGCGCCAGGGCCGCATGTCCAATGCCCAGACCCGGGCGCTGGAAACCCTGCTGCCGCGCTGGGGCATCCCCTACCAGGAAGAGCTGCTCGACCTTAACACCATCTTCGGCAGAGCAGCCCCCAAAATCCTTGAAATCGGTTTCGGCATGGGGGATTCCACAGCGGCCATCGCCGCCGCCCATCCGCAAAACGACTATCTCGGCATCGAGGTTCACGGCCCCGGCGTCGGCAGCCTGCTCAACCAGATCGAAGCTCTGGGCCTGACCAATCTGCGCGTCATCCAGCACGACGCGGTGGAGGTGCTCAAGCACATGGTCGCCCCGGCCAGCCTCGATGGCGTGCATATTTTCTTCCCCGATCCCTGGCACAAGAAAAAACACCACAAACGCCGTCTGATCCAGCCGGAACGGGTCGCGCTACTGTGCGAAAAACTCAAAGACAGCGGTTATCTTCACGCCGCCACCGACTGGCAGGAATATGCCGAACACATCCTCGCCGTGCTCTCGGCAGAACCCAGGCTCGCCAACACCGCCGCCGATTACGCCCTCAAGCCGGACTACCGCCCGCTGACCAAATTCGAGCAACGCGGTATCAAACTCGGCCATGGGGTGTGGGACATCGTATTTCGTCGGGGTTAAGCTATACTTCTGCTTCCACCCGTTAAATCATTAAGGAGACTTCATGAAAAACCTGTTGATCGCATTATGTCTGGCTATCGGTTTCGCCTCTCCCGCCTTCGCTGCCGATGCGAAAGCACTGACCGGACAGCAATCCAAAATGGCCACCTGCAACAAGGAAGCAGGAGAGAAGGCGCTGAAAGGCGACGAGCGCAAGAAGTTCATGAGCGAGTGTCTGAAGACCAAGGCTCCCGACGCTGCGAAACCCGATGCCGCGAAAGAAGCCGCGATGCCTGTAGAAGGTGCTCAGAAGGGGAAATTAACCCCCATGGCCACCTGCAACAAAGCTGCCGGCGAAAAAAGCCTGAAAGGGGACGAGCGCAAGAAGTTCATGAGCGAGTGCCTGAAGGCCAAGGGTCCGGAAAACATGAAGTAGACCCCACCCCACCCTAGCCCTCCCCCTGAAGGGGAGGAATAAATCAAAACCCGCTACGGCGGGTTTTTTTTCAGTGGGCAATCGGCGCGGACCCGGTCTGGTCGAAATCCGCGCCCAGCATTTTGTTCTCGAACACTTCCGGCGGCACCGGCTGGCTCAACAGATAACCCTGAATGGAATCGCAGTCGCATTGGACGAGAAAATCCCGCTGCTCTACGGTCTCCACCCCTTCTGCCACCACCTTCAGTCGCAGGCTGTGGGCCAGGGCGATGATGCCGGTGACGAGGGCGGCATCGTCCGGGTCGCTGGTCACATCGCGCACGAATGATTGGTCGATTTTCAGACAGTCCACCGGAAAGCGCTTGAGGTAGCTCAGGGACGAGTAACCGGTTCCAAAATCGTCGATGGTGAGCTGCACGCCGATTTCCTTTAACTGATGCAGGGTGGACAGAGCTTCGCTGGCCTGTTCCATCAGCACGCTCTCGGTGATTTCCAGCTCCAGAAGCGCCGGGTCGAGCCCGGTTTCCGCCAGCACCGCCCTGACGTTATCGACAAAATTGTGCTGCCTGAGTTGCACCCCGGACAGGTTCACCGCGACCGCCAGCGGCATTCCGGCATTGACCCAGATCTTGGCTTGGGCGCAGGCCGTGCGCAGCACCCAGGCGCCGATGGAAACGATCAGCCCGGTTTCCTCCGCCAGGGGGATGAACCTGGTGGGAGAGACCAGACCAAACTCCGGATGCTTCCAGCGCACCAGCGCCTCCATTCCGGACAGAGCTCCAGTCGCCAGCAACGCCTTGGGCTGGTAATACACCAGCAGCTCGTTCCGTCCCTCCGCCCGGCGCAGGGCGCCTTCCATCTGCACCTGCTCGGAAATCGTTGCCTCCATGCCCGACTCGTAGAACTCATGGCCGCTATTGCTCTTCTTCGCCAGGTACATTGCGCTGTCGGCATGTTTGAGCAAGGTATTGCCATCCACGCCATCGGCAGGATAGACAGAAATGCCGATGCTGACGCTGACGTAGATGTCATGGCCGTCGATTTCGAACGGCGTGGCCAGGGCGAGACAGATCTTCTGGCTGGCGACCGAGGCCACCGTGGCGCTGGCCAGATCCTCCAGCAGCACGGTGAACTCGTCGCCGCCGAAGCGCGCCACACTGTCGTCGGTGCGGACGCTGTGGCTGATCCGCCGGCCCGCAGCAACCAGCAGGCGGTCGCCGACATCATGGCCGAGGGTGTCGTTGACATTCTTGAAGCGATTAAGATCGAGAAACAGCAGTGCAAACGTCTGGCTCTTGTCCCGGGCGCGGTCTATGGCCTGGTTCAGCAGGCCCATGAAGTTCATCCGGTTCGGCAAATCGGTCAGGGTGTCATTGTAAGCCAGATGACGGATGCGCCGTTCGGCGTGGCTGACCGCAGCGATGCGATCTTCCAGCACCGCCATCATGCTGTTGAAGGCATGAGCCATGTCGGCGATATCCTTCGGCCCGGACAACACTGCGCGCACCTTGGACCCGCCCGCCTCGGCGCGCGCCATGCTGGCCGAAAGCTGGTTGAGCGGCCGGGTCATGCGGCTGGTCAGGAAGCGGATCAGGATCAGGATCAGCAGCGCGAAGGAAAACGACGAAATCATGTTGGCAATGAAAATATCGCGGGTCATTTGAGCAAGCGCCGCCTTGCTCATCACCACCGCAACGTCTCCGAGCCGTTCTCGCCTGGCTTCCTGAACCTGGAAAGGCGATGCGGCGGAAGGCTGCGAATACACCGGCGCGGCGAAGCGCCATGCGCCCTCGCTTTCCGCGTCGAGCACGGCCAGGGCTTCCGCTCCGGCAACAGGAACGAAGCTTTTGGGGAATTCAGCGGAACGGGCACCGCCCTTGGCCAGCAGGACACGCCGGGCGGTGTCGCGAATCTCCACGCTCGCCACGCCGGGAAAAGCCAGGGTCGCTCTCACCGCCTCAGCAACGTTGTCGGGCGAGGCATAGAGCAGGGCCAGGGCGCTCTGGCGCGCCAGGTTTTCGGTGATGCGCTGGCCCTGCTCGATGAGATTGCGGCGCACCCGCTGGTTAGCCTGCCACGAGCTCACCAGGGAAGAAAACAACGCCAGACAGAGGATGCCGAGCGTCATCGTGACGCTCAGCTGACGCCGGAAAGTAAACTCGCGGAGAAATGTTTTGAGCATCTTGTTCATGGGCTGTATTTCAAGGCTCCGGGAACACCAGGTCGAAACTCGGCTGCTGACGGCGCAGATCGAGCCCGAGATGCTGGGCGGTGCGCAGGTTGACCGCGATCCGCACGTCGCGCAACGGCATCATGCCATGCTCCCCATGGTTGCCGGAGGCGAGAATGCCGAGCGCCAGGCCGGCGAGGCTTTTCCCCAATGCCACGTTGTCGGGGTAAAGCGCAAACAGCACACCCCGCCGGACATGGCCGAAAGTGCTGGAAAATACGGTGAGGCTGCGGTTCCACGACTCCTGCAGCACCAGGGGCAAAACCGATCCTTCCTCCACCGTGGTGATATCCTGCGGCAGCCACAAGGCATCCGTGCGGCTGTCGACCACGGCGAAAATGGCCTGATACTGTTGCATCGCGCCGCGCAGATCCTGGGCCTCGTACGCCACCAGCTCCAGCCCCTGGGCACGCGCGGCTTCTCTGGCCAGCCTCATCAGCCAGGCATTGTGGCGGAGATCGTAGACGACGTGCACACGCTTCGCGGCCGGCATCAGCACCTTCAGGCGGGCGAACAGCAGCGCGGGATCCGGCGACAGGCTGACCACCGACAGGCCGCGCGCCTCGCTTTCCGGCACCGTCACCACGCCGCCCACCACCATCGCCATGCCGCGATCCGGCGTCACCGCCTTCATGCCTTGGCGGCCGAGGGCGATCACCACCCTGGCGTCCTGGCGGCGCAGCGCGGTTTTCAGTTCAGCGCTGTCGGCGCTGGGCTTCACCGCGTATTTGACCACCCGCGAGTTGGCCCGGTCTTCGATGCCCTCGACGATTTTCTCGAAAATCGCCCGGTAAGGCTCGCCGATATCGGGATAGGCCACGGCAATCTTATCTTCCCCTGCTGCCCATGCCGGTGATGTAACGACCAGCGCCGTGGCGACAAGCAACGCCATCACTCCCTTTTCCCGCAGTCCATGTAGGGCGCAATAAGCGAAGCGCATTGCGCCGAATGTGTTCGCCATACGGCGCAATGCGCTTCGCTTATTGCGCCCTACGAAGGCTGACCGGCCAAGGCTGACAGTACCAACCTTGTTGTAATGGACAAGCATTATCATAGCTGGTGACGCACTTCGAAGCGCCACTCGCGCGGGGCCAGCGGCAGGTCGTTGGGGATCAGGCCCGGCGCCGGTGACGGCTCGCGCGCGTCGGCATCGAACAGGTTGCGCACCGTGAAGGCGAAATCCCAGTCTTTTTTCCACTTCTGTTTGCGCAGCGTGAGGTCCACGGTGTGGTAATCGGCGATGGCGGGACGGGTATCCGAGGGCTCGCGACTGCGGTCGGCGACGTGATTGACCTGTGTGTTCAGGGTCCAGCCCGGCATGAAGCGCCAGTCCGCCCGGGCATAAACGTGGTGCCGGGGGGCGTTGCCCGCATCCTGGTTCGTTGCCTCATCGATCGAACGTTGATGCGCATAATTGCCCGACAGCCGCAGACTGCGGCTCGCTTCCCAGACCAGCTCGACTTCCAGGCCTTGTCCGTTCTGCCGCCCGGCATTCTGCGCGGTAAAACTGGCATCCGGGTTCTGCACGAAACGCAGGATATCCTTCATCCGGTAGTGGAACAGGTTCAGGTTGGCCTGCAGGGTGCTGGCAGGCTGCCAGGCGAAAGCCAGTTCCACGGATTCGTTGGTTTCCGGCTTGAGGTTGGGATTGCCCAGCGCCACCGGATTGTTGATATTGTAGAGCTCGGAGAATGACGGCGGGCGGAAAGCGCGCCCGTAAAGCAGCTTGCTGGTGAGGTTGTAGGCCGTTTCCCATACCAGAGCCACGCGCGGGTTGGTGGTGCCGCCGAAATCGGAATACTGGTCGTGACGCACCCCGGCGGTGAGGTACCAGTCCCGATAGAGCGCCCATTCGTCCTGCACGTAGGCATGGCTCACGGTGCGGCTGTGGGGGCGCAGAAAAGGCGCGCTATCGGTCACGTCCTGCACCGATCCCAGCGGAACCGGCACGAATCCGATGCCGGGCACCGCCGCCAGCGTGTAATTCTTGCTTTCCTGCGTGCGGTACAGTTCGTCTTCCTGAGTTCCGGCGCCGAAGCGCAGCTTGTGGCTCTGCAATCCGGTATAAGTAGCAGACAGGTTGAAGCGCAAGTGGCGCTCCCACTGGTAGGGATTGCCGATCACGCCATCGGGGAAGCCGGGAAAGCCCGGCGGATAAAGCGTCAGGTCGGATTGCTCGGTGATGTGCAGATAGCTGGCCTGGGCGGTCACATCCAGATCGGGGGCAAAGTTCATATCCTGCCAGGTGAGGTCGGTGGAGACGCGCTCGCCGAAACTGCGCCCCCTCGGATCCAGCGCCGAAGCCACGCCGGCGCCGCTACCCCCGTTATCGCGCTGCTGGTAGCCGGCGCGCAATCGCCATTTGTCGCGCGCTAAGTCGAGGCGGGCGTCGATGGCGTCGCGGCCGAGGTTGACCGGCCCCGGCGCGAGGGAAGGAAATGGCGAGCCGGACAGCACGTCCGCAGCGATGATTTGCCGCTGGCCGTCGGTGGCGCCCACCCGCAGATAGGCGGCAACGTCGAACCCGCCCCAAGTGCCCCCATGCTGCATCCAGGCGTCGCGGCTCTTGAACGAGCCGACGCGCACACCGAGTTCGGTGCCGTTGATGTCGGCGGCGGTCTTGGTGATGATGTTGATCACCCCGGAAAAGGCGTCCGCGCCGTAGAGCGCGGAACCGGGGCCGCGGATCACCTCGATGCGCGCGATGTTCTCCACCGGCATGCCGCCCCAGATCAGGGAACGGTCGCCGACGAACACGCTGGTGATGGGTATGCCGTTGACCAGCATCAGCACCTGGGGATTGTACTGGGTGGAGATGCCACGGAGGGTATAGATCGGATTGTAGCCCAAAGCGGAGCGCGCCACGTGCAGGCCCGGTACGGTTTCCAGCACTTCGTCCAGATCCGCCGCACCGATGGCTGCGATGTCTTCCGCGGTGACCACGGTGGCCACCGACGGTGCCCGCGCGACGGGCTGCCGGACACCGCTGGCGATGGTGACGAAGGATTTATCGCCGTAGGCCAGCGCCAGATCCTCTTCCTCGTCCCCCTGGCCGGCACAGGCGCCGACCCACGTGAGGGCCAGTGCCGCAGCCACTAACCGTACAATCGCTCTATTCATGATAACTCCCCTGGCAATCCAATTACCCATTACCGTTGCCACTGGCGGCGGGTAACGCCCTCGTAAAGCATAACCCGGCAAGGCAGCGGAAACAACAGGCCGGCCGGTTTTTCCACTGCATCCAGGTAGCATGGCGGCATGCCGGAGAGAAAGGACGGCAGGCTAGAAAAATAATACTCGCGCGGCGACATGCCGAAATCGGCGCACAGCGCCGCGGACAGCGCGGCATAATTCATATGCAAACGCCAGCGTCCGGCGAGCAGGATGCGCTCCACCTCGAACGCAAGCCTGAGATGCGGCCCGCCGTCCAGGCCTATTTCGCGCACCAGCGCCATCATCGGGGCGATGCGCTCGTCCGCGGAGGTGATCGGCCGCCCGTAGCCGGCGATGCCCCGCTGCCGCTTGAGTTCTGCGCGCACCAGTTCGGCCAGGTCTTCGCCCGCATCGACATGGGCCCTGGCCCGGGTCAGGAACTCGATGGCGCGCAAAGTCACGCCCCAGCCATAGATTTGCGCCTCGGAAACGGCAAGGGCGGCGGCAATGCCGAGGCTGCCGGTGCTGCGCGCCGTGCCCGCCAGCGCAGCCACGCGGTTGTTCCAGATGCGCGTATCGGGGTAGCTGGTGAAGTTACAGACGGCATGCAGCACCTTCATCTGTTGCGGCGTAAAGCGGCGGCCGGTGATGCCGAACAGGTAGAGTTCCAGCCAGTCCAGGTCCTTGAGCGATGCGTGCAGGTCATGGCCGCGGAACACCGCGCGTTCTCCGGGAAAAAACGCTCCCATACGGGTGGCGAGCCGTCCGACATGTTCTTCCAGCAATTGCGGACCCTTCATGACTTGTCCTCCATTTTCAAGCCTGCCCCGGTGGGGCCGGGGTCGTTTTCCAGTTCAATGCGGAAAAACGGAAAATTCTTGTGGCCGTAATCCTTTTGCTCCAGCGCATGCACCGCAGCGCCCGGCAACCGTAGCAGCAGGTGCAGCATTTCTCCCTGCGCCGGCGTGAAGCCGAGATCGAGCAAGGCCGCCGCCGTCACGCCGGTCATCGCCAGCGGCAGCCCGGCGGCGGATTCCAGCAGCGGCCGGTGGGCTTGCAGCCAAGGAAGGGACGGCCCGCAACCTTGGCCGGCGAGATGCGCGAGGGTTTGCAGCACCGGCTTGGTACAGCGCACACCGTGGGGGTCGAAACCGGGCGGGTGACCGGGCGCGGGCCAGACGTCCGCCGGATTTTCGGCAGGACTTGCCGCCAGTCCTGCCTGCCAGAGCGCCAGATCAGTGCCACGCTCGATCCAGTCTTCCATGGCGAGCCGCACTTCCCGCGCGCCGCCGGATGCGCCCGCGCCTACCGCCAGTGCCGCCATCAAACAGGATGCCGAGGTGGAACCGCCTACTCCGCCGCACATCGCGGCATGTACCGCCGCATCGCGCGGCCCCGGATTCGCCAGCGCCAGCGCCAAGCCCTCCAGCAGTCTGGCCTGCGCCGGTGACGGCGCCTCGCCGCGAAACAGCAGGAACAGATACTCGATCCAGCTTGCATTGGCCAGCAGGTCGCCGTAAACATTGTAGCCGTGGCAATGGCAGGACGCCGCCGCGAAGGCGTTGTCCGGCTCGGGCTCCTCCTGCCAGATGCGGGTGTGGATGAATTCCTCGCTCATTTCGCCGTCCCCAGAATTTTCATGCGCAGCCCCATGGGCGGGACTTCCTCGCCGTCGATGCGCACGTCGAGCAAAGTCGGGCCGGGATGGTTCAGAATCGCGTCCAGGTCAAGGCTTTCGAAATCCTCGGCGGTGCGGATCACATGGCCCGGAATGCCCATGGATTCGGCCAGCAGCCTGAAATCCACCGCCGGCAGCTCGAACCCGACCTGTTCCGCACCACCTAGGCGCTGCCCGTGCTTCACCATGCCCAGTGCCGCATCGTTGAGGACCACGAACACCACGTTGAGCTTCTCGGTCAGCGCCACGGTCATTTCCTGGCCATTCATGAGCAGGCTGCCGTCCCCGGTGATGCAGACCACCGGCACAGCGCGGTTGGCGAGCGCGGTGCCGACCGCGCCGCCGATGGCCCAGCCCATCGGGGCGAAATTCATCGTGACGCGCATCCAGCCCCCGGCGCTGGGCCGGTGATCGTGCATACCCAGATCATGGATTGCCCACGTCGTGCTGTTGCCGGAATCGACCAGGAAACGCGTATCGGGCAGAGAGCGCCAGCCGAGTTCGCGCATCAAATACTGCGGCTTGATCGGCGCGCCGGCGGATGGCGATTTGAACGGATCGTCAACCAGGACCTTCCTGAATCGCCGCTTCTCGCCAACGAAAATCCGTTTCATGTCATCCCTGCGCAGCGTTCGCAGTAGCCGCTCGAACACCGGGCGGATACGACCGCGTACGTGCAGACGAGCCATCGGCGAGTGCGTCAGGTGCGCCTCGCAGGAATCGATATGCACCAGCCGGTCGTTCAACAGCGATTCGCTCCAGCCGTTGCTGGTCCATTCGCTCAGATTGGAACCGACCACCAGGATCAGGTCAACATCCTTATCGCCCATCGCCGCGACGGCGGACGGATGACCGGCGAATCCGAACACGCCACGGTACAAAGGGTGGCGCGGGCTGATGAACCCCTTGGCGTCGGGGGTGACGACGAAAACCGCCCCCATCCTCTCCACCAACTCGATGACGAGGTCAATGGCCTCCCCGCAGCCGCTGCCGATCAGCACCACCACCCGCTGCGCCTGCGCCAGTTGCGCCTGCAATTCCCGAACCGCCGCGTCATCCACAACAGACACCGGCTGTAGCAGATGCGCCAGATCGTAGGTCGGCCCGCTTTTCGTCAGCGAGCGCTGCACGTCCACCGGAATGCTGAGGTGAACCGGGCCGGGTGTCGGCTGGTGCGCGCTCAGCAACGCGCTGACCAGTTGCGTTTCCATCTGATCCGGATGGGATATCAGCGCGCTGTAGCGTGTGCAGATACGAAACATGGCGACCGTGTCGATGCCGGCACCGGATGATTCCTGCAACGCCCCCCTGCCCAGCAAATGCAGCGAAGGCTGGCCGCTGATGACCAGCATCGGGATCTCGTTTTCATAAGCGCAGGCCACGCCGGTGATGAGATTGGTGGCACCTGGGCCGGAAGTGGCACAGCACACGCCTATCCTGCCCGATTCACGGGCGTAGCCATCGGCCATGAAAGCGGCTCCCGTTTCATGGCGAGCCACGACCGGACGCGGCCCGCCGCGCCGGGCGCTACGCGCGAGCGCATTGTACAGCGGTTCGATGGCGCCGCCGGGCACGCCAAAAACGTATTCGACACCGATTTGTTCCAGATAGGCGACCAGCAGATCAGCCGCTTCCATCATTGGGCGCGGCTCCTCCCAGACGGCTTTTGCCCGCCTTCCCCCTGTTACGGGCTGGTTCAGTTCCAACATTCTCCCTCTTTCTCGCCGCTCTGCCTTGCGCAGCGTATTTTAAATTCCACTGCCCGCCCAGACGGGCGTTTTCGGACACGGCGCCATTATAATGGATTATGGCATCCCGCCGCTGATGGCACGCAGGAATTCCTGCCTGAACTGTTCGTTGTCGCTGAAACAGCCGGCAAAGGCCTGGGTATAAACCCGCTCGTCACCGCGCCGGTCCTCGCCCAGCAACAGGCAAAGCTGCTCAGCCTCAATCACGCAGGCGGCGCCCTTGGCCTTGCCGTGCGTCACCATGGCTTCGGCGACGTCGCGCGTCATCCATTCCTGGTAGGTGAAGCGGTGGCCTA
>Ga0210026_1001739_pt1 | contig 20285 bp, 20 predicted proteins | sample CryGeymeta201509_FD_183977 | JGI IMG/M metagenome (GOLD analysis project Ga0210026, IMG submission 183977) | Groundwater microbial communities from Crystal Geyser aquifers in Utah, USA - Crystal Geyser metaG 2015-09 (SPAdes) (version 2) | ecosystem: Environmental > Aquatic > Deep subsurface >... | reverse complement strand
AACGCCTTCCGTTCCCTACTCGGCATCGCCGGCGACGTCAGAGCCCCGACCTATGCTGAGCTCTACGCCGCAAAGCCATGGACCACTACATCTAGTGGGTGTCTGTGACAACCGGATAAGCACGGAATAAACAAATAATTACGATTTATTGCGACCCTGGCCCCTTTAATTCGTAATGCTATAGATTACAAGTTGCTCGACTTTGAGGTTGGCTTACTGACACGCCTCGCATTCCTCGAATCCCGCATCGCCCGGCCGCAGGGTGCAGGCGCGGCCGACGATTTCCGGTTCCGGCAGGGCTGTCCTGAGTTCAATCGAAGGGTTGGGCGAGGCGACATAGCCGCCCGCGATCATCCCGCTGTCGCCGTGCGCCGACACCGCGTTCAACTCGCCGCCCTTGCCGGTCGATTTCTCGGCAGCGGTGGCGCCCATGGAACGCAGGTAGTAGGTGGTTTTCAGGCCGCGTATCCAGGCCAGTTTGTAGGTTTCGTCGAGCTTCTTGCCGCTGGCGCCGTTGAAGTAGAGGTTGAGGCTTTGCGCCTGGTCGATCCACTTCTGGCGACGTGCGCCGGCTTCGATCAGCCAGACCGGGTCGACTTCGAAGGCGGTGGCGTAGAGCTGGCGCAGTTCGGCCGGGATGCGGTCGATCTTGGCCAGGCTGCCGTCGAAGTACTTGATGTCGCCGACCATGACTTCGTCCCACAGGTTGAGCGCCTTCAGGTCGCGCACCAGGTATTGGTTGACCACGGTGAACTCGCCGGACAGATTGGATTTGACGAACAGGTTCTGGTAGGTCGGCTCGATCGAGGCGGAGACGCCGACGATGTTGGCGATGGTGGCGGTGGGCGCGATGGCCAGGCAGTTGGAGTTGCGCATGCCGACCGTCATGATGCGTTGCCGCAAGGCGTTCCAGTCCAGCGTTTCGGACAGGTCGACTTCCAGGTATCCACCGCGCTCGGTGGCCAGTTTCCGCAGCGAATCCTGCGGCAGGATGCCTTGGCTCCACAGTGAGCCGTTGAAGCTGGAGTAGCGGCCGCGTTCTTCGGCCAGATCGGCGGAAGCCGAGTAGGCGTAGTAAGCGACGGCTTCCTGCGTGCGGTCGGCGAATTCGACGGCTTCATTACTGGCATAAGGGATGCGCAGCAGGTGCAGCGCATCCTGGAAGGCCATGGTGCCCAGACCCACGGGGCGGTGTTTCAGGTTGGAATTGCGCGCCTTGCCGACGTTGTAGAAGTTGATGTCGATGACGTTGTCCAACATGCGCATGGCGGTGCGGATGGTCTTCTGCAATTTCTCCAGGTCCAGGCCGCCGTCCTGGATGTGGTTGGCAAGGTTGACCGAGCCCAGGTTGCAGACGGCGATTTCGTTGTCGTTGGTGTGCAGCGTGATTTCGGTACACAGGTTGGAACTGTGCACCACGCCGACGTGCTGGTTGGTGTAGCGCACGTTGCAGGCATCCTTGAAGGTGATCCAGGGATGGCCAGTTTCGAACAGCATGGAAATCATCTTGCGCCACAGGCCGATGGCGGCGATTTTCTTGAATACCTTGATCTCGCCGCGCGCGGCCTTCTCTTCATAACGGGTGTAGGCGGCTTCGAAGGCCTGGCCGAACAGGTCATGCAGATCGGGCACGTCGGAGGGTGAGAACAGCGTCCACTCGGCGTTCTCCATCACCCGTTTCATGAACAGGTCCGGCACCCAGTTGGAGGTGTTCATGTCGTGCGTGCGGCGGCGGTCGTCGCCGGTGTTCTTGCGCAGCTCGAGGAATTCCTCGATGTCCATGTGCCAGGTTTCCAGGAAGGCGCATACAGCGCCTTTGCGTTTTCCGCCCTGGTTGACCGCGACGGCGGTGTCATTGGCGACTTTCAGGAACGGCACCACACCCTGCGATTTGCCGTTGGTGCCCTTGATGTAGGCGCCCAGGCTGCGCACACGGGTCCAGTCGTTGCCGATGCCGCCGGCGAATTTCTGCAACAGGGCGTTTTCCTTGATGCCTTGATAGATGCCGTCGAGGTCGTCAGGAATGGTGGTCAGGTAGCAACTTGAGAGTTGCGAATGGCGGGTGCCGGCGTTGAACAGGGTGGGCGTGCTGCTCATGTAGTCGAAGCGCGAGAGCACTTCGTAGAACTCCAGGGCGCGCGCTTCGCGGTCTATTTCGTTGAGGCTCAAACCCATCGCCACGCGCATGAAGAAGGCTTGTGGCAGTTCGATGCGGCGCTCGGAAAGATGCAGGAAATAGCGGTCGTACAGGGTTTGCAGGCCGAGATACTGGAATTGCAGGTCACGCTTCGAATCCAGCGCGGTGGCCAGGCGCGGCAGGTCGAACTGGCGCAGGCGCTCGTCCAGCAGTTCGGCTTCGATGCCTTTATTGATGTAGTCGGTAAAGTAATCGGCATAGCGCGTGGCCATCTCTGCCTGGCCGATTTCCTCGCCCAAAACTTCGCGGCGGATGGAGTGCATCAGCAGGCGCGAGGTGACGTAGTTGTATTCCGGGTCTTTCTCGATCAGCGAACGCGCGGAAAGGATCAGCGAGCGGCGCACTTCGTCCATCGGCACGCCGTCGTAGAGGTCGCGCAGGGTGGCTTGCAGGATGGCTTGCGGGTTGGTTTCCGGCAGGCCTTCGCAGGCGGCGCCGATGATCTTGGCCAGATGTTGCAGGTCAAGCGGCCGGCGCTCGCCGTTTTCCAGGCAGAACAGGGTGTGTTCTTCGACCTGTTGCTGTTTCTGCTTGGCGCGTTCCTCGTTGCGTTTCTCGCGGTAGAGCACGTAGGCGCGGGCGACCTCGTGTTCGCCGGAGCGCATCAGTGCCAGTTCCACCTGATCCTGAATGTCCTCGATGTGGAAGGTGCCGCCGTTGGGCTGGCGGCGGATCAGAGCGGATACGACGTTGTCGGTGAGGCTCTCGACCAGTTCGCGGATGCGGGCGCTGGCGGTGGCGTGGCCACCGCTGACGGCGATGAACGCCTTGGTCAGGGCGATGGCGATCTTGTTGGGTTCGAACGCGACCACGGCGCCGTTGCGGCGGATGATCTTGTGGTCGGCGTAGGCGGGCGTGGAAGCGTGGGCCCTGGGCAGGTCATCATTGCCAGGAATAAGCTGGCATTTGGCCTTTGTATCGGTGGAAAGCTGCATCGGAAAGTCTCCTTCGAGCTTGACGCCAGTTTTAGCCTGGTATTCGGTGGTTTATTAGAAAACACTAAATATAGAGTTTTTATGTCTTGCCTGGCGCTAATTCTAGTGTTGAAGGTCGGCCCGTCAACCGCTATTTTTCTGCACAGGCTATCCACAGGATAGCCACAAGGTTGTCTACAGGCGGCTGTCCGGCGCGAGGCTGATTGGGGAGCGGGAACTGGCTGTCTGACGATGACTTATCCACAGTCGTAGGCATCACGCCAGTCGACCGGGTGAAGCACCGGGGTATCATGGCGACCGTTTTTTGCACCGCACCCCCCATGCGCAATACCGCCGTTCTCCTCATCGCCTGCCCCGACAACAAGGGTCTGGTCGCCGCCATCGCCAATTTTTTGCTCAAGCACAACGCCAACATCCTGCACGCTGATCAGCATCAGGACAGCGCCGCTGGCCTGTTTCTGATGCGGGTGGAATGGGCGCTGGAAGGCTTCGAACTGGGCTTGCACAAGTTCGACGAGTCCTTCGGACCCATCGCGGTGAAACACGACATGGCCTGGAATCTGTCGCTTTCCTCAGTGCGTCCGCGCATGGCGATCTTCGTGTCCAAGCTCGATCACTGTCTAGCTGATTTGCTATATCGCCACCATGCCGGCGAGCTGTACTGCGACATCCCCCTGATTATCAGCAACCATCCGGACACCCACTGGCTGGCCGAGGCTTACAAAATTCCTTTCCAGCACATTCCTGTCAGCAAGGAAAACAAGCAGGAAGCGGAGGCGCAGCAACGCGCACTGTTGGAAGCCCACCACGTCGATTTCATGGTGCTGGCGCGCTACATGCAGGTGTTGTCATCCGGGTTCATCGCCCATTACCTCAACCGCATTATCAACATCCACCACTCCTTCCTGCCCGCCTTTCACGGTGCCAAGCCCTACCAGCGCGCCTTTGATCGGGGGGTAAAGTTGATTGGTGCGACTTCTCATTACGTGACAGAAGATCTGGACGACGGCCCGATCATCGAACAGGACGTCACCCGTATCTCGCATCGTGACGATCTGGAAACCCTGGTGCAAAAGGGTGCTGACCTGGAAAAAGTGGTGCTATCGCGCGCCGTGCGCTGGCACATCGACAATCGCATCCTGGTCTATGGCAACAAGACGGTGGTGTTCGACTGAGGGATGTAGCGCTGGCATTATGTCCCGAAGGGACGGTACCCCCTTGGGGCCTTGCCGGCACGGCCGGCTGGAAGCCGGCGCTACAAGGAGTGGTCCGAGCCTGCCGGGCCGTCCCCGAGAATGGGAAAGCCGGCGCAAGGCCGGCTTTCCCATGGGTATGCGCCCTGAGGGGCGCCGGGAAATCTTAACTCTCGTGCGATTTCTTGGCTAGCTTGGCCCAGATAAACAAGCCCATAACAATAATGAAACCGATGGTGAACAGGCTAAGTAGCCCGATGGGGGAGTTGAACAACAGATTCATCACGACGTCCATGTGCGTGCTCCTATTGATTGCCCCTTTATGGGTGCGTTGAGGGTTTGCTTCCTTCGGCTACCAGCTCTGTCATGCCAGAGAAGGGTGCCATCCACTGGCCGCTGATCCGCCAGGCCTGGTCTTCCGGTTCGAGTACCAGAATTCGCTTTCCCGACCCCGTGTTCGGTACAGGAACAATATACGATAAATCGTGCGAACGATCCAAGAGGATATGAATATCCTGATTATCTTGGGTGGGGTGCACGATGTTAAGTGAAACACGCCTGGGCGTTGCCGTCAGCCGCCCTTTCAGCGTGACTTCAATCTGGCCGTTTCTCACGCTTAGATGAGCAATCAGCCCCATTGCGGCGGCTGCTTTGTCGGCATCGGTCAATTGCGACACCACCGCAAGGCCTTCCTTGCGGTAATCGGCCTTGACCAGGCTGTCCGGGTTGTGGGCGGCGATGAAATAAGTGGTGAAGCTGGCGATGACGGCGGTGGCAGGCAGTCCGGCGACCAGCCAGACCATGGGTTCCTTCCACCAGGGGCGACTTGGAGCGGGATCGAGCGCCATCCTGTTTCCGCTTTATTTCAAAAAGCTGGATTTTGCTTCACGCACGATCTTGGGATTTTCATCCGCCTGAATCGTGAACAAGACCGGTTGGCTGGGACGATTCAACTCGCCAGGATCAGCGCGCAGCACGACATTGTGGTTGACTGTACTCAAGGCCGAAACCCCCACGTTGTCGCCTGTCGTCACTAGCAACCCTTTGATGCCGCTGGCCTTTATGCGGTAATGATGGGCGCTGTTTTCCATGTTGATGATGCGCAACTGGTACAGGTTCTCGATCTGCCCATTCTCGACTTCCCGCGACAGCGTCAAGCGGTCGCGAATCACGTCGACACGCATGGGAATACGCATGGCCAGGGTGTAGAAGAAGGCGGCGGTGATGATGCTGACGACGGCGATGTAGAACAGTGTGCGCGGACGGAATACATGCTTGGGGATTTCCTTGTCGCTGTAGACACCGTCGATGGCGTTCTGCGTCGAGTAGCGGATAAGTCCCTTGGGGTAGCCCATTTTGTCCATGACCTGATCACAGGCGTCGACACAGGCCGCGCAACCGATGCACATGTATTGCAGACCGTTGCGGATGTCGATGCCAGTCGGGCAGACCTGTACACAGATGCCGCAGTCCACGCAATCGCCCAGACCTTGCGTCTTGTAGTCGGCGCCTTTCCTGCGCGTGCCGCGCGACTCGCCGCGCTGGTAGTCATAGGTGATGATCAGGGTGTCGGTATCGAACATCACGCTCTGGAAGCGGGCGTAGGGGCACATGTATTTACACACCTGCTCGCGCATGAAGCCAGCGAAGCCCCAGGTGGCGAAACCGTAAAACAGAATCCAGAAGGTTTCCCAGGGGCCGGTCGAGAGTGCGAGAACTTCCTGGCCTAAAACGTGAATAGGCGTGAAATAGCCCACGAAGGTAAACCCCGTCCAGAGTGACAACAGCACCCAGGCCACATGCTTGCCGCCCCGGCGGAGGAGCTTTTCGCCGTTCCAGGGCATGGCGTTGAGCTTCTGCTGCTTCTTGTAGTCACCCTCGATCCAGCTTTCGATCCAGATGAATAACTCGGTGTAAACCGTTTGCGGGCAGGCATAACCGCACCAAAGGCGGCCGGCGATGGCGGTGAACAGGAACAGGCCGAGCGCGGAGAGAATCAGAATGACGGCCAGCCAGATGAAATCCTGCGGCCAGAAAACCAGATCAAACAGATAGAACTTGCGTGCGCCCAGATCGAAGAGAACCGCCTGGCGATCATTCCAGGTAATCCAGGGAAGGCCGTAGAAGATCGCTTGGGTAAAGACCACCAGCGCGATGCGCCAGTAATTGAAAATGCCGGTTACGGCACGCGGATAGATTTTCTGGTGAACGGCGTAGAGCGATTGCTCGGCGTCGCTTCCAGCATCCTTGATGATGGGGATGCCTTCAATTTTATGGTCAGACACAGTATTTCTCTCTCTCAATAAAGGTATCAGTCAAGCGAGCCTGTCCTCCATGCCTGTCTCCGGTGAGCCCTCTGTTTATCTTGCCTGGGGTCATTGTCGTGCCGGAAGCCAGCCCACTCTCGCGAATAAGCTGGGTTCCGGGGCCGGCCCACATGGGGCCGGCCTCATAGCCCTTGCAGGCTTAGTTTGCCGCGGGAGCCGCGTCAGCCGGTACCTCGGGAGTGGCGGGTGCCGGGACAGCAGGCTGCTTGCCACCCCCCAGGCTCCAGACGTAGGCGGCCAGAAGATGGATCTTGGAGTCATTCAAGGCTCCACCCGAAGCTTGTGACTGAGCGGGCATACCGCCCTTGCGACCCTTGATGATGCTTTGCGCGATGGCGGATTCGCTGCCGCCGTACTGCCAGGCATCGTCGGTCAGGTCGGGGAAGCTGGCGGCGGGCATGCCCTTGCCGTTTTCACCGTGGCAACCTGCACAGGCCGCGAACTTGGCCTGGCCGGCGGCGGCCAGGGTCGCGTCATGCGGCTTGCCTCCCAGGGATAGGACATAGTTGGCCACTTCCTTGGCGCCTTGCTCCCCCCCCACAGCATCGCCCATCGGCGGCATTTCGTTGACACGGCCACCCGTGATGCTGGCTTGGATGTCTTCCGGGGTACCGCCGAACAGCCACTGGGCGTCGGTCAGGTTGGGGAAGCCCTTGCCGCCCTGCGCACTGGAACCGTGGCACTGCGAGCAGTAGGTCATGAACAGGTTCTGGCCCATTTGCTTGGCTTTCGGGTCGGCCGCGACGGCCATCAGGTCTTGCGTCTTGAACGGCGCCATGACCTTGTCGAACTCGGCGTCGACGGCGTCCTTGTCGTCTTTCCATTCCTGGAAGGAAGTCCATCCCAGTGTGCCGGCGAACTTGCCCATGCCGGGATAGAGCACCAGGTAGCCAATGGCAAAGACAATCGTGCCGTAGAACAGCCATATCCACCAGCGCGGCAGCGGGTTGTTGAGTTCCTGCAGGTCGCCATCCCAAGTGTGGACCATCACTTCGGCCTGCTCGCCTTCGGCGAGTTTCTTGGTGGTCTGGTTGCTGAGTACCCAGAGTGAAAACAGGATGCCAACGACAGTGAATGCGGCAATGTAGTAATGCCAGAACTCACTGAAAAAGTCTGATCCAGCAAAATCGGTCATGTTAAGTGTCTCCTAGTCTGTACGGCGTTTACCGGTTTCCCTGGCGTCTTCCTGGAAGGGAAGATTGGCGGCGTCCTCGAATTTCTGCTTGTTCTCGCGGCGGAAAGCCCACCAGAGGATGACGATGAACAGCAGAAAGAAGAGGACGGTGACCACTGCACCAAAGGTGCCGGTGTCCATGTCACTTGTCCTTCGGCGCGGAAGTGCCCAGCACTTGCAGGTAGGCGATCAGGGCGTTCATTTCCGTCTTGCCTTCCAGCATGGCGGGCGCCTCGGCGATTTCCTGCTCCGTATAGCCATGGCCGACGATGTTGAGCGTCTTCATCTTCGCCTGGATGTCGGCGGCGTCCGCGGGCGCCTCCGCCAGCCAGAAATAGGAAGGCATGTTGGATTCCGGTACCACGTCACGCGGGTTCATCAGGTGGGTGTAGTGCCAGTCATCCGAGTAACGCCCACCGACGCGGTGCAAGTCCGGGCCAGTACGCTTTGAACCCCACTGGAATGGGCGGTCATAGACGAACTCGCCGGCCACGGAGAAGTGGCCATAACGCTCGGTCTCGGCGCGGAACGGACGCACCATCTGGGAATGGCAGTTGTAGCAGCCTTCCCGGATGTAGATGTCGCGACCGGTCAATTGCAGCGCGTTGTAGGGTTTGAGTCCTTCCACGGGTTGCATGGTCGATTTCTGGAAGAACAGTGGCAAGATCTGGACCATACCGCCGATGGACACGACGATGAACGTCAGGACCATCAGCCAGCCGATGTTCTTTTCAAGAGCCTTGTGTGAAAACATGCGATGTCTCCTTTCCGTTAAACGTAACGGATTAAGCCGCGACGGCTTCGGGGATACGGGCGTCGTTCACCGCTTTGCCTGCGGCGACGGTCTTCCACACGTTGTAAGCCATCAACAGCATGCCCGCGAAGAACATGGTGCCGCCGATCAGGCGAATCGTATAGAAGGGGTACATGGCGGCGACGGATTGGGCGAAGCTGTAAGTCAGCGTGCCGTCTGTGTTGGTCGCGCGCCACATCAGACCCTGTGCCACACCGGCAATCCAGAGTGCGGCGATGTAGAGCACCACGCCGATGGTCGACCACCAGAAGTGCACGTTGATCAGCTTCACGCTGTGCATCTCCTCGCGGCCAAACAGGCGCGGGATGAGGTGGTACAGGGAGCCGATCGTAACCATTGCCACCCAGCCGAGCGCGCCGGAGTGCACGTGGCCGACAGTCCACTCGGTGTAGTGGGACAGCGCGTTCACGGTCTTCACCGACATCATCGGGCCTTCGAAGGTTGACATGCCGTAGAAGGACATGGCGGTGATCAGGAACTTCAGGATCGGGTCGGTGCGCAGCTTATGCCAGGCACCAGACAGGGTCATGATGCCGTTCATCATGCCACCCCAGGAAGGCGCTAGCAGCATCAGCGAAAACACCATGCCGAGAGACTGCGCCCAGTCGGGCAGCGCGGTATAGAGCAGGTGGTGCGGACCGGCCCACATGTAGATGAAGTTCAGGGTCCAGAAGTGCACGATGGACAGGCGGTAGGAATAGATCGGGCGGCCAGCCTGCTTGGGAATGAAGTAGTACATCATGCCCAGGAAGGCGACGGTCAGGAAGAAGCCCACCGCGTTGTGTCCATACCACCACTGCACCATCGCATCCTGCACACCGGCATAGGCGGAGTAGGATTTCAGCCAGCTACCACCGCCCAATGCCCAGGGCAATTCGGCACTGTTGACCAGGTGCAGCAGGGCGATGGCGAGGATGTAGGCGCCGAAGAACCAGTTGGACACATAAATGTGCTTGGTCTTGCGGATGACGATGGTACCGAGGAACAGCACGGCGTAAGCCACCCAGACCACGGTAATCAGCAAGTCGATTGGCCACTCCAGTTCGGCATATTCCTTGCCGGTGGTGTAGCCCATCGGCAGCGAGATCGCCGCCAGCAGGATGATCAGTTGCCAGCCCCAGAACACGAAGGACGCCAGGCCGTCGGACAGCAAACGAGTCTGGCAAGTGCGCTGGACGATATACAGCGAAGTGGCGAACAACCCACAGCCGCCGAAAGCGAAGATGACTGCGTTGGTGTGCAGCGGACGCAGGCGTCCGTAGGAGAGGTAAGGAGCCAGAGGCCCCAGGGATTCGGTCAATGTAGGCCAGATGAGTTGGGAGGCGATGATGACGCCCACCAACATCCCGACAATTCCCCATACAACAGTCATGATGGCGAACTGGCGGACGACCTTGTAGTTGTAGGTTGCTTCCATACGGGTCTCCTTGAGCAGTTGAGGCTGGGTCTAAATTTAATTAACGTCGAGGACTCGACATCCGAATGCTATTGGCCGGCTTGCTTAAAGTCAATGGACGTTGTTGTCTGATTTTCCCTGTGCGGCTGACTCAGCCATGAGCGATGCCGGCTCGTCGTCCATCAGGATGCGGTGCGCCGGGCCTTCCATATCTTCAAACTGTCCGCTTTTGACGGCCCAGAGAAAGGCGTAAGCGATAACCACCACGAAGACCAGGCTGAGCGGGATCAGAAGATAGAGGATGTCCATGAGGTCAGGAGCGGGTGAGTCATGCTGGATGAGGGTACATAGGGATGAGGGCGTTTCCTCAGGGGGCTGCATGGTATCCATAGAATTTAATTCTTGGATAATAAAAAAGGCTTATGAATGAGGCTCATTTGCTTACTTTTGCGGCCCCATTGATTCTCGTAGGAGTGGACCGAGTCCGCGGTAGATACCGTTGCAATCGCCGACTCGGTCCGCTCCTACAGCAGGTCGGTGTTTCACGGTAACCAGACATGGCTCTTTTGGAGCCGCCCCGTAGAATAAAAGAGAGACCGAGTGGGCTTCGCCAGCTTGCAGGTCGATTAACATTTGGTGGCTTTTACCCCGTCGTGTAACCAGACCGGCGAAACCTGCCCGCACCCCGTAATGCTGCCTTTGAGCGCGAATCGTAAAGTGGCCGGCGCCGATTTCCGACGCCAGGTTCTTCAGGTTTCGTGCCGGCGCTCCACTCGCCTCCTGCCCTTTTTTTTCGGCTACCGCTCGTTCGGATGGGAAGTGGTGTGCGCATTACAGACTCTCTTTCATCGTAACGCAACCGGGATTCGTGTGGTAGAGAAGTGGCATGGGGTACGCTAGTGCTTACTTGCAGAAGTCTGCGTTAGCACCGAGAGCCGCTTGGCGCCCCGATCGCAAGGCGCGAACCGTAGCCATAGCCCAGCTATGGCGAGGATTCCCAACGCAGTGAGCGGGGATGCCAAGCAGATTGAATGTAGCGAGACTTCTGCAGGTAAGCACTAGCAACCTGATCTATGAAAATTCAGACCCGCGTAGGGGATTCCCATCTGCACGGAAGTAGTGGGTTTTGCATTAATCTCAACTTGACCTTATGAACATACAACACCTGATGGACACCAGCGGCGTGCGTTTTGGCACCAGCGGCGCGCGCGGCTTGGTGGCGGATATGACCGACGCGGTCTGCTTCGCCTATACCTCCGCGTTTCTGCATGTGATCGCCGCGCCCGCCGGCAGCCGGGTGGCGCTGGGTATCGATCTGCGCCCGAGCAGCCCCACGATCGCCGCCGCCTGCGTGGCCGCCATTCGCCATGCCGGACTGGAGGTCGATTACTGTGGGCCGCTGCCCACCCCCGCGCTCGCCTACTATGCCCAGGAACAAGGTATTCCCGCGCTCATGGTCACCGGCAGCCACATCCCCTTTGATCGCAACGGCATCAAGTTTTATCGCTCCACGGGCGAGATCACCAAGGCGGATGAAGCTGGCATCGCCGCAGCCGACGTGCAACTGCCCGAACAGGGGCTGAGCACCCCCCCGCCGGCAGTCGATTCCGCCGCCCGCCAACGCTATCTGGACCGCTATCTGGCCTTCTTCCCGGATCAGGCCCTGGCTGGCATGCGCCTCGGCTTCTATGAACACTCCAGCGTTGCGCGTGACTTGTTGCGGGAATTGCTCGAAGCGCTCGGCGCCGAAGTGATCTCTCTCGGCCGCAGCGACGAATTCACCCCCATCGACACCGAAGCCGTCAGCGAAGCCGATGTCCAGCAAGCACGCCGCTGGTCCGCCGAATACGGCTTCGACGCCCTCCTGTCCACCGACGGCGACGCCGACCGCCCGCTGATCGGCGACGAACGGGGCAACTGGTTTCGCGGCGACATCGTCGGCCTCCTGTGCGCCCGCTACCTCGGTGCCGAAGCGCTCGCCACCCCGGTCAGTTGCAACACCGCCATCGAAAAATCCGGCGCCTTCAAACAAGTTGTGCGCACCCGCATCGGCTCCCCCTACGTGATCGAAGCCATGGAACACCTGGCGGAATCGGGTGCCCGCGGCATCGCGGGGTTCGAGGCCAATGGCGGCTTCCTGCTCGGCAGCCCCCTGAAAAAAGGGGGGCGCACCTTGCATGCCCTACCCACCCGCGATGCCGTGCTGCCGATGCTCGCCCTCCTGGCCAGCGCGCGTGAGCAGGCTATCAAACTCTCGCAACTGGGCTGCGGCCTGCCACCCCGCTACACCGCCAGCGACCGCCTGCAAGCCTTTCCCAGTGAGCGCAGCCGGGAGCTTTTGCGGCAACTTGCCGCGTCGCCAACGGCACTATCCGAGTTGTTGGGCACGCTGTGCGGCGAGCCGGTGGCAATGAATCAAACCGATGGCCTGCGCATCACTTTCGAGAACGGTGAAATCCTCCATCTACGTCCCTCCGGGAATGCCCCGGAACTGCGCTGCTACGCCGAGGCCGACAGCCAAGAGCGCGCCGCCGTGCTCGCGGCCGAATGCCTGGCACGAGTCAAGACTCGCGTTGATTGAGGGTGAACGTCTGCCTCAGGCACCCGCTCCCACGAATGGGTTGTTGTGCCGTTCAAATCCGAATGTGCTCATCGGCCCGTGGCCGGGGATGAAGGCCACGTCGTCGCCCAGGGGAAACAGCTTTTTCCGGATCGAGTCGATCAGGTCGTCGTGGTTGCCGCGTGGGAAGTCGCTGCGGCCAATGCTGCCCTTGAACAGCACGTCGCCGACCAGGCAAAAGCGGCTGTTCGGCTCGAACAACACCACATGGCCGGGTGTGTGGCCGGGACAGTGGATCACCCGCAGCGCCAGTTCCCCCAGTTTCACCGTGTCGCCGTCATGCAGCCATTGGCTTGGCGTGAAGGCTTTGGCGGGGTGAAAACCGAACATCTCGGCCTGCACCGGCAAGCTGTCGAGCAGAAAAGCGTCATCAGAGTGCGGCCCGAGTATTGGCAGGCCAAGTCGGCGAGAGAGTTCCAGGGCGCCACCGACATGGTCGAGGTGGCCGTGGGTGAGGAGCAGTTTTTCCAGCGTCACGCCGGCCCGCTCGACGGCGGCGAGCAGCATTTCAACATCGCCGCCGGGATCGACCAGCGCCGCGCGGCGCGTGGCTTCGCACCAGATCAGCGAGCAGTTCTGGTGGTAGGGAGTGACCGGGAGGATGCTGAATTTCATGTCGCGCACAGGAAGGGGTAATCGGTATAGCCCTTTTCTCCGCCGCCGTAGAAGGTGGCCGGGTCCGGCGCATTGAGCGGGGCGCCGGCGTGGAAGCGAGCGGGCAGGTCTGGGTTGGCCAGGAAGGGCACGCCAAACGCCACCAGGTCGGTGCGTCCCGCCGCCAGCACCGCATTGGCGCGGTCGCGGTCGTAACCGGCGTTGGCCATCAGCACGCCTTTCCAGAGGGTACGTAGTTCCAGCGGATCGAAGAAGGGGCCAGCCGCACCGGGTGCTTCCTTGCCCATCTCGGTGAGATGCAGGTAGGCGAGGCCGAAACGGTTGAGCAATTCCACCACTCGGCTGAACGTACCTTTGGGGTCGGAATCTCGCATATCGTTGAATGGCTGGATGGGAGAGAGGCGCACGCCGACCCGATCCGCGCCCCACACCGGGCAGACCGCCTCCAGTACTTCCAATAACAGCCGGGCGCGGTTGTCGACGCTGCCGCCATAGGCATCGGTGCGCCGGTTGCTGCCATCGCGCAAGAATTCGTCGAGCAGATAGCCGTTGGCGGCATGCACTTCGATGCCGTCGAAGCCGGCCGCTTGAGCTTGTGTGGCCGCATGCCGGTACTGCTCGACGATGCCCGGCAGTTCCGCGGCTTCCAGCGCGCGTGGGGTGACGAAGGGCCTCGGCCCCTGATAGGTGAATGCCTCGCCCGCCAGAATAATGGCTGAGGGCGCCACCGGCAGTTGCCCGTTGGGCTGTAGCGAGGGGTGCGAGACCCGCCCCACATGCCAGAGCTGGCAGAAGATGCGTCCGCCCGCGCCATGCACCGCCTCGGTCACAGCCCGCCAACCGGCTACCTGTGCGTCACTCCAGATGCCGGGCGTCAGCGGATAGCCCACCGCGGTCGCCGCGATGCAGGTTGCCTCGGTAATCAACAGCCCGGCGCTGGCGCGCTGCCGGTAATACTCGACATTGAGCGGCTGCGGCACGCCCTCAGGTGTCGAACGATTGCGCGTCAACGGCGCCATCACCAAGCGATTGGGTAAGGTGAGCGGTCCGAGAGCAAGTGGGGTGAACAGATCGATGTTGGGCATGGTGTTCTCCTTCAGAGGTACGCTAGCCTATCGACGCTTTCATTCCTCCGCCAGCCCATGACCACGCCCCCCGATGCCCTGCTGTTCCTTTCCAGCCACTGTCCGCATTGCCCGGCTATGTTGGCCGGCTTGTCTGATCTGGTGAAACGTGGCGCTGTTGGCCGTCTGGAGGTGGTGAACATCGAAATCCACCCTGAAGTGGCCGCGGTGCGAAGCGTGCGTTCCGTGCCCTGGCTTCGCTTGGGACCGTTCACGCTTACCGGCGCGCGGACTGTCGGCGAACTGGAGGCCTGGGCTCGGCGCGCGACTTCCGAGGACGGCATGGTTGAGGCCTTCCATGATTTGTTGAAACGCGGTGGTTTGAGTCAGGTGTTGGCGCTGGTGGCGGCCGACATGACCCGTCTGGCAGACCTGTTGCCGATCGTTGGCAACCCGGAAGCGAGCATCAACGTGCGCCTGGGCGCGGGGGCGGTTTTCGAGGACTACACCGGTACAGCGGCCTTGCGGGCGCTGATACCGGCGCTGGGTGAACTGTCCGCGCATCCCGATGCGCGGGTGCGCGCGGATGCCTGCCACTATCTTGGGCTTGCCCGAAGCGAGGCGGCGCGGCCGTGGCTGATGCCGCGCTTGATGGATGAAGATGCGGATGTGCGTGAGATTGCGGGGGATGGGCTGTAACTGCTTATCCGAGTAGCCGGTCGGATTTTCAGTATCCGGCGGCTTCCCGCTACCCGATTGGGTCGGGGAGTGACAATATAAGCAGATTCGAAGATTATGTTTATTCCCTCTCGTTCAGGAGAAACCTCATGAAAGCCATTACCCTTGTTCTTACGGCCGCAGCTTTGGCCGCCGCCACGCCCGTCAGCGCCGGCGACGCCGTGGCGGGCAAGCAGAAAGCCGCGCTGTGTGTCGCCTGCCACGGCAATGACAGCTTTGGCGGCATCTTCTATACCTTGCAACTGGGCGGCCGTAACGCCGACAAGCTGACAGTGAAGACCAACAAGTACCGCACCGGCAAGCTCCTGCATCCCTTGATGAACCTGGCGACGATTCCCCTCAATGACAAGGATGTCGAGGACATCGCCGCTTATTACCAGTCTCTGGGCAAGCCGGCCTTCACTTCGGCGTATTTCCAGGTCAAGGGTGACGATGACGCATTCGGCCTGCCGCCGGTGACCCAGTCCTATATCAACAGCAAGTAAATCACCGCCATGGCGCGGCTGCTCCTCGTTCGGGAAAAGGTCTATGACCCCGTTCTGAGGACTATTCACGCCTGGAATGCGCTGGCTATCGTGCTGCTGCTATTGGGTGGCCGGGTCGGTAAGTGGCTGGGCTATACGCCAGAGGCCGCCAGCCTCTGGCGTGTTCATGTCTGGGTCGGTTATGGCCTGGTGCTGGGCCTGGTAGCACGCCTGGCCTGGGGTTTGGTCGGACCGCCGCATGCTCGCCTGGCCGCCTTGTGGCAGCCGCGTGCCTGGTGGCAGGCATTGCGTTCCCGCAAGCTGTTCGCGGAAGCGCAAGGCTGGGGCCACCACGCGCCGGCCACGGCAATGTATCTGCTATTTTATCTATCGCTGTTCGGCCTGGCGGTGACCGGCCTGGCGTTGGCGGCTATCGACCAAGGGCGCGGCCCGCTTTATCTCTGGCTGGGGCATGACATCATCCTCAAGCACCTGTTTCAAGCACCGCACGCAGTGATGGAAAATGTTGTACTGGTCTTCGTGGCCGTCCACGTCGCCGCGCTGATCCTGCACGAAATTCGCCACGGGGTTCCATTGGCACAGGCGATGGTGAGTGGGTTTCAGTACCGCAATGCTGAACAGGAAGAACCATGAAGCGCGTTTTTCATGCTTATGCAGTTTTGTTGAAGTGAGGACGCTATGAGCATCACCTGGAAAAGTCTGGCCATTCTCGGCGTTTCGGTTGGATTAACCGGACTCTGGATCGGCAACGCGCCGGCCGACGACGAAGCGGTGTTTCCGATGCCGCGCGGCAAGGCCCTGGTGAACGAATGCGGCAGTTGCCATACCGCCTACGCCCCCGGCCTGCTGCCGGCGCGCTCCTGGCGCAAGATGTTGTCCGAACTCGACAACCATTTCGGCGAGGATGTCAGCGTGCAGGAACCGGTACGTCTGGCGTTGTTGAAAGACCATGAGGACATGGCGGCGGACGGCGCCTTCGCCGACATGCGCATGCGTCGGATCGCCGGTTCGGTGCCGGCCAACGCCGCGCCGCAGCGCATCACCGATACCGCTTTTTTCAAGTTCATGCACGACGAAGTGCCAAAGAGTTTCTGGCGGCGCAAGGCTATCGGCACCCCAGCCAATTGCATCGCCTGCCACCCCCGCGCCAACGCAGGGCATTATGGGGAACGGGAAGTACGGATCCCCAAGTAGGAGGCCCCGCTTGCGGGCCGAATCCGGAGACTGGGCTGGCGTTGTCGTGGTATTCGCTTAACCCACATTTAACCTAGATTCCTCAGTTGAACGCGCCCGAGTGTGCGGTTTCCGAGCCATCTGGCAAGGCGCGCTCAGTTGCCAATGCGCGCAGCGGGCCGGGGCCCGCAAGGAGGAGCAACGCAGCTAGATGGCTCGAAAACCGTGCAATCGGGCGCGTAGCGGTGCCACCCAAATGGTGAGTGCAACCGGAGGCGATAACGTCAGCATCCAGGCGGCCTCACAAGGGCTGGGGAGCGGTCAACTGAGGAATCTAGGTTTAACAACCTCCCCTCAATTTCCATTGAATTCCACTCGTAGCTCATTGATTCTTGGTTTTTGTCGCCCGAAAAACCTAATGTAGTGCCTTATGATTTTTAGCACTCCCCCGCAAATCCCTTGCCAGGCGCCATCCTTTCGGCATGTTCATCCGCCGCACCCCCCATCCGCCGCAAGTAACCGCTAACTGATCGGCGTTATTCCCTGTTTGTGCCCGCCATGCACATCAGAGCGCAGCGGATTGGTGGCGAAGCGATCCTTCCACAGCCTTGGGGTGAGCTGAGCGACATCGGCCGCCGGGTGCTGTCCCACGCGCTGAAGCACATCGACCAGGTAGTCATAGGGATCGACGCCATGCAGCCGGCAGGTGACGATCAGGCTCTGGACGATGCCCACGTGTTTCGCGCCCAACTCGGTCCAGGCGAACAGCCACGCCTTGCGCCCCATCGGAATCGACCGCAACGCCCGTTCCAGATGGTTGGTATCGACCGGCACATCCGGATCGGCCAGGAACACCTCCAGCCCCAGGCGCCGCTCCCGTGCATAAGCCAGCGCCTTCGTCATCGGACTCGTGGGCAGCAAACCCTGCGCGTCGAAACAGGCCTGCACCCAAGCGAAGAACTTGTCTACCAGCGGTTTTGACTGGATCAACCGATCTTCGCGTTTCTTCTCGCCGGTTCGCCTTCGCTCCTTGATTTGCGCCTCGATGGCATAAATCGCGCCAATTTGATCCAGCACCTGGGCGGCCAACGCAGGATCCGCCTGTTCCGCCTCGATGAACTTGCGCCGGGTGTGCGCCCAGCACTGGGCATGGGTCAGGCCGGTCTTGTCGGCGTATTGCGCATAAGCGGCGTAGCCGTCGGAGAGCAGCACGCCGCGTTCCACCGGCGTGAGGCCCAGCGCCTTCTCCACGTTGGCGTGGGCGCGACTGTCGAAGAACGGGAAGCACACCTCGTCGAGTTCGCCGTAAATCGGCCAGAAGTAGCCGCCGTTGAGCTTGCCCGGTTCGGCCCGTCCCGCCTTGATCGGGGTTTCGTCCATCGCCTTGATCCGTGCGGCGCGGATCGAAGCCAGTTGTGCTTCGTAGATCGGCTCCAGCAGCGCAGCACCTTGGGCTGCGATCTGGGTCAGCCAGGGCCGGCTGAGCTTGAATCCGGCGTCGATCAGGCGCTGGTGCTGGCGATACAGCGGAGTCGTTGGCGCTTTAGCGCTTACGAATCCGGCGTACCCCTTGCGGGTACAAGGGCAGATGGTAGGCGAACTTGTCGAGCAGGAGGCCGGCGACGAAGCTGACATCGGCGCGGCTGCCTTCGAGGGCACCGGTCGGCGCGGGCGGGCAGGAGAGCGTCTGGGTGTCGAGCCGCTTGATCAGCGGGCGCACGTACTTGAGCACCACATAGCTGCCCGGCCGCTGGGCCAGGCGATGGCTGGCCTTCTCGCCGATCACCTCGTACTGGTCCGGCGCCAGCCCGGCAATCTCCGGGTTGGGGACATGGATGACTTCGACCGGCACTTTCGCTTCATCGAAGAACAGGCCCGATTCGTCGCCCGCATCAGTTCCGCTGCGATGCACGCGGCGGCGATGGGCGGGAACGAGGCGGGTAGGTTCCGGCGGCGCGGGTTTGTTCTGTTCGGGCATCTCGCCCAGGCTCATTTGCTGGGGGATGCCGAACAGCCGCTTCTCGCTCTTCTGGCCGAAGATCTGGCGGCGGAACCAGTCGATTTGATGCTTGAGCGCTTCGTTCTGCTGCTTCAACTCCAGGTGGGAACGGGCCAGATCGACGACCTGCTGGGGCTGCCAGTGGGCGGCTTCGGCCAGGCTGGGCAGGGGCGTCGCGGGCGTCGTTTGTATGGTCGTTATTTTACCTTAACCTGCTGTTATCGTTCAGCTATTTGTCCGTTTTTACGCTGATTTGTAACGTTTTTTGAAGCGCACCGGCACGATGCCTTCGAGCAGGAGTTTGAGCCCGGTCCAATCCATCTCGCAGGCGCTGGCCTTCGACCAATCCGAGATGAAACACCCCGATTCGAGGTGCTTGGCCCAGGCACAGAAACCGGTGCGATCCCAGTACAACACCTTGACCTGGGTGGCGCGGCGGTTGATGAACACATACAAGTGGCCATTGGTCGGATCGAGTTTGAGGTCGTGGCGGGCGAGCGCGTAGAGGCCGTCAAAGGATTTGCGCATATCGACGGGATGGCCATAGAGGTGCACGCGCACGGCGCCTTCGGGGAAAAACATCAGCCACGCACCAAGTGCAGCGCCAGACCACCGCCCAGGTCGAGCTTGAGGTCGAACCTGGTGCGGGGTTGGCTGGCGGGCGGGCTTGCAGGTAGATGGCCAAGATCGAGAAAGGCGCTCGGCCCTGATGGCGCGGCCGGTTCGTGCTGCTGGAGGGCGCCAGGTAACAGCCCGCGCCAGCGGTAGTAGCTGGCCTCGCTGATCGACTCCCGCGCGCAGAAGGCGGACACGCTGTCATGCCGCGCATCAAACCGCTGCAATAGTGCTTGCCACTCCTCGCGGCTACGCCGCACCCACTTCCCTTGCCGGTTTCCGACCTTCGACATTGCTTGCGCCCCGTATGGCTGGTTGAGATGGGGCGATTGTGGGGAAGCGGGTATTCGGCGGGAAGAACGCCGGGGAGTTAACGGTTACGCACAAATTGAGTCTTAATCCCTTCTTTTTCAGGTCTTTGATTCAGTCACCACGGCCACTGCCGCGTCGGCGACGGCCAATATGTCTTAATCCCTTCTTTTTCAGGTCTTTGATTCAGTTGCCGCTTCCGCCAACGAAGGTGCGCGCAAAGACGCGTCTTAATCCCTTCTTTTTCAGGTCTTTGATTCAGTTGTGACAGTCGGATGAGAGAAGCCGTGCAAGGCGTCTTAATCCCTTCTTTTTCAGGTCTTTGATTCAGTTGTGACAGTCGGATGAGAGAAGCCGTGCAAGGCGTCTTAATCCCTTCTTTTTCAGGTCTTTGATTCAGTTGAATCCTCGCCGATCACTTGCTCTGGTTGCAAGGTCTTAATCCCTTCTTTTTGGCTCAGTTCGCGTTAAGTAGTTAAAGGCTCATGCTATGAGCCCATGAGGGTGGATAGTGGCCTCATCGCAATGGTCGGGAGACCGAGATGAGGCAACGGGAACTGACGAGGTTAGTGAAGTCGCTGGGGCAACTGACGCATGCTCAGCGGCAGAAGGTCATGGCAGAACTGGGAGC
>Ga0210026_1001680_pt1 | contig 20840 bp, 18 predicted proteins | sample CryGeymeta201509_FD_183977 | JGI IMG/M metagenome (GOLD analysis project Ga0210026, IMG submission 183977) | Groundwater microbial communities from Crystal Geyser aquifers in Utah, USA - Crystal Geyser metaG 2015-09 (SPAdes) (version 2) | ecosystem: Environmental > Aquatic > Deep subsurface >... | reverse complement strand
CATCTGCGGGGCCGATGACCTCAATGGTGTCGACGCCAGTATCGGCGTATGGGAAATCTGGCTTGATCGCCTCAAGGTAGGCTCCAACATCGAGTTTTTTGACGCACGTGGTGCCAAGCGGCATTTACTGGTGGTGCACATTGACCACAGCGGCGCCATTGCCGAAAGTCTGCAGACCGCGTACATGACCCCCGAGACCATTTTTTACATCGACACCGGCCACGACAGCAGAAAGCATTCGACCCTGGTCTGCCAAATCGAGCGGCGTCCTGGCACCTTGCACCTGCACCGCGGCGAGATGCTGCGTTTGACCAGGCAGGGGTCATCGACACAGCAACCCGGCACAGGGCACGAGGAGGATGACGACAGCGACATGGCCACCATTTCCTGCACGCTGCCGCAGATATTCGAGCAGGTTCAGGTAGGTGAACGCATCTGGTTTGACGACGGCCGCATTGGCGGCGTGATCCGCTCGGTAACACCCGACTGGCTTGACATTGAAATCACCCATGCACGTGACGGCGGCGAGAAGCTGGGAGCCGACAAAGGCATCAACCTGCCAGACAGCCAGCTGAACCTGCCCGCGTTAACTGACAAAGACCTGGAAGACCTCTCTGTCGTGGCGATGGAGGCCGACATGGTGGGCTTGTCGTTTGTCCAGAAGCCCGACGATGTGGCGCTGTTGCGCCAGCACCTCAAGCGACTCAAGCGCGACGACATGGGCATTGTCCTGAAGATCGAAACCCGGCAAGGCTTTGAGAACCTGCCCGAGCTCATGCTCTCCGCTATGGCCTCCAAGGCAGCGGGGGTGATGATTGCACGCGGTGATCTGGCCATTGAATGCGGCTACGAGCGACTGGCCGAGGTGCAGGAAGAAATCCTCTGGTGTGCCGAGGCTGCGCACATGCCGGTGATATGGGCCACCCAGGTACTTGAATCGCTGGCCAAAACCGGCTTACCCTCACGCGCTGAAATTTCTGACGCAGGGATGGGTGTGCGCGCCGAATGCGTGATGCTCAACAAGGGCCCCTTTATTGCCCAGGCCATTCACACGCTGGTCGATATCCTGCAAAGAATGGGCGGACATCAAGCCAAAAAGCGCCCCCTGCTGCGGGCGCTGCAGTCGTGGGGTGACCACAGCGCAGACTGACAAGCCAGCACGAAACGCTCAAGCGACCATTCGCTCAAAAAAACCATCGCCCGACAGTTTGGCATCGTGTTTGGCCAGTGCCGCCTGGTTGGCAACGTCCTCGGCGTGCAAGGTTTGACCACTCGGAACCACAACGGCACCAATCGACAGCGTCGTCAGGGGAAAGAAGCGTCGCACACCTTGGCGATCCTCGGCCTCTATGCCACCCGCCAGGCGCGCACTTTCCTCAAACAAATGCACCGCTTGCGCATTGAATTCGGCAATGATGCGCTGGCAGCGTTCACGCCAATCAGGACTCTGGAACAAGACGATGAAATCGTCCCCGCCCACATGCCCCAGAAAGTCGCGTTGGGCATCGCACTGCGTTTTGATCACCGAGGCAAGCAAACGAATCATCGCATCGCCACGCCAGTAACCGTAGCAGTCGTTGAAAGGTTTGAACGAATTCAGATCAGCGTAACAGGCGACAAATCGGGTTTGCTTGCGCAGCAACCGTTCAATGTGCTGCGTAATCGGTATGTTGCCTGGCAGAAAGGTCAGTGGATTGGCATGACGAGCCGCCTCAATGCGCGACTCGGTCACGTTGCGAACCAGCTGATCACCGGTGCCCAAACCCAGATAACAGCCATTGTCTGTGACGATGAAGCCGTCGGTGAGATAGCGCTGATCCTCTGACGTCAGAATGCCCACCAACTCATCAATCTGGTAGTTCTTTTCAATCAAACGCGGCTCGGTGTTGGCGTTTTCCATGCAACTCTTTCGCCCCGAAAGATCGCGGTAATAAAGCTTGGCGTACTGGTTCATGAACAGCAAGCGGTTGATAATCGCCACCGGTCGACCCTTCTCAAGAACCGCTACCGCGTGTAAATTAGGTTCAAGCTGAAAAATGCTGGCGACCGCGTTATTGGTGGTCTTCGGTGTCACTGTGGGGGCTTTGATGATGTTGAAGCCGTTGATTAAACCGGAATTGACTTGTTGGGCTGACTCGGGGTAAACCGCAATCGGGGCGTCGTTCAGCAATTCAGTCACTGCCTCCCCCACCTCCAACAACGGCTGGCTTTCAGGGCGACCCAAAAAAAACCCTTGGCAATAACGGACATCCAGATCACGGATGACACGCAGATCCTGCGCATTCTCAATGCCCTCGGCAACCAATGAGGTCTCGAAAATATCGGCAATTTGCAGCAACGCCCGCACAGTTTTCAGTTTGTCCGCAGTGGCGCTGATATTTTGCACAAAGTACTTGTCAATCTTCACGATTTCGGGACGCAACTGTGACCATAGGCGCAAACTTGAACGACCATCACCAAAATCGTCCAAAGCGATAGAGATGCCGGTTTCGCGCAGTGCGCTGACAACCTCGTCCAGGCGATCCATGTCTTTGACGCGCTCATGCTCGGTGATTTCCAGCACCACATACCTGGGCAATACACCACTCAGGCTGAGTTGCTCAAGCAAATGCCCAATGCCCCGATGCGCCACCAGCTCAACCATCACCTCAGCACTGATGTTGAGAAACAGGCGTCCGCTCTGGCGCAGCTTGCCCCACGCGTGCAGTTGGGTGACGATGCAAGCCATTTCAAATTCGTACCCCAGCCCTTCTTTGGCAGCAGCACTCAGCAACGCGTCCGGGCTGTGCAACGGCGTGCCAACTGGCCCCCGTATGAGCGCCTCATGGGCATGAACGCCACCATCACGCAGGTCGACAATCGGCTGAAATACCGCATGCAATTGCCGATCCTGCAACACTCGGGCCAAACCGCCCTGCGCTGTGACGCGCACACCTGGCTGCGATGGTATTGCTGGTCTGGTCGCTATGTCCACAGCCGTTGGAGCCCACGTCTTCGGGTACAACATGTCCATGTCAACCAACGCGGTGGTTCAACGTCGCCAACGACACCGCACATCTGGCTGCTACGCAAGACACCAACCCCAACAACAACGAGCACACCAGTGCTGTTTTCTTCAACATAACGTGAATCCCTTTATGGCGGCGAAAATGGTAAGAAGGATTTGTGTCAACGCGATGACACAGTGGCTTCATGCTGTAAGCCAAGCGCTGTCCAGTGGCGCAGTTCCAGACGGCCGTCTTGGTGCTCGATCAGCGCTGAGCAACTTTCCACCCAGTCGCCATCGTTGCAATACAGGACACCGTCAATGTCGCGCATTTCGGCGCGGTGAATGTGACCGCACACGACGCCATCGTGGCCGCGCCGCCACGCCTCATGCGCGACCGCCTTCTCGAAATCAGCGACGTACATCATGGCTTTTTTAACGCGATGTTTCAGATACGCCGACAGCGACCAGTAGGGCAAACCCAGGCGCGCGCGCCAGCTGTTGAGATGCCGGTTCAGCCGCAAGGTGAATTCATACAGGTTGTCACCCAGATACGCTAGCCACTTGGCGCACTGGATCACGCCGTCAAATTGGTCGCCGTGTGTCACCCACATCGACTTGCCGTCGGCGGTGGTGTGAACAGCGTCTTCCTGCACTTCGATGCCACCAAACTGGTGGCCAACAAATGCACGTGCAAACTCGTCGTGGTTGCCGGCAATGAAAACCACGCGGCAACCCTTGCGCGCGCGGCGCAACAGTTTTTGCACCACGTCGTTGTGCAGCCCAGGCCAGTACCAACGACGACGCAGCTGCCAGCCATCCACAATGTCGCCGATCAGGTACAGGTAGTCGCTGGGGTGCGCCTTGATGAACGCCAGCAAGGCTTCAGCCTGGCAGCCGGGTGTGCCCAGGTGCAGGTCAGAGATGAAGACGGCGCGGTAGCGGTTTGGCGATGACTCAGCACTGGCTTGCACGCCCTGTTCAGTGACGCCTGGCGCAAAGAAAGCCAGCGGACTGAAGTCGGCGCGCATCAGTGCCCCAAGAAGTGCTTGCGGTAACGGGTGGGCAGGTCGTTGATGCGCATCAGCATGGGCAAGTCTGCCGTGTTGAAGTCCGGGTCCCAGGCGGGTGCACCGAGCACCTTGGCGCCCAGGCGCAGGTAACCCTTGATCAAGGCCGGTGGCTCCACCACGAGACGGGTGTCGAACTGCTCTACCGGCAAGGGCAAGCGGGCTCTTACATGGTATTCAATGCCCGCCATGTGCGTCAGCTTGACCTGGTGCCAGATGCTCGCCGCGGCGTCGCCACTGGTCACGCCGTTGTGCAGCATCGGGATGCTTGCGCAACCGATCATTGTGTCGAGTTTGTTGCGCACCATGAACTCGGCCAGCGCGCCCCATAGCGCCATGATGACACCCCCATGGCGGTAGTCTGGGTGAACACAACTGCGACCCAGTTCCACCATGTGTTCACGCAGGCTTCGCAGGCGGGTCAGGTCAAATTCCTGATCACTGTACGTGCCGCCAGCGCGCTTGGCCTGCACCGGTGTGAGCAAGCGATAGGTGCCGACCACCTCGCCGGTGACCTGATCGCACACCATCAGGTGCTCACAGAAGTTATCAAACAAATCAATGTCATGGCCGGGCACCGCGGTACTCAGGCGGGCGCCCATTTCTTCGGCAAAAACCTTGTACCTCAGACGTTGGACTTGCCGGACCTGGTCAAGATGCCTGGCCCACGTGACCACCAGCGCCCGATCTTTGGTCGGCGACGCAGCAGGGCCTTGAACGGGTTGAAACGTTGGACAGGGTCGGTGAAGTAACCCCCGTGGTAGCGAGGTCGGCGACAGGTCAAAAGTGGGGTTGGGTAGTTCTCTCATGGCATCTCCTTCTGAGTTGATGCCTGATCTTCGGTGGCATGCGTGACAGCGTTATGGCGATTTCATGACAATTTGGTGACGTGCCATTGCGCGATCTGCTGGGTAACCCAGGCACCATCGTCCAATGGCAAATCGTGACCCGCCCAGGGATGCAACCATACCGGGCTGCGCCAAGCCGCTGCCAGCGCCAGTGAACATTGCACCGAAACCAGTTGGTCATGCGTGCTGGCCAGCACCAGCGTGGCAGCCGACGGCGCTTGCCTGTCGGCCTGAAATCTTGCTGCCGCCAGCAATTGCGCCAGCGTATTGCGCGTGGACACCGGACGCTTCTCGCGTAGCGCAAGCCAGTCGGGCAACACGATGGGATTGGCGCATGCGCTGGTCAGGTTCAAAACAGTGCGCTCCAGCACCGCGTCGCTGCGTCCAGGCAGCGCCAGGCGCAAAAGTCTCAGGTAGTTCGCCGGGCGCAGCCGTTGGTAAAACGGACTGAAGGGACGCATGCTGGTGTTGATCAACACCTGCCCCACAACCTCATGCGGATGCGTCTGCGCCCAGGCCACCGCCACCATGCCACCCAGTGACAGTGCCAACAGGTGGTAGGGTGGTGCCAGACCGCGCTGCACCAGCTGCTCGCGATAAGCATCAACCATGGCATGAACATGGGTAGGGCTGCGTTGATGATGCAGCACGCCGTTGCCGGGCAAGTCCAGCAGGACAACCTGGTCGGATGAAAAGCGGGCTTGAAAAGTGTCGACAAAGCCGCCCCAATGGCCACTTTCACGGCTCAAACCACGCAAAAAAAGCCAGCTGGCCATACCGCCTCAATACCAGTGCTGCAACGCTTGCGCATGCAGCGCCGCGCGTGTTTGCTCGGTTGGCAGCCACAGCTTGTGGCCGCTGGCGGCACGGGCCAGGAAATCCAGAAACAGCTGATGCTGACGTAACACCCGCTGCTGGCGGTGTGCAATCAGCGGGTTGAAGATGCCGTGCCGCGAAAACAACTGCCGCGGGTTTTTTTTAACCCACAGCCAGGACCCCATCTCCAGTGTCAGCGGCAAGAAAATCCGCTCTGGCGTGATACACGCCTGCAGATACAGGTGGTCCCACAAATCACCGTGCGCCAGGTACTGCAGGCTCTGCGGCTCAATCACATAGCGATGATGGCTGTTGGACTGAACAAAAATATTTTTCAGCGCGCGCAGTTCGGCCAGGTGGATCATGGGTGCGCGTTGGTGCGCAAATGGAAACCAGATGCGATCCCGCGCACCAAAACCTGAGTGGCAATCCACCGACACACTGAAAGAACGCGTCAGCAACTCCTGCGTGACCACCGCACAAACGGCCTGATTTTCCGCTTCCATGGCCTGATTCTCCAGACCACGATACCAGGGCAAGCCAGCACTGATGCGCTGCCCGCCAACCAGAAACGGCACCGGCTCTGTGGCCTGTACCGGCGCGTTGCGCATCAGGTCAACGCCGTTGGGATTGGCCCGTGTGCCCAGAGCAAGACCACCCGGGTTGACGATGGGCATGAAGACCAGGCGCAGCGACTCCAGTTGTTTGTGCAAGGTGCTGTCCCACTGCAGGCGCATCACCAGGCTGTGCAGGTAGGCCATCACCACCTCGGCGCCGATGCGCTCCAAACCATGCACGCCGCCAAAGTAACCCACCGCGGGAACCTCGGGCGACGGGTTGCCCAGTGTGATCACATACACCGGGTAGCTGCCCCCCTTGGGCATCGTCACTTGGCAGGCAACGTGCACGTCGAGCCAGGCGGCCCCAAGTTCAATGATGCGCTCCAGCGCATCAAGCTCTGGCAGCTTGCGCGCGTTCAAGTGCTTGGCCTGCAAATTGAAAATCTGGACATCATGTGTACAGAGCATAGAGGCACTGCACCCGTTGCCGCAAGACAACGCGGCAATACCCTGTGGTTGTTTGGCACTGACACACAGGTGTCACGCGGCGGGTTTACCCTGCCAATTTGATTCACGTTCCCAGGAGGGCAAGTCGATGCTGACCAGACTTCATATTTACCGCATCCCCGTGCTGTTGGCGTGTGTGTTGCACGGGCTGCAGGAACTGCTGGCGCTGCAGCGCTCACGCCTGTACAGCCGCCGCTGAGACCCACTGCGCAGCGCTGCAAACGTCATCAGTGGGTGGCCAAGGATGCGTCTGTGGTGCGCTTGTCCTGGGTGACCATCGCTATAAATTTGCGATACGAAATAGAACGATCATAGGGTAAGCGGGTGGCTGGTTCGGCACGCTTGAGCCGCTGCAGGTCTTGCGCCACCTGTTGTGTCAGCTCGTCGTCGATGCCGATGCAAAGATGCAATCGGTTGAACAGTCGTTCCAGGTTATCCAGATGCCTTGACATAGTCACACTCCATCGTTTTGTGCCGCTGTATGCTAACGGCAACGGGCCGCTTGTTACAAACTGTAACCGAGCAAATTCTGATCAAAATCAAACGGTTTGCAAGTAATTTTTCCGCCATGAATTTGTCATCAATTTGACATTAACACTTCATTCGCCTGCCGCTGAGGGCAAGGCACTGGACAAAAAAGATGTAAACGATTTATACTATTTACATCATTAACTGCCCAAGGAATCACCATGGTTACAAACGCTGCTCCCGGCAAAACCGTCGCTGCCAAAAAGGCTCCCGCCAAAGCCGCTACCGCGGTCAAAGCGGTTGCCAAGAAATCGGTAGCCCCCGCGGTCAAGACCGCCGCGCCCAAAGTGCTTGCACCCAAGCCAGCAGTCACCGCAGCCAAGCCCAGCAAGGTCAAAAAAGCCAAACTGGTGCGCGACAGTTTCACCATCCCCAAAGACGAGTATGTGGTGATTGATCTGCTGAAGGTGCGCGCCGGCAAGCTGGGCCAGTCGGTCAAAAAAAGCGAGCTCCTGCGCGCGGGCATCAAGGCACTGGCGGCCCTGTCAGACATCCAGTTCAAAGTAGCGTTGAGCAATGTTCCCACCATCAAAACAGGGAGGCCCAAAGACGTCAAATAAGGTCAGGGCTGACAACCGCGACCAAAGCCACGTGCAGCTGGCCGTCGCGGTGGCGGCTGCGCAACCACCAGACCGCGCCCTTGCGGATGTCACAGACCGACTCGGCTGTACCCAGCAAGCGCGCTGCCAGTTGCCCTAGTGTCGGCTGGTGCCCCACTAGCAATACCGCGCCCTTGTGCGGTGCTGCGGTCTCAGGTGACCACTTGAGCAGCGCCAGCAGTTCCTCTGGCGAACTGTCGGGTACCAGTTCATCGCGCAGCTTGTATTTGCGCCCGAGCGCCTTGACGGTTTGTTCTGCGCGCCTGGCCGGACTTACCAGCACGCGGGTACTTTCGGGCAACTGGCGGTCCAACCATGCGGCAACGCGCGCCGCCTGCCCTTCGCCCTTGTGCGTCAGTGTACGCGAGGCGTCGTCACACCCAGGCGGGGCGTCTTGTGCCTGTGCGTGACGCCAAAGAATCAGGTCCATTGCATTACGTCCAGGGCGACATCAGCTCTTGGCCGAGTAGCGCGCCATCAACTTGCCCTGCGCCCCCATCGGCAGCTTGGTTTTGGCTGTGCTGCGGCTGCGCGTGCCATGAACCTGGACGTAGTGGCCGTCGGCTTGCATCGTCCAGGCATCGACACTGTCTTGCAGATAAGTCGTCAGGCACTCGTCGATGATGCGCCGACGCAAGGCAGCGTCTTCCACCGGCCAGGCCAGTTCGATGCGGCGCAGCATGTTGCGGTTCATCCAGTCGGCGCTGGACAAGTACAACGCCTCTTGCGTACCGGCAGAAAAATAGAACACGCGTGAATGCTCCAGAAAACGCCCGATGATCGAGCGCACCCGGATGTTGTCGGTAAAACCCGCGCGCTGCGCTGGCAACATGCAGGCGCCGCGCACGATCAAGTCAACCTGCACACCGGCCTGCCCGGCGTTCACCAGCGCTTCCATCAGCTTCTCATCGGTCAGCGAGTTCATCTTCAGGATAATGCGACCCGCTGCGCCCGCTGCTGCCGCCTTGGCGGTCTTTTCAACCCAGTCGATCAGGCTACGCTGCAGGGCAAACGGCGCCAGAATCAGCTTGCCCAGGCGCGGAATGCGGCTCTGGTTGGCCAGCAGGCCGAACACGGCTTCCATGTCTTGCGTGATTTTTGTATTGGCGGTCAGGTAGCTCAGATCGGTATAGAGCCGTGCGGTTTTAGGGTTGTAATTGCCCGTAGACAAGTGGCCATAGCGGCAAATGTTGTGACCTTCGCGCCTTGATACCAATAGCATCTTGGCGTGCGTCTTGAGGCCGACCACGCCATAGACCACCTGGGCACCGATGTACTCGAGCTTTTCAGCCCAGTTGATGTTGGCTTCTTCGTCAAAGCGGGCTTTGAGTTCGACCACCACCGTCACCTCTTTGCCACGCTGCACCGCCTGGCGCAGCAGTTCCATCAACACCGAATCAGAGCCGGTGCGGTAGATGGTCTGCTTGATCGCCAGCACAGCGGGGTCATTGACCGCCTCGCGCAAAAAAGCGAGCACACCGTCAAAACTCTCGTAGGGCTGATGAATCAGCACGTCGCCCGTCTTGATCTGTTCAATGATCGGCGTGGTGGTTGCCAGCTGATGCGGGTAGCTGGCTTCATAGCGTGGAAACAACCACTTGGGCTGGTCGACCAGATCAATCAGCTGGCTCAAGCGCACCAGATTGACCGGGCCGTGCACCCGGTACAGCGCCGACACCGGCAGTTCAAACTGGCGAAGCAGCATCTGGGCCAAGGGCTCGGCACAGCCCGCCGACACCTCCAGCCGCACCGCCTGACCGTAATTGCGGTGTACCAGGCCCTGACGCAACGCGGTGCGCAAGTTCTTGACGTCCTCTTCGTCGACCGACAAATCGGAATGGCGCGTGACACGAAATTGCGAGAAATCGCCGACGGTACGCCCCGGAAAAAGGTCTTTGAGGTGACTTCGGATGACGCTGGAGATCGACACAAACAGCGTGCGTTTGCCGGACAGTTTGTCAGGCAGGCGAATGAAACGTGGCAGGCTGCGCGGCACCTTGACGATGGCGATTTCGTTGTCGCGGCCAAAGGCGTCATGACCCGACAGACGCACAATGAAGTTCAGCGACTTGTTGGCCACCTGCGGAAACGGGTGCGCCGGATCCAGCCCAACGGGCAGCAACAATGGCCGCACCTCACGCTCAAAAAAACTTTTCACCCAGCGCTGCTGCGCCAGTGAGCGGTCACCATGCGGCACCACGCGAACACCTTCTTTGGCCAGTGCGGGCATCAGGGCATCGTTGTACAAGGTGTACTGCGCATCAACCAGGCTGTGCGCCACCTGGCTCAGGGCCGCTTGCGCTTGCGCGTCAATCGCGCTGAGGTCCACCTTGGGCTTGGCCAAACTGGTGTAGAGCGCTGCGCGCACTTCAAAAAATTCATCCAGATTGGACGACACAATGGTCAGGTAGCGCAGCCGCTCGAGCAGCGGCACATCAGGCTTTTGCGCCCAGTGCAGCACCCGTGCGTTGAACGCCAACAGGCTCATGTCACGGTCAAGCCAGTGGGTATCGACCAGACTGTCGGTGGGATTTACTGTGGAAGTGTCGGGGGCAATCATGCGGTCAAGTGGAGTCAACGTCACGCAGTGTGCTTTTCTTTTGTGACAGTGTTGTGACAAAGGCATGTCCTTCGCGTTACCTCATTGCCTCACGCACTTGAGCACGCGAATCAGAGGATGATGGACTCCCCTCATCTTATGGCACCGGTGTGAGCTTGGCCACGGCTAGCGCCAGCCATTTCACGCCGTGGCGCGGAAAGTTGATCTGCGCGCGGGCATCGTCGCCGTTGCCTTCCAGCGCCGTCACCGTGCCTTCGCCAAACTTGGCGTGAAACACTTTTTGCTTCAGCTGAAAGCCGCTGGGTGGCGCTTTTTGCACCGGCACGGGAGCCGCGGTGTATTTGGAATAATCAGTGCCAAATTGGCCTCTAGCCCCCGCAGAATAAGCGTGAGCAGCTCCGGAATATGTAGTATCCGAAGAACTGCCGCTGCGCCCATAGCCCTGGTTCTTGGGGGTGATCCACTTCAGCGCCTCTTCGGGCAGCTCATCAAAAAACCGGCTCTTCATGTTGTAGCGCGTCTGGCCGTGCAGCATGCGGGTTTGCGCGTGGCTCAGGTACAAGCGGGATCTGGCGCGGGTGATGGCCACGTACATCAGGCGGCGTTCTTCCTCCAGACTCTCGCGGTCGGTCATGGAGTTTTCATGCGGGAACAGGCCCTCTTCCATGCCAGTGATGAACACGCAATCAAACTCCAGCCCCTTGCTGGCGTGCACCGTCATGAGCTGGATGGCGTCTTGCCCGGCTTGCGCCTGGTTGTCACCGGCTTCCAGCGCGGCGTGGGTCAAAAAGGCAGCCAGTGGCGACAAGGTTTCGCCGGTGTCGGCATCGGGCGCGGGGATGTCTTGCATGGGTTGGCTCATGTCCAGCCCTTGCGACGCGGGCGACTGCGTCAGCGCGTTGCCCAGCTCGTCCACAGGCAGTGCAACGGCATCGCGGCCAAAACCTTCGATTGACACAAAACTCTCGGCGGCGTTGACGAGTTCCGCCAAGTTTTCAACGCGGTCTTGGCCTTCGCGGTCGGCCTTGTAATGTTCGATCAAGCCGCTGTGTTTAAGCGTTGCTTCGATGGTTTCACGCAAGCTCAGGCCTTGGGTCTGCTCGCGCAGCACGTCGATGCCGGCCAGAAACGCGCCAATGTTGCTGCCCGCCTTGCCGCCCAGGCTGCTGACCGCATCGCTCAGGGAACAGCCCAGGCTGCGCGCCGCGTCCTGCAACTGCTCCAGGCTGCGCGCGCCGATGCCACGCGGAGGGAAGTTCACCGCGCGCATGAAGCTGGTGTCGTCGCGCGGGTTCTCTAAAAGGCGCAGGTAGGCCAGCGCGTTCTTGATTTCAGCGCGCTCGAAAAAGCGCAGGCCGCCGTAGACCTTGTAGGGCATGCCGGCGTTAAACAACGCGGTCTCGATCACCCGGCTTTGCGCGTTGCTGCGGTACAGCACGGCAATCTCTTTCCTTTGCACGTCTTCACGCACCAGCTGCTTCATTTCATCCACCATCCAGTTGGCTTCAAGAAAATCGCTGGGCGCTTCATAAACCCGCACCGGCTCGCCCGGCCCTTGGGCAGTGCGCAGGTTTTTGCCCAGGCGCTTGCTGTTGTGGCTAATCAAGGCGTTGGCGCTGTCCAGAATGTTGCTACCGCTGCGGTAGTTTTCTTCGAGCTTGATCTGGTGCTGCACATGAAATTCGCGCACAAAGTCGGCCATGTTGCCCACGCGTGCGCCGCGAAAGGCGTAAATACTTTGGTCGTCATCGCCCACGGCCAGCACACAGCCGGTGGGCGCAAAAGCGCCGTCCACACTGCTGTGCGCACCCGTGCCGGCAAGCATCTTGATCCAGGCGTATTGCAGCTTGTTGGTGTCCTGAAACTCGTCGATCAAAATGTGCCTGAAGCGACGCTGGTAGTGCTCGCGAATCGGATCGTTGTCACGTAGCAGCTCGTAACTGCGCAGCATCAGCTCGCCAAAATCGACCACGCCTTCGCGCTGGCATTGCGCTTCATAGAGCTGGTAAATCTCGACCTTTTTACGCGTCTCGGGGTCTTGGGCCTCCACCTGCGCCGGGCGCAGGCCGTCTTCTTTGCAACCGCCAATGAACCACTGCGTTTGCTTGACCGGGTAACGTTCGTCGTCAATACCAAACTGCTTGTACAAGCGCTTGATGCTGGACAACTGGTCTTGCGTGTCAAGAATCTGGAAGGCTTGGGGCAGGTTGGCCAGCTTGTAATGCGCGCGCAAAAAACGGTTGCACAGGCCGTGAAAGGTGCCGATCCACATGCCGCGCACGTTCAGCGGCAGCATGGCACTCAGGCGCGTCATCATTTCCTTGGCTGCCTTGTTGGTAAACGTCACCGCCATGATGCCGCCGGGCGACACCTGGCCGGTTTGCAGCAAATAAGCGATGCGTGTGGTCAACACCCTGGTTTTGCCAGAACCGGCGCCGGCCAGGATCAGCGCGTGCTCAGGTGGCAGCGTGACGGCAGCGCGCTGCTCGGGGTTGAGGTTGTGCAGCAGCTGCGCGTCTGCGGGGCGAAAAGTCAGTTCAGAGTCCATGCGGCCATTGTAGGAAGCACGGCTAGAATCAAGCACCGGGCCCAAGCCATTGCAGCCCGGTATTTTTTTGCCGGCAGCAATCCAAGCGCTCTCATTTGAATCAACTCAAAAGGTGCTTGACCATGGAAATTTTTGACTACGACAACATTCTGCTGCTGCCGCGCAAATGCCGGGTAGAGAGTCGCTCTGAATGCGACGCCAGTGTGGAACTGGGCCCGCGGCGCTTTCGCATCCCGGCTGTGCCCGCCAACATGAAAACCGTGGTCAGCGAAGACATCTGCGTCTGGCTGGCGCAAAACGGCTACTTCTATGTGATGCACCGCTTTGACCTGGACAACGTGGCCTTTGTCGAGCGCATGGCCGCGCGTGGGCTGTACGCGTCGATCTCGCTGGGCGTCAAACAACCCGACTACGCCACCGTTGACCGGTTGGTGGCGCTCGGGCTGACGCCTGACTACATCACCATCGATATCGCGCACGGCCACGCCGACACGGTCAAGGCGATGATTGCCACCCTGCGCGAAAAAATACCGACCACGTTCATCATTGCCGGCAATGTGGCCACGCCCGAGGCGGTAATTGACCTGGAGAACTGGGGTGCGGACGCCACCAAGGTGGGCGTCGGCCCGGGCAAGGTTTGCATCACCAAGCTGAAAACCGGCTTCGGCACCGGCGGCTGGCAGCTCAGCGCTGTCAAGTGGTGCGCCCGCGTGGCCACCAAGCCAATCATTGCCGACGGCGGCATCCGTAGCCACGGCGACATTGCCAAGAGCGTGCGCTTTGGCGCGACGATGGTCATGATCGGCTCACTGTTTGCCGGGCACGAGGAGTCGCCAGGCACCACGGTCGAGGTCGACGGCCAGCTGTACAAGGAATATTACGGCTCGGCCAGCGACTTCAACAAGGGCGAGTACAAGCACGTCGAAGGCAAACGCATCCTGGAGCCGATCAAGGGCCAACTCGCCGCCACGCTGATCGAGATGGAGCAGGACGTGCAAAGCTCCATCAGCTACGCAGGCGGCAAAAAACTGATGGACATCCGCAAGGTGAACTACGTCACGCTCGGGGGCGACAACGCGGGTGAACATTTGCTGATGTAGCGGGTTGGTGGCGAGCGCCGAAGCGACAAGACGAAAATTTTCCTCGCTATAATTCGCCGCTTCGATCAGTGGCCCAAGCCACTCCAGAAAAGGGAACTTAGCTCAGTTGGTAGAGCAGCGGACTCTTAATCCGTTTGTCGAGGGTTCGACCCCCTCAGTTCCCACCAAAATATACAATAAAATCAAGCACTTAGCGTCGAAAACTAAGTGCTTTTTCGTTGCCCAAAACACTACGCACACACTACGCACTGGTTGACCCTTTCCACAATTGGCAGTAGGCTACGCACAAGATTTTTGGATGCGAGCAAACAATGAGCGAGAAAAAAAACACCACGCATATTTTGATCGACAGGCAACTTGTCATCTTCTTGCGTCCGCGCAGCAAAGTGTGGCAGTGCCGCTATCAAGTTGACAAACGCTGGCAACGGGAAAGCACTGGTGAGCACGACTTGGGCAAAGCGAAAAAGCGAGCACACGATTTGCTGATTGAAGCGAATGTGCGTAAGAAACTAAATGTCGCTCCTATCACACGCTACTTCAAAGACATCGCAAAACTTGCCGTTCAGCGTATGGATGACGAACTACAAGCAGGCAACGGCAAAGTGATCTACAAAGATTACAAGAGCGTGATTGAAAAATACCTTGTGCCTTTTTTGGGCAAATACAAGGTGGATAGCATTGACTACAAGGTGTTGGAACTGTTCAACGACTGGCGGACAAAGCGAATGGGATCAGCACCCAAACACAGCACCTTACTGAACCACAACGCCGCACTGAACAGAATATTTGATGAGGCAGAACTACGCAACTACCTGTTGCCTATCAGTCGTCCAAAACTCAACGCAAAAGGCAAGAAGGGTGAACAGCGTAAAGAGTTTGATTTGGAAGAAACGCGTGCGATAAGAAACAACTTTGATGCGTGGATACAAAAGGCACGGGCTGATTGCGTTGCTGTGCGTGAACTGCTGAAAGACTATGTGTTGACGCTGCTCGACACTGGAGCGAGACCTGGCAGAGAACTGCTGTGTTTGACATGGGCACAGGTGCGACAGCAGTTTGATCCAAAGTTTACAGAAACAGGAAAAAAGATAGACGATGGTGAAGGCAGCATTGAAGATGAAATAACTTTCAAACTCAATCACTCCGTCTTTTTGGACATACAGGAAAGCAAGACTGACAAGCGAGTTGCAGTTGGCAGAGCACCAACGGTAAGAGCACTGAGAGCGATTGCCAAACGCAACTACGGCAAGACGCTGGATGAAATGCTGAAGACAAACAACACTGAAGCGATATTTAGATTTAAGGAATACTTGAACGATGAAGAAGTTGCCAGCGGCAAGCAACCAATGTTGCTCACGCCAACAAGTTTTCCAAAACTGTTTGAGACTTACTTAAAAGAACACAACTTGCTGATCGACCCAGTGACCAGCAAGAAGCGTGTGCTCTACAGTTTGCGGCACACCTACGCAACGCTGGCGCTGACTTACGACAAGACGGAAATCCACACGCTGGCAAAACAGATGGGAACAAGCGTGGCGATGATTGAAAAACACTACTCACATTTGGACGCTGTCAAAGCAGTCCATCAGTTGCGTGGCGATGAAAGCAGACAACTGATTGAAGCAGTTGGCGAAGTTGACCAGCGTTATGTTTACGACGCAACGAAGTGATGCTGCGACGCTAACAGCGCCAGCCACACGCCAAACCCCCTGCCAGTTGCGTTTTAACTGGGCAGTGCTTGCCTGGGTAGTTGGGCTTTAGGAAAACACGCGACACAGAGTTTTTGAAATTCTGCCGAGTTCAGAAACACGACAAACAATCGCCAACAGCACTGAACGGGTGTGGCAACAAGCGGCAAACGCCCAATCGCAAGTTCGCTAAACAGGGTCATCGCTTCATAAAGAAGCCTACCTTTGCCATTGCGACAACGCTGGCAAACCAATCACAACGGTGGCTTTGAGCGGTGGCGGTTGTCTATGGACGGCGGCGGTAGGTTATAAGTCAGCAGCACTCACCAAATCTCAAATCGTCACAAAAAAGCAAAAGAAAGCCGCCGTTTAGGACAAAAACCCCTCGTTATAGGGGATTGACAAATGGATTTTTTGGCTTAAAACTTATCGCACACAAAAGTGTCAAGGTTAAAAATGACAGATAAAGAGACTCGCGAAAGTAATGGATCGCGCGCGGAAATAAGTGAGTCAGTAGCATCGCCAACAAGCCCCCGCTACAACAGCATCCCACGGTTCCAATATGAGCAGCCAAGGATTGGACGGCACGACTTTGGAACGATTGTGATTGGGCACGAGATTTTTCACAAAATCGACGACATAGGAAAGTTTTACGCCGCACTGGGCTACGATAAAGACGCAAAAGTGAAAGAGTTGAACGACGACGAGTTTGTTTGGGATCGCTACACACGCGACAAAGCAAAAATGTCACCCCAGTGCCTACAAGTTCAAATAGCGGTCTATCTTCACAATCACTCGCCAAAGTTTAACGAGTTGTATGGACAAGCATACGATGCGATGGTTGGCAAGTGCTGCTCAAGTGTTTTAGATGATGGTGACGAACATTGCGCGAACTGTTCAATGAACCCACGCAATGGTAGACAGTAAGTCGTCACACCAACTCAACAGCATTGCGAATCATCTCATCATTCACATCGATATATTTCTGCGTCACCGCAATGCTGCGATGCCCAGCAAGACTTGCCAGCACGCGAACGCCAACACCTTTTGCAGCCAAGTTGGTGATGAATGAGCGGCGACCACTGTGACTTGAAGCGCCAGCAATGCCAGCCTTGCGATACAGCCAAAAAAAGTGAAGTGCCAGCCCGTTCGCTGTAAATCCCTTGCCACCAGCAGTCACAAACAAAATCTGCGCATGATCTGTGTAGGCACGGCGCAAGTCCATATAACGCTGTAGTTCAACACGCAACTTTTCAGGCAAATACACGGTGCGTGGGTGGCGACCCTTTGTCTGCTCCGCACTCAAACGCACTTCTGCCTTCACCGTGCCGTCTGTGTTCACCACATCGCCAACGGTCAAACTGGCAATCTCGCCAACACGCATCCCACTCCAAAAACTTGTCAGCAGCATCACACGGTTGCGTAGTGCGAATCTGCGCGTTGAAATAAAGGCAAGCACTTGATCGATTTCTGCTTGCGTCAGTGTTTTGGCTTGTGACATTTTGAATTTCCTTTACTAAATATATTCACAGTCGCAATGATGAATCCTTTAGTGCTGGAAGTCGAGTAAAGAATAGGTTATTCGCAACATATTTTATTTAGCCATCACTAAATAAAATAAGAATAAAATTAATTATTTGCCTTTTCTTTAGATAAACCGTTTTAAGCAACAAAACTGGGCTGAGTGCGTGCTGTAGATGCCAGTAAAGCCATTATTCGCAATTCAGATCAAATCACCTCTTAAAAGTCAAGCATTTTGTCCAAATTACCCAATCTTTTGGCAACGTCAAAACTTTTGACGTTGAAGCTACTGGGCTAAATAAAAGTAGTGCTGCTATTAGTATAGATACAGATAAAGTCCATATAGATCAATATAAAAGTTATATGGAGCACATTCGAGCGAATTGATTGATAGAAGTTCTATTGCTTGCAGATTTGAGGACAAAACAGAAAAAACTTGAGAAAAATGATGAAAAATGAATTGAAAACACGATTGATAGATGAATTGAAGAAATTACAGCCACAACTGGGTAAAGATTACTTATATGACAGGTGTGTGGATAACTATGTGAATGCGATGGTGCTGGAGACACGCAGAGCATTGGCACTGAACTTGAGGGGGTGGCATTTGAAGGATAACGAGTTTGCGTTTTCAGCAGTGCGTGCCAAACACGCCGCGGGTCGCACTGGCGTGCCGCAGCAATACATCTACCACCTCATGCAACAGAACCCACGCACGGCTTTACTGCTGGAGTCACGCAAGGGATTTAACAAGCAAGGCGTTAGCCAACTCAGCACGATGCGCTTGAACCCAAATTACGAGGACTTGATGATTGAAGAAATACTGAACTTGAAGGTTGAGAAAAACCAGAAACTGCTCGATGACATTGAGCAGAACTACACGCACATTATTGATGTGGACACGGCATCGCTGCGAAGTTATTTGGAGAAGACCAGACAGACCATCGCAGCGAACAACAAGGGGTGGCGGTATAACGAAACACTGCTTCGCAACTTGGCAGCGGCACAGCAACTGCTGACGATGGTGCACGAGGCAGATGCAAGCAACCCCCATTCAGCCTACTTGCGAGAGCGCTATGACACGGCGGACACGGGACGCATTTATGGACAGGGCTACAGCCTACAGCGAATGCCCAAAGAAGTGCGGCACGCGGCACTGGGCTTTTGCCACAAATACGACTTCAAAGCCTGTGCCTTTGCGTTGATGGCGAGTTTGGCACACGCGATCGACCCAACGCTGAAAATCAGTGCGGTGCTGGATTACATCAAAAACAGGGCATCAATACGCGAACGCATTGCCAAGCAGACAGGCCTTGGGATTGATTTGGTGAAGGAAATATTTACCGCAATGGGGTTTGGTGCGGAACTCAAAAACAATCCATTTAACGCCATACGCCACGCACTGGATGAGGCGGCACGCAAGCAACACGACAAGAGCGTTTGGGTTGAGAAAAAAGTGTGGGACAACTTGGGGGCTGGTGCTTATGAGCAACTGATTGGTGACAGCACCTTCATGTCCATCTACGAAGCCCTACAAAAAATCAACAGCACCATTCTGAAAAAATTCAGCAGCGACAACTTTGTGATTGGCAGTGCGAGCTACAGCGAGATTGATCCAAACGCACAGAAGAAGAAAAAGAAGAGCTGCAAGCGAACGCCTTTACAAAAACTTGCGTGGATTTACCAAGCACTTGAAACGCTTGCGAGGCAGGACTTTGAAGCGTTGAGCGGACAAAAAGCGTTGCTGACGACGCACGACTGTATCTACTTTAAACACAAACTGAGCAGTGAGGACATTAAGGACATTACTTGGCAACTACAACAAGAATACCCTTACTTGCGATTTGAATACGAGGAAATCAAACCCATTGCCACGCAAGAATACTATGACAGCAGATATGCGGAGCAGCATGAAGATGAACGCAAACACAGAGAATTGATACAACAGCAAGAGCAACTTGCGAAAACTTATGTGTCACCAAATAACTGGTGTATGAAGACGCAGAAGAAGGAACTGACAGATGATGACTATGAACGCCAACACAGAATCGATTTTTTGATCGATACAAGTGATGCCAGCATTGAGAAATACAACGCACTCGCAGTCAAGTGTATTGACTTCAATGCTGAATGTCATTACGGCTATTGATGGCAGCAGTGCTGGCAAATACACGGTCTATTTGATTGGGTATTGGTCGACTATTTGAATGAAGGTGCCAGACTTGGGTGTGCTTTAACAAACATCGAAAGGACAAAGCACATGGCTACCAACACACTCGCAGCACTAAAGTTCACCACTGCCAAAAAACCCGCTCACCTGTCACCTGTTCTGTCGCGTCGTAACAAGTTGATGGGACGCATTGATGAACAGATGGCATTGGCAACAGCGTTGGCTGAAGGTCGCACTTACGCACCCAGCAAAACAAAGATGGTGACTGATGCTGAAACTGGTGAACAGCGAAGCGTGGAAACAGCAAAGAGATTTAAAACTTGGTGGTTTACGACTGACAACGGCAAGATTGCGTTGACGGTGCGTTATGGTGCGAAGGTGCTGGAGTTGGTGAAGGGGAAAAATGCCATCGAACTTGCCAGCGCCAGCGATCTCGTCAAAACATTGGGTCTGGTGAAAGCGGCTGCTGGCGCTGGTGAACTTGATGATGCGATTGCTGCAGCCAGTGCCAAACTGCGCAGTGGGTTTGGAAAGTAAGTGCGATGGCACTGTTCAAACTTGGCCAGGTTGTCGCAACACCTGGCGCACTTGCTCACTGCGAGCAGCACGAAATCAACCCACTGTTGCTGCTTGGCAGACACATTGGCGGCGACTGGGGTGATTTGGGAGTTGAAGATGTCGCTTCCAATGTTCACGCCATACAGCACGACGAACGCATTTTGAGTGCGTATGTGCTGGGTGGCGAAAAGTTGTATGTGATTACGGAGTGGGACAGAACATTGACCACGCTGCTGCTGGCGAGTGAATACTGATAACTGGTGACAAAGATTAAATACTTGATGCGCTTACACGAAATACAAACAACACCCAAGCCGCCAACACCAGAGCAAGCACGCATTAAAGGGCTACAGCAAAATGTTGAGAAGACACGCGACACGCTACAGGCAGAGCGTGACAGGCAGCGTGTTCAGCGTGACGCTGAACGCAAACAGAAGTTACAGTTGCCAAGCAGCACGATTCCCAACGCCAGCGCGTAGTGTTTACGGACAAGGAATCCGTTGCTCGTGCTGTCAAAAGTCAGCAAGTGCGTGTAAGTGACGCGGTATAAAATTAGCCTTGTATAGAATGCTGAGATAAGCTGCTGGACTACGCACTTTACTACACACTGAAAGTATGTCACTGATTTTATTGACTATTTTCTTTATTTTTCTTCTCTTAATCCGTCGGTCGAGAGTTCGAATCTCTCAGTTCCCACCATGATCCCAGCGACCTGCAGCAATGCGCGTCGCTTTTTTTACGCCCATCGCCATGTACGCCATTCTCTTCGTCTGCACCGACA
>Ga0210026_1001635_pt1 | contig 21152 bp, 17 predicted proteins | sample CryGeymeta201509_FD_183977 | JGI IMG/M metagenome (GOLD analysis project Ga0210026, IMG submission 183977) | Groundwater microbial communities from Crystal Geyser aquifers in Utah, USA - Crystal Geyser metaG 2015-09 (SPAdes) (version 2) | ecosystem: Environmental > Aquatic > Deep subsurface >... | reverse complement strand
AAGACCGGACAACCCGCTTCATTGGGCAAAAACTCGCGGGCAAAGGTGGTCTTGCCGGCACCGTTGGGGCCTGCGATGATGACAATTTTTTTTTGCGAGCTCATACCGCCAATTCTCCACTCATCAGACGGGGTAGCAGCAGGTCGCGGGCGGCGCGGAGTTTTTGATTTTGCATATTGAGATTCTTGATTTGTTCGAAAACGCTAGTCGTAAAGTCATCAAATGAGCGAAGCAACGGCGCGGACGGAATCAGGATTTCAACTCGGTGCACAGACTTGCGATCTAGTGTCGGCACGGAGGCTCCGCCGTTGAATTGCTTCAAATCCATTTCTCGCAGCAGGAACAGCGCGAATAGTGGCGTCACACGCTTGAACTCCTTGACCCAAAGAGCAGTATTGAGCGGCCAGTAATCTTCGGCAACATACCGCACTTCGCCCAACGTACCGCTTCGACCTGTGACCACACCGGGTGCAACCGCTTTGGCTTTGTCGTGGTAACCAAGGATTCCCGTGGAACCGTAAATCGGCACATCACCTTCTTGCCTGTCTTGCGTTGGGAGATCGAAACCACGTTGCAAGACCAATGCGGCTTCCAACGGAACCCTCTCCCACCACCGCGGCACGCCATCCACAATGGGGGTGTGTTCATAGCCGGGGAAGCGCAGGCGGACGAACCATTCGCGGTAAAGCAGCCGGGCGGACTCTTCGAGCAGGGCCATGCGGCGGCGGTTGTTTTCGATCAGGTCGTCGTAGGCAGAGAGGATTTCCCCAACTTCACGCTGAACTGCAATGGTCGGTAGAACAACTGGAAAGGCGGGAAACCGCTCAAGGGGTATCCGATCCACGGTAGCACCGCTTAAGACGTTACTCTCAACGACAGAGCGCCAAGCCGACGAAAGAAAGTAATAGAGTAGGTAGCGACTGTCCGCTAGTAGTGGATTCGGACGAATTAGCGCGACTCGCCTTCCAAGGCAACCCCGAAAGCCTTCTGGTATCAAAGCATAGCGATGGAGTGTGGCTTCATAGGTAAAAACTACATCTCCAGGCCCCGGGACTACTCGCCGAGTCCATTTTTGAAACTCGTTTTCGGACACATGGCGTATTTCCGAAAAGTCGAGCTGACCGTCAGGGGTAATGTTTTTGATTCCCAAAAAGACTGGCCCATCCTCCGCATCCTGCGGCGTAGCGTGGGGGCCATCGTAAATACCCAGACAGTAATCTCGGATAGGACGCGATTGCATGGCATTCATGTGAGACTTACCGCAAAAAATAGCCTGCAGACCTGACGGGAATTGCGCAAGAAGCTATTCAACGCATAGCATCCTGAAACCCTCATACCCCCAACTCCTCAAAGTTGATCTGAATCTTCAGTGCCAAGTCCACTGCCTCGCGGTTCAAATCCGCCAGCTCCAAGTGGATGTCGCGCAGGGTTTGCTCGAAATCGAAGTCTTCGTCCACCTCCGCCGGGGCCACGCCGACAAAGCGGCCGGGGGTCAGGCTCCAGTCAGCGGCTTCGATGTCGGCGCGGGTGACGACTTTGCACAGGCCCAGCACATCGGCCATTTCAGCCTTGGGGAAACGGTCTTGCAGCCAGACCACTTGGCGGTGCAGATAGGCGCAATCTTTGAGCTGCTCGACGACGGACTTGCGGTCTTCGTCGAGCTGCTTGGTGAGCTTGCTGATCGCGCGGCGGTCAAAGAACTCGGTGGCTTCGTCCTGCGCAGCCAGTTCCTGCGCCAGTTGCGCGGCGCGGGCGGCCAGTTTGTAGAGCAGGTCAATCTGCTTGACCAGACCACGGGCGGATTCGGCCAGGGGGTCGAAGGCTTGGCGGGCGGTGTGCTGGGCTTTGTTGGTCTGCACTGGCTTGGCTACCGACTTGCAGAACGCCGCCAGCCCGGTCACCAAGGTGGCACGGTCGGCGGCATAGGCCGTGGCGGCGCTGGTCCATTCGGCCATGGCATCCAGCAGCCCTTGGCATTTGTCCTGCGGCAGGGCTCCAAAATCCTTCACGCTGTCCACAAACGCAGCCAATGGGGCGCGACTGGCGGCAAGCGTGGCCTCGAACGCGGTGAGCGCGGCATCCACGGCGGCAGCTTCGGCGCCCAGGCGGGTGATGTAGCTTTGCACCAGCCCGAGGAAACGACTCTGCTGGCCACGGTACAGCCACACGATGGCTGCCAGGTTGGCTTGCTGCTCGGGCGAGAAGTCGTAAATCTTGCGGGTGACTTTGCGGTACACATTGCGCGCGTCGAGCATCAGCACCTGGTCTTTGCGCTCTTGCGGTTTGGATCGGTCAAAGTGCCACAGCTCGCAGGGCACGGTGCGGGTGTAGAAGAAGTTGGAGCGGATGGCGACCATCACGTCCACATCGCCGGTCTCTACCAGCTTGCGGCGCACTTCTTTTTCGCCATGACCGGCGCTGCTGGCTTGGCTCGACATGACAAAGCCAGCCCGGCCGGTGGGGGATAAGTAGCTGTGAAAGTACGAAATCCACAGGTAGTTGCCGTTGGAGACGTGTTTGTCTTTGTTGACACCGGGCAGACCAAAGGGCAAGCGGCGGTCGGTCTTGATGGCTTCGGCATCGACCTTGTCCACATTGAAGGGCGGGTTGGCCATCATGAAGTCCACATTGCCCCACAGCGGGCGGCCATCTTGCAGGCGGTGCTTGTCCTCGTAGAAGGTGTTGGCCTCCTGGATGTCGCCCTCCAGGCCATGCACGGCCAGGTTCATCTTGGCCAGGCGGATGGTGGTGGGGGTCTTCTCCTGGCCATAGAAGGTGACGCGCTTCATGGTCTCGAAGCCCGTCTGCTCAATGAAATGGCTGCTTTGTACAAACATGCCGCCCGAGCCACACGCCAGGTCGGTAACCACCCCATGGGTGGGTTCAATCACGTTGACCAGGGTTTGCACCAGCGACGGCGGCGTGAAGAATTCGCCGTTGTCCTGCGCGCCCGCCATGGCGAACTTCATCAAGAAGTATTCGTAAATGCGGCCAAACACGTCACCGGTGGCGGTGCGCAGCGCCTGGGAGTCAAAGCAGCGCAACAGGTTTTCCAGCAACTTGTTGTCGAAGCGGTCGTAGTCTTTGGGCAGGCTGCCGGCAAGCGGGGGAAAGTCGGCCTCAATGGCGTTCATGGCCGCCACCAGTGCGCCGCCCAGGCTGGCACCTGAGGGCAGACGCATCAAGGTGTCATAGCGCGCAGCCTCGGGCAGCATCAGGGCGCGGCGTTTGATGAAATCGGCCTTGACCAGTGGGCGCTTGGGCATGCTGCCTGCGGCCTGGTCTGCTTGAATGGCTTGCACCGCGACCTGGTAACGGTTGGTGGCATGGCGCAGAAAGATCACACCCAGCACCGGCATGGAATATTCAGTGGCAGTGAGGTTAGAGTTGGCGCGCAGTTGGTCGGCGGCTTCCCACAGGCTGGTTTCGATCTGGGTGATGTTGTGGAAGGCGTTGGCGGTCATGCGTTGTTTCTTGTGGTTAGCCTTGGGGCAGTCCCCCCGGGCTGCTTGATGATTATGCCCCGTTGCGCTGTGAAGTTTGACTCAAAAAAGAGGGGTCTGAGCCCATGCACGCTGAAACGCCGCCACCATCGCCTCTGGCTGCTCGGCCGCCACCAGCGCGCGTACCACCGCCACCGAACCCACGCCGCTTTTGAGCACCTCATCGAGCCGGGCCAGATCAATGCCACCAATGGCCACGGTGGAAAAGTTCCGCAACACCTGGGCATATTTATTCAGTCGCTCAACGCCTTGCGGCGGCGTGGCCATGCGTTTGAGCGTAGTGGCATACACCGCGCCCAGGGCAATGTAGCTCGGGCCGACGGCTGCAGCGCGCAGCATCTCGGCGTAGCCGTGGCTGCTTAAGCCTAAGCGCAGCCCGGCGGCGCGAATGGCGCTCAGGTCGGTAGTGGTCAGCACTTGCAGGTCTTCCTGACCCAGATGCACGCCGTAAGCCCCGGCCTCGATAGCGGCTTGCCAGTGGTCATTGATGAACAGCAGCGCAGGCGTACCCTGCACCGCCTGCACGGCGGCGCGTACTTCTGCCGCGACCGCTGCCGGGTCGTCTGACTTGAAGCGCAGTTGCAGTGTGGGCACACCGGCACGTGCCATGCGACCCACCCAGTGCGCATCGGGCAGCACCGCGTACAGGCCCAGCTGCTGCGAGCAGGAGGCAAAGGCCTGTGCCTGCGGCAGCGCTGGCAGGCCAAAGTCTTGCGGCTCGGTGGGCCAGGCCAGTGCGTCAAACTGGCCGCAACGCTGGGTTTGGCGGTGCCAGGCCTGGGCAATGCACTGGGCATCCACTGGCCAGAAATCGAGTGCCTGGGCGGCGGCCAGCACCGCTTGTTGATGGGCCTCTGTCCAAACCCCGGTGGTGACCGTTTGGGTCATTGGATGTGTCAATAACAGCGTGTCTATACGTTGCACGGCGTCTGGTTGCAGTGCCAACTGCGCATGGGCGCTGACGATGGCACGGGCCAGGGTTTGGACGGTGTGTGTCATGGGGTACTTTCGCGTTGCAGTGGCTCAGGCCTGATGCCAAAACGGTGTGCCCAGCACCGGCGTACTGGGCTGGGCCGACTCTTTTTCGACCATGGTGCCGGCCAGAAATGCGTCGCGCCCGGCAAGGGTTGCGGCAGCAAAAGCGCCGGCCATGCGCGGCGGGTCGTTGGCCAGGGCCACGGCGGTGTTGAGCAATACGCCGTCAAAACCCCATTCCATCACCTGCGCGGCGTGCGACGGCAAGCCCAGCCCGGCATCCACGATCAGTGGCACCTGCACGCGCTCGCGCAGGGTGCGCAAGGCGTAGGGGTTGACAGGGCCTTTGCCGGTGCCAATGGGTGCCGCCCAGGGCATCAGCGCCTGGCAACCCACGTCCACCAGGCGCTGGCACAGCACCAGGTCATCGGTGCAATACGGCAGCACCTTGAAGCCGTCTTTGATCAGTGCGGTGGCGGCTTGCACCAGGTTCAGCGTGTCGGGTTGCAGGGTGTAGTCGTCGCCAATGAGTTCAAGCTTGAGCCAGGGCGTGCCGAACACTTCGCGCGCCATCTGGGCGGTGGTGATGACCTCTTGAATGCTGTGGCAGCCCGCGGTGTTGGGCAGCACCGGCACGGACAGTTCGCCCAGCAATTGCCAAAAACGGTTGCCGGTGTCGGGGGCAGACAAATTTTGTCGGCGTAGCGACGCGGTCAACATGGCGGGTTGGGCGCGTTGCACGGCGGCTTGCAGGATGCTTGGAGATGGATAGCGCGACGTGCCCAGCAGCAAGCGGCTGGCGAAGGATTCGCCATACAAAACCAGAGGGTCTTGGATGGGGCTGGTGGGGACTGAGGAGAGTGCGGTCATGGTGCAGAAATGGGTTGGTTTTTGCGGGTGGCCTAACCGCCGACCACCGGCGCAATCAGGTCGATGCGGTCGCCCTCGTGCAGCACGGTTTGGTTGTAGCGGGTTTTGGGCACAAATTGCAGGTTGATGGCGGCGGCGAACGGTGGCTGTATTTGTGCAACCTTCACCGCGTCGGCCAGCGTGGCCCCTGCGGCCAGGGTCACTGGCAACTGGTTGATCAGAACCTGCAAGGGGGCGGGCTGGTTCATGGTGTTACGCGTTCAGGTGTTGCACCGGCAGCGCCCAGCGCGCCGCCAGCGCTGAAGTGCCCTGGCTAAGAAGTTCCAGCACCACGTCGTGCAGCGCGGGCGACATCAGGTAGCCGTGCCGGTACAGGCCATTGACTTGCAGCGTGCGCGCGCCCAGCCAGCGCACGGCGGGCTGGTTGTCGGGCAGGGCGGGGCGGCACTGCGCCACCAGGTCGATGATGCGTGCCTCGCCAAAACCAGGGTCCACCGTGTAGGCAGCGCTGAGCAATTCGAGGGCCGAGCGCACGCTGACCGGTGACATGTCGTCTGATTCGATTTCGGTCGCACCGATTTTGAAAACACCGTTTTCCTTGGGTGCAATGTAGATGGGATAGCGCGGATGGATCAGCCGGGTGGGGCGCGACAGGCGCACACCGGGCGCGTGCAGCAGCACGACCTCGCCGCGCACCCCACGCAGCGCAGGCCATTGCGCTTGCGCACCCAGACCCCGGCAGTCCAGCACCCAATCGGGCTCGCCTGGCTGGCCGGGGTTGAAGTCCGCCGGGTTGCGCAGGCTGCGCCAGTGCAGCGTGACCCCCAGGCGCTGCAACTGTGCCAGCAGCGCGTCCATAAGCTGGTGGTTGTCCAACTGGCCTTCGCCGGGCAGGTACAGACCTTGGGCAAAACGCGCACCCAGGCCGGGTTCAAGTTGCTCAATGCCCGCTGCATCCAGCGTTTGCGGACGCGGCAGGTCGGGCAAGCGTTGCCCGGTGGCGGCCAGCAGCGCACCCAGGCGCTGCGCATCGGCCGCGTCCTGATGATGCCAGAGCACCAGGGTGCCTTGTTGTTGAAAGAATACAGGGGTCTGCAGCGCGGTCAGCAGCTCAGGCCAGCGCGTCAGGCCGTACTGGCCCATGCGCACCACCAAGTCTTCAGCCACGGCGGATTCGGCCAGCGGTGCCAGCATAGCCGCAGCGGCAAAGGCGGCGGCACTGCGATCGCTAGCCTCTTTGGCTTCATAGACCGTCAGCGTGTGCCCGGCTTGAGCGAGTGAACACGCCAGCAGTCGCCCCATCAGGCCGGCACCCAAAATAACGATGTTCATGCCTGTGCCTCACGCAAACCAGCGGGTGCTGAGCGCGTCAGCCATGCCAGTGTGAAGGTGATGACCAGCGTGGGCAGGGCAGAACCCCATTGCGGCGCGACATTGGCAAACAGGTGATAGCAGGCAATGCCCATCAGCCAAAGGCCAGCGGCCGTCCAGTCGATCTTTTTGTCCGATGTTGCCGGCACCAACCCACCGGTGGCCAACCGGCCCAGAATTACGCCGTAAAGCGGTACAAACACCGAGCTCAGCAGCAACAAAAATGGCTCCAGGCTGTGCATCGGCAACACCAGCGCCAGGGCAGTGCACACCAGCGCCAGGCCCAGACCCCATTGGCGCACGCTCCAGCGTGGGCGCAGGCTGTTGCCCGACACCGCGCCGCTGTAAACGTCGCCGTAGGCGTTGTCGATTTCATCGATCAAAATCAGGCTCAGCGCCAGCAAGCCACCTTGGGCCAGCAGCAGTGCGCTGACCAGATCGGCGCTGGGTTGCGCCACGCTCACCACCAACACGCCCAAGGCGTAACACCAGATGTTGGCCAGCGCATAGCCCAACCAGGTGCCGCTGAAGGCAGTGCGACCACTCCTGCCGTGGCGTGCGTAGTCGGCCACCAGCGGCAGCCACGACACCGGCATGGCAATCACCAGGTCCATGGCTGAGAGCAGTCCCATGCTGCCGTCACCCGGGCGCGCCCAGAAGGCAGCAAAGCCTTGGGTCTGCAACTGGCTGCCAAATTGCCAGGTCAGCCACAGCAGCGACGCAATCACCAGCGGCAAGCCGATGCGGCTGATGAGCTTGCGCACCAGTTGCGTCATTGAGCCCGCCAGCAGCGCCACCAGTACCGCGCCCCACAGCAGCGTGGTGATGACGATACTGCTGAAGCCGCCCAGTTCCAGCCCGAAAGACTGCTTGCCAACGGCAGCGGTGCCGTCGCGCATGATGACCAGCTCAAACGTGGTCCAGCCGATCAGCTGCGCCATGTTCAGCAGCACCGGCAATTTGGCAAAGTGCCTGCCAAAGGTGGCGTGCATCAAGCCGGCGCTGGACAGGCCGGACTCGCAGCCCAGCTGCGCCGTCCAGGCGAGCAGGCCTGCGCCGACCAGCGAGCCCAGCACAATGGCAATGGCTGCGTCGCGGCTGCCCACGGCGGGCACCAAGTAGGCGCCAACCTGCATCACCAGCAGGCCCACGCCCAGGCTGAACCACAGCGAGGCGTGGTCGTGCCAGTTGAACACCCGCTCGGCAGCGGCAAGCGGGCCCAGTGCCGAATTGCTGTTGGCGTTGGTGTTGGGATTGGAGGAACGGTTGTGTGCCATCTGTTTGCTCCATGCAAAAAGTTGGCAGGTCGGCACGATCTTTTGGCTACTGGTGTTGTCAGAGAAGGCGGCAACACCCCAAATCAGACTGGCTTCCCTGCGCGAGGATTACCTCAATCAGGTTCAAAGGGACTTTCTCAGTCGGCCGGGCGGCAGATGCCTTCGGTCAACACCCCTAGCGTGTGCGTCAAACGAATGACGCGGGCCGGATTCTAATCAGTTGGGGGCAGAGCACGTCGCTGACGCGAGTGGTCTAACCGCCAATTTTTAAATATTATCTGTAAAGCTGCGCAGCTTGTCGGAGCGGCTGGGGTGCTTGAGCTTGCGCAGTGCTTTGGCTTCTATCTGGCGGATGCGTTCACGCGTCACGTCAAACTGCTTGCCGACTTCTTCGAGCGTATGGTCGTTGGTCATCTCGATGCCAAACCGCATGCGCAGCACCTTGGCTTCGCGCGGCGTCAGGCTGTCGAGGATGTCTTTGACCACGTCGCGCAAGCCCGCCTGCATGGCCGCTTCGATCGGTGCGGTGTTGGCACCGTCTTCGATGAAGTCGCCCAGGTGGCTGTCGTCGTCGTCGCCAATCGGGGTCTCCATCGAAATGGGTTCCTTGGCGATCTTCATGATCTTGCGGATCTTGTCTTCGGGTATTTCCATGCGCTCGGCCAGCACCGAGGCGTCGGGCTCGTAGCCAAATTCCTGCAGGTGTTGCCGGCTGATGCGGTTCATCTTGTTGATGGTCTCGATCATGTGCACAGGGATACGGATGGTGCGCGCCTGGTCGGCGATGCTGCGGGTAATGGCCTGACGAATCCACCAGGTGGCGTAAGTTGAAAACTTGTAGCCGCGACGATATTCAAACTTGTCGACCGCTTTCATCAGGCCGATATTGCCCTCTTGAATCAGGTCGAGGAACTGCAGGCCGCGGTTGGTGTATTTCTTGGCAATCGAAATCACCAGACGCAGGTTGGCCTCGATCATTTCTTTCTTGGCCGCGCGCGAGGCGTATTCGCCTTCGTTCATGCGCTTGTTGATGTCTTTGAGCTGATCCAGCGGCACCACGACCTTGGATTGCAGGTCGATCAGGCGCTGCTGCAACTCCTGCACCGGCGGAATATTGCGGCCCATGGTCGCGCTCCAGGGTTTGCCGGCAGCGGCTTGTTTTTCGATCCATTTCAGATCGAGTAAATGGCTGGGCACCTTGTTGTGGTGTTTGTCACGGCCGCTGAATTCGGCAATGAACTGGGCCTGTGGGTAGCCGCACTTGTCAACGATGATGCGGCGCAATTCACGCTCTTTCTTGCGCACTTCATCGACCTGGCGACGCACCATGTCGCACAATTTTTCGATCGTCTTGGCGGTGAAGCGGATCGACATCAACTCGTCAGACAGGGCGCGCTGGGTCTTGAGGTAATGCGGCGTGCCGTAGCCTTCCTTGTCGTAGATGTGATGGATCTTTTCGAACAGGGCGCGCATGCGGTCAAAGCGCAGCATGGCTTCTCTTTTGAGCTCTTCGAGCTTTTTGGTCAGCGCTTTGGAGCCGCCGTTGCCGTCGTCGTCGTCTTCGGCGTCAAACTCGTCAAAGTCTTCTTCGGCCACATAGTCGTCGGCCTCATTGGGGTTGGTAAAACCGTCCACAATGGTGGTGATGACCACCTTGTCAGAGCGGATGTCTTCGCCCAGTTGCAAAATTTCAGCAATGGTGGCGGGTGAGGCGGAGATGGCCTCCATCATGGCCATCAGGCCGCCTTCGATGCGCTTGGCGATTTCGATCTCGCCCTCGCGCGTGAGCAGCTCGACCGTGCCCATTTCGCGCATGTACATGCGCACCGGGTCGGTGGTGCGGCCAAATTCGCTGTCCACCGTGCTCAGGGCGGCTTCGGCTTCTTCTTCGGCCTCTTCTTCGGTGGCGGCGGTGGGGCCATTTTGGTTGAGCAGCAGGGTTTCGGCGTCAGGCGTGTGTTCGTAAACGGCCACACCCATGTCGTTGAGCATGGAGATCACGACTTCCATGGTTTCGGCGTCGACCAGCTTGTCGGGCAGGTGGTCGGAAATCTCGCCGTGTGTCAGGTAGCCACGTGTTTTGCCAAGCTTGATCAGCGCCTTGAGGCGCAGGCGGCGCTTGGCGAGGTCTTCTTCGGACAAGACGGTTTCGTCCAGACCAAACTCTTTCATCAAGGCGCGCTCTTTGGCCTTGCTGATCTTCATGCGCAGTGGTTTGACCTTTTCAACGACCTCAGCGTTGGCTTCGACGACGGGTTCACCTTCAAGGTCCGCCTCAATGTCAGACAGATCCAGATCGTCGACTTGCCCCGCTTTTTTATCGGCCTTGGACTTGGGGCCCCGTTTGGCAGCAGACTTGGCGGCTGGTTTTGCAGCGGCTTCAGGTTTGGCGGGTTTGACGGCCTTGGCACTTGTCTTGGTGGTCTTGACTTCAACCGCTTCTGATTTGGCTTTTGATTTGGGAGTACTCACGACGGGGTCTTTGGTTTGGGATTTTGTTGGCTTGGCGGCGGGCATGATGAAACCTCAAAAAGACGACAACAATGTTCACACACACAACTTGTGTGCTGGCGTTTGTGTCGAGAGCTGGACAGCGTGTTTGTCAGGCAAGACCGGTGGGCGAACATTTGGTGTGCAATCCTTGCGGCAGGGGCCTAATGCTATGAACGCATTGTTGTGGCTGGATCCGGAGGTGTTGCTGTCGCACTTGCCAGAGCGAAGTGGCGGATTATAACTATTTTGGTGTGGCTTGCAGCGTGCTCGGGTGTGTAGGGGGAGCGATTCAAAGTGATGTGGGGGAGTTGGTGGAGTACAGCTGACATCACATTGCTTCCCCAATCAGCCGGGCAATGCGCTTTGCTACGGGTCCTGCGCCCGCTGCACTGCCTGTCTCGCGCGTGTTCACGTCCCAAAACCGCAGGCGTATAACCCAGTCGCTGTGCCGGGTTTGGCGTCAGGTAGTGGTTTGTCGAGAGACCACATCACTTTGAATCGCGCCCGTTCGTAGGAGGGGCGTTGGGCCAGAGTCGCCACGCCGGGGTCCGCGTGCGGCTGCAATCTCTCAAAATGACACATCAAGAAAAATCAGACAGTCGACCAACAAACTCTATCAACTGTGTCCCCAGGTCGTCTTGCCCCAGCAGCCGATCGCGGGCGCGGGAGATGGTGAGCTGCCATTGCGCCAGCGCTTCTTCGTCGAACAAGGCCACACTTTCCTGGTCACCAAACCTTGAAGTGTCGTTCCAGCGTGCGTGAGTCAGGCGCAACGAAGCGGGCGCATCAAGCCAATCGAGCCAGGCGTCGAGTTTGACGTGATGTGCTTTCTCTGTTTGTGGATAGATCTGCCAAACCAGGGGCTTGCCCGCCCACAGTGCGCGTACCAGCGAATCTTCACCGCGCACAAAATTCAGTTCACACGCCCACAACAGGTGGTCATAGTCGACTTGCGAGAGTGTGGGTAGATATGAAATCAAGAGCTGCTCGCGCTTATTCCGTAAGGGTTTGCTGCCATTTTTATCATGAATAAAATGCTGTACTGCAGCGCTGGCGCGTCCCGGTGTGACCAGCAACCGGGTGCGCTGTGGGCCGCACGCAAGCTGCGCCAGCAGCGTCGGCAAGGCGCGAGGTTCATAACAAAACAGCGACACCAGACGCTCACCCTGCCAAGCAACGCCGTGCTGTGCCAGCCAGGTGGCGCGGTCGAAGCTGGCTTGGCGCGCCAATAAATCGGGCTCGCGCAGCAAACCGCCGGTGCCAGCGGTGAAACCGGGGTAAAAAAAGTGCTTGACGAGACCTCGGCCCGGGCCGCTCATCACCGGGGAAGGTAAGCCGTGGCAGCGCCTGGCAAACGGTTCAGCACTCAGATACTCCAGGTTAATCCATAAGCAATTCTGTCGTCTAGCCCTTATTTTTCCTGCGTAAGCAGCTATGAATTCAGGATCAATCTCGCAACCGAAAGCCTCCACCAGCACGTCGCCCGGTATGATGCCGCGCGCATCAAAGGGCGTGCGCCAAGGCAGCACCTGCACGCCGGGCACATCATCGCGGACCATCCAGGTCAGCGCGCTGGCATCGTCGACCCACAGGCGTACCTGCTGGCCGCGTTGCGCCAGGTTGACGGCCAGCCGCCAGCACACGCCGATGTCGCCAAAGTTGTCGATCACACGGCAAAAAATGTCCCATTGCATGAAGCAGATTGTCCACAATAGCGCCCTATGTCTGACACCCCTGAAAATTTACCCGTCCCTGCAGCCAAGCACCCCGAGCAGTTGCTCAGTGACGTCGCCAGCCTGCCCGCGCTGCCCGGTGTCTACCGCTACTTTGACGCGCAGGGCCAGGTGCTGTATGTGGGCAAAGCCATCAACCTGAAAAAGCGGGTGTCGAGCTATTTCCAGAAGAACCACGGCGGCACGCGCATTGGCCACATGGTGAGCAAAATTGTGCGGCTGGAGACCACCGTGGTGCGCTCCGAGGCCGAGGCGCTGCTGCTCGAAAACAACCTGATCAAGACGCTCAACCCCAAGTACAACATCCTGTTTCGCGACGACAAAAGCTACCCCTACGTCAAGATCAGCAGCGGCGATTTCCCGCGTGTGGCGTACTACCGCGGCGCGGTCGAGAAAAAACACCATTACTTCGGCCCGTACCCCAGCGCGTGGGCGGTCAAAGAGGCCATTTTGCTGATGCAAAAAGTCTTCAAGCTGCGCACCTGCGAAGACTCGGTCTTTGCCAACCGCACGCGGCCGTGCCTGCTGCACCAGATTAAGCGCTGCAGCGGGCCTTGCGTGGGGCACATCAGCGCGGCTGACTACGCACAAGCGGTGGCGGATGCCGAGCGCTTTTTGAACGGTGACGCGCGCGAAGTGATGGCTGAGCTGGAGGCACGCATGATGGCGCACGCTGAACGGCTCGAATTTGAACACGCCGCCGAGCTGCGCAACCAGGTGGCGGCGTTGTCGAACGTGCTGCACCAGCAAAGCGTGGACAACGTGAGCGATCGCGATGTCGACATTCTGGCGGTGAAAGTGCAGGGCGGTCGCGCTTGCGTCAATCTGGCCATGGTGCGTGGCGGGCGACACCTGGGCGACCGGCCGTACTTCCCGGTGCAGGTGCAAGACGGCGCTGACGCGGCACTCGATGATGATGGCCTGGCCGATGCGAGCGTCACCCGTTCGGTCGAATCGCAGGTGCTTGATGCCTTCATCGCCCAACATTACCTGAACGTGCCGGTGCCGCCGTCATTGGTGGTGAGCCATCCGGTTGACAAAGCCCTGCTGCAGGCGCTCACCGTGCAAACCGGCATCAAGGTGACGGCGGTGCACGCTCCGCGCGAGCAACGCCGCGTCTGGCTGGAGATGGCGCAGACCAATGCCAACCTGCAACTGGCCAGGCTGCTGTCGGAAGAAGGCTCGCAGCAAGCGCGCACACGCGCACTGGCCGAAGCGCTGGATGTGTTGCCCGATGCGCTGGAGGAATTGCGCATCGAGTGCTTTGACATCTCGCACACCGGGGGCGAATCGACGCAAGCCTCGTGTGTGGTGTTTCACCACCATGCGATGCAAAACGCCGAATACCGCCGCTACAAGATCACCGACATCACCCCCGGCGACGATTACGCCGCCATGCGTCAGGTGCTGGAACGCCGCTACGGCAAGCTGGCTGAAGTGTTGAGCGAGGCCAAGCGTACCGGCGAGATGCCGCCCGGCACCGGGCGCCTGCCCGACCTGGTGTTGGTCGACGGCGGCAAAGGCCAGGTCAGCATGGCGCGCGAGGTTTTCGAAAAATTGGGGCTGGACTTGTCGCTGATCGTCGGTGTGGAAAAAGGCGAGGGCCGACGCATTGGCCTGGAAGAATTGGTGTTTGCCGACGGCCGCGAGAAGGTTTACCTGGGCAAGGATTCGGCCGCGCTGATGCTGGTGGCGCAGATTCGTGACGAGGCGCACCGCTTTGCCATCACCGGCATGCGCGCGGCGCGCGCCAAGGTGCGTATGGACGGCGGCAAGTTGGAGGAAATTCCCGGCATCGGCCCCAAGCGCCGGGCCCGGCTGTTGCAGCGTTTTGGCGGCGTGCGCGGTGTCGCACTGGCCTCGGCCGATGACATTGCGTCGGTGGAGGGGATTTCGCATGAATTGGCGCAGGAAATTTACCGGACGCTGCACTGACAACCTGCAGGCACGGTGGCTGGGTCATGCCACAATCCAATCATGTTCTGGACCATCCCCACCCTCATGACCTGGGCGCGCATTGTGGCGATCCCGCTGATCGTCGGGGTGTTCTATTTGCCGCTGGAGCCCGCCACTCGCAACCTGATCGCCACGGTCATGTTTGTGGTGTTTGCTGCCACTGACTGGCTCGACGGCTACCTGGCGCGTCGGCTCAACCAGGTGTCGGCGTTTGGCGCTTTTCTGGACCCGGTGGCTGACAAATTTTTGGTCTGCGCCAGTGTGCTGGTGCTGGTGCACCTGGGGCGCGCCGATGTGTTTGTGGCACTGATCATCATCGGGCGCGAGATCGCTATTTCTGCCTTGCGTGAATGGATGGCGCAGATTGGCGCGTCCAAAAGTGTGGCGGTGCACATGATCGGTAAACTCAAGACCACGGCGCAAATGACGGCTATTCCGTTTCTGCTCTATGACGGCAAGTTGTTTGGCCTGATCGACACCCATGTGTGGGGTGTCTGGCTGATCTGGATTGCCGCTGTCATGACCGTCTGGTCGATGGTCTATTACCTGCAAAAAGCGCTGCCCGAGATCCGGTCACGAGTGAAATGACGGCGGCGCTTGAGCGGCCCCTGATCCGGGCCATGCCGGCTGTGTTTGTGCTGATCTGGAGCACCGGCTTCATCGTTGCACGCTATGGCATGCCCCATGCGCCGCCTTTCAAATTTCTCGTGTTGCGCTATGTTTTTTCCATTGTCTGTTTTTTGCTTTGGATCACCCTGGCACGGGTCAAGTGGCCCGCGCGGCGCAATCAATGGGCGCACCTGGCGGTTACCGGGGTTTTCATGCACGCTTTTTATTTGGGAGGGGTCTGGGCAGCCGTCAAGCTGGGTATGGGCTCGGGTTTGTCGTCTTTGATTGTGGGCTTGCAGCCGGTGCTGACCGCGCTGTGGCTGGCCGCTACCGGCAGTCGCGTCGTGCCGCGCCAGTGGTTGGGCTTGGTGCTGGGCTTGATCGGTTTGGTGATGGTGGTGTCGCGCAAATTCGGTACCGGAGGCGAGGCCAATTTGCTCAACCTGTCGCTGGCCATCGGCGCGCTGCTGAGCATCACCATTGGCACGCTTTACCAGAAGCGCTTTGTGACCACGTGTGACGTGCGTACCGCCAATACCGTGCAACTGATGGCCGCACTGCTGGTGACCTTGCCGCTGGCTGCCCTTGAGCAAGAAGGCATTGACTGGCATGCTGAGTTGATTGGTGCCATTGCCTGGTCGGTGCTGGTGCTGACGCTGGGCGGCAGCTCGTTGCTGTACCTGTTGATTCAAAAAGGTGCGGCCGCGGCAGTGACCAGCCTGATGTACCTGGTGCCGCCAGTGACTGCATTCATCGCCTGGCTGCTGTTTGCCGAGCTGATCACGCTGACCACGATTTTGGGCACACTGTTGACCGCCGCCGGGGTGGCCTTGGTGGTGTGGCGGCCACGGGCTTGAGCCACAGTTTCAGTCCATCTGAGTCCACACTGCCGCCAACGGGGGTGATGCAGACCTATTTGGTGTGGTTAGAAGCGCGTTCAGCTGAACCCGGCATGGCGACTGGGCTATGCGCATGCGGTTTTGAGGTACGAACACGCGCGAAACAAAAGGAGCAGTGTGCCGGGCGACTGTCGGCGCGCGCCTCGCACCTCAAAGCCCGGTCGCATAGCCCAGTTAACATCAATCCATTTCAGGAAGCAACGTATGTCAGTTCAAAAAATTGCAGTGATCGCCGGCGATGGCATTGGCAAGGAAGTGATGCCTGAAGGTCTGCGCTTGGTGCAGGCGGCGGCTGATAAATTTGGCATCGCGCTGCAGTTCGACCATTTTGACTTTGCCAGCTGGGACTACTATGAAAAGCACGGACAGATGCTGCCCGACAACTGGAAAGAGCTGATTGGCGGCCATGATGCGATTTATTTTGGCGCGGTAGGCTGGCCTGAAAAAATACCGGATCATGTGTCGCTGTGGGGTTCGCTGTTGCAGTTCCGCCGCGAGTTTGACCAATACATCAACCTGCGCCCGGCGCGCCTCATGCCAGGCATCACCTGCCCGGTGGTGCGCCGTGATGGCAGCGCGCGCCAGGCCGGTGAAATTGACATGGTCATCGTGCGCGAGAACACCGAGGGCGAATACTCCAGCATCGGCGGGCGCATGTACGCCGGCACCGAGCGCGAGATCGTGCTGCAAGAAACCGTGATGTCACGCGTGGGGGTCGACCGGGTGCTGAAGTTTGCCTTCGAGCTGGCGCAGTCGCGCCCCAAAAAACACCTCACCAGCGCGACCAAATCCAACGGCATTGCCATCACCATGCCGTATTGGGACGAGCGCGTGGTTGAGATGACCAAACAGTACCCTGACGTGCGGGTGGACAAGTTTCACATCGACATCCTGACCGCGCATTTTGTACAGCGCCCCGACTTCTTTGACGTGGTGGTGGGGAGCAATTTGTTTGGTGACATCTTGAGCGATTTGGGGCCAGCGTGCACCGGCACGATTGCGATTGCGCCGAGTGCCAATCTCAATCCTGAGCGCAAATTCCCGTCGCTGTTTGAACCGGTGCACGGCTCGGCGCCCGACATTGCCGGGCAGCAAAAAGCCAACCCGATTGGCCAGATATGGAGTGGCGCGCTGATGCTCGACTTCTTGGGTCACCGCGCAGCGCACGATGCCATCATGTCGGCCATCGAGCGCTATCTGCAACCCGCCAGTGGTGCGCCACGCACAGCAGATATGGGTGGCAGCGCCCGCACGCAAGACGTGGGACGCTCCATCGCCAGCCTGCTCTGACGCGTGCTACTTCAGGTCGTCGGCCAGTACGGTCATGATGCGCTTGGCATCAGCCTCTGGCAACGCAGAGCCATCAGCGTTCTGGATCGAAACCACCGAAGCGCTGCCCTGGCTTGTCACCGAAACCTTGAATTTTTGTGGCTTGTTGTCAGCCTTGGACGAACCGAACAACTTGCCGAAAAAGCCTGGTTCGGCTTTGTCTGGGTTGGGTGCGACGTAGCGGACAAAATAAACGCCTTTGCTGCGGTCACGGTCTTCGACGGTGAAATTGGTGCGGTCCAGTGAGAGGCCTACGCGGCGCCAGGCACGGTCAAAGCCGTCCTCCAACTGCACCACAGGTTGCCCGTTGACACTGCTCAGACGGGAGCTGTCTTTGGCGACACCCGAGGCGATCAAGGCCTTGGATTGCTCTTCAGTGACACCGAGCTTGACCATCAGACGACGCAAAAATTCGGCTTCCAGTTCGGGGTCAGCCGGGCGCGGTTGCCACACTGTCTGGTCTTTGGCGGTAGAGTTGTAGACCTCGATCATGCCGCGGTGGCTGATGAAGATGTCGGTGCCACCAGCTTCATTGCGCTCCAGCCGGGTGCGAAATTTGTCGCGCTCGCCGGTCGAATACAACGAATCAAACACCTTGCCCAGCGTGTTGCGGATGAAGTCCTGCGGAAGTTTGGCCCGGTTTTCTGCCCAGTCGGTCTCCATGATGCCCAGGTTGGATTGCTCCTGCGCCAGTAGAAAGCCGTTTTCAATCCAGAAGTCCTTGACCGGCTCCCACAGCTTGTCGGCGCCGCGGCTGATCACCAGCCAGCGTTGTGTGCCCGAGCGTTCAATACGAACGTCCCCCAGGCTGGCTGTAGCTGTGGGCACGACGGCGGCGTTGGCCTGGCCGACCTGGTAGCCCGACGCGGTCACCGCAGCGCCCGGCACGTTGTAGCGGCTGTCTTTGGACAACTGGGTCAGATCGGGTGGGACTTCGAGCGACGGCGTCTTGACCGCGGCGCTTTTGTAGTCGATCTTGTCACCCTGGAGCACCGAGCAGGCGCCCAGCGTGATCGTCAGGCCCAGCAGGGCGAAGCGGGAAAGTGGGTTCACAAATAATCCTTAAGACAACAGCAAGATATAACAATCGATTAGAGCAGACCCACGGCGCGCATGGCGGTTTCCACCACCGGTTCATTGGCAGGCGTCAGCGGCGTCAGGGGCAGGCGCAGCGCGCCCCCACTGAGCCCCAGCCGCGCGACCGCCCATTTGACGGGGATCGGGTTGGCTTCGACAAACAGATTTTTATGCAAGGGCATCAGCTTGAACTGGAGGTCCATGGCACGTTTGACATCACCGGCAATCGCTGCCATGCACAACTCGTGCATCAGCCGCGGCGCCACGTTGGCGGTGACGCTGATGTTGCCCTGACCTCCGCAGAGCATGAGGGCCACCGCAGTGGGATCATCGCCCGAATAGACGGCAAAGTCTTGCGGCGTTTCACGAATCAACCATTGGGCGCGTCCGATGTCACCGGTGGCTTCCTTGATGCCCACAATGCCGGGCACCTGCGCCAGGCGCAGGACGGTGTTGTGTGCCATGTCTGCGACCGAGCGGCCGGGTACGTTGTACAGAATCACCGGCAGGTCGACCGCTTCGGCAATCGCCTTGAAGTGCAGATACTGGCCTTCTTGCGTGGGCTTGTTGTAGTAGGGCACCACCTGCAACTGGCAGTCGGCACCGACTTTTTTAGCGAACTTGGCCAGTTCGATGGCCTCGGCGGTGCAGTTGGCGCCGCAGCCGGCCATGATGGGCTTTCGCCCTGCCGCCTGCTCTACCGCGACGCGAATGATTTCGCAGTGCTCTTGCACGCTGACGGTGGGCGATTCACCCGTGGTGCCGACAACGCCGATGCAGTCGGTGCCCTGCTCAATATGCCAATCGACCAGCTTGCGCAAGGCGGGATAGTCGACGCTGCCGTCGGGCAACATGGGGGTGACGAGGGCAACGATGCTGCCGGTGATGCGTTGGTAGGCCATGGGTTTTTGCTGCAAAAGATTTAGAGGACTGATTTTAGCGAGAGCGGATAGCGCCTCGGCGCAACACCTTGGCTGGCTGGCGCGCCTGGGGCGATGGCAGCAATGCGCTGCACAAAACGCGCCGGTGCATCGACAAAGCCGTCTTCAAAGGCGACCACTCTGAAGCCCTGGCACAACTGCAGTAGTTCACCCGGACACAATAAAAAATCAGGACGCGACGGTTTGCCCACGGTTTCATTGCCGAGCGCAAAGGTTTCGTACAGCAGCACGCCACCTGGCTTGACGCTGGCCAGCAGCGTTGGAAACAGCGCGCGCCACAGGTAGTTGGTGACCACCAGCACATCAAACTGTAGCGGCATAGCCTTGTACAGCAAGGGCCAGGCAGCATTTTCAATGTCAACCACGACCACCTGGCCAAACGCGTTGGCAGCGGTTGCGGCCGCTGGATTGCGGTCGATACCGGTGACCCGAAAGCCTTGTTCGGCAAACCACGCCATGTGCCGACCCGCGCCACACGCCACATCCAATACCGTGCCCTGCGGGGCGGCCAGAGGCGTCCAGCGCACAACCCAGTCAGACGGCGTGCCTGTTGCGTGCGAGTTCAAAAGCAGCCCCAGATCTGGTTGGACAGGGTCAGTAAAAAATCGGGGCGGCCGTACATCGCAAACACCGCTGCCAGCAGCACCAGGGCGGCACCCAGCAAAGACCATTTGGCAATCGGTTTCATGGCATCAGGCGGCCTGCAGCGCTGGGGCGCGAACGATGGCCGTCTCCTTGATCGGCAGATTGACCAACGCCGCCACCCCACCCAGTGCAATGGCGATGTACCAGACGATGTCGTAGCTGCCGGTCTTGTCAAACAGGTAGCCGCCCAGCCAGACGCCCATGAACGAGCCAATCTGGTGGCTGAAAAACACAAAACCGCCTAGCATCGAAAAATGCGCCACGCCAAAGATTTGCGCCACCGCCGCATTGGTTGGCGGCACAGTGGACAACCACAGCACGCCCATCACCGCCGAAAAGACATACACGCTGCTCGCCGACAGTGGCAGCAACAAGAAAACGCTGATCGCCACCGAGCGGGCCAGATAGATAAAAGCCAGGATATGGCGCTTTTGCCGCCGTTGCCCAAGCCAGCCCGCCGCATACGTGCCAAACACGTTGAACAAGCCGATGAGCGCCAGCGAGTAACTGGCCACCTGCGGCGGCAGACCCTGGTCTTTGAGGTAACTGGGCATGTGCACGCCGATGAACACGACCTGAAAACCGCAGACAAAAAATCCCGCCATCAGCAAGCGGAAGCTGGGATATGCGAACGCCTCTTGCAGCGCGTGCACGATCGATTGCTCACGAAAATGCCCGGCACCGCCAAACAGTTGCGGTTCGCGCAGCCACCAGGCCAGCGGCATCATCAAGAGCGCCGCCAGTGCCAGCGCGACCAGCGCCTCTTGCCAGCCCAGGCTGTTGATGAGTAAACCTTCGGTGGGGACCATCAGAAATTGGCCAAACGAGCCCGCTGCAGCGGCAATGCCCATCGCCATCGACCGTTTACTTGGCGGCACATTGCGACCGATCACGCCGTAGACCACGGCGTAAGTGGTGCCCGCCTGCGCCATGCCGATCAACACCCCGGTGGTGAGCGAAAACATCAACGCGGATGTCGCGTAGGCCATGCCCAGCAAGCCCAGGGCGTACAACACCGCGCCACCGACAATGACTCGGAACGCGCCAAAACGGTCAGCCAGCATACCGGCAAAAATACCGACAAAGCCCCAGACCAGGTTTTGAATCGCCAGCGCGAAGGCAAAGGTTTCACGGCTCCAGTTTTGCGCCTGGGTAATCGGTTGCAGCCACAAGCCAAAGCCGTGGCGGATGCCCATGGACAAGGTCACAATGGCGGCGCCACAAATCAGTATTTGCTGCAGGGAAAGTTTGGGAGCGTGCTGCGTCATGGGGGGCGAATATACCGAATTGGGCCGCCCGGTCGGCGCGCGTGTCCGCAATGCCCGGCGCGGTGGCATTGCAAAACTGTGTTTGCATCCAGTTGTTTGACCGCAAACGCCTACAATGCGCGCCCTATGGCGACTAAACCCACCCCCGAATATTCCGAAAATTCCATCCGCGTGCTCAAAGGCCTGGAGCCGGTCAAACAGCGCCC
>Ga0210026_1001633_pt1 | contig 21158 bp, 16 predicted proteins | sample CryGeymeta201509_FD_183977 | JGI IMG/M metagenome (GOLD analysis project Ga0210026, IMG submission 183977) | Groundwater microbial communities from Crystal Geyser aquifers in Utah, USA - Crystal Geyser metaG 2015-09 (SPAdes) (version 2) | ecosystem: Environmental > Aquatic > Deep subsurface >... | reverse complement strand
TTGCTTTTTGTTTTTGTTTTTGTTTTTGTTTTTGTTTTTGTTTTTGTTTTTGTTTTTGTTTTTGTTTTTGTTGTTTTTAATCTGCGTGAATCTGCGTAATCTGCGGATGATATTTTTCAAAACAAATCCCCCTGTCCAGCCTTCGGCGGGGCTTTGGGCAAGTTCTCAACCTGCAACGAATAATCATCATGCCCCCACTCGCAGCGCGTCAGCACCTGCTTGGGAATCTTCTTCACCGTGAGATTCGGATACTCGCCCCGTCCACGGAAAGCGGTGCATAACACCAGCAAAGTCCCCCCCGTAGGTGCGAATTCATTCGCACGCCCAGCATCGCCCACACCCCGTGCGAATGAATTCGCACCTACCTCATCATTCAACGCCTGCAACTGCTCGTGGTTCAAGTTCGCCGTGGTGACGTAGATAAAATCCCGCTCGGTGGAATGCCCGCGCATCCAGTAATGCGCGTCAGAGGGCGCGTAGGTATCCGCCGTGTGTATTTCACATAGGCTTCAACTTGACGACGCAAGGTACGTTTGCAGATAGGTTGTATGCGACTCTTGAGGGCATCAAAGCTGGCCGCATCTTTCAGTTGGCCAAATTGAGTCTTGAAGCTTTCCAGATCGCCAAACACGCGGTCATCAACCACGCTGACCAACCCATACAATTCCAGCAGGGAGTTTTGTAATGGGGTGGCGGTGAGCAATACTTTAGGCGCACTCGCTAGTGCATCGCGCAAAATATTCGCGGTTTTGTTTTCCGGCTTATAGACATTGCGCAGACGGTGCGCTTCGTCAATCACCACCAAGTCCCAAGGCACGGATTGGACTTCTTTGGCTTTACCTGCGGCAAACTGGTAGGAGCAGATGAGGACGGTTGCAGCCTCGAACGGGTTGCTCACTTCGTTCTTGATCGCTTGCTTGTAGAACTTGGCTTCAAGGATGCTGGCGGCAATGCCGAATTTGTCGGCTAATTCTTGATGCCATTGCTTGCGCAGGTTAGCCGGGGCGATGATGAGGATACGGCGCTTGCGCTCTGCCCAGCGTTGCGCGATGAGCAGCCCCGCCTCGATGGTTTTACCCAGCCCCACTTCGTCCGCCAAGATAACGCCCTTGGACAGCGGGTTGCGGGTGGCAAACAGCGCGGCATCAATCTGATGCGGGTTCATATCCACCTGCGCATCCAGCAACGCCCCCGCCATGCTATCCATCGAATCGGAAGCGGCACGCAGGGTTAGCTGGTGCGCAAAATAGGCTAATTGATGGGGGCTGTATTGATCCTTGCTAATCATCGGCTACAACTCAGGTGCGTTATTGAAACTGGCGGAGTGTTCCACTATACGAGTGGTATGTCTATAGCTGCCGAGTCACTATCGGGCAGGATTATCGGAGCCGAACCCGTTAGATAGCATAAATTAGCGCAGCTTAAGCGCAATTTTTTGCGTACAACTGGCACCATAATGAGGCGGACACCAATGACCATTTTGTCCACCCAACAGACTCTTCGAGAGAGACAACAGTTGTCTGTCAAAGCAACAGTGCTGACTGTATCCTTTGTCCACATACCAGCCGTTGACTCACCTGAAGGCCACCGGCAGCTCAGGCCGACAAGCGGGCGGTCACAGTGCCGTCTCTGACGTTCCGTTTCTGCCACCCAGCAGGCGCTGATAAAGTGCTGCTTTATGCCTGGCGGAGTGCAGTGTACTCGTATTGCTCAGATACATGACACTGAATAGCTGAACGTAGGGTTACAGTGTTGAGCGGTCTCAAATGCAACTTGCCGTTACGGAGAAACAACTGAAAAAGGCCATCGTCAAGATGGCCTTTTTAAGTCAAACCCGCCAAAGACGGAAAAAACCGCTTACAGTTCCGCTGCGTGATCCGCCAGATATTGGGCAACACCTGCGGTCGAAGCGTTCATGCCCGCCTTGCCTTTGCTCCAGCCAGCCGGGCAAACTTCGCCGTGCGCTTCGTGGAATTGCAGGGCATCTACCATGCGCAGCATTTCGTCAATGTTGCGACCCAGCGGCAGGTCATTGACTACCTGATGACGCACTGTACCGGCGGCATCAATCAGGAACGAACCACGGAAAGCCACGCCGCCCGCCGCTTCCACGTCGTAAGCCTGACAGATTTCATGCTTGATGTCGGCCACCAGCGGATAACCGACTTGTCCGATACCGCCCTTGTTGACTGGGGTGTTTTTCCACGCCAAGTGGGTGAATTGCGAGTCAATGGACACGCCAATGACTTCTACGTTGCGGCTCTTGAACTCGCTCAGACGGTGATCGAAGGCGATCAGTTCGGAAGGACAAACAAATGTAAAATCAAGCGGATAGAAGAAAACCACTGCGGCTTTCCCCGCGATATAGCTCTTCAGATTGAAAGATTCATTGATTTCGTTGTTGCCCATTACGGCACAGGCGGTGAAATCGGGTGCTGCTTTGCCAACGAGAACGGCCATGTTAATCTCCTGAGGGTTGATTGAATCGGGTCACGCAATTTAGGTGAATAAGCTCACCACGTCAACCTTATACGGTTTGTGGGATTCTTTTAGGCTATGTCACAGTTAAATAGTGGTGGTCACGCAAGCCTTATGAATACTAGGCAATGATAGCCACCATAAAAACATAAGTTATTGATTATTAAAGACAATATAAATTATACATTTAATTTCAACAACTAACGATGACATAGCCTTCTTTTATTAGGCGCTGGCAACCGCAAACTGGATGCTGTGCAACTGCGCGTACACGCCGTTTTTCGCCAGCAATTCGGCATGATTCCCGATCTCGACAATCTCGCCTTTTTGCAGCACGACGATGCGGTCGGCATTTTCGATGGTGGACAAGCGGTGCGCGATGACCAGCGTGGTGCGACCTTGCATCAGGGTTTCCAGCGCGGCCTGCACATGGCGTTCGGATTCGGAATCCAGCGCGGAAGTCGCTTCATCCAGTATCAGCACTGGCGCGTCCTTGAGGATGGCGCGAGCGATCGCGATGCGCTGGCGCTGTCCACCGGACAATTTCACGCCGCGCTCGCCGACCATGGTGTTCAAGCCTTCCGGCCATTCGCGGATGAATTCCATCGCGTGCGCGGCGGTTGCGGCAGCGATAATTTCCGACTCGCTGACCTCGCGCATCTGCCCGTAGGCGATGTTCGCCGTAAGCGTGTCGTTGAACAGCACGACTTCCTGACTCACCAGCGCGATGTTGGCGCGCAGACTGGCCAGGGTCAGTTCCCTGAGATCATGTCCATCCAGACGGATTTGACCGTCCGTTGCGGTATAGAAACGCGGCACCAGATTGGCAAGGGTACTTTTGCCGCTGCCGGACGCACCGACGAAGGCGACGTTTTCGCCGGCACGGATGTTCAATCGGATATTTTTCAGCACCGGGCGTGCATCGGCAGCATAGGCAAACTGTACGTTGTCAAATTGAAGTTCGCCGCGCACCCGCCCTACCGCCACGCTGCCCTGATCCTTTTCACCCAAGGTATCGAGCAAGGCGAACACACTCTCCGCCGCCGCCAGCCCCCGTTGCAGGTATTCGCTCACACCAGTCAGGCGTTTGAGCGGCGCGGTCAGCATCAGCATCGCCATGATGAACGAGACAAAGCCGCCCACCGTGACTTCATCGGCTCTGGATTGCAGCGTTGCCAGATAGACCACCACCGCGAGTGCTACCGCCGCGACCATCTGCACGATGGGTACATTGGCGGCAGAGGCAGAAGCCTGTTTCATGGCGTGGCGACGCACCCAGTTGGCCTGTTCGTAGAAACGGTTGCGTTCGTACTGCTGGCCTCCGAACAACTTGACCACCTTGTGCGCGGAAACGCTTTCTTCGATCACCTGCGTCATGTCGCCCATCGCCTGTTGTGAATCGCGGCTGGACAAGCGCATGCGTTTGCTGATAGTGCTGATAATCAGGGCGATGACCGGTGCCATCAACAAAGTCAGCAACGTCAGCTTCCAGTTGAGATAAAACAGCCAGCCCAACAAGCCGACCATGACAATGCTATCACGCACCGAAATCGTCACCACCACCGTCGCGGCATTGGTCACCTGGGTGACATCGTAGGTCAGTTTGGACAGCAATGAACCGGTGGCATGTTCGTCGTAGTAGCCAGTCGGCAGGCACAACAGCTTACGGAACATTTCACAGCGCAAATCCATCACCAGCTTGTTGCCGACCCAGCTGATTGCCAGCGTACCGACAAAGGTGGCCACCCCGCGCACCAGAAAAATCAGCACGATAATCAGCGGCACGAGGCGCATCATCGCCTGATCCTTATGGACGAACGTGCCGTCCAGCATTGGCTTCATCAAGGCCGGAACCAGCGGCTCGGTAGACGCGACCACGATCATGCCCAACAGGGAAATTGCGAAGATGCGCCAATACGGTTTGACGTAATTGAGAAGACGTAAATAAAGCTGGGTGCTGGATAAATTCATAGCGCGCACGTCAAAGTAAAGCTCGCATAGCGATTCGTTTGCTCCTTCCCTCGTTTTCGAGGGGGAGAGCGTAGCGAGGGGGCAATTGGGATGGGGGAAACGGGCATGTCTGTACCATGATTGGTGCAAGTGTGGCGAATTTTATCATCAATGTGACCTACATCCCCATGCCCGTTATCAGAAAAGCGCCCTTCCCGGCGCACCGCCCGTACTAATGTTCGCACCGATGCCCATACAGATGCTGGACAGTCTCGATAGCCGCTGTTAGTCTGACATCGCGCCCATTTATCCCCTCCAACATGCTGCAAGAACTGCGTTTATTCCTCACCGCCCTGCAATTTTTCACGCGCCTGCCCGTGCCGGGCTGGGTGGGTCACACTCCCGAACAACTCAATCAGGCGGCGCGCTATTTCCCGCTGGCAGGCATCGTGGTAGGCGCGCTTTGTGCCGCCGTGCTGTGGCTATCCGCGCAGGTTTTGCCCTTGCCGCTGGCGGTGGGTCTTTGCATGGTTGCAGGCATCCTCATCACAGGTGCCTTTCACGAAGATGGTTTGGCGGACTTTACCGATGGGCTGGGCGGCGGCTACACGCGCGAAAAAGCGTTAATAATCATGAAGGATTCGCGCATCGGCGCTTACGGCGCAATCGCGCTGATCCTGGTGTTGCTGCTGAAATTCGAGGCGCTGCTGGCGCTTTGCCGCGCGCATTCGCCGCTGTTCGTCGCTGCCACCCTGCTTGCCGCGCACAGTTTCAGCCGCTTCCTGGCGGCAAGCCTGATGCTCACCCAACGCTACATCCGCGAGGATGACAGCGCGCGCGCCAAACCCGCCGCGCAACAACTCAGCCCGACCAGCTTCGCCATCGCCGGGCTGACGGGCCTCGCGGCACTCCTGCTGTTGTTCGCCGCAGGCGCACACACCGCAAACCTGTTCGCCGCCGTATTCGCCGCCTTGTTGATGCGCGCCTACCTCGCCTGGCGGCTGCAAACAAGACTGGGGGGCTACACGGGCGACTGTCTGGGCGCGGTGCAACAACTCACCGAACTGGCGTTTTATCTTGGTCTGCTGGCGACGCTGCCATGACAACGTTGTACCTCGTCCGCCACACCACGCCCGACATCGCGCCCGGCATTTGTTACGGTCAAACCGACCTCGGCGTGACCGACAGTTTTGAATTTGAAGCCAATACCGTGCTGGCCTGGCTGCCCCCGCTTGATTTAATTCTCACCTCGCCGTTGCTGCGCACCCGAAAATTGGCCGACTATTTAGCCCAGGCGCAACGCTGCACCGTGCGCCGCGATGCGCGCCTGATGGAAAAACACTTTGGCAGTTGGGAAGGTCAGCCATGGGACGACATTCCACGCAGCAAAATAGATGCCTGGGCTGCCGACATCACGGATTACGCGCCGCCCGGCGGAGAATCGGCGCAGCAACTGATGCGACGCGTACGGGATTTTCTGCAAGATTTAACCAAACTGCCCCAGCGCAACATCGTGCTAGTCGCACACGGCGGCACTATCCGGGCAATACTGGCGCAACTGGCGGATGTGCCGCTGACCGACACGCTGAACTGGAAGATAGCTTATGGGACAGTGATAGGTGTCAAATTTGCCCCGTCGCTAAAAACGATGACAGATAAGAGATAAGGAATAATCAATCCCTTTCTTCATGCCGCTGCTCCCCCCTATCCCGCCCTTCGTCACGACGTTGTTCGCCACCGTCACGCCGCCCAGCACGATCACCGTCCCGTTGATATTCTCTGGAAGGTTGACGAACAGGCTGATGGTCTTCGCTGCGATGTTCGCTGCGATGTTCGCTACGTTCAACAGGATAGGGATAGCCACGTTCATATGCGCAACCTGTTGTAACAAATCCTGCAATGGCTAAAACGGCCACGATTTTTTTCATGAAAATTCTCCAAAATTTATTAGGTTGAAGCTGATTTATGCGGTTTTGTCGTTCCCGAAAAAGTAAAAACCTTTTTTAATCAAAGCGCTGTATTCCGGCTCCCGTATCGCAGTACGGGGCAGGCTTCGCCGGAATAACGAATAAGCCAGTGTTGCCTGAGCCGAGCATTTGCAACCCGCCATCCGTATACAGTTTGCCCCCTGATATTTTACGGGCACTCCCTGCACCTTTTATCTATTCCGCTTCATTCTGCACCGCGTCGAGCGCATCCTTGAGCGTATCTTCGCGCAAGGCATTGAGTGCTTTGGACAGTTTTTCTGCATCTTCCACGACTGCGTCAGGTAAATCCTGCGCCGTAGCATGTCCGATCATGACCGCCGCCGCACCCGCCACGTTGAGCAACATGGCACGTTCTTGCATGAGCATCTCCACTTCTTCGCCAAGCAATTTAATATCTTGATTATTCATAATTTTTTCTCAGTGAGTTTTGACGGCGGCAACCGCGAGCGCGCTCATGTTGACGATACGACGAGGGGTCGCAGTCGTAGTGAGGATATGCGCCGACTTGTTGACCCCTAATAAAATAGAACCGATGGTAAGCCCCTGACCGCCGGTCACCTTGAGCAGGTTATAGGAAATATTGGCGGCATCCAGATTCGGCATGATAAGCAGGTTGGCTTCACCTTTCAGACGGGAATCGGGAAAATTGGCAGAACGTACTTCTTCCGACAGGGCGGCATCGCCGTGAATTTCGCCTTCCACTTCCAGCTCTGGCGCTTGTTGTTCCAACAGTTCACGCGCCCGGCTCATCTTGTGGGCAGAAGCATTGTCATGGCTGCCAAAATTGGAATGCGACAACAGCGCAACTTTAGGTGTCAGACCAAAACGCCGTACTTCTGCCGCTGCCAGCAAGGTCATCTCGGCGATCTGTTCCGCGCTCGGATCCAAATTGACATGCGTATCGCAGATGAACAGGGTGCGATCGGGCAACATCAAAATGTTCATCGCCGCATACACGTTGACACCGGGACGATGACCGATGGTTTCATCTATAAAACGCAAATGGTGCAGCGGCTCGGCAATCGTGCCACAAATCATCGCATCGGCTGAATCCATGTGCACCAGCATCGCGGCGATCAGGGTATTGGAACGGCGCATTTCGCGCTTGGCGGCTTCCAGCGTCACCCCTTTACGTTGCATCAAGCGATGATATTCGTTGCAATAATCGCGGTAACGCGGGTCATCTTCCGGGTTCACCAATTCAAAATCAACGCCCTGACGGATGCGCAAACCGAGTTTGGCGATACGCTGCTCGACCACCGACGGGCGACCCACCAGTATCGGCAGCGCCAGCCCTTCATCCACCACAGTCTGTACCGCGTGCAACACGCGCGGGTCTTCGCCTTCCGCATACACCAGACGTTTCGGCGCGCGCTTCGCGGCATCAAACACTGGCTTCATCAACATGCTGGAACTATCCACAAAAGCCGTCAATTGCTCGCGATAAGCGGCCATATCGTTAATCGGGCGTTCTGCCACGCCACTGTCCATCGCCGCCTGTGCCACGGCGGGCGCGATGCGTAAAATCAGGCGCGGGTCGAAGGGTTTTGGAATCAAATATTCCACACCAAATGATAGACTTTCCTCGCCATATGAGGCCGCGCCACCCAGTTGCTCTTCCTCCGCCAGTTCAGCTATCGCACGAACCGCAGCATGCTTCATTTCCTCATTGATCGTGGTCGCCCCGACATCCAGCGCACCACGGAAAATATAAGGAAAGCACAGCGCATTGTTGACCTGGTTCGGATAATCGGAACGCCCGGTCGCCAAAATTGCGTCGGGTCGCGCGGCCTTGGCCAGTTCGGGGGTAATTTCCGGCGTGGGATTCGCCAGCGCGAAAATCAGTGGATGACTCGCCATCTGCGCAACCATTTCCGGTTTCAGCACCCCACCCGCCGACAGACCGAGAAACACGTCCGCACCTACGATGACTTCAGCCAGGGTGCGCGCCGTTGTCTCCACGGCATAGCGCGCCTTGTTGTCATCCATCAACTCGACGCGACCTTTATAAACCACGCCCTCGATGTCGGTGACGATGGTGTTTTCCATACGTACGCCCAGGCTGATCAACATATCCAGACACGCCAACGCCGCTGCGCCCGCACCGGACACTACCAGTTTTATCCGGGAAATATCCTTGCCGACGACTTTGATACCGTTCAGTAACGCCGCGCCGACGATGATGGAAGTACCATGCTGGTCGTCGTGAAAGACCGGGATTTTCATCCGCTCGCGCAACTTGCGTTCGATGTAAAAACACTCCGGTGCTTTGATGTCTTCCAGGTTGATACCGCCAAAGGTGGGCTCCAGCGCGGCGACAATGTCCACCAGCTTATCGGGATCGAGTTCGGCAATTTCCAGGTCGAACACGTCAATACCGGCAAATTTCTTGAACAGCACGCCCTTGCCTTCCATCACAGGTTTGGCGGCCAGCGGGCCTATCGCGCCCAAACCGAGCACCGCCGTGCCGTTGCTGATGACCGCCACCAGATTACCGCGCGCCGTCATATTGCGCACTTCCGCCGGATTTTCGACAATCAACTCGCAAGCCGCCGCCACGCCGGGCGAATAAGCCAAGGCCAAGTCACGTTGCGTAAGCATCGGTTTGGTCGCATTAACGGAGATTTTGCCAGCAGGTGACAGGCGGTGATATTGCAGCGCAGCTTCGCGAAAATTCTGGTCCATAACTTTTCCTCTAAAGACAAATCTGCTGCGATTATAGCGCAGCGCCCTTTACTGACTCTGATGCAATCAATTTCTTAATGTAGCCAGCATTTTTTCCAGCCGTTTCACGGACACGATGACCGGGGTCTTCAACTCCTGCGCAAACAACGACACGCGCAATTCCTGCAACAGCCAGGAAAATGCGTGCATATCGGCATTGAAGTTACCTTGCTGCGCCTGGCACAACTTCTGCCAGGCTTGTTGCAACGGCTGTAATTGCGCCATGCACTGCGCATCGCGCGTCGGCGTGCTGCGCAATTTTTCGATACGCAGGTTAATCGCCTTGAGATAGCGCGGCAGATGTTGCATCTGTTCATATGGCGTGTCGCGAATAAACCCCTTATGCATGAGCCATTCCAGTTGTGTGCGGATGTCCTGACTGGCCTGATGATGTGCCTTGAGTTGCGGCAAACTTTTCTGCAAAGCATGATGTTCATTGAGCACATTGACTAAAAGTCTGGCAAGTTCCCGTGCGATCAGCAGCAAACGATTCTTCGCTTCCTTGGCGCGCGCACTGAACTCTGCCTCATTTTTCGGCAGCGGCTCATTCAGACAGCAACGCTCAAAAGTCATCGCCAGAATCTGCTGCTGCAATTCCTGCTGCGTACCAAACGGTATAAACAACATGCCTAAACGCTGCGCGTCGGGCAGGTTTTTCTCCAGATACTTCACCTGGTCTTTCAACAACAGCATGAATAGACGCGTCAATCCGCCACGATGCGCGGCTTGCGCCAACTCGCGGTTATCAAAAGCATGCAATACGACCGACTCCCCTTCATCCACCAGCGCGTTATACAAGGTAACATTCTGCCCGGCGCGCTTAACCGTGCGAGTCTCGGAAAATTCACCGAAATCCCAGGTTGTGTAGCGCTGTTCGGTGAGCGGCTCGCCCTCATCCGCCGTGGCAGCGACGATAACCGGAGCGGCGCGCGGCGCGAGTTCATCGTGCAATTGGCTAAAGTTGCGCGACATGCCCAATTGGCGACCATGCTCATCCACCACACGGAAATTCATCAGCAGATGCGCGGGTAATTGTTCGAGTCGAAATGCATTCAGCGGCACATCCAGTTGTTGCTGTTCGCGAAGGTAACGCGCCAGTGCCAGCTGCAATGGCGTGGTCGTGGCTGGCACTGCGCGACAAAATTGCGCCGCAAATTCAGGCACGGGAACCAGATTGCGGCGAATTTTTTGCGGCAGCGTCTTGACCAGTTGCACGACCTTCTCGGCGAGCAATCCCGGCACCAGCCATTCGCAGCGAGCGGCTGACACCTGATTGATAAGCGCCAACGGCACGGAGAGGGTGATGCCATCGTCGTTCTTGCCCGGCGAAAAGTTGTAACTCAGCGCGAAACTGACGTTATCAATTTTCAACTGCGGCGGGAACTGATCGGTAGTGATGCCCGCCGCCTCGTGGCGCATCAGGTCATCTTTTTGTAAATACAAGAGTTTCGCATCATTGCACTCGGCTTCCTTGCGCCACGCCTCAAAGGTCGCACCATTGTGAATATGTGGCGGAATGCGTTTAGCGTAGAACGCAAAAATCAATTCATCATCCACCAGCACATCGGGACGGCGCGACTTATGTTCCAGTGCTTCAATTTCGGCAATCAATTTCAGGTTATGCGCGAAAAACGGCGCGCGCGTGTCAAACTCGCCGCCGACCAGTGCCTGACGGATGAAGATTTCACGCGATTCCGGCACATTCATCGGCCCGTAATGCACGCGTTTCTTGGCATTCAACAGCAATCCATGCAAGGTACTGCGCTCGAAAGCCACCACTTGCGCAGGCTTCTTTTCCCAATGAGGGTCGTAATAATGGCGCTTGATCAAGTGAGCGCCCGTTTCCTCCAGCCATTCCGGCTCAATTTTAGCCACGCAGCGCGCATACAGCCGATGCGTTTCGATCAACTCCCCCGCCATCACCCACTTGCTGCCTTTTTTCGCCAGCACTGAATGGGCAGCGATAAAAAATTTGATGCCACGCGCCCCCAGATATTCATTGCTTTCCACGCTCTTCATACCGATATTGCCAAGCAGGCCGCATAACAATGCTTTATGTATCTGCTCATAACTCGCAGGCAATTCATTGCAACGCATGCCCATCTCAGTGACTTGCGTGTGTAACTGTTGATGCAGCTCGCGCCACTCGCGCAGGCGCAGCGGCGACAGGAAATTCTTGCGGCATTCCTCGGTCAGCAACCGATTGGATTGCTTGTGCGCGACTGCCTGCTCGAACCACGCCCAAATTTTTATGTATGCCAGAAAATCGGAACGTTCATCGGCAAAGCGTTTGTGCGCCGCATCTGCCGCCTCTTGTCTTTCCAGAGGACGATCGCGCGGGTCTTGCACCGACAATGCGCTGGCGACAATGAGGATTTCCGTCAGACACTGATATTGCCGCCCCGCCACCAACAGACGTGCAATTTTTGGGTCTAGCGGCAACCGCGCCAGTTCACGTCCCAACTGAGTGAGTTGCCGATTTTCATCAATCGCATTCAATTCCGCCAGCAACTGATAACCATCGGCGATCATGCGCGGCGTAGGGGGCTCTATGAACGGAAATTCGGCGATGTCTCCCAGTTCCAGTGAACTCATGCGCAAGATTACGGTTGCCAACGAGACACGGAATATCTCCGGGTCAGTAAACTCATCACGCTGCAAAAAGTCTGCTTCGTCGTATAAACGGATGCAAATGCCGCTCATTACGCGCCCGCAACGCCCCAAACGCTGATTGGCGGCAGCTCGGGAAATTTTCTCGATGTGCAGTTGCTCGACCTTCTGGCGGATGCTGTAACGATTTACCCGCGCCAAGCCGCAATCAATCACATAACCGATGTTAGGCACTGTTAATGAGGTTTCAGCCACGTTTGTCGCCAGTACAACGCGTCGTTTCGCACCCGTCTTGAACACCTTGTCCTGCTCTGCTGCCGACAAGCGCGAAAATAAGGGCAACACCTCTATGCCTTTAGGGTGATGGCGGCGCAATACCTCTGCCGTATCGCGTATCTCGCGCTCACCCGGCAAAAATACCAGCACATCACCGCGCAGTCCACCCACCGCCAGCTCGTCTAATGCCGCGCTCACCGCCTGCGGCACATCCTGCGCTTCACCCTCGTCGCTGACTTGCAATGGCCGATAGCGCGTTTCCACCGGATAACTACGCCCCGATACTTCGACGACCACCGCACCGAAATGTCTGGCAAAGCGTTCGGCATCGAGCGTAGCGGAGGTGATGATGAGCTTCAGATCGCGGCGACGCAGTAATAGTTGCTTCAAATAGCCCAACAGAAAATCAATGTTCAGGCTGCGTTCATGCGCCTCATCTATGATGATGGTGTCGTATTTTTTCAGTAACGGGTCGCTATGTATTTCCGCCAGCAAAATACCATCCGTCATCAGCTTGATGACCGTGTCCGCAGCAACCTTGTCGTGAAAACGCACCTTGTAGCCAACCAGACCACCAAGCTCTACCTTCAACTCCACCGCGATGCGTGCCGCGACAGTGCGCGCGGCGACCCGGCGCGGCTGAGTATGGCCGATACACCCCAGCACCCCGCGCCCCAGCGTCAGGCAAATTTTCGGCAACTGTGTGGTCTTGCCAGAGCCGGTTTCGCCGCAGACGATGACCACCTGATTATCGCAAATCGCGCGCGCCAACTCCTCTCGCCTCGCCACCACTGGCAGATCGGCGGGAAACTCAATTTCAGCCAGGGCATCAAGCCGCGCCTTACGGCGCAGAGCACTTGCCGATAACACAGCATTCACAGTCAACTACCTCGCGAAAAGAAAAAAGGGACTAGCACTCGGCTAATCCCTTTTATTGGTGGGTCGTCACGGACTTGAACCGTGGACCAAAGGATTATGAGTCCTCTGCTCTAACCAACTGAGCTAACGACCCGTAAACTATTAACCTTCACTGTCCAAAAAGCTTTTTAGCTTTTCGGAGCGCGAAGGGTGACGCAACTTGCGTAACGCCTTGGCTTCAATTTGACGAATACGCTCGCGCGTCACGTCAAACTGTTTGCCCACTTCTTCCAGCGTGTGATCGGTGTTCATCTCGATGCCGAAACGCATACGCAAGACTTTTGCCTCACGCTGAGTCAGGCTATCCAGAATATCTGCCGTCGCACTACGCAGGCTCTCATAAACTGCCGCATCAATCGGTACGGTGGTATTGGAATCTTCGATGAAATCCCCCAGATGAGAATCATCATCATCGCCGACGGGCGTTTCCATGGAGATGGGTTCTTTGGCAATCTTCAGGATTTTATGGATTTTTTCTTCCGTCATTTCCATCTTTTCGGCCAGCGTCGCCGCATCTGCCTCCATGCCGGTTTCCTGCAAAATCTGGCGCGAGATACGATTCATCTTGTTGATGGTCTCGATCATGTGTACCGGAATACGGATAGTGCGCGCCTGATCCGCGATGGAACGCGTAATCGCCTGACGTATCCACCAGGTTGCATAAGTCGAAAACTTGTATCCGCGACGATATTCAAACTTGTCTACCGCCTTCATCAAACCGATATTGCCTTCCTGAATCAAATCAAGGAACTGCAAACCGCGATTAGTGTATTTCTTGGCGATAGAAATGACCAGACGCAAGTTAGCCTCAATCATATCGCGCTTGGCGCGGTGTGAACGCGCTTCACCGTTCGTCATGCGGCGGTTGATTTCCTTGATATCAGCGATTGGCAAACCAACCCGGTGCTGTATATCAATCAGGTTTTGCTGTTTTTCCAGCAGTGCGTGTTGATAGCGTTTCAAGGTTACACAATAAGGCTTATCAGCTTTTAGTTCCTGCGCTAACCAATCCAGATTGACCTCATTGCCAACAAAACTTTGCAGGAAATGTGCGCGCGGCATTTTGCTCTTATAAACACATATATCCTGAACATCGCGCTCATTTTTGCGTATTTCTTCAATCAACTTACGCATGGTGTTGCACAGCGCATCCACCTGTTTGGCACCAAAACGAAAAGTCATGAAGACTTCGGTGATGCCGTCCTGACAGGCATTGTACTGAGCACTGCGATAACCGTACTTTTCGTAAGCCTTGCCCATCTTATTGAACAAATCAGCAATAACAGCAAAAGCATCCAGGGCTTCTGCCTTTAATTGAGCCAGGTTTGCAGCGACAGCGGCGGCAGTTGCGGCGGCGGCGGCCTCTTCATCCAATTCGCCTTCTTCATCTTCAAGCGCCTCCTCACCGGACTCCTCTTCAACTTCCGCGTCGTCCTCAGCACCCTCGCCGTCATTCTCAAAATTGTCATCTTTTTCGGGTTCGCCAGCAACCACATCCAGTTCATCGGCAATCTCGACAAAGCCATCAACCAACTCGTTGATGCGCATTTCATCATTCTCGATCCTGACCACCAATGCCAAAATTTCCGCTACAGACACGGGACAGGCGGAAATTGCCTGAATCATATGGCGTTGACCTTCTTCGATACGCTTGGCAATCGCGATTTCTTTCTCGCGCGTAAGCAAATCAACCGTACCCATTTCACGCATGTACATACGCACGGGATCAGTAGTGCGACCAAATTCAGAATCTACTGTAGACAAAGCCGCTTCGGCTTCTTCGGCGGCATCTTCGTCAGCGGCAGCGGGGGCGGCATCACTCATAATCAACGTTTCAGCATCTGGCGCGACATCGCACACAGAGATACCCATATCGTTGATCATGCTGGCAACACTTTCAATCTGCTCGACCTCGATCATGTCAGGCAAATGATCATTGATTTCGGCGTAAGTCAGATAACCGCGCTCTTTTCCGAGAATAATCAGCGCCTTGAGACTACTGCGGCGCGCATCGGCATCCTCTACCGGCAAATTTGCTATCGGTCTCTCAACCTTGGCAGCCAGCTTCTTGCTTACTTTTTTCGTGCTTTTTTTAGTCGTTGCCATATTTTTTCCAATTGCGTGAGACCCTTTTCAGGTCGCAGAAAAGCGCTGCATTATACCCGAACCGATCATTTTTTATTAACCTTTGCAAAGGTTTTGACCGCCATGCATCCCGCTGCGGCAGGTTACTAAATTTCGCCAGACTACCGATCAAATAGCTCATTTATTAGCCGATACTGCGCCTCGTTGCAGCAAGCGTAAATATTGCTCGCGCTCGTGACTACTCATACTCGATGGCCCGCCCTGCACTGACTCACGTTGCATGGCTTGAAATTGCTCGCGCCGCTGCCCTTCGCTGAGTTTATTGAGCAAGCCCTGGAACTCCCCTTCAACGTCGAACGACTCTCCCCAAGCCAACATCTCCGCCTGTGCCGCAGCAATCGCCCGCGCATGAATCGTCCCCTGAAACGTCTGTGCCAGCGCAGGACTCGTGATGGCAAAATCAGCTTCACGCAACACCGCAAGCACCGCCATCACCGCTTCGGCATCGTCGCCATCCTCCCGCCAGCCATCAGGCATTGCCCTGCCTGACTCGGGGTGAGCCAACAAACATTGCAACAACAAACGATGCACCGGAAAAGCTGCGCGCGCAGCCTTTTTTAAGGAGGGGCGCGGCGTGCGAGCAAGCGGCGCAATTTCATACAAGGCTTCCAATTCTGCCTGACTCACACCGGAAAGCGTTGCGACTTCCTTGCGCAACAACAATCCGGCAACCGGCGAAGCAATCGCGGACAACAATGGCTTTGCGCGCTGTATTAACTGGTTGCGCCCTTCCTGGGTACGCAAATCCAATCCGCCACAGATTTCGCGCAACAAATAACCCGACAAAGGCATAGCCTCCGCCACTCGCTGCTCAAAAACAGCCTTGCCAAATTCCCGCACAAAGCTATCTGGATCATGTTCGGTCGGTAAAAACAGGAAATTGATGCGCTTGCCGTCCTGCAAATAGGGCAAAGCATTTTCCAAAGCGCGCCATGCCGCTTTCTGTCCGGCTTTGTCCCCGTCAAAACAAAACACGATCTGTTCAGCCAAGCGCAGTAATTTTTGTATGTGGTGCGATGTAGTGGCCGTTCCCAATGTTGCAACGGCATATTCCACACCGTGTTGCGCCAGAGCGACCACATCCATATAACCCTCTACAACCAGCACCCGCTGACCGCCGCGTATGGATTTTTGCGCCTGAAATAGGCCATACAATTCGCGGCCTTTTTCAAACAAAGGCGTTTCTGGAGAATTGAGGTATTTCGGTTCCCCCTTATCCAGAACACGCCCGCCAAAGCCTATGACTTGACCGCGCACATTGATGATAGGGAACATGATGCGGTCACGAAATCTGTCGTAACGTTTATCGTCATCGCCGTTAATTACCAGGCCTGTTTCTTCAAGCGCCGAGTGACGGTAATCAGAGAAGGCTGCAGCCAGATTTTGCCACGCGTCCGGCGCATAGCCGATGCCAAATTTTGCCGCGATCGCACCACTTAAACCGCGATGCTCAAGATAATCAATCGCCCTGCGTGATAATTTGAGCTGCCCGCAGTAATAACGCGCGGCAACTTGCATCACTTCATATAAATCTGGCGCGACCTTATGTCGAAACTCACCCGCAGCGGCGTGTTCATGTGGAACGTCCATCCCCACACTTTGCGCCAACTCTTCCACCGCCTCGACAAAACCCAAACCGAGATGTTCCATAACAAAACCGATCGCCGTGCCATGTACGCCGCAGCCGAAGCAATGGTAGAACTGCTTGGTCTGACTGACAGTAAATGAAGGAGATTTTTCGTTATGAAAAGGACAGCAGGCAACAAAATTCGCACCTGCTTTTTTCAGAGGCACGTAGCGCTCAACAACGTCCACAATATCCAGACGGTTAAGCAGATCCTGAATGAAACTTTTTGGAATCATGTCAGCTTGCTACCAGGGTAAAAATCGTTGCCGGAATGCCTTGTGACATGCCCGGCAAGAAAGCCGCCCGGATCAACAAGCAAGCAATTTGAACCGGAACAATAAGAAAGCTATTGGGATAAGCGGGTTTTAATCAGCGCCGAAACTTTGCCCATCTCCGCACGACCAGCCAGTCTGGATTTGAGCAGGCCCATTACCTTGCCCATATCTTGCGGACCCACCGCACCAACCGTCGCAATGGCTTCGAGTACGGCAGAACTGACCTCGGCATCACTAAGCTGCTGCGGCATATAGCCTGCCAGCACGCTCATTTCGGCTTTTTCTACCTCTACCAAATCCTGACGACCCGCCGCTTCATACTGACCGATGGAATCACGGCGCTGCTTATTCATCTTTTCGATGATAGCTACAACATCCGCATCCGTCAGTTCGACACGCTCGTCCACCTCGCGCTGCTTGATAGCCGCGAGCAACAGACGAATCGCCGACAATCTCGCCACATCTTTGGCGCGCATTGCAGCTTTCATATCATCGGTGATTTGTTTTTTCAGACTCATATATTTTCCAATCAACGACACACCAAACGATGTGCATCAATCAGATTCGGTCTTAGTAAAGCTTGGGGGGCAGTGTCTGACTGCGCAGACGCTTGTAGTGACGCTTAACAGCAGCGGCCAGCTTACGTTTACGTTCAGCAGTGGGCTTCTCGTAAAATTCGCGTGCACGCAAATCGGTCAACAGACCAGTTTTTTCCACAGAACGCTTGAAACGACGCATTGCAACTTCAAACGGCTCATTCTCTTTAACACGTACGGTTGTCATCTACAAACTACCTTTAACCTAAAAATTGAGGGCGCGATTCTAGCAAACCCGCCCAAGTACCACAACTTATATTTTGCATATTGTTAGTCTGTTGCCCGTTAAATTCACACACCTTCTGACACGATTATCGGTTTTTAATTAAAAAACAATATGTTGTGTGATTATTGTTGCGCAATCCGCAGGGGGGCTTTCATTCAGAAACAGGCGATTTATCGCCTTAATGTTACGTGGGAATGCCCCTGCGGCATTGCCCGCCACGTTGAGAGACCCCGACCTACATTGGATTCCGTCTTGTCCGACTCAGGGAACTACTGATTTATTCGTCATTCCGATGCAATATGCAATACAACTTATTGATTAAGATAGGTTTTATCTATTGCGAAAACGAAAAACCGGATAAATAAGCACTTCCGTAGCGCCCGGCAATATCCGGTTTATCACCCCTAAAAATATTCTCCAGATAATAAAACCACCCTGTTATAACAGTGAGGGATATTGTATAAACGCCTCTGGTTCAGCGCTATTGCACCTTGATTTTGGCAAATTTCCGCTTACCGACCTGAGCCACGACCACCCTGCCTGCCTCAACCACATCAGCCTTATCGTTGACACGCTCACCATCCAGCTTTACCGCACCTTGCCCAATCATGCGCACCGCTTCCGATGTACTGCTCACCAAATCGGCTTGCTTTAGCAACTGTGGCACAGCAATTCTGCCGCCCGCCGAAGCAACAGTGACCTCGGGCATATCATCGGGCAGCACACCGCGACGGAAGCGCGCCTCAAATTCAGCGAGAGCCGCTTCGGCATCTCGGCTTGAATGGAAGCGCGTAACCATCTCCTGCGCCATCAGCACCTTGATGTCGCGTGGATTGCGCCCGCCATTGACCTCTTCGCGCCACACGGCAATTTCATGCATGCTGCGGAAAGACAGCAATTCCAGATAACGCCACATCAACACATCAGAAATGGACATCAGCTTGCCAAACATATCTTGCGGGGTATCGGTGATGCCAACGTAGTTACCCATGGACTTGGACATTTTGTTCACGCCATCCAACCCTTCCAGCAACGGCATGGTCAAAATGCACTGAGTAGGCTGACCATAATGCCTTTGCAGCTCGCGCCCCATCAACAGATTAAATTTCTGGTCTGTTCCGCCCAATTCCAAATCCGCTTTTAATGCAACAGAATCATAACCTTGCACCAGGGGATAAATAAACTCGTGTATGGCAATCGGCTGATTACTCTTGTAACGCTTGGAAAAATCATCGCGTTCCAACATCTGCGCGACGGTATGCGTTGCTGCCAGTTTGATCAAATCAACCGCACTGAATTTATCCATCCAGGTCGAATTGAACACAATCTCGGTTTTTTCGGGATCCAGCACCTTAAAAACCTGCTCGCGATAGGATTGAGCATTCTCGACAACCTGCTCGCGTGTCAACGGCGGGCGAGTCGTATTTTTACCGGTCGGATCGCCAATCATCCCGGTAAAATCACCAATCAGAAACAAGGCATGATGCCCAAGGTCCTGCAACTGGCGCATCTTGTTGAGTAAAACCGTATGACCCAGATGCAAATCCGGTGCAGTCGGGTCAAATCCCGCCTTGATGCGTAACGGGCGACCCAATGCCAACTTCTGCTTTAACTCTACCTCTATCAGCAACTCATCTGCGCCGCGCTTGATTAAATCCAGCGATTCTTTTTGTGTCATTTCATTCATAATTTTTTAAATCCGACTCAGGAAATTTACCACCGTTCATCCTTGCTCCCCTACCGCTTGTCGGGTAGGATGCTCCATTCAATTTTTTACCCCTCCTATTGTCAGTTTGACTTTGATGAGAGGGCTGTTTCTGTTAAAGTCCGCCCCAATTCAAAAGCAGCACGCTTTATTAGATTAGCTACGCCACCACACAGATTCGGAGACGCGAATGTTAACGCAAAATATGATTAACCAAGAGCGCAAAAACAAATTACGCTGGTTTGTCACCATTTCCACCCTCCCGTTACTCGGTGTGGTAACAGCCTTCGGTCTTGTTCCAACCAGCGACCTGGGTCTGAATACCGGCAAAATCTCCATCGAAGAAGTCGCTTTACCAGGCAACCTTGCTGCCCAAACAGCTTCCACAACATTTTGGCGCACTGAACGCACCCAAGCCGGCGATACGGTAGCCGACTTGATGCAAAGACTCAACATCAAAGATGCTGCCGCCAGTGACTATCTGCGCAACAACACAGATTCAAAATCTTTCCGCAAGCTGCCATCCGGTCAGGAAGTGCAAGCCGAGATAGATGCAACGGGAGCGTTGGTTTCCCTGCGCTATCTGGGCAATCAAGGCTCGCAAATCATCATCAAAAAACAGCGTGATCAGTTCACCACTGAAACCGTCGCCGCACAACTGGAAAAACGCCTGTTTGTGCGTACCGGTAAAATCAAGACCAACTTGTACGAAGCGACCGATGCCGCAGGAATGCCTGAATCTGCGGCCAATCAATTGACTGAAATTTTCAACGGCGATATAGATTTTCACCATGACCTGACACGCGGCGATAAATTTACCGCCGTATATGAAATGACTTACAGCAACGGCGCGCTGGTCAGCGCAGGCAAAATTCAGGCTGCCGAATTCATCAATCAGGGCCATGTTTACCGTGCCGTGCTTTTCTCAGCCGATGGCAAACACAGCGACTATTACACCCCTGAAGGAAATAGTCTCAAGAAAGCATTTTTGCGTTCGCCTGTCGCTTTCTCGCGTGTCAGCTCAGGCTTTACCACCGCACGCTTTCACCCGGTGCTGAACCAATGGCGCGCGCACAAGGGCACCGATTTTGCTGCCGCGATGGGTACGCCCATCAAAGCAACCGCGAATGGTGTCGTGGCCTTCGCCGGCAGCCAAAATGGCTATGGCAAGCTCATCGTACTGAAGCACTCCAATAGCGTTTCGACCGCATATGGTCACATGTCACGCTTCGCCAAAGACATGCGCAATGGAAAACGCGTTGCGCAGGGCGATGTGATCGGTTATGTGGGGCAGACAGGTTATGCGACCGGACCGCATTGCCACTATGAATACCGGATCAATGGACAGCAACACGACCCTCTACGCGTTGCATTACCCAATACGCAACCGATCACTTCTGCCAGCAAAGCCAAATTCAAATCACTGGCCAACAACTTCACCGCGCGCCTGAACCAGTTGCGCAACACCAACCTCGCCAAGCTCGATTAGTTCTAATTGATAGCGCACCACGAACAACAGGCCGGTTTATATATCGGCCTGATGTCAGGAACCAGCTTGGACGGCATTGATGCCGTCCTTGTTGCTTTTGACCATACCCCTTCCGATTGCCTATCCCCCAGACTCATCAACAAATTTTATC
>Ga0210026_1001628_pt1 | contig 21175 bp, 16 predicted proteins | sample CryGeymeta201509_FD_183977 | JGI IMG/M metagenome (GOLD analysis project Ga0210026, IMG submission 183977) | Groundwater microbial communities from Crystal Geyser aquifers in Utah, USA - Crystal Geyser metaG 2015-09 (SPAdes) (version 2) | ecosystem: Environmental > Aquatic > Deep subsurface >... | reverse complement strand
CCATGACCATGATGCCGCCCGGCAGGTAAAGAAACTGAATGCTGCCCGACAGCCCGGTTTCGCCCAAAATGTTTTTCCAACCCAGCACCAGATTGTGTGAGAGGAACGCTTTCAGGTCAGGGCTCACACGCGAGAGCACCAGCAAGCCCGCCAGCAGCAGGTACGGCAGCCAGGCCAGGCCAACCGACATGGGCGCCTTGGCGGTCAGCTGGTCGAGCTTGATCTCGATGCTGCCCATCCAATGCAGCGGCCATTCTTTGGCATCGGCAAAATCCCAGGTTTTTTTGGGCAGTAAAAACCCCATTTTGGCAGCGGGCACAACGATGACCAGACCGACCAGCGCACCAATGATGGACGGAAATTCAGGGCCCAGGAAAACCCCGGCAGCAGCATAAGGCAGCACAAAAGCCAAACCGGCAAACAAGGCAAACGGCGCCATGGCCAAGCCCTCACGCCAAGATTTGTTGCGACCAAAAAACCGCGTCAGCATGACGCACATGAACAGCGGCATCAGCACACCGATGGCGGCATGGGTGAGAGCCACCTCAGAGGTCAACAACCGATAAAAGGTTTCCCAGTCAGAGCCGTTGGCCAGCAGTTGGGCTGAAATACCGGCCTTGTCCAGGCCGCCACTGACACCGACCACAATCGGTGTGCCGACTGCGCCAAAAGACACCGGGGTCGATTGCACCATCATGCCCAGCATGACCGCACCCATGGCCGGAAAGCCCAGCGCCACCAGCAGCGGTGCCGCCACGGCAGCGGGCGTGCCAAAACCGGAGGCGCCTTCGATAAAGCAGCCAAACAGCCAGGATACGATGATGACCTGCACCCGGCGGTCAGGGCTGATGTTGGCAAAGCCGCCGCGGATGGCCTTGATGGCACCGGAATGCTTCAGCGTGTTGAGCAGCAAAATCGCGCCGAAAATGATCCACAACACCGCGCCGGTCAGGATCAGGCCCTGCAGCATCGACGCCATGACGCGGTTGACCGACATGCCCCAGGCGCTCAGGGCAATCACCACGCTGAGGATCAGCACAGCGGGCATGGCGCGTTTGGCCGGCCAGTTAAAACCCACCAGCAGCACCGCTGCCAGCAACAGTGGCGCAAAGGCCAGCAAAGAAAGTAAGGTTTGACTCATTTGAAAATCTCGTACAAATTGAATGCAATTGAAATAAAAGGAAAAGAACGACTATCGACGCAAAGGGCTTGCTCAACAGGTGTTCTCGACCGGCAGTCGACTGCATTCTTCAAGCAGGTAGGCAATCGAGTGGTAGGGGCGGCCGGTCTCGGCGGTCAGACCGATTTCGCAGGTGCGGTTGGTTGACACGCCTTCGCAGCAGGCGCTGGGCAGGGCGTCATGCACCCGGCGCAGCGCGTGCACATTCAGCTCTGGCACAACAAATCCGCGGTCGCCGCCAAAGCCGCAGCAAGTCACACCGGCGGGCTCGATCACTTGCTCGACACAGGCGGCCAGCACGTTGCGCAATTTGGCATCCGACGCGGTGCGGCGCACGCTGCAGTTGATGTGCAGTGCAATGGGTCCTGGTTTCTTGGTGATGTAGAGGCGCGGCAGCAGCGCATCGTGGGCAAACTCGTGAAAGTCAAGCAGGGTGAGTGGCGTGCCAGCGAGCTTCTTTTGCATCCGCACCGAGCAGGTGCTGGCATCCATGATGACCGGGTAGTAGCCACCCTGGCCGTCGTCGGCGGCTTTGAGCAAGGCTTGCGTCACCGCAGCGCTCATCTCGTCGGCTTCTTCGGCCATGCCTTTGCTCTCGAGCATTTGGCCACAGCACAGTTTGTCAAAGCCTTCGGGCAGGATCGGGGCGTAACCGGCGCGCACCAGCAGCTCCATGATGACCTCGGGCAGCGTCGCTTCGTCGTTGCTGTTGGCGCCAAAAATTCGCCCGCCGCAGGCCGGGAAATACACCACCGGGTCGCCTGCTCCGCTGTAGGCTTGCGGCGCTTTGCCAGCGTGCGGCATGCCGCGTTTCCATTTGCCGCCTGAGAGCTTGGCCAGCAGTTTGTCGCCCACCACGCTGGACGCCACATGCCCCAGCCCCAGGCCCACGCGCGAGGCAGTGGCGACCTTGCCAAAGTTGTCGGCCGTCCATTGCGCCACCTTATGCTGGGTGTTACCCATGCCGCGCCCGCGCAGCAGCCGGGTCAAAGCCCCGGTGTCGATGCCGACCGGGCAGGCGGTGGAGCACAGACCGCAACCGGCGCAAGTGTCCAGGCCAAAGTAGGCAAAGTCGGCTTCCAGGTCGGCCACGCTCTCGCCCACGGCGGTGCGGCGCGACAGCTCGCGCCAGCTCACAATGCGTTGGCGCGGTGACAGCGTGAGCCGGTGCGACGGGCACAGCGGCTCGCAAAAGCCGCATTCAATGCAGCGGTCCACCATCTCTTCGGCGGCGGGCATGGGCTTGAGGTGCTTCAGGTGCGCTTGCGGGTCGTCATTGAGCAGCACGCCGGGGTTGAGCAAGCCTTTCGGGTCAAACAACTGCTTGATGCGACGCATCAGATTGGTGGCCTGCGTGCCCCATTCCTTTTCAACAAACGGCGCCATGTTGCGCCCAGTGCCGTGTTCGGCCTTGAGCGAGCCGTCGTATTTTTCGACCACCAGCGTGCAGATGTCGTCCATGAAGCGCGCGTAACGGTCAATCTCTTTTTGATCCGAGAAATCCTGGGTAAAGACAAAGTGCAGGTTGCCTTCGAGCGCGTGGCCGAAGATGATGCCCTCGGTGTAGCCGTGTTTGCGCAGCAGCGCTTGCAGGTCGAGCGTGGCGCTGGCCAGTGATGCCAGCGGAAAAGCCACGTCTTCGATGATGACGGTAGTGCCAGTGCGACGCATGGCACCGACTGACGGGAACGTGCCCTTGCGCACTTTCCAGTACATGTCGCAGGTCGCGGGGTCCACCGAGAAGCTGGCGGGCTCCACAGTGTTAATTGTTTTAATAGCGCCCAGCGCAGCGTCCATGCGCAGTTGCATGGCAGCAGCGGTTTCGCCCCGAACTTCAATCAAAAGTGCAGCCGCGTCGTCACCCAGGCTGCGAATGGTCTGCGGCAAGCCGGGTTTGTCTTGCACCGAGCGCAGCGCGGGCCGGTCGAGCAACTCCACCGCCGAGACCGGTTGCGGCTTGAGTGCCAGCACCGCCTGGCACGCCAGTTCGATGCTGGGGAAAAACACCAGCGCACTGGCCTTGAACGGGTCTTCTGCCACCGTGTGGTAAGTGATGCGCGAGATAAACCCGAGCGTGCCCTCCGAGCCAATCATCAGGTGCGAGAGGATGTCGATCGGGTCTTCAAAGTCAATCAGCGCGTTCAGGCTGTAGCCGGTGGTGTTCTTGATCTTGTATTTGTGGGCAATGCGCGCTGCCAGCACCGCGTCGGCGCGGACTACGCTGCCCAGGTGCTGCAGCTCGTCGACCAAGGTGGCGTGGCTTTGCTTGAAACTTGCCACGCTGAACGCGTCTTCGGTGTCGAGCAGCGTGCCGTCGGCCAAAATGACGCGCATGCCGGCCAGCGTGCGGTAGCTGTTTTGGGCGGTTCCGCAGCACATGCCAGAGGCGTTGTTGGCGGCAATGCCACCGATCTTGCTGGCGTTGATGGATGCCGGGTCAGGGCCAATTTTCTTGCCGTGGGGGGCGAGCCGGAAATTGACCTCGCCGCCAATGATGCCGGGACCTGCTCGCACCGTGGCGGCCTCCGGGCCAATTTCGCAAGTGGCAAAGCCCTCGCCAATCAAGGCCAGCACGCTGTCGGTGACGGCTTGCCCCGACAGGCTGGTGCCCGCGGCGCGAAACGTCACCGGGCGTTGATGGGCACGTGCCGCTTGCAACAGCGCCTGCAGTTCGGCTTCAGACTCCACCACCGCCACCACCTCGGGCGTGAGGCGGTAAAAGCTGGCATCGGTGCCATAGGCCAGGCGGCGCAGACTGTCGGTGATGACCTGTTTTGCAGGCAGGATGCGCGACAAGGCATCAACAAGCTGACTCATGGTTTTGTCTCCTCATTTTTCTATTTTGGTAAAGTGGTCTTACCAGTTGCCGACTTTAGATTCTTTGAATTTATTGTGTAACTAGGGTTTACCCTTATTTTGTGGTGCAATTTTCAAGCACCGGTTGAAATATCATGCAATTGGTCTGACCAATTGGTGAAACATGATCCCCTCTCGCCCAGCTGTTGTTCGTCTGGCTGACTCTGTTGCCAGTGAACTTGAAAAACGAATCCTTGAAGGCGCGCTCAAGCCGGGCGATCGTTTGCCGTCTGAACGAGAGCTGGCGCTCAGTCTTGGGGTGTCGCGCCCTTCCTTGCGCGAGGCGATACAAAAACTGGTGTCCAAAGGCCTGCTGAGCACCCGCCACGGGGGCGGCACCTATGTGACCGACCGGCTGGAGGCGCAATTCGTCGACCCCTGGCAAGACATGCTCAAGGGCAACCCCATGTTGCACCGTGACATGCTTGAATTTCGGCAAATGCTTGAAAGCCAGGCCGCCGCGCTGGCCGCCGACCGTGCCACGGACGTGGACATCAGCCGCCTGGACGCGGTCTATGCGGCGCTGGAAGACAGTTACACGCGCGATGATTTACCCAACTGCATTGATACCGATGTGGCATTTCACCAGGCGATCGCGGAAGCGTCGCACAACGTGCTGATTGGCCATCTGACGGCGAGCCTGATGCGGGTCATTCATGGACATGTGTCGAACAATCTGGTGCACTTGCACACCCGGCCGCAGCGCTGGGGCCAACTGCGCGCACAACACCGCGCCATCTGGCAAGCCATCCGGGAGCACGAGCCCCAGGAGGCGGCCTTGGCCGCCAGCGCCCACATTGAGTTTGTGCGTCAGGGCATTGAGGACAAGGCGCAGGATGAAGTGCGGCGCACCAGTGCACTGCGCCGTTTGGGTGACGCCCCGCGCGTTGCATAATCGCGCCCCATGACCTTTTTGCACACCCTGCGCAACACACCCTGGCTGGCCCGGTTGGCGCTGCTGTGGTTTGCCCTGACGCTGGGCGTGGCGGTGGCCTCGCCGTTGGTCAACCCGCAGTCCGAGGTAATGATTTGCAGCGCCGCCAATGGCATGGTCAAGGTCGTGCTCAATGCCGACGGCTCGCTCAGTACGGCCAGCACCACCATGGACTGCCCGCTGTGCATGGTGGGTGGTGCACCCGTGCCCGTGGCGCAGCACACTGTGCAGGCACCTTATCCGCTGGCGTATGTGCTGCAGAGCATTCCCGCAGCCATCATCGCGGCACGTACTGCCGTACCGCCACCCTCGCGTGGCCCTCCTACGCTGATCTAGCAATCAAATTCATAGCTTCTGACGCTTGCCTTATAAGCGCTTCAGGGTGTTTTTGCATGTAACTTTGCTGGACACGTTATGCTGCTTCAGGCAGCCACTTTTTGATCCCGTTCTCGGCCTTGTGCCAATTTTTCTTGACCTTAAAGGACTCACGATGAAACTCTCTACCCTGATCACTGCCGTGGCGCTGGCCACATCATCCCTGAGCGCTTTCGCGCACGAAGCGGTCGAGGTGCAAAACGCCTGGGCGCGCGCCACCGTCAAAGGCCAAATGGCCACCGGTGCGTTCATGACCCTCACCGCCGATGCCGGTGCCAAACTGGTGGGCGCGTCGTCCCCGGTGGCCGGTGTGGCACAAGTGCACGAAATGAAAATGGAAAACGGCGTGATGAAAATGGCCGAGGTCAAAGGCGGCCTGGACTTGCCCGCTGGCAAAGCGGTGGAGCTCAAACCCGGCGGCTACCATGTGATGCTGATGGACCTGAAAGCCCCGCTGGAAAAAGGCAGCACCGTGCCGGTGACGCTGATTTTCAAGGACGCCAAGGGCGCAGAAATCAAGCAGGAAGTCAAACTGCCGGTGGCCATGACTCCGCCCGGCGGCGCCGCCAAACCAGCGGCCATGGACCATGCCATGCATAACATGCACGGCGACAAGCCCGCAGCCAAGTAAGCCGGGCCAAGCCACCGTCAGCCCATAGCCCCCACTTCTGATGCAAGTTGCCAGCGTGCCACCCATCTTGACCCTGCCGCGCGCGCGCTGAGTTGTCTTCACCCCGCTGATGCAGCGTGCTCCCCGTTACAAGGGCAGGTTCGCATTCGCTTGACCTGTGCTGGGCGCTTTGATGCCTGGCACGTGTTGTTGGCTAAGAACTCAGGACTTTTTAAATGAAACTCTCAGAACTCACCCTGGTGCGCTGGATGACGCACCTCAACATAGGCTTGACCCTTGGTCTGTTGATCTGGCTGGCCTGCCTGGCCGGCACGAGCCATGCGCACGGCGTGACGGCGGGCGAGCTGGAGCTCGACCACCCTTACGCCGTGCCCAGCGTGGTAGGCGAAGCGCATGGCAAGGCCTACCTGCGTGGCATCACCAACAGCGGCGCGCATACCGAGCGCTTGCTGGGCGCCAGCACGCCGGTGGCGGCCAAAGTGCAGCTGCACAGCCTCAAGCCAAATGCCAATGGTCTGCGCGGCACCCAGGTCGAGTCAATTGTCTTGCCGGCCAACACCACCACCCGACTGCGCCACACCGGCGACTAACAGCTCACGCTGATCGACCTGAAGGCACCCCTCAAAGACGGTGACAAATTTGACTTGACGCTGAACTTTGAGCATGCCGGTGCCAAAACCGTCAACGTCTGGGTGCAGACGCCGCGGGACGCGGCGGCCAGCCATACGACGCATTGACCCCAGCGACCTGCAGCCCCGCGCAACGCCATGACATTGATCGCGTCCATCTCGTTTTATTTACAGAACGAACCCCTTCCATGAAAACTGCTTCTTTCAAACCCCTCACCCTTGCCACTGCCATGTCCGTGGCGCTGCCCGTTTTGAGCCTGTGCTGCGCGCAGGCCTTGGCGCAAAGTCAGCCGGTGGCAACCCTGCCAACCGTGACCGTCAACGCCGACAAAATCACCCCCCTGCCTGCTGCCACAGCGGTAGACCAGACCCGTCTGTCGGCCAAAAAAGCCACCACCAGCGACACCGCTGCCTTGCTCTCAGACATTCCCGGGCTGAGCCTGAATGGTGCTGGCGGTGTGTCGAGCCTGCCCGCCATCAACGGCCTGTCTGATGACCGCCTGCGCATCAAGGTGGATGGTATGGATTTGATTGCCTCCTGCCCCAACCACATGAACCCGGCGCTGTCTTACATCGACCCGGCCCAGTTGGGCGAGCTGACGGTTTACGCTGGCATAGCGCCCGTGAGCGCCGGTGGTGACAGCATTGGCGGCAGCATCAGCGCCACGTCTCGTCCGCCAGAATTTGCCGCACCTGGTGAAACGCCGATCATGAAGGGCGAAGTCGGCATTTTTTACCGCAGCAACAACAGCGCCAGCGGTGTCAACCTGTCGGCCACTTACGCCACACAAGCGTTCCACATCAGCTACAGCGGCGCCACCAGCAAGGCAGACAACTACACGGCCGCCCAAGATTTCAAAACCAACCCGCAAACCGGCCGTGCTGGCCACACCTTGCCGTTGAACGAAGTGGGCTCTACCGCGTATGAAACCCGCAACCACGCGTTGACGCTGGCCGTCAATCGCGACAACCACCTGTTTGAAGCCAAACTGGGCATACAAGACATGCCGTTCCAGCTCTACCCGAATCAGCGCATGGACATGCTCTACAACAAGCGAGACAGTCTGAACCTGCGCTACCTGGGGCAGTTTGACTGGGGTTCTCTGGAAGCGCGTGCTTACCACGAGAACGTGGACCACTACATGGACTTTGGCGCGGACAAGCGGTTTTGGTATGGCAACGGCGCACCACCCACCGGATCGGGCGGCCCGACCGCGCTTTTTGGCACACCCTGCAGCCCCATCAGCCCCACCTGCGCGGCGGGTATGCCGATGTACACCGAAGGCCAAACCACCGGCTTGAGCGTCAAGGCAGATGTGATGCTGCGCCAGCAAGACCTGTTGCGCGTGGGCGCCGAACTGCAGCAATACCGAATCAACGACTGGTGGCCAGCCTCAGGTGCCATGATGTTGCCAGGCACGTTCTGGAACATCAAAGACGGCGAGCGTGATCGCACGGCCCTGTTTGCAGAACTGGAAACCCGCAAAAGCGCGCAGTGGACGACGCTGATCGGTGTCCGTGTAGAGCAGGTGAAAATGGATGCGGGTGATGCGTCTGGCTATAAAACTGTCTTGACCAGCATGCCTATGCCTGGCACAGACGTAGGTGCTCAGATTGCGGATAGCACGGCGTTCAACCTGCGTGACCACAGTAGCACCGACACCAATGTCGATCTGACCGCCCTGGCCAAATACACAGCCAATGCCAATTACGACATTGAATTTGGCTTTGCCCGCAAGGTGCGCTCACCCAACGTGTACGAGCGCTTCACCTGGTCCACCTGGACCATGGCTGCGGTGATGAACAACTTTGTCGGCGATGGCAATGGCTACCTTGGCAACCTCAACCTCCAACCCGAGCAAGCCAACACCCTCAGCGCCACCTTTGACTGGCATGGCGCAGACAAAACCTGGGGTTTGACCGCCACGCCGTTCTACACCCAGGTCAACGACTACATCGACGCGGTGCAGTGGAATGCAGCCACCAACACCGCCGTGGTGGCGCCCGCGGCCAACCAGTTCAGCGTGCTGAAATACGTCAACCAATCCGCCAAACTCGTCGGCCTGAACCTGTCTGGCCATCTGCCTTTGGCCAAAACCGCCGCCGGTGACTTGGGTTTCAAAGGCCTGTTGAACTACACCCGCGGTACCAATGAAACCACCGGGGATAAGCTTTACAACATCATGCCGCTCAACGCCAAACTGGCCGTAACCCAAAAACTGGGTGGCTGGGACAACAGCGCCGAGCTGGTGATGGTCAGCGCCAAGGACAACGTGTCTGCCATGCGCAACGAGATCAAAACCCCCGGCTACAGCCTGGTCAACCTGCGCGGCGGCTATTCATGGAAGACGGTGCGACTGGACTTTGGCGTGGAAAACCTGTTTGACAAGTTTTACTACTTGCCTACCGGCGGCGCGTACACCGGCCAGGGCACCACCATGAGCATCAACGCCGTGCCCTATGGCGTGGCCGTGCCGGGCATGGGGCGCTCGATCTATGTGGGCGTCAATGTGAAGTTTTAAGCGTTACACAAACGATAGCTGCTGGCGCTTACTGCATAAGCGCTAGAAGCCAATTTCTTATAAAGAATTGTTCCATGAAACCCGCGCTTGACCCCACCAGTAGCCGCACCCTGAACGCCCACGATGGCTTGGCCGCTTCAGACCTCACGCAGCTGTGGCGGGTGCGGGCCGAAGCGTTGCGCACCAGCGCTGCCGCGAGGTGGTGAGCCTGCGCACCGGGGCGGTGTCGCAGCGGGTTAAATGCCTGCTGCTGATGTTTGCCGACAGCGTAAATCCCCAAGCCAAAAGCACCGCAGAGTGCGCCGTGCCCCACCTCAGCGACATGGCCGGCATTCTGGACGCGGCGCCGTAGACCGTCTCAAGGGTCTTCAGCAGCATGCGTCGCTTGGATGTGATGCATTTGATCAAAGTGCACATGGCAAGCGTCACGCTGTCTTGTCAAGCGATGTTGCCAATGAATTCAACTGGTGTGCCGCGTCACCACTGTGAATTTTGCAGCCGCACGCCCAAAGCGCCAGCATTCTTTGGGCGGTAGCAGTAAAACTGGGGTGGCTGGTGGTTTGAGCCAACACCTCCCGGCTTACCCTGAGCAAGGCGCTGACTAAACGGGCACTGGTGGCGGCTTGAAACTTGGGTGCAATAAAACACCGGTCGGCCAGCTCTTGCAGGTTTTTTGAGGTAAACCAACGCTTGGCGCCGCCAAAACTCAAGGCTGGTGCATCAAGTGCATCGCCATCTTGCGCGCGCGGCGCGTAGACCGACATGGACAGCATGTCAAAAACCGGTGACAGGCGCACGTCGCTGCTGCTTGAATAGACGAAACCAAAATTTTTAAGATGGGCATCACCATTTCGGATGGCCATGCAGGTAACGTAGTGTGCGTAGAACTGCTCAAGCGCATCCTTTCTTTGGTCAAGCGGACAGAACTCCATGATCTTTTTGATGATTTTTTCTACCGAGCCAGCAAACTTGTCGCCCGCATTGAGCGCCAGCATGGCGCACATGTCCTCAAAGGCCAGGTTGATGCCTGGCGCAAGCACATCAAAGCGGCGAATGGCCAGGCGATTGGCATCCGCCGAAAGTTGAAAATCTGGCACGGGTAAGCCCATGTTTTTTGCCACGCCCAGTCCAAAAAACTCATTCAGGATCAGATGAGGATGATCATCGTCATTGAATTTGATAATCCAGTGGTCAAAAACCAGTGTGTTTTTGCGCTGCTCAGGTGTGCCGGCGATCGGGCTTTTTGCAAGAAATTTGGGGAACCCACCCGACACGCCCGAGGTGGCGGCGTGTTCTTCCAAAAAGCGAGCCACGATTTCTTTGGAGCTGCCTTTCAACAAGGCTTGCAAGTCTTCGCAGGGGCTCTGTACTGACGGGGTTGAGCCGTGCGGGACCAGCCTGATGCGGCCAACCAGGTGTGCGCCCACGACCGAGAGCAGTTCCATGTCGCCAAAATAGTCAAAGTGTTTGGCAAATTTTTTCGCCAGCAACTGCCTGAGCGCGCCCTCGGGCAGGCTGACCTGAAACACCGGGTGCAGTGCGGCGTGAATCCAGCTTTCGGTGCGAACTGGCATCAGCAGAGACACCATCTGGCTGCTGGCCACGCCGCCCTGGTACGAAAAAACATAGCGGTTAACTTCAACTTGTTCCAGCGTGCCGACCAGCGCCTGATTGATGTAAACATCAAGTTTCATCACGTCACCCCAAAGCGTTCTTTGGTGTTTTGGGCGTTCATGTCGTCGAGTGTGGGAGCTTTGACACTGCCCGCCAGCATGACGATGTCCAGACAAGTGTGCAGCCGCCGCAGAGTACTCAGGTTGCAGTCACCGCCTTTTTCAATCATCAGCAGCGCCCGCCGGCTGATGCCTGCTGCTTGTGCCAGCTTGGCTTGGCTCCAGCGCAATTGTTTGCGTTTGGCCACTACCGCGGCCACCAGCGGATCGAGATGGTCCAGGTTAGATAGCGGCGAGGGGCGTTGTATGAGCATGACAGGATTGTAATTTGTAAATTACAATTAAAAAAACTTTTGATAAAAATGTAACTTGTAAGTTACTTATTTCGCTGTATTGCTGCCAACTGGCTCGGGTGTGATGCGAGCCCAAGTTCGGCGAAAATACGCGTCGCTTCCCCGCAACCGGGGTTTGGATGAACAGGCCGATGAACTCGCTGGGACAAAAGGTAATTGTTGTGCTGCTGGTGCTGGCGCTGCACGCCCTTGCCTTGTTTGGGCTGCGGCACGCGCAGCTGATTTCGCCACCGGCTGAGGCGATCCCGCTGTTCGTCAACTTCATTGCCGCGCCGCCGCCTGCGGCCTTGCCTGCAGCGCCTCGCCCGAAGGTAAAGCCGCCGGGGAAACCGCAGGCACAGCCTCAGTCTCAGCTGCGGCCGCAGCCACCACAGCAAAAGCGACAACAAAAACCCGACGCATTACCGATGCCTGCTGCGCAGGTGCTGGCGGTGCAGCCGCCCAACGCCGCGCCGACCGACGCAGTCGGTCCCGTGTCGATGACCGAAGCCCCGACCAGTCCGAGCCCGGCCAGCGCAGGCCCGGCGGCGCCTGAGCTGGCCGGCATTGGCGCGCAGTTGCCTGCCGGTCCGGTGGCCCTGTCATCTGAGTTGTCGCTGGCTTGCCCGCAGCGCACTGCGCCCAGCTACCCTGCGCTGTCGCGGCGCTTGAATGAGCAAGGTGTGGTGGTGCTCCAGGTGACGTTGAACGAGGACGGCACGGTAGCCGCGGCCCGGATGCAAAGTTCCAGCGGCTTTGTGCGGCTGGACGATGCCGCCCTGGCTGCTGTACGCAGCTGGCACTGCACCGCACCGACCCGCAACGGCCAGTCAGTGCGCGCGACGGCACTGCAGCCGTTTCATTTTGTGCTGCAAGAAAACTGATTTGACCGAACCAGCTGCAGTCCACAGCAGGGTTGTGGCGCATTGCGGTAAGCTGTAGCCATTCATCGGCAACTCAAAGGAGACTTTCATGAGCGATAGCAACAGCAACTTTGCTAAGTACGTCCCGGGTTTCGACTTTTTGCAGAACCTGGCCAAGAGCACGTCGCAAGCCGTGCCGCAGATGCCCAACCTGGCCAACTGGATCGCGCCCACCTTGAATGAGGAAGAGCTTGAAAAGCGCATCACCGACCTCAAGGCGGTGCACTTCTGGCTTGACCAGAATGCCAAGGCGCTGGGTGCCACCGTGCAGGCGCTGGAGGTGCAAAAGATGACACTGGCCACGCTCAAGGGCATGAACTTCAACATGGGCGATATGGCCAATGCGTTCAAGCTCAAGGCTGCCGATACGGTCGCTGCCGGTGTGCACAAAGTGACTGAGAATGCAGCGGCCACGGTCAAGACGGTGGCAGAGGTGGCGGAAAAAGCCGAAGGGGTTGCCAAGAAGGTCGGCGATGTAGCCAAGCCCGCCGCCACGGCTGCCGCCGCCGGACTGGTCGACCCGATGCAACTCTGGCATGCGCTCACCCAGCAGTTCCAGACCATTGCCGCCAGCGCCATGAGAGAGGCCAGCAAAGCCACCGAGGTCGACGTGGGTAAAAATAGGGTGAAAGGTGTGGTCAAAGAGACCGTCAAGGCGGCCGCAAAATCCACTAAAGCCGCCACCAAAAAGGCACCGGTCAAACGTGCTGCGGCGAAGAAGACGACGACCAAAACTGCGGCACGCCGCCGTTGACCAAAGGCGTAATCAGGCCGTTGCCATGAAGCTGTTCCCCTACGCGCACGCCACCCACCCGCAGTGGGGTATGGCCGCCAATCTGGCGCTGGCCCAGTTGCGTGCGCAAATGGCGCTGCACGGCTATGCCAACAACCCGACACTGGCATTGCTCTACATCACCGACCATTACGCGGCCGATGCCCAGGACATCCTGGCGCACCTGAGCGCCGAGTTGCCGACGGTGACCGACTGGGCCGGTACCGTGGGCGTGGCCATTGCGTCCAACAACGTTGAATACGTCGACGAGCCTGCGCTGGCCCTGATGCTGTGTGAGTTGCCAACCGATCAGTACCGGGTGTTTTCCGGGGTGGCGCCGCTGGGTTTGGCGTTCGAAGCGCACAGCGCGCTGGTGCACGCCGACGCGCAAGCCGATGATTTGACCGAGCTACTCGATGAACTGGCCGCGCGCACTGATTCTGGTTATTTGTTTGGGGGCTTGGCCAGCAGCCGTGGCAAGTCGCTGCAGTTTGCAGTGGCGGGCGATGGCAACGTCAAGGGGCAGGGTGCGGCCAGTGGTGTCTTCAGCGGTGGTTTGAGCGGGGTAGCCTTTGGGCCGGGTGTGCATCTGGTGTCGCGCGTGACCCAGGGCGCGCAACCCGTTGGCAAGACACACCGGGTGACTGCCGTTGATCGCAACCTGGTTCTGGGGCTCGACGGCGAACCGGCGTTGGCGGTGTTACTGCGCGAACTGGGCGTTAGCCTGGACGAGCCACGCCGGGCGCTGCAAGCCGTGCGGGCCACGCTGGCGGGCATGACCCCCGCGGCCAGTCTGGCGAGTGGGGTGCGCGATGAACCGCTGATCAGTCGTACTGGCAACTTTGGCCCCGATGTGCTGGTGCGCCACATTATTGGCCTGGATCCGGGGCGGGGCGGCGTGGCGGTAGCTTCGCTGGTAGACAAGGGCATGAGCCTGGCGTTTTGCCAGCGCCATGTGCAGGCCGCGCGCGCTGACCTGATGCGCATTTGCGCCGAGATTCGGGAAGAGCTGGAGCCGCAGGAGATGGCGCTGGAAGCGGCAGCGGCGTTGACAACGTCCGAGGCTGAAGCCGCACCGCACCCGGCGCGCGGTATTGCCGGGGCGGTTTATGTCAGCTGTGCCGGACGCGGTGGCGCGCATTTTGGTGGCCCCAGCGCCGAGATGCAAATCATCCGCCGCGCCCTGGGCGACGTGCCGTTGGTGGGTTTCTTTGCCAGTGGTGAGATCGCCCGCAACCACCTCTATGGCTACACCGGGGTATTGACGGTTTTTACGGAAAATTAGGCGCTAGCCCTTATTTTAAAAGCGCAAGGCGCTCTGTTATTGAGAGTATTTTTTGCTTGTTTTGCCTGACTGACTTGGTTGGCTTTCACGAAAGTGACGGGCTCTTAAAAAGGAAAGTCAAGTACTTCGGCCGTGGCTTGCTGTTGCTGGCGCAGCCAGCGCTTGAAGAACGCATCGTCTTGCACCGCGATCAGGTCGTGCTGCATCACTGCGATGTCTGCACGCATTTCTTGCTCGGTCTCTTTGAGGTGACGACGCAACGCGCCGGGGCTCAAGGTGCTGAACATGGGCAAATCAAGCTCAACGATCATTTGCCTTTCCAGAGCATACAGCTCCTGCGTGAGCACTTTGACCCGATCCTTGAGCAAAGTGGTCAGAGCCGTCATTTTTTCTTTGGCCATGTTGACCAACTGCGTCGAGTCGGTCAGTTCGGCGCGCAGCTGCAGTTGCAGCAGGGCCAGCAGGTCACGCTTTTCATACGCGGTGTTGGCTTCTTTCATTAGCGCGGTTTTTCGTAATTGCTCTTTCGGATCCTGCTCACGGTCAGGGTGGAGTGCGCTGACCAGCTGGCGGTAAATGGTGCGCAATGCCCCATTGGCGTCGTCGGCTTGCGCGGTGGCCGCAGCTTCAGCTTTGCGTTGGGTCGCCGATTTTTTGCGCGTACCCTGTTTGTGCTCACGTGCGGCGACCTCCTCAGCCATCTTGGCATGCATCCTGGCGGTGGCGGCACGCATCAGGTCTTCGATACTTTCGTATTCAGCGTCGTCGTCGCCGATGGATTCGCCAAGCAGGTCTTCCATGAACATTTTCATGTTCGATGCGGCTTCCTTTTCGTCGTCTTCTTCGGAGATGTCGTTGTATTTGTCAAACAGGTCGGCCATGGCTTGGTCGCCATTGTCTGCAAGGGCTGCAGCCATCTGACTCAGGATGTCGATGGCCATGTGTTTCTGCTTGGTGCTCAAACCTTTGCGTTGCAGCCGTGCGTCGATCCACAGCGCCATCTGGCGCAGCAAGGCGCTGTGTTCTTTTACCAGTGGTGCCAGGGTTTGGGCGGCGATTTGGCGGTGAGCGTCGGCGAGCTGGCGGGTGTCCTCGATTTTGCGCGCCAGTGTTTCGCTTTGTTTGAGCAACTGGTTAAAGCGCTTTTGCGCCGGCGAGATGGCCGCAGCGCCAAATTGCAGCGCCGACACCGCCAGCTTGTGGGCTGAAGCTGCTTTTGAATCCGGTTGTGCCAGATCGGCATCGTCGCTGAATCGTTCGTGCTGTTTGGGCATGGCTGGTGGCTGGTTTGAAAAGGCAGATAGGGTCTTTTGGAATACTTTTCCCATTCTATTTTGCGGAAAAATAGACCTGTAACCCCTTATGAATTGTTTGCAATAAGCTATTGTTTGTGAAGCAAAATTTCGAACATCAAGACCCTTCCTGATGCCATTTGTTGAGTCATGCAACTTATGGCGCCGAATGGGGCCAATGGGGCGTGTGGTGTACTTCGTTTAGTAGTGGAACCAAGTGGTCTGAAAACATCTTTGGAATTCTGGCGCTTTATTCCATGATTTGCAGGGATAAATTGCCGTGAAAGCCGCAGTTTTGCCATCAAGTAATCCTGCATGACCCGTCAGAATACGTTACACCCCGCGAGCCCGATCCGCCTTGAACTGCGCCCGAAACGCACCAAACGTGCCCGCATCCAGCGCCGCGCGCACCTCGTGCATCAGGTTCAGGTAGTAATGCAGGTTGTGAATGGTCAGCAGCATCGGGCTGAGCATTTCACCGCAGCGGTCCAGGTGGTGCAGGTAGGCACGGCTAAAGCCGCCGCTGACCACGCCGCCCGGGCGGGTGATGCCCTTGCAGGTGTAGCAGGTGCAGGTGGCGTCGAGCGGGCCGTGGTCAGCCTTGTGGCGTGCGTTGCGCATTTTCAGGTCGCCAAAGCGGGTGAACAGCGTGCCGTTGCGCGCGTTGCGCGTGGGCATCACGCAGTCAAACATGTCCACACCCGCGGCCACGCCTTCCACCAGGTCTTCAGGCGTGCCCACACCCATCAGGTAACGCGGTTTGTGCCATGGCAGACGGTGCGGCGTGTGCGCCATGATGCGCAGCATTTCATCTTTGGGTTCGCCCACGCTCACGCCGCCCACGGCGTAACCCGGAAAATCCATCTCTACCAGCGCTTCCAGCGACTCCTGGCGCAGGTGCTCAAACATGCCGCCTTGCACAATGCCAAACAGCGCGTTGGGGTTCTCCAGCCGGGCAAACTCGGCCTGGCTGCGTTTGGCCCAGCGCAGGCTCATTTCCATGCTTTTGCGCGCTTCACTTTCTGTAGTGACTTGCCCTTTGGTCTTGAGCTCTACCGACAGATATGGCGTGCATTCATCGAGCTGCATGGCAATGTCGCTGTTGAGCACGGTCTGGATTTGCATGCTCACTTCAGGTGACATGAAGAGTTTGTCGCCGTTGACCGGGCTGGAAAAGTGCACCCCTTCTTCGGTGATTTTGCGCATGGCACCCAGGCTCCAGACCTGAAAACCGCCCGAGTCGGTCAGGATCGGTTTGCGCCAACGCTCAAAGTCGTGCAAGCCGCCAAAGCTTTGCATCACGTCCAGCCCCGGGCGCATCCACAGGTGAAAGGTGTTGCCCAGAATGATCTGCGCGCCCATGTCTTCCAGGCTGGTGGGCGTGACGCCCTTGACCGTGCCGTAGGTACCCACCGGCATGAAGATGGGCGTTTGCACCATGCCGTGGTTCAAAGTGAGCGTGCCACGGCGGGCGTGGCTGCCGGCGTAGCCGGTCTCGGGCACAGGTGGGTCAGTGCGCAGTTGGTCAAACTGAATCACCGGTTGCGCCGGGTGCGCATGGGGGTGGTCGTGCGGATGGTCGTGGTCGTGGTGATGCGGGTGGTCGTGTGTCATGGCGGTTATGAAAAGCTTGGGCGCTATTGTCTTTGATCCACTGCGATCCGAATGACCCAGCAAGAGGCGGGTATTTAAACCTCAGTTTGCAATTGACACTGAGCTGTCACACGCCTCGCCTACCCTCGCAGTCCTTACCAACTTCTGCAGGATACCCGACATGCACATCCGTTCTCGTCGTCAATTCGTGATTCAACTCGCGGCACTGACCGCTGTCGCTGGCAGCGGTGTGGCGCTGACCGGTTGTGGCGGCGGTGATGACCCTGTACCACCGCAATTCGACTATGGTGTAGCCAGTGGCGACCCATGGGCCGATCGCGTGATTTTGTGGACACACGCGCAGTTTGCCGGGCTGAACGACGACGTACCGTTGACATGGGAGGTCGCCAGCGACACCGCCTTCGCCAGCTTGGTAGCTTCTGGCAGTGCCAAAGCGACTGCGGCTACCGGTCACACGGTGAAGGTGGATGCCACCGGCTTGAGCGTCGGCCAAGACTATTACTTCCGCTTCCGCTGGAACCAGCACAGTTCACCTGTGGGCAAAACCCGCACCTTGCCGGCAGCAGGCGCGTCTAGCCTGGCACTGGCCGTGCTGACCTGCTCCAACTACCCGGCGGGCTATTTCCACGTTTATGCCGAGGCCGCCAAGTCGGCAGCGAAGTACGCCGTGCATTTGGGGGACTTCATTTACGAATATGCAGCAGACGGCTACGCCAGTGCTGACGCCGCCAAGCTGGGTCGGGTGTCGCAGCCCGCTACCGAATGCATCACGTTGGACAACTACCGCAAGCGCTACGCCCAGTACCGTTCTGATCCTGACAGCAAAACCTTCCACGCCACCATGCCGGTTATAGCCGTCTGGGATGACCATGAGGTGGCCAACGACAGCTTCAAAGACGGTGCTGAAAACCACACCGAAGGTGCTGAGGGCCGCTTCACCGACCGCCGCGCTGCCGCCGTGCAGGCCTGGCACGAGTGGCTGCCGGTGCGTACACCCGATGCCAGAGACCTGCTGAAAATTTACCGCAGCTTTGACTTTGGTGGCCTGGCTGCCATGCACATGCTGGAGACCCGTCTGATTGGGCGCGACAAGCAGATCAGCTTCACCGAATTGCTGAATCCAGCCACGGCTGCGAACGCCAAGGCTACGCTGGCATCGCTCACCCGCAGCATGATGGGGGCGACACAGTTGGCCTGGTTGCAGGGGCAACTGGCCACATCCAAAGCCACCTGGCAGGTGCTGGGCCAGCAGGTGCTGATGGCGCGCATGGAATTCCCGGTGAGTGTGCTGACAGCGCTTAACCCCGACAACACCAGTGCTGACGCCGTGGCGGCCGGACAAAAGGCGATCAATGACTATCTGACCGCCAAAGCCACTGCAGCCCAAGCACCCGCCATGCTGACGGATACGCAAAAGGCTTTGCTGGACCCAGCCATCAACCCAAAACTGGGTTACAACCTGGATGCATGGGACGGCTACCCGGTAGAGCGAGAAATTGTGCTGTCCACCGCCAAACAGCTAGGTAAAAAACTGGTGGTGTTCGCCGGTGACACCCATAACGCCTGGGCCAGCCAGCTCACACTGATGGACGGCAGCGTGGTCGGCCATGAATTTGCCACCAGTAGCATCAGCTCCCCGGGTTTTGAGGAGTACCTGCCCACGCTGACCCCGGATCAATCCAAAGCGATTTTCCTGGGGGTGGTGAATGACCTGAGATACGCCGACACATCCCGCCGGGGCTTTATGCTGATGCAATTCACCTCCACTGAGGCCAAAGGCACCTGGTACTTTGTCAACACGGTGAAGTCTCGCGCCTACACGTTGGACGCCAGCGCGTCGCTGACTTACACGCCTGTATAACCCCTGAAGTTAAGGGTGATTAACCCCAAGTTTGCTTGTGACACACGGCTGTCATGCTGCCAATTTAGAGTCAAGTTCCTTTCAACTTGGAGTAACCCATGAGCCTATCTTCTCGTACCGTCAACGCCTTGCCTGGCGATGCAATTTCTGAAGTCGCTACCCAAGCCATGCGTGCAGAGATGCCGCGTCGCCATGTTCTGAAAAGTGCTTTGGGTGGCCTCACGGCTGCAGGCCTGACCAGCTTTGGCCTGAGCGCTTGCGGCGGCAGCGACGACGCTGCTGCTGTCGTCACCCCCAATTCGGCCACGCTGAGCTCGGTTGAATTCATGGGAATGGATGCCCCCACCACAGCTGCCCTGCGCGCCGACAGCTACACCGCCGCCAGTGTCAAGCTGGGCTATTCCGATGCCACCAGCAAAACCCAGGCGCTCGCCTACAACACCATTTTCAAAACGGGTGACACGCTCAAAAATGGCAGCGCCGACATGATTGCCGGCGCTTACTACGACATCAATGGCAAACCGATCATCGACAACTCGGTGCCTGCGTCAGCCGAGCCTTTCTATTCAGATTGCCCGGATGGCAATTCGTTGCTAAGCCTGGCCAACCCAACCGTGCCGGGTGTCACTGGCAACACCGTGTTTTTGGTGACGCAATACGAGTACAAAACCCGCAACAACGCGGGTGCCAGCATGTACGGCCAACTGCCTTCGCCCATCACCGTCACCACGCTGGATCAGGATAAAACAACCGGTGCCCTCAAGGCGGTCAAGCACTTCAATGTGGACACCAAGCCGGTCAACGGGCTGTGGATCACCTGCGCGTCTAGCCTGTCTCCGTGGAACACCCACCTGTCCAGCGAAGAGTACGAGCCCGATGCCGTCAATATCGCGACCAACACCATGTTCCAGGCTTTCAGCCAGAACCTGTTCGGCAGCACCAAGGCAGCCAACCCTTACCACTACGCCCATGTGCCGGAAGTCACGGTGAACCCCGACGGCACCGCCACCATCGTCAAGCATTACTGCCTGGGGCGTGTCGCGCGCGAACTGGTGGAAGTGTGTCCCGACAACAAGACCGTGTTAATGGGTGATGATGGCGCCAACACCGGCCTGTTCATGTTCATTGCCGACAAGGAAAAAGACCTCAGCGCTGGCACACTTTACGTCGCCAAGTGGACGCAGACCTCGGCCACGGCCGGTGGTGCCGCCACGCTGGGTTGGTTCAAGCTGGGCCACGCAACCAGCGACTATGTCAAAGGTCTGGCCGACAGCCTGGTCGCCAGCGACATTGTCGATGTGCAGACTGCCGATCCGGCAGATGACGCCTACACCGAGATTGCCTTCAACGGCAAGAAAGAATGGGTCAAATTTGTAGCTGGCAAAGAAATCGCCGCCGCATTTTTGGAAACCCACCGCTACGCTGCATTTCTGGGCGCCACGCTGGAGTTCAGCAAGATGGAGGGCGTTGCGCTGAATCGTAAGGACAAGCTGGCCTATGTGGCCATGTCGCGCATTGAGAAGAGCATGATCGACACTGTAGGCGACATTCAGGTGGGTGCTATCAAAGCCGGTGCCACCTATGAGCTGAAATTGTCAGCGGCGCAAAAAGACAGTACGGGTGTCATCATCGGTAGCGACTGGGTGCCCACTGTGATGACGGCCATCCCGGCGCTGGTGGGTGAGGATCAGGCTGCTGACGCCTTCGGCAACACCGCCAATGTGGACAAGATCGCCAACGCCGACAACCTCAAGTTCTCGGAAAAACTGCGCACGCTGTTCATCGGTGAAGATTCAGGCCAGCACGTCAACAACTTTGTCTGGGCCTACAACGTGGACACCAAAAAGCTGTCACGCATCTTGTCGGTGCCGGCTGGTGGTGAGGCCACAGGCCTTGAAGTGGTGGACAACCTCAACGGCTTTGCCTACATCATGGGCAACTTCCAGCATCCAGGCGATTGGGGTTCGATCCATTCGACTATCAAGGGCGACGTTGACCCACTGATCAACGCCAATTGGAACAGCAAGAAGAGTTCAGCCGTGGGCTACATCAGTGGTTTACCTGTGCTCGGTTAACGCTTTGCAGGGATAGACCAATAAGCAAAGCGCCATGGTGTCCCATGTGCGCCGTTGACAAAGGCGCAACGTCCAGAGCGGCTTTTGCGCCTTTTTTGCAGCAGGCCTGCGCTAGCTTGCGAAGCTAATCCGCGCCAACTTTATAGAAAAACGTGGGCGCAAACGCCTTTGATATGCCTGCCTGGATTTGCGTCTGCATCGCTTTACCTTTATGATCTGCT
>Ga0210026_1001613_pt1 | contig 21373 bp, 21 predicted proteins | sample CryGeymeta201509_FD_183977 | JGI IMG/M metagenome (GOLD analysis project Ga0210026, IMG submission 183977) | Groundwater microbial communities from Crystal Geyser aquifers in Utah, USA - Crystal Geyser metaG 2015-09 (SPAdes) (version 2) | ecosystem: Environmental > Aquatic > Deep subsurface >... | reverse complement strand
CGCTTTGCCCTTATTTACAAGGGATTTTGCGAACAAAGATAGTTTTACATTGTGAGGCACTGTTAGCCCCTGAATTTCGACTGTTAATCAATTGGTCGTAGGTTCGATCCCTACCGCCGGAGCCAAAAAACTCGGATAGCTACAATACGTTAGCGGGCCGCCCTTCTCGGTGAGTCCTACGAGCAGCGTGGTCGATGCCATCTTCTCAAGCAGCGTGTTGAACCCATGCGCCCTAGTGGCCCGGTCCAGAGCCTTCCCGGCCCCTCCGTGCCAATAAGAGTGAGACATTCGACTGTCTGAAGTTTACACTCGAGGGCGCAGGAGAACGATCTGATGGTTATGCCCGAACGCCTTGCTTCCGTCTTGCCTTCCTCGCCCGAGAGTCCTGCATCAGCGGTAGCGGCGGCCCGCGTGGTGGCCGCGCCCGTGGTGGCGACGGCAGAATTCACGGACGCGCCGAAGCGGCGCAGTTTCACCGCAAAATACGAAGCTGCGGATTCTGGCGGAGACTGACCGCGCGGTAGATACGGGTGGCATCTCCGCCATTCTTCGTCGGGAGGGCCTGTATTCCTCGGCGTTGAGCGACTGGCGGGGGCAGCGCGAAGCCGGCACTCTGGGCGCGCTGCAGCCGCGTCCGCGCGGTCCCCAAAAAGCTCCGATCAATCCGCTGCAAGCCGAACTGGCCAAGGCCAATCGCGAGAATGCCGCCCTGCGCCGCCGCCTGGATCAGGCGGAGGCAATCATCGCCATCCAAAAAAAAGTGGCAGCGCTTCTGGACGAGATGGAGCAGGCGACCGGCAGCAGCGGCAAATCATGAGGACCGCCGTTGTGGCATTGGCCCCGGGCAGCGGCCTGACGACGGCTGTTTGCGCGGCCTTGGAGGTGTCGCGGGCCTCTGTGCATCGGCATCGCGTGGCGCTTTTAGCCCCGTCCCGCGCTGCCAAACCGCGTCACCCTGTCGCGCGCGCCTTGCCGGAAAGTGAGCGGGATCAGGTGCTTGCCCATCTGCGCACACCGCGCTTCGCGGATCAGACCCCGACCGAGGTTTTTGCAACCTTGCTCGACGAAGGCGTCTATCTGTGTTCGATCCGCACGATGTATCGCATCCTTGCAGCCCATGGTGAAGTTGCGGAACGCCGCCGCCAGCGTCGCCACCCGGTCTATCAGAAGCCCGAACTGCTGGCCGAAGGGCCCAACCAGGTCTGGTCCTGGGAGTGAGGCGCGACCCGACCATGCCGGGATCAAACTGTCCGGGGGACAGATTGAAGCGCCGAACACCAAACTGATGGGGCCGGTCAAATGGTCCTACTTCTATCTCTACGTCATTCTCGATATCTTCAGCCGCCGCGTCGTCGGCTGGCGCATCGAGCACGCCGAAAGTGCCATTCAATTCAAAGCACTCTTCCAGGGGCGTTGTTGCGTAACTCACGCCTGAGGGATGATTGCCCCTTTCCCCGTCAGCATCAGGCCATGCGAACGATCTCGGCCGTTCCGAGGGCCGAGAAGCGGTTCATCAGTGCGATGCGGATCTGGATTTCGGCGGTCTGGGTCTCTTGCAGCGATGCGTTCACCGAAAGCCTTGAGGCACCGCATCTTCGCCTCGATCCGGCTTCGGACATGGTATCCTGTCCAGCGTTTCCAGAACGCCCTGCCATAGTGCCGGGTTGCGCGCAGGGTTTCGTTTCGGGCGATTGCTGCCGGGCAGTCCTCTTTCCAGGGCCGACCGTTCTTCCGGATCGGAATGATCGCCATACCTTTTCGTCGGATCGCAGACCGGCGGCAAATCCGCCGCCATCGCCTACACCCTGATCGAAACCGCCAAACTGAACGGCGTCGATCCACAAGCCTGGCTCGCCGACACCCTCGTCCGAATTCCAGACCACAAGATCACCAAGGTCGATGGCCTGCTGCCCTGGAACGCGCGCTAACCGCGGTCAGACCGGACGCTTACTGTCGTCGGGTCGGAGGGCGGCTTCAAAGCCGATGACGAGATCTGCGAGGCGGGAGAAGCCGCGCCATAGGACACAAAACCCGGAACGCTGGTCAGGCAAAACCCGCAACTGGCAACCCGCCGGACCCGTTTGGCTCAACCCCGAAACCGGAATCAGCGCTCCTGAAATCAGAGACGTCGTATGAAATCAGCGGACAACTTCGTTGACAAACACCGCCACCCACGTTCCCATAGTATGCGGTGGCTACGCCCCATTGCTTCTTCGCTTGTGCGGTGACGGCAGAGCATGAAGCGGCGGGCTGTTCGCAGCTCGTCAGGGACTACGCGACGAGTTCCTTCAGAGCGATTGATTTGCGCGGCGTAGGCTCACGGCATCAGGGCGTCGGTGTTCTTGCCTATCCCCAAAGCACGGTCGGGCAGATGCGCACCAATTGTTTGGTCACGGACAACCGAGACGTGCCTATACCATCGGGGCAATGGTCAGGACACGGAGACGCCCGACAATGGGAAGTGTGAAGATTGAGCTGCGCGGCGATCTGGCCCGCGTGATGATTGACAACCCGCCGGTGAATGCACTGGGGCAAGCGGTGCGGCAGGGTCTCTTGCAGGCCGCTGTTGATCTGGCGGGCAGGGCAGGGGTCAAGGCGGTGGTGCTCGGTTGCGCCGGGCGCAGTTTTGTTGCCGGGGCGGATATCCGTGAGCTGGGCAAACCGCCTGCCGAACCCTTCCTGCCCGATGTGCTGGCGGCGATCGAGGCGGCACCTGTGCCATGGGTCGCGGCGATCCACGGCACGGCACTGGGCGGCGGGCTGGAAGTGGCCATGGCCTGCCATGGCCGCGTTGCCGGGGCGCAGGCGAAGCTGGGCCTGCCCGAGGTCACCCTTGGCATCATTCCAGGTTCGGGCGGCACCGTGCGGTTGCCGCGGCTGGTGCCGATGGCCGAGGCGATTGCGCTGGTTACCTTGGGCAAACCGATTGGGGCGGGGCAGGCGCTGGCGATCGGCCTGATCGACCGTCTGACCGAGGCAGATGTGATTGCCGCGGCAGAGGCACTGGCGCTGGAACTGGTGGCGCAGGGCGCTCCGCACCCGACCCTCGCGCGCGATCTGCTGGCGGGCGCTCCGATCGACTGGGCCGCCGAGGAGGCCGCCTTGCGCAAGCGCAGCCGGGGCGCGGCGGCACCATTGGAGGCGCTCGCCGCCTTGCGCCTTGCAGCCGAGGCGCCGGCACCCGAGGCGATGGCGGCCGAGCGGGCGCGGTTTCTGCGGCTGGCGGCCTCGCCAGAAGCGGCGGCGCTGCGGCACATCTTCTTTGCCGAACGCGCAGCGGGCAAAGGCTTGCGGATCGACGGCGCGGTGCCCGCCGATCTCGCGCGCGTCGGCGTGATCGGGGGCGGCACGATGGGGGCGGGCATTGCCACGGCGCTGCTTTTGTCGGGGTCCGCCGTGCATCTGATCGAACGGGATGCCGCTGCTGCGACCGCCGCGCGCGGGCGGGTGGCGGACACCATTTCGGGCAGTGTGAAACGCGGCGCGATATCGCAGCAACAGGGCGATGCGGCGCTGGCGCGGCTGAGCACGGGCGAAGACTACGCAGCACTTGCCGATTGCCCGCTGGTGATCGAGGCGGTGTTCGAGGACATGGCCGTCAAGCGACAGGTATTCGAGCGGCTGGATGCGGTGATGCCGGCTGATGCCATCCTTGCCACCAATACCTCCTATCTCGATGTCAACGTTCTGGCCGCCGCCACCCGCGATCCGTCGCGCATTCTGGGGCTGCACTTCTTCTCACCCGCCCATGTGATGAAACTGCTTGAGGTGGTGCGTGGTGATGCGACCGGTTCGCGTGCGCTGGCCACCGGGGCGGCATTGGCGCGGCGTCTGGGCAAGGTGGCGGTGGTGGCCGGGGTCTGCGACGGCTTCATCGGCAACCGGGTGATGGCCGCCTACCGGCGCGATTGCGAATTCATGCTGGAGGAAGGCGCGCTGCCGCAGCAGATCGACGCCGCGATGGAGGCGTTCGGCTTTGCGATGGGCATTTACGCCGTGCAAGACATGAGCGGGCTAGACATCGCCTGGGCACAACGCAAGGCCCGCGCTGCAACCCGCCCGGCATCCGAGCGCTATGCCCGCATCGCCGACCGGCTCTGCGAGGCGGGGCGGCTGGGACGCAAGACCGGCAAGGGCTGGTATGATTACGCGGGCGGCAGCGCCCGGCCCGACCCCGATGTGGAACGGATAATCCTCGATGAAAGCGCACGCGCGGGCCGGACCCGGCGCGCCTTTTCCGGCGACGAGATCATGGCCCGCGTCCTGCGCATCATGCAGGCCGAGGGGCGGGCGATTCTGGCTGAAGGCATTGCTGAAAGTGCTGCCGATATCGACGTGGTAATGGTCACCGGCTACGGCTTTCCGCGCCACAAGGGCGGGCCGATGTTCATGGCAGCGGCGGGGTAAGGCAGGCGCTTTCGCCTGCATGGCCGGATCAGCCGGGCTTTACCGGAACCGGCCGCCCGTTGTCATCCAGCGCGACAAAGGTGAAATTCGCCTCGGTGACCTTCTCGCTTCGCGTGCTGGCGCGGGGGCGGCGCCAGGTATCGACATGGATCGTCATCGAGGTGCGGCCGAGCCGAATCAGCGTTGCATAGAGCGAAACCTCGTCGCCCACCTTGACCGGGCGATGAAAGATCATCGCATCCACGGCAATTGTGGCGCTGCGCCCTCCCGAGGTCATCGCCGCCACGCTGCCTGCTGCAAGGTCCATCTGGCTCATCAGCCAGCCGCCGAAAATGTCGCCGGATGGGTTGGTATCAGAAGGCATCGCGATGGCGCGGATGGTGGGGCTGCCCTGTGGCGGTGGGTCTTCGCGGCTCATGGTGGTCCTTTTGGTCGGTTCGGTTTCGGTCTTTCGTCGCTGCAATCTACTGCAAGCCGGACATTTCTGAACCCGACTATCCCTATGGGCACGACCAATCTTGACCCTGCACAGGGATGCGCTCGACCGTGCCCGGATCAGCGTCACCGGCGCGTCTCTGACCGGTCGATCAGCCGCACGACCCACGGGATATTCGGCATGAACAGGAAGATCCGGGTCAACTGAATGGCTGTGACAAGCGCAACCTCGGTGCCAAGATACTTGGCCGTCAGCGCCATTTCCGTAACCCCGCCGGGGGCTGCACCCAGCACCAGCGTTTCCCAAGGGTAGCCGCCGAGATGCGCCAGCCCCAGCGCCACGGCCGAGATCAACACCAGAAGCGCCAACGCCGAAACCGAGGTGACCAGAATGCGGCCGTCGCCAGCGGCGAACAGTTCGCGCCGGAAGACGCTGCCCAGCCAGGTGCCAAGCGCAATCTGCGCCAGCGCCATCACCAGCGGCGGAAAGGGTGGCAACTGCACCCCGATGGCGGTGGTCGCCGCAGATGCCGCCAGCGCCCCCAGAAAGAACGGGTTCGACAGCCGCAGCAGGCGAAACACCAGCGCCCCGGCTACGGCGAGCGCCGCCAGTGCCAGATGGCCAATGGCGAAACCCTGCGCAAGGCCAGTGGCGGAACGGTCGGGCATTCCGTCCACCAGATAGATCGACATCGGCACCAGAAACACGATCATCGCAATTCGCACCGTCTGCGCCAGCACCACGGGGGCCGGTGCGATCCCCAGACGTTCCGCAATCACCGCGGCCTCGACCGGGCTGGTCGGAAAGGTGCTTACAAAGGCCTGTGCCAGCCGCATGCCGGTTGCGCGCGCCAGCACGATGGCAACCAGACTGGCCAGCACACCGCTCGCCACCGCAAGCCCCACGATCATCGGTGCGAGCTCGAGCAGCGAGGCAAACGCGGTGGGCGTGAAGGTCAGGCCCACCTGTGCCGCAACTGTCATCTGGCCAACAGGCCGGGTGCGCACCGGCACCTTGAACCGTGCCAGCCCGCTCACATAACACCCGGCGCTCAGCACCAGCGGCCCAAGCATCCATGGCAGCGGCAGGCCGCCGGTCTTGAAGACCCAGCCCGCCGCCGCCGCCGCCGCATAAAGCGCAGTAAGCAAGGCCACCGTTTGCAGATTGGCTTTCATTCAGATCCCCGACTCGAGAATGAACCCGGCCAATACGGCGTTGAATGCTTGGGAGCACTCGACATTGATCGAGTGCCCGCCCAGAAGATCGGCAATTGTAATCTGCGGATGCGCCAGCGCCAGCCAATTTCGCGAAGGTTGAAATCTGCGCTCCATGGCACCGTTGATCAGCAGGCAAGGGCATTGCAACTGCCCGAGGCGATGCCGCACTGACAGGCGCGGGATCGCCTCTTGCTGGTACAAGGCCACAGTTTCGGCGGTGGCGCGATCGGCCTCTTCAGCCAGCGCCACCCTGAACTCTGGCGCAAAGCGACGGGCATGGGCAGGGTGATAGGGCATCGCGCGCACTGCCTCGGCACCACCGGCGCGGATGCGCGCGGCAAGCGCGGCTTGCGCGCGCAGGTCTTCGTCGCTCCACACTTCGCGAAGCGCTGCATTGCCATTGGTGAAACTGACCGTCAGGCAGGTGTCGGGATGATCCAGCGCATAGCGCAGTGCGATCCCGGCCCCGAAGCTTGCGCCGCAAACATGCCAGCGGGCGATGGCGAGTTCGCGGCGCAAGAGATCGAGGCCCGCAACCAGAGCTTCAGGCCGCGCATCCTCCGGGCGCGCTGGTGGAACCGAGGCGCCATGCCCTGGCAGATCGACCCGAATCAGCCGAAACTGCTGCGAAAGCGCCGCATTGGGCAGCCATTGCAGGGAACTGGACAGCAACCCGTGAACCAGCAAAAGCGCAAGTTTTTTGTCTTCCGGATCGGCTTCAAAGGCAAGCGGACTTGGTGTTTTCACTTGCCGGGCCGCTGCGAGAAACTGCGCCCGAAAATGCCTTCGGCGATGCGGTTTTTCATGATTTCGACCGATCCCCCCGCGATCATCCAGCCACGGGTGCGGCGCAGGCAATACTGCGAAGTGCTCTCTTCCGAAAAGCCGAGCGCGCCCATCACCTGAAGCGACTCGTTGGCGGCAAAGAACCCCGCCTCATTGCAGGCGAGCTTCGCCAGTGCGGTATCTTGCGCCGACGGCAAGCCGTCGCCCGCGTTGACCGCCGCGCGCATCAGCAAAAGCTGCGCGCCCTCCAACCGCACCGCCATGTCGGCGAATTTCCATTGCAGGCCCTGAAACTCGCAAAGCGCGCGGCCGAACTGTTTGCGGGTCAGCGCATGTTCGCGCGCCAGATTGAGGGCGTGCCGCCCTACCGCCACCGCGCGCGCCGCATTGCCCAGCCGCTCGACGTTGAAGCCCATGATCTGCTTTCTGAATCCGCCGTGCCCTAGCACCACGTTCGCCGCCGGAATGCGGACATTGTCGAAGTAAAGCTGGGCCCAGTCCTCGCCGTTCATAAAGGCGGTCGGCTGGCCAACGGTCAAACCCGGAGTGCCCTTTTCGATCAGTACCGAACCGATCCCGTCCAGACCTGGCCCGAAGCGGACATAGACCAGAAACACCTCGGCCTCGGCGCTGTGGGTGCCGAAGATTTTGGTGCCATTGACGATGAAATCATCGCTGTCGGGCGTGGCGCTGGTGGTCAGTTCCGTTACCGCCGACCCGGCCTCGGGCTCTGTCATGCCGAGCGAAATCACCGCACGCCCGGCGAGGATCGGCCCAAGGTAGCGCTCCTTTTGCGCCGGGGTGGCATATTCCGCGAAGGTGCGGACGGGGCCGAAGTTGCCCGCCTGAATCACATCTGCGCTGCGCGGGCAGGCCTCGGCCACCTCCTGTATCGCGATGATCGCATCGACCAGCGAGCCACCCATGCCGCCGCTGGTCTCGGGCAGGGCGATGCCCATCAGCCCAAGCTCGGCCATCCGCCGCGCCACGTCCCAAGGGTAGCCCGGCTCGCGCGCGCGCCGCGCCGCATGGGGGGCCAGTTCCGCCTGCGCAAAACGGCGCACGGTATCGCGGAACATGGTCTGTTCTTCAGTAAACAGGAAATCCATGTGACACACCATTCAGAAAAGGTAGCCCAAGTCTAGTGAGCGCCGCGGACAGGATGAACCGACCTAAAGTTTGGCGAGCCGGGATGATCGGTTTGGGTGGGCTGCGCTGAGGTCGATGTTTGCGCTCTGGCTGAAACGGTCAGATCGAACGGCGGGCCTTGCCCAACAATTTGTTAGTTTAACACTGCCAGTGCAGCGCCGACAGTGGACAGCATGCACCGGAGGAGTTTGTCCATTCGGACACGACGGGAGGACTGCATGACCGAGATGACCGAGCCTGGCCACGCATCGCGGCCAGCGACGCGCAAATTGCGCATGCCGATGTGGATTGGCGAGTTGCTGGGGTCCGGAGCACTGCTTTGGGTGTTCTGGGATTATCTGCAGCAGGCACGGGCGCTACGACGGCCTTTGAACCCCGCCGACATCGGGGCTGGCGGGTTTCCCGGCCTGTTGGCATCGGTGGCGCTGGTCGCACTAGTCCTGCTCATCGGGCTGGTTGTCTACCGGCGGATGATGGCGCGGAACGAGGCCAGCCTGATCATCCCGCGACCGGTCTTTGTCGTGCTGACAATGGCGCTTCTGGTCGGGCAAGCGATCCTGTTCGACCGGATCGGCGCGATGGTCTCGGTCGCCGGGTTCTCGCTTGCGATCCTGCTGGCCTGTGGCGAGCGGCGCCCGCTGCATCTGGTTGGCGTTCCCTCGGCACTGACCGCCTTTATCTACGTCGTTTTCACCGTGGCGCTTGGCGTCAGGCTGCCCTGAGGAGACCGGAATGTTCGAGAATCTTGCGCTTGGCTTTGCGTCCTTCGCTGATCCCATGGTGTGGGCGTCGGCGTTTGTCGGGGCGTTCATCGGCTACCTGATCGGCGCGATCCCCGGCCTTGGCCCCAGTCTTGGCATCGCCCTGCTGATCCCCTTCACCTACGGCATGGACCCGGTGGTTTCGATCGTCGGGCTGGTCGCGCTTTATGTGGCGGCGGAGTATGGCGGGGCGATTTCGGCGATCCTGATCAACTCTCCCGGAACCGCGGCGGCAGTGGCCACGGCCTGGGATGGCTATCCCTTGACCAAGGCCGGTCGTGCAGGCGAAGCGCTGACGGTTTCCATCGTCTCATCCGGCATGGGCATCATCATCTCGACAGCGTTTCTGGTGGCGACGGCCGTGCCGCTTTCGGAATTTGCCCTGCGCTTTGGCCCCGGCGAGTATTTCGCGCTGGCACTGGTTGGTCTTAGCCTTGTGTCCGGCCTCTCGACCGGGTCGCCGCTCAAGGGGGCAGTGGCCATGTTCCTGGGGTTGGCGCTGGCGACAGTGGGTCTGGATGTGCAGACTGGGGTGCCACGCTTTACCGCAGGCAACCCGGAATTCTTCGAGGGTCTGCCGCTGGTGCCGATCCTGCTCGGGCTTTACGCCCTGACCGAGGTTCTCGTCATGATCGAGGATGGTGCCGCCGCCAAGACCAAGAGCGTGCCGATCAAGAAGCTTTTGGCGGTGCCGATGGGCACCTTGCTCGGGCTGAAGATGGTGATCGCGCGCAGCTCGACGATCGGCTATATCATCGGGGTCATACCGGGTGCCGGTCCGTCGATCGCGGCCTTCCTTTCCTATGCCGTCAGCAAGAAACTGTCTGACAAGCCTGAGACTTTTGGCCACGGCGCTCTCGAAGGGCTTGCCTCCTCGGAATCCGCCAATAACGCGGCCGTGCCGGGGTCGCTGGCCCCGCTTCTCGCGCTGGGTATTCCGGGATCTGCCACGGCAGCCGTGATGATCGGCGCACTTATGGTGCAGGGTATTCAGCCGGGCCCGCTTCTGTTCACCAAGTCTCCCGAGATTCCCTATACGATCTTCGCTTCGCTTTGGATCGGCGTTCCGATCATGGTGTTCGTTGGCCTTGCGGGAGCGCGTATCTGGGCGAAAGTGGCCGATATTCCGCGGCCTGCAATTGCGGCAATCGTGACGGGTATCTGCTTCGTCGGTGCCTATGCGTCCAGCAATTCGATGTTTCCGATCTATGTGATGGTTGTAGCTGGCCTGGTTGGATATGTGCTGCGCAAGCTGGAATTTCCTTTGGCCCCGGTGATTCTTGCGCTGGTGCTGGGCGAAATGATGGAAATCAACTTCCGCCGAGCGCTGATTACGACCCGGGGCGACTGGGCGGTGTTCTATTCATCCCCGATGACGGTGATCCTGCTTTTGGTCGCGGCTTTGGCCTTTCTACTGCCGGCTTTCGGCGCGCTGCGGGGTCTGGTCCGCAAGCGGCGGGCGACCTGACCAAACGAAACATGCGGCATAGCCTGAGCAACACTCAGTTCAAACCGCGCCCGCGATATCCGACAATGGGTCCATGGACACGGACCGGCTTGACCGGTCAAGAACGGGAGGAACAACTTGATGAAAATCTGGAACTTCAAAACGGCATTGGTGGGCGCAGCCTGCGCAGGTGTGCTCAGTCTCGGGCTGGCAGGCCCCGCCGCGGCGCAGGAGGGCTGGAAGCCGACCGGCCCGGTGAACTTCGTGATGCACACCAAGCCGGGCGGCGGCACCGATGTGATGATACGCTCGCTGGCACATTCGCTGGAACCGATGATCGGCCAGACGGTGGTGGTGGTGAACGCCCCCGGCGGCGGCGGCGCCACGCAAATGGCAAAGGTCGCTGCTTCGGCACCTGACGGGCTTACGCTGGCGGTCAACACGGTGAGCCATTTCACCTCGATGCTGACCAACCTCAAGGGCACATTTGCCCCGGAAGACTTCGAATGGATCGCGCTGATGCAGGTCGATCCGATCCTGTTCTTCGCGGCAAAGGAATCGCCGCTGAAAGACATGAAAGACCTGGTCGAGCTTGCACGCAGCAAGGAAGGTCAGATCAACATCGGCGGCTTCGGGCCGGTCGGATCGATGCAGAACATCGGCATGTCCATGCTGGAACAGGCTGCGGGCGTCAGGTTCAACTGGGTCGCCTTCGAATCCACCCCCGACATCATCGCGGCGGTGCTAGGTGGCCACGTCGATGTAGGCGTCGCCAACCTCGGCCCGGTGATCGAATATTTCGCGGCCGATCGCCTGAAGGGGCTGGGCGTGCTCGGCGACAACCGGCTGTCGAGCGTGCCTGACATGCAGACCTTCGGCGAGCAGGGCTACACCGTCGATACCAGCTGGCTGCAGGTGCGCGGCGTGTTCGGGCCCAAGGGCATCGACCCGGCGCTGCAACAGCAGATCGCCGATGCGATCTTCAGGGCGATGGAGGCCGAAACCTATCAGACCTACGCCCGCGCCGCCGGGGTCGAAGATGGTGCCTTTGGCCCGGTGGAATACACCGCGTTCGTTAAGAACATCATGACCATCGCGGAAGAGCAGCTCGGCGCGGCCGGTCTTCTGACGCAATGATCGCCCGGCCCCGCCGCAGAACCTGCGGCGGGGCCATTCAGTCCAGCGGACAGGACGCGGCTATGACCAAAGCATTCTCGGGCCTCAGAGTGATCGACACGACGCATGTCCTCGCCGGCCCCTTTGCCAGTTATCAGATGGCGTTGCTCGGCGCTGAGGTCATCAAATTGGAAGACCCGAACGATCCGGATCAGGCCCGGCTACAAGGCACCGACCGCGCGCTGGTGCGCAAGGAAATGGGGGTGGCCTTCCTGTCGCAAGCCGCTGGCAAGAAGACACTGGCGCTGGACCTGAAAGCCGACGCCGGGCGTGACGCGCTAAAGCGCCTGATCGCAACGGCGGATGTCTTTGTCGAAAACTACCGCCCCGGCGCCTTCGACGCGCTTGGCCTCGGCTATGCCGATCTGGCAGCGATCAATCCGGGGCTGATCTATTGCTCGATCTCGGCCTTTGGCAGCACCGGGCCAAAACGCACGGCGATCGGCTATGACGGTGTTATCCAGTCCTATTCCGGCATCATGGACATGACCGGCGCGGGCGACGGCAACCCGCAGAAATGCGGTGCCCCGGTGGTCGATTACGCCACCGGCATGACGGCGGCCTATGCAATTGCGGCGGCGCTCTATCAGCGCGACCGCAATGGCGGGCAAGGCCAGCATATCGACGTGTCGATGCTAGAGGTGGCACTGACCCTGCAGACCTCGCATGCGACCGATTACCTTCAGTCGGGCAAGGCACCCAAGGCAAAGGGCAACAGATATGCCTTTGCCACGATCGGCATGTATCAGGCATCCGACGCCCCTTTGATGATCGCCGCCTCCAACCTGCGCCAGCAGCGCCGGCTCTGGATTGCGCTCGGGCGCGAGGATCTGGTCAAGACCAACAACTTCGACCGGATCGACATGGCCGCCGAAGAACGCGCAGCCCTGACCGAGATCGTTGGCACGATGACGGCGGAGTATTGGGAGCAGTTCCTCAATGAACGCCGCATCCCCGCTGCCCGCGTGCGCCGGATGGACGAGGCGCTGTCAGACCCGCAAACAGCGGCACGCGGTCAGATCCTGAGAGTTTCTGACCCGGCGGGCCATGTCGAGGGCTTGCGTATCCTGTCATCCGCCTTTCGCATGAGCGGCTGCGAGACCGGCACTACGCTGGCACCACAACCCGTGGGCGCACAGACCACCGAGATTTTGCAGGAGGTCGGGCTGAGCACGGCCGAGATCGAGGCGATGCTGCAATCGGGCACCGCGCGTCAGGCGGCGCGCGTCAAGACGGAGGCGGCAGAGTGACCGACAACCCGCTTTTGCGTTTGGCAGGCCTCGCCGCCGATTGGCACGACCGACCGTTTGACGCGGCGGTGACAGCGGCGGTGCGCAATGCCACGCTGGACTGGTTTGCCACCACTTTGCCCGGCACCCAGCGCGCCCCGGCCAGCTTGATGGCGGCGGCCGATCTGGGGGTGGGAAGCGGCGGCGGCCGGGCAATCTGTTATGTGGACGGTTATCAGACAAGCCCCCGCCGCGCCGCCTTTCTGAACGGCACCGCAAGCCATACGGTCGAGTTCGATGACATCTACCGCGACGGTGGCTATCACCCCGGATCGCCCACCATCGCCGCGGCCCTTGCCGTGGCGCAGGACCGCGGCCTTTCGCGCGAGGCATTCGACCGCGCGGTGATCGGCGGTTACGAGGCGGGCTGCCGCCTCGCCAGCGCCTTGCAGCCTGGCCATTACGAATATTGGCACATCACCGGCACCGTGGGCACCATCGGCGCTGCAGTTGCCGGGGCCATGCTGCTGGGGCAGGGGCGCGACGGGATCGCCCATGCCATCGCCATTGCCACCAGTTTCGCGGGCGGCCACCAGCAGAACCTGCAAGGGCAGAGCATGGTCAAGGCGATGCACTCCGGCCATGCCGCCGATGCGGGCCTGTTGGCCGCCTATGCCGCCGCTGCAGGCGCCACCGGCGCGCTCGACAGCCTGCACGGGCCGTTGGGCTACGCAATGGCGACCGGGGCGGGCACGGGCAACTGGGACCTGGCGTTCGAGGGCGCGGGCGACTGGACCCCGATCAGCCGCATGACGGTCAAGCTGCACGGCTGCTGCGGGCACATCTTCCCCGCACTCGACGGGCTGGCCGCGCTGATGGCCCGGCACGGCATCAAACCCGACCAGATCGCGACGATCCATGTCGAGGGCTATGGCGCAACCAAGACCATCTGCGACCGGCCCGACCCGCAATCGGCACAAGAAGCGCGGTTCAGCCTGCAATATTGCCTCGCCGCGCAGATGATCCTTGGTTCGGTGCGGCTGGCGGCGATGGAGCCAGAGGCCCTTGGCGACCCGCGCATCCGCGCGTTGATGCCGATGATCACCGTTTCCCGCGCCGAAGATCTGGCCGCCGAATACCCGCGCCGCCGGATGGCCCGGTTGCAGGTCCGCCTGACCGACGGGCGAACCATCGACCATTTCCAGCCCACCCGCCACGGCGACCCCGACGATCCTGCCAGCCGGACCGAACGGATCGCCAAATTCCACGAACTGGCGGGCCCGGTGCTTGCCCCCGGCGAGGCTGACCGGCTGCGCCGGATCATTCTCGAAAGCGATGAACTGCCCGGCACGCTGACCCCTGCCCCCGAGGCGCGCGAAAAACATGAGGACCTGACGACATGAACGCCAATGCCAAGACCCCCGAATTCATCGCCATTTCCCATGCGAACGGCATCGCCACCATCACGCTCAACCGCCCCGATCTGCGCAACGCCATCAACGACACGATGCGCGCCGAACTGATCGAGGCCTTTGGCGAAGCCGACCGCGACCAGGCGGTGCGGGCGATCATTCTGACCGGGGCGGGCAAGGGGTTCTGCTCGGGCGGCGACATCGGCGGCATGCGCAAACGGCTTGATGCGCCGCAGGGCGAGGTGGCCTTCAACGGCTGGAAGCGCCAGCGCAGCACGCACAAGGGGGTGGCCGCCATACATGGCGTCAGCAAACCGGTGATTGCGGCGGTCAATGGCGCGGCCTTCGGCCTTGGTCTCGACATGGCCCTGGCCTGTGATTTCATCATCGCCGCCGAAGGTGCCAAGCTTTCGATGAGCTTCATCAAGCGCGGTCTCGTGTCGGACGGGGGCGGCATGTATTTCCTGCCCCGCAGGGTCGGGCTGACGCGCGCCAAGGAATTGATCTTTTCTGCCCGCGTAGTGGAAACCCCCGAGGCGCTGGCGATCGGTCTGGTTGACCGTGTGGTTGCCCCCGATGCCTTGCTGGCCGCCGCGCAGTCCTGGGCCGAGGAACTGAGCTTTGGCTCGCCGACCGCCATTGCGCTTTCGAAAGAGATTCTCGACAAAACCTTCGAGCGCAGCGACGAAGAGATTTTTGCGATGGGGCGGCAGGCGCAGGCGGTCTGCTACACTACGGCCGAACATCGCCAGTCGGTGGTCGATTTCCTGAACAAGACATCGAAGTGAGCCGGACATGAGCGCTATCTCTGCTATTCTGAACCCGAAAAGTGTGGTTGTCGTCGGCGCCTCGAATGATGCATCCAAGCTGACCGGCCGCCCCATCGCGTTCCTGCAAGCGCAGGGTTACGGCGGGGCGATCTATCCGATCAACCCGCGTTACGACGAGATAGCCGGGCTGAAAAGCTATGCCTCGGCCGCCGACCTGCCCGAAGTGCCCGACCTTGCGCTGGTGCTGGTCGGTGCCAACCGGGTGCTAGAGGCGGTGCGCGACCTTGCGGCCAAAGGCACCAAGGCAGCGGTGGTGCTGGCCTCGGGCTTTGGCGAATCCGGGGCCGAGGGCCGGGCCCTTCAGGATGCATTGCGCGACGCCGCCGGGAAAATGCGCATTCTGGGCCCCAACACCATTGGGCTGGTGAACCTGACCGACCGCATCCCCCTGACCGCCAGCGGCGCGATGGAGATGACCGATTTCCCGGTCGGCAAAGTGGCGCTTCTTTCGCAAAGCGGCGGCATCCTCGGCTCGCTTTTGTCGCGGGCCGTGGCGCGCGGGGTCGGCTTTTCCAAGCTGGTGGCGACCGGCAACGAAGCTGACCTGGAAGTGGCGGACTTTCTCGACGCGCTGGCCGATGATGACGCGACGCAGGTGGTGGCGCTCTATCTCGAAACCATCCGCAATGTGAGCAAGTTTCGTGCGGCGGCTGCCAAGGTGATTGCGGCGGGGAAAAGCATCGTGGCCTACAAGGTCGGCCGGTCGGAATCCGGCGCGCGCTCGGCGGTGTCGCACACCGGGGCACTCGCCGGGGCGGACGAGGTCTATGACGCACTCTTTGCCCAGCTTGGCGTGATCCGCGCGCAGACCTTCGCCGACCTGATCGACATTCCGGCAGCACTCGCTCAGGGCCGGGTCATGGCTGGCAAGCGGGTGGCCATCGTCACCTCGACTGGCGGAGCAGCGACGGTGGTGGCCGACAATGTCGGGCTGATGGGGCTCGACATGCCGCCCCCTGACGCCGAGACGGCGGCAAAACTTCTGGCGCTGGAGTTGAAGGAGGCGGCACTTGACCGCAACCCGATCGACGTGACGCTGGCGGGCCTGCGCCCCGATCTTTTCCGCGCGATCCTGCGGATTCTGGCGGAAAGCCCCTCTTATGACGCGATTGTGGTGGTGGTCGGGTCGTCCTCGATCGCCCAGCCCGATCTGGTGGCGCAGCCGGTGCTTGAATCGCTTGGTCTGACCGACAAGCCGATTTTGGCCTATGTGAGCCCGGACGCACCGCAGATTGTGCGTCACCTCAATTCCAGCGGCATCCCGGCCTTTGCCGCCCCCGAAAGCTGTGCGTCGGCGCTGGCGGCACTGGTGCCTGTGGCACGACATGAGGCTGGCGCGGCGCGGGCGGTGAAGGCGGTGGACTGTTCCGACATTGCCGTCGGGTCGCTGAACGAGGCCGACGCCAAGGCGCTGTTTGCCCGCTTCGGCGTGCCGGTCACCCGCGAAATGGTGGCTGGCACCGCAGATGACGCGGCAAGGGCTGCGCAGCGCTTTGGCGGCCCGGTGGTCGTCAAGATCCTCTCGAGCGAGATCCTGCATAAATCCGAGGTGGGCGGCGTCGCGCTGAACGTCGCGCCGGGCGATGTCGGCAGGGTCTGCGCCGAAATGCTCAAACGGGTACGCGCGGCGACTGGGGCAAAAGTCGAAGGCTTTCTGGTGCAGGAACAGATCAACGGCGGGGTCGAGATGATCCTTGGCTTCAACCGCGATCCGCAGCTTGGGAATTACCTCTTGCTGGGGGCGGGCGGGGTGACGACCGAGCTTTATCAGGATGTTGCCATCCGCCTCTTGCCTATCAGTCGGCAGGCGGCACGCGGCATGATCGACGAGGTAAAGGCAGCTGCCCTGCTCAAGGGGTTCCGGGGCAAGCCGCTGGCAGACATCGAGGCGCTGGTGGATACCGTTCTGGCTTTTGCCGATATGGTGCAAACGCTGGGTGACAGGCTGGTTGAAGCCGAGATAAACCCGGTCTTCGTGCTGCCCAATGGTCAAGGCGCAAGGGCCGGTGACAGTCTGATCGTGCTGCGCTGACGCAGGCTGGGTCGGTGCGGTTCAGCTTGCCGCCTCGGCCCGAATGGTCGCGCGCATCCAGTCGAGGAACTTCGTCAGCGGGGGCGACGGCGGCACTTGTTTGGGCCAGGTCAGGTAATAGCCCTCGCCGCTGTAACAGACGGTATCGAAGGGGGCGATCAGGCTTTCGGTTTGCAACTGTCGCTTGACCAGTGTCTTGACCGCAAGCGCCACACCACTGTCCATTGCCGCTGCCTCATAGGCCAGCGCCGAGCTTTCAAACCTTATCCCCGGCGTCGGGTCCACATTCGCCCCCGCCCGCTTGATCCACGCCTGCCAGTCGGTCGGCCTCGCCATCGAATGCAGCAGGCGAACCTTGCCCAGATCGTCGGGGTGGCGCAAGTTGTGCTGGCGCTGAAATGCGGGCGAGCAAATCGGGATCAGTTCGACATCCAGCAGTTTTTCGGCATGCAGCCCATCCCAGTCGCCTTTTCCGGCCCGAATGGCGGCATCGAGGTTCTGATTCTCGAAATCCACCGGCGCGATCGAGGAACTGAGCCGAATCTCGATCCGGGGATAGGCATCATGGAAATGCGTCAGTCGCGGGATCAACCAGCGTTGCGAAAAGGTCGTGTAAGACTGGATCGCCAGAATATCGCGGCGGCCCCGGCGCGACACAAGGCGCGTGGCACTCGATATGTCGTTGAAGGCACGGCTGACACCTTCATAAAGCAGCCGCCCCTCATCTGTCAGCTCGATCCCGCGATGCAGCCGCCGGAACAGGATGACACCCAGAAACTCCTCAAGAACCTTGACTTGCCGACTGACCGCCACCTGCGACACGTTCAACTCTTCAGCCGCAAGCGTGAGGCTGCACAGACGTGCCGCGACCTCGAAAGTCCGCAAGGGGTTAAGCGGCGGGAAAGCTGTCTGCATGGGTGCCCGATGCCTCCTCCTGTCCGGTCATCAAACCCTATTCCCGCATGCCTCACAGGAAAAGGGAAAACGTCACGCAGGGGGTCACACGCGCTCCAGCGCGATGGCAATCCCTTGCCCTACACCAATACACATAGCAGAAAGCGAACGTTTGCCACCGGTCAACTGCAGTTCCAGCGCCGCGGTGCCGGTGATACGCGCGCCCGACATACCCAGAGGGTGGCCCAGCGCAATGGCACCGCCGTTCGGGTTTACGCGGCTGTCATCATCGGCAATGCCAAGGGCGCGCAGCGTGGCCAGACCTTGGCTTGCAAAAGCCTCGTTCAATTCGATCACATCGAAATCGGCTTGGGTCAGGCCCAGCCGCGCCATCAGCTTTTGCGACGCGGGCGCGGGGCCAAAGCCCATAATGCGCGGCGCGACCCCCGCCGTCGCCCCGCCCAGAATGCGCGCGATGGGGGTCAGCCCGTGCCGCGCTGCCGCCTCGGCCGACGCCAGAATCAGCGCCGCCGCCCCGTCGTTCATGCCCGAGGCAGTGCCCGCCGTCACCGAACCACCCTTGCGAAACGGTGCCGGCAGGTTTTCCAGTATTTCCAGCGTGGTGCCGGGGCGGGGATGTTCATCGACCGAAACGACCCTCGCTTCACCCTTCCTTTGCGGGATAGTGACTGGTGTAATCTCTCTTGCGAGACGGCCGTTCGCCATGGCGGTACCGGCCTTTTGCTGTGATCGCAGGGCGAACGCATCCTGATCCGCGCGGGAAATGCTGAACTCTTCGGCGACGTTCTCGGCCGTTTCGGGCATCGAGTCCACGCCGTATTGCGCCTTCATCGCGGGGTTGACGAGACGCCAGCCAATGCTGGTGTCATGCAGCTGCATCTGGCGGGAGAAGGCAGTCTCTGCCTTAAGCATGACAAAGGGCGCGCGGCTCATGCTTTCGACCCCGCCGGCGACGATCAATTCGGCCTCGCCTGCCCTTATCGCACGGGCGCCGGTGATTACCGCATCCATTCCCGAGCCGCAAAGCCGGTTTATCGTGGCGCCCGGCACCGTTTCGGGCAGCCCGGCCAACAGAAGCGACATGCGCGCGACGTTGCGGTTATCCTCGCCCGCCTGATTGGCGCAGCCAAAGATCACCTCGTCCACCGCAGCCCAGTCAAAGCCATGCCGTGCCATCAGCGCGCTGAGCGGCACCGCCCCCAGATCATCGGCCCGCACCATCGATAACGCGCCACCCAAACGTCCAATCGGCGTGCGGACATAATCGCAAATGAAAACCTCGGTCATGATTGGTCCTTTCGGGTGGTCAGGTGGCAGGAACAGGCTTTTGGCCGTGGCACATGGGCGTCAGGCCAAAAGCGGTTGAAGCCCGGCGTGCCGCAGGATCGTGGCGGCGACTTCCGAGCGCAGAAAGCGCAGAAACGCGGTCTGGTGATCGGTCGCGGCAGCGGTGGCGGGCGTAGATGCCGCGATCACGGTATAACCTTGCGCGTCGTCGGGCAGCGGGCCGACAACGTCGATCCCGGGCTCCTGTAAAAGTTCGCTGAGCTGTTGCATGCCGATGTCCACCTCGGCAGCGGCAACGGCAGCACCAACCGGCCGGTTGGTGATCGTCTTGCAGCGCGGACCAAGGGTCGCGGCAAGGCCTAGACGCGGAAACAGGACATCGCGCACGAACACCCCGCTGCCCGCCTGCGACAGACCGATGGAACCGGCGGCCAGTAATGTTGCGCTGAGCGCGTCAAGGGACGAAATATCAGGTCGGGGCGCGCCCTCGCGCACGCAGAGCCCCACCATCGAGCGCATAACGTCGATCCGGGCTTCGGGGTTGATCCGCCCGGCAGCGATCTGTTGGTCGGTCAGCGCTGCAGGCAGAAAAACGATGTCGCATCGCTCGCCGGAAGCCAGACGGCTGGTGATTGACGCTGCCGTCGCCCCCGTCGCCGGGCCGAAAGAGGATTCTACCTGTTGACCGGAAACGTGTCTGAACTGATCGGCCAGCGCGCACAAGGTGGGCCGGAATGCCTCGGGGCCAAGGATCCGCAGCCCCATCACAGCTTTTCCAGCAATGCCACCAGAGCCTCCGGGGCATCCACCATCGGGTCGTGTCCACAGTTCTCCATGATCGCGGTCTTCCACGAAGGATCGGCTTGACAGCGTGCCAGCGCGGCGTCGAACCGGGGCTGCGGAAACAGCGGTGCCCGGATGTAGAGCTTGGTTGCCACCCGGTCGCGCGCTCCGGTCAGGTGCAACGGGTCCAGCGACACGCCGATGGGTTGCCGAGTGATCTTTCTGTCTACCCAGACGGCATCTTCGGGGTGCTGGATGCGCAAGGCAGTGCTGTTGGGGCCGGGGCGCGAGACCTCGCCCTTGGCGCGGGCGGCATTGAAGGCTTCGGTCTGCGCCGCGTTCAGAAAATCCATGCCGCGCTGCCCGTCGTCGGGCAGGAAAGCATCGAGATAAACCAGCGCCGAAACCCGTCCCTCGAGCCGCTCCATCGCGCCCGAGACAACCCAGCCCGCGTAGGAATGGCCTACCAGAACCGCATCTGTCAGATCCTCCCATTCAAAGACATTTTCGACGTCGGTGATGTGCGTTTCCAAGGTCACCGAGGCACTCAGGAGATGCGAGCGCTCGCCCAGCCCGGTCAGCGTGGGGGTAAAGACGCGGTGGCCTTTTGCGGCAAGCCGGTCGCCGACGTGGCGCCACACCCAGCCGCCATGACCCGCACCGTGGACAAGGACGAATGTACGTGAATCTGCGGCGCTGGACATCGGAACACTCCTTGACGGGGCCGCATCGCCAGATCAGGCGAGGTCGCGTGAATGATGATTGGCACAGCGCAGATCTGCGCGCCAAGGTTAGGGCCGGGCGTTGCTGGCGATGACCGCAATGCTAGTTCAGCAGGGCCATTTTGAACAGTCGCTCATGCCCAACAAATCGTCAGGCATTGACCAAGCGATCTTCAGGACATGACCACCAGAAGCCGCGTTATCATGTTTGTTCATGGCCGCATCGCCGTTGACTTGCGCGGTTTTTTTTAACAAGGGGGGAACGACATGGCACTTTTTGACATGGGTCGCAGATACGCGGCGGCCTTGGGCATCGGCTGGATGGCCTTGGCCGGTTCAGGTATGGCGCAGGCACAAGACACCGCCAATTGGCCAACGAAGCCAATTGAACTGCTGGTACTGAACGCGCCAGGTGGTGCGTCGGACAGGGCACGAAGTAACGCCGCTGATCGCTGGCCTCGAATTCCCGCTCGATCCGGCTCAACCCCCGGATCGTCGGGGTCGAGACCATGAACACCTTGCGCCGGTGCGAGAAGGTGGTGGTCCGCGCTTCGGCCAGGGTGACCGGATCGCCTTCCTCGTCGGCAGAGGCCGGATAGGCGTCGACCTCATCGAGAAAGATGTAACGCGCGGGCATTGAGCGCAGGCCGGTGGCGCTGTTCGCCCCGGTCAGCACCAGAATGCCGCCGGGGAATTCCTTGGACAGCATCGAGTTGCCCGCGTCGCGTGACCGCGCCGGTTTGACCCGTTCGCGCAGCGCCGGGCTGTCCTCGATCAGCGGATC
>Ga0210026_1001594_pt1 | contig 21573 bp, 13 predicted proteins | sample CryGeymeta201509_FD_183977 | JGI IMG/M metagenome (GOLD analysis project Ga0210026, IMG submission 183977) | Groundwater microbial communities from Crystal Geyser aquifers in Utah, USA - Crystal Geyser metaG 2015-09 (SPAdes) (version 2) | ecosystem: Environmental > Aquatic > Deep subsurface >... | reverse complement strand
CAAAATCAACTGCAACAGTTTCCCCTTCTCCGCGCGCGAAACGATTGACCGATACCTCTCCTGTGCCGCGCATTTTTCCCAACTCTTCATCTACAATCATTCTGGGTGCCGGGGTAGTAGTAGTGCCACCACCGCTAAATATAGCGGCGGCGGCGGCATCCATTCTATCGCGTGGAGAATCTCCCGGACTATCTTTCAATATTTGAGCTCTTCTTTCCCTACTCATCAGACGCACATTTTTCATCGCATCAATAATGTCCGTATCTTCAAAACCCCCCGCAAGAGCTTGCGTATCTTCTGTAATCAAATCTGTAAGCCCAATATGTTCTAATCCCTTTTTCTTATTGGCTTTCGCTAAAGCATTTCTCGCTTCGGCTTCCGCATATTCTTCAGTCGGCCTCCCCCCTTTTTCTACCATGCTCAAACGGCGTTGTTCTGCTATTTCTCTTGCGGCTTGTGCTGCAAGTCTTTTCTTTTTCTCAGGATCTTTCTCCAATCGCATTTTTGCCTTTGCCTGCTGGTTAATTTGTAATTCTTTATTATACCGTTCGTTATAACCTAAAAATTTACCTGCATAAGAATCTGCAAACTTTTCTTTGCCTGCTTTGGCGTACGCTCCTATCTTTCCACCTACCCGCAATGTTCCTGCACGAGCACCTATTTTTGCACCTTTCCCAAGAACGGCACCAAGAGCCACCAAGCCAACTCCTCCCGTTGCCGCGCCAACCAACGCGCCGCCAACAACCGCCTTATGTCTCCCCGCAAACTGCTTAATTTTTGAAACGCCTTTCATCATGCCTCCGTGTATGGCATTCGTGGCACCCGATGCCGCACCTGCCAATTCCCGAGTTAAAATCAGCGACCCTACCATCAATCCCAAAAACACCAAAAAAGAAGACATGTTGCTAAGACACCCTATAGAATTATCAGAAATGCAAAGCTCCTTCGTGCTACCCGATAAATCAACTCCGTTAAGTGTAGCTGAAAAAGAGGAGAGGGCAAGCCAGATGAAAAAAGTAAGGACAGGTCCGTTAATAAGATACTTGGTAAATCCCGTCCACCATTGCGAAGCGTATTTCTGGCCTCCCGGAAAGACTTGCAAAAACCATGCGAAAGGCGAAAATATCGCGTACATCCAAAGCATGACGATGCGCACCACAATAACCGCCACAAGCATGGCCATGACGATCACCGCAAGAAATAGCGCTATAAGAGCAACGCCAAGGGATAGTATTACAGACCAAAAATTAGAACTCCCTTCGTCGCCGGAATCTTTCTTTGTTGCTTTAGCATGCTCTACGCTAATATTTAAAAAATTCTGAAGACCCAGATTATTTGCAAAATCACCTGCCCCAGCATCGCGTATTTCATTCGCAAACGTCAGCATCACCGCCTGCGCGATATCAATCATAAATCCGGTGATGCTCAAGCTAAAGTACACCAGCACCACCATGATCATCATTTTTGGCAGCGTTCTGCGCCAGTGGTACGATTCAATGTGCAGCACGGTGGCAATGGCGATGACCAGCAGTATCACCACGAAGAGCATCGTGCAGAGTTGCCGAACGATATAGAAGCCGGTAGTAACTATAGGCTCTTTGATAAAATTATTGTACTGAACTAGCGCAATAAACACGCCTATGATAAGCGTGAGTATTTTTCCAAGCAGTCCGGCAAAAAAAATGATGATGTTGCCAATCAAACTCAAGAATGATGCTTCAAACACAGTTGCATGCACACCAACAAACGGCGTGAGCGTAAGTACCACTATCGCCATCGCAAAAAACAGACCTTTTTTATTGGTAAGCATAGTGGTGAGATACGGGAGATGGAAGCGAGCTTCGATACGCATGTTTACAGAAGATTTTTTTTGAGACGCATCATGAGAGGGTTGTTGCAGAGAGAGGAGTGGTTGCAGTTTACGATATTTTGTCCCATACACTCTGCAAATAAGCGATAGCAATGTCTAAAAAACCTATAGTGAAAAAAAGTGAAACAATGCCGCCGATGATGACTAACAGATTCCAAACAAAAAGTCGCTTCAACCATGTATGTGCTTCGTGCACGAGGTCCGTATCTTTTTTATCTTTCTTTTTTCTGATCTCAAGCTGTTTTTGCAACCGCTGTCCGACCGTATCCTCTTCCATCGCCGCCTGCGCCCGTTGCTGTTGTTTGGTCGTTTCCAATGCCTCACGCTGGGTCGGCATATCTTTTTCCTTTTGCGCAGCCGCTTCGCGTTCGGCAATTTCCTGCTGATGGCGCAGTTTTTGAATGGAGGGACCTTCACCGTCCTCTACCCTTCTCGCAAGTCGTGCCTGTTGCCGCGCGAACGCGTAGTCCCTTGCATACACGCCATCTGTTTCTTCTTCATTTTCCGCATCCGCGTCAAATTGTGCTATTTCTTCCGGCATGTATACCCCTATATATTATTGTTTGTTCAAATTGTAGACATTTTTCTCTAAAATTGTGCTGCGCGTTTCGTGGAGCAATGTAACCTAATTCCTGAAAGTCTAAAGAACTCTATGTCCAGATTATAGTTTATATTGTACCACAAATTACCCCTCACAACAAAATTACATCTGTGCATAAACTGCCTATGCGGCACTAGCTTGCCGCGTGGAATAGGCAAGTTTAAAACCGCTTTGGTAAGCGGTTTTACAGTGTGCTGCCAACTTTTTATGCGGCATTACTTCGTGGCGCAAGGGTAAGTTGGCGATAGACAAGTTGCGCGAATACAAAGCTAAGGACAAACACGCCAACATACAACACATCACCGGCAAGCGTATATTTAAAGAAAGGGACGCCGAGTGTATAGGCCGTCAATAATCCTTGCAACGTATGCGGATACCACGCGGACAGCACCCATACCATACCATTGGTAAGAAGAAAAAATTGGAGCGATCCCGCGAGCGTCGCGGTTGCGGTAGGTACAAAGCCCTTGGCGCGTACGAGTACGCCGAGAAACGTGTATGCAGCCATGCTTGCGTACACCGCAATCATGAGTCTCCAATCATACCATCCCAGCCACAGGTCAGCGAGCGCCATCGCCGCAAGTGGTACAACAAATGCCCATTTTTTTTGCAAATATTTTCCGGCAAACAATCCTGCCGCGCCAATCGGCGTAAAGTTCCACGGATGCGGCATGAGCCGAGCAAGCGCCGCGATGCTAATAAGCAGGAGTACGAAGAAGAAAGATTTTTTTTGTAGCATACTTTGCGGGAATGAGAAATAAAAAGTTTACTGTTGGAGTCTGCAGAACAATTCTGCGTTACTGCCGACTCTTGGTCAACTTCCATAAAATTGTATCGCCTGGTTGCAGATGATACGCGCTCGCGCCAACCTCCGCATATTGACCATTTATCCAATACTGCCAATACGTATCGCCGGTATTGGCAGCGCCGTCAATCCCTTCCAGAAATACGCCCATATCGCCGTAGTCTTTATAGTGTAGGGCAATGCCTGCAACTGCCATAGTGCGGTTTAGCACTTCCCATACGGTTTCTCCTTCTGTAAACCGTATTTGCGGAAATGTTCGGAGTTGTTCCTCATCAAAATCCAATATAAAATTTACCGTTTGTTCCGCTACATCCATCCTACCCGATTGCGGCACACTTATAGGATCTGGCACAACCGCGCCCTTCCCAAGCAATAAACCCGAGATAAAAAATATAATCGCTATAAGGATACCGTATCGGCGTTTCATGTTAGGTGTGTATCACTTGATGCATATTTCCGCGCTTTTTCTTATTTCCACCATTGCCTTTTTTTTGGATGCAAGAAGCGGCCCATATTCTCCGTAAAACTCCTGTGCCTTTTTCCATACCATAGCCACCAGAACAAGCCAGCTCCCCCAACCATGAGTACGATCAGTATATCAATAATCACGTTTCTCCAAAAGAGCAGCCGATCCGCTTCCAATCCTGTAACGGTAAAGCGTAGCGGAACCTTGATTCCGGAACCCGCGTTGAAGCTCTTTTTGTCCAGCGCATACCCTACCACCGAAATAGTGGTGCCAAATATTCCCTCTTGTTGCGGCAGCAGGCGTATGCGTATCTTTTGTGATTCTCCCGCTTCCAAGCGTATCTCATCCGGCGCAAACACCATCCATGCGGCATAGTCATCTGCGCTTATCCGGTACATGCCGGCCTCTTGTGCCGTATTGGTTACCATAAGCAACGCTTCGGCTGCGCCTCCCTTGCGCCCGCTCACCTCAAGAGCAGACGGCGTAACTCCAACGCCGATCGCAAAAACGGGTAGTGCGACCACTGCTATAACGGAAATTGCGGCAATGACCGCGATAGAGTGTATTTTTTTATGCATCGCCCTATAGTTGATTATACGTTAGTTGTTGTTGGTTGCAACTCCCGTTCCCCAAAAAATGAGCGATCCCTTTTTTATGCCTATTGCCGTATAGTTTGACGACACCGGAAGCGTCAAATCAAGTACGGTATGTTTTGATTGCGACAACTCTGTCGCATATGACTGCCAGTCATATCCCCCAAGCTTGAGCGATTGCGTAAATAAGGCGTCCCCCTCCACGATACTTTCAAGATATAAATCGCGTGTTCCGGTATTGGTAAGCGTTACCGGTACTTCTCCAACACCTCCCGCTTTCAGTATGCCAAAATTGACCGTGCCTGCTGAAACGGTAAACGCGAGATCTGGTACCGTGCCAACCTGCCCGTCCGGATTCTCCTCTATCTCTACGGAGAGATCAATAGACTGCGCGATACCGCCAACTGCTACTTCCAAAGTGTTGCTTCGTACATAACCCGAATTTTCAGCTACAATATGCGCGACGGCAGTGGTGGTGTAGCTGCACGAAGCAATCCCTGCCACATCGGTTGCAGCCGTAGCACTCTCACCGCATTTTACCGTAACCCCTACTACGGGCTGCCAGATACCTTCCGTACGCGACTCAACTAAAACTTTTACGCTTTCACCAATCTGCACGCGATTTTTATCAACGGAAATACGTAGCAGCTGCGCATTCCACGCGCCATACGCCCACAACACTTCATCATCCGTCTGCAGCGCATAGTCAGCCGCGCCAACAACGGGACTTTGCCAGTTTACCCAGTACATCCAGCCGTTCAACCCTTCCGCCGCATCATTATTAATTTGCTTAAGATATGGTCCGAACGAGGTGTTTTCAATGGTATACGTAAAGTCACATGCGGATGCCGCGTGCCGCACGACATCCAGCGCACTCGGACCGGAAACACGCACAGTACATACCGTTTTGTCACTGCCTTCAATACGCACCGCAAAAGTTGGATTTTCCTGTGCCGCGGCATGCGCCACAGGAAAACTCTTGCCCGATAACGCAATCACCGCGTGTGCCGTAATATTGACCGAGGCCGTGCCATCCGATGCCATCCATCTAAATCCGCCGTCATCTGTTTGCAGTGATGCCAAATGATCTCTCACGGTTGCGCCGTTTGCCGCAGACCACGCACCTGCCGTAATACCCGTCTTATGCAGCATCCATAATACCCAAGCATCCGACCCGCCGTCAGACTCACCGCCTGGAGTATAGGGGAAGCCCCCATCCGTATTCTGCGTCCCCTGCACATAGGCAAGCGCGTTTTGGACTACCGGATCATCCACGCTCATCCCCGCTTCCACAAGCGCGGTGATTGCCGCAGCCGTATCGTTTGTGTCGCTCTCTCCCCCAACCGCATAGCCCCAACCGCCATCGGTATTTTGATGCGCCAAAATAAAATTTTTGCTCTGCTGTATTGCCTGCGCATCAATCGTATACCCGGTGGCACGCAAAGCCAGCACCCCCCAGAAATCATCATTCAACAGATCTGCACTGCCCAGTTGCGTGCCGTCCGCCATCCCGAGCAATCCGGAAACCAAATCTCTTCCGAAAAAATTGTACGGATTCTCTCCTAGGGCAACAATTGCTAAAATATGTTTCGCGTACTCCGTTGCCGTGGTACCGGAAAACGATTGCAAATACGCCGTATCTCCCGTATCCGCTCCCGCGGCAACTAGTGCTTGCGTTGTCCATGCATCTTGCGGGTGTTGTTGTAAGTATGCTATGGCAGTTGAAGTGTCGGCAAACACGAGAGAAGCGGCCAGACAAAAAAAGGCTATGGGGATAAGGAAAAGAATAATGTATTTTCTGTTGCGCATAACGATAGGGTGATGTAGTAAGTGCTTTGGGACCAACGAGGTAGATGGAGTAATTTTTGCTCACCTTATGTCAAACAAAAAACCCTCCTCAAGGAGAGAAAGGGCCGTCGCATTCGCCAATGGTGATAAAACCTTTGAGAGTTTTGGCAAAGGAGGACTCTTGTATCTCGCAAGAGTATACTCATTGCAACCACCTTCGGTATTCGGGCTTACGTCATGATGACGATTACCGTAGCGGATCTGCGGAGGATTTACACCTCTCTTCCCCGACTGGCGGTTGGTAAATTGTTCACGTAACACCAGTGTAGCGAAATCATTCGTAGGTGTCAATACACCCATTATGAGAAAGCTACCTGCCTCATTTTTTATTGCAGGCCATTCACGGCTACACCGCCGGCAAAAGTATTCCAACCGCATCCCGGCATATCCCCCGCACCTGTACACCAGCCCCAATTATCATAAATTCGTATTTTTGGATTCAGCTTACATACACCCGCGGCACACGTATTTTCCGGAATAATTCCTTGACTTTTTTTATCCAAAATATCCCAATAGCTATAGAAATGCTGGAATATTTCCGGATCATTGGGATCCGATTTTTGGAGTGATTGCAAGCCGGAAATTGAGGTCGTCTTGCCGTCGCCCCAGTCAATGACATAGCTCTTGATCGGCAATTGCTGCGGATCTACATTGGTATTGAAGGTGAGTGTTACGTAGCCGGATACATTGACCGGCACGAGGTCTCCCGGATTTTCTTTGCCGTTTACTTTAATAATGATTGCTTGCGGACGTATGCCACAATAGGGGTTGTCGGGATCCGCGTGGCTTGCAACCGGAATATTATTGATAACACACTGCTCGGTTGGCGGGATCCAATAGAGTTTGGGTTGTACGCTTGGATCTATGGATCTATAACGAAAATCTTCACATAATCCTGGTTCCAGTACACCGGCAACAATCTTATCACAGTCAGCGCCGGCCGCACACGTCTTACCAAAACTTCCGGGGTTTGCGCACGCGCCTTTCCACTCCCACGCGCCATAGCTCTTTACAAACAGTTGCTGCAATCGCTCGACGGCATTATCTATAAGATCATTGCAAGGGTTCTCTTTGTCTTGTGCTGTGCAGTCATAGGGATTTCCGGCACGCACTTGATAGGGGGGCAAAAAATCTATCGTATTGGGGGGCAATGTCGCAAGAGGTTGCCTTCCAAAATCCGTTGTGCCGTCCCAATTGTCCGGTAGATCAATGGATATTGCCGGGGGTACGACCGAGCCGAATGGTGCATAATCGGAATCATATGTTACTTGTACGATACTGTGAACCGTGAGATCGCTCTTTTGGAGATCCGCTAGCCCCTTAATCGTATAGCCGCCGCCACTGCGTACGCGCGCCGACCAAGGCTTGCCCTCGCCGCTTGAAGTTACTACTTTGGATAAAACGTTACATGCATGGGAATGAACGTAGACGCGCACTTCTTTAAGCTCCACGCTTGAATCATTGTTGTCATCTCCTATGATATAGGCAAGTCCTTTAAAGTAGCGGCTATCTGAATTATCAAATACCGCCATCACTTGCCACATATCTTCACCGTCGTCGTTTAGTGTGACATCCCACTCATCGTTGAGAAAATCAATACAATCATATTTTCCATAGAGCGGATTTTTGGTTGCCTTATCAAAATCTACCTTGCCGTCAGGAATTTCGTCTGTTATCGTTCCATTCACATCTTGCGTTAATCTGTCTTGATTACAGTATGCCAAGTCACGGATGTTGGTGCTCAAAGTTTCAGGGTTGTACACCAACGGCACCTCCTGCACATTGTTTTTCGTTTCGGGAAGTACTCCATCTTGTGCGGTACAGAAATCAGCAACTCTGCACTCTTTGGTCATATCTTTCCTACGATAAATAAATGACCAGTCAGAACATCCCGTCCACGAAAAACCCCCATCACCATCACACCATGAATCTATGCCTTTTTTGACCGCCCCGCCCAGCACCGCCGACCAGGATCCTGCACCATGGCCGCCCTGGTTAATGCCTTTAAGTTCTATGTGGTCAATTGATTCTTTGCGTAAAAATTCCTGCATCCCCTCGCTGATATTTAGCTGATCAAAATCCAAATAACCCAACGATGACCCCTCATCATTCTCCAAGAAAATATCTCCTTTCCACTCATGCGCCAACACAACACTATCGTCCGATTCCACGCAGTAATACAGGGGTATGCGGCCATTGTAACTTAAGTTGAGCGTGCCGATATCGCCATTTATCGTATCCACCGGCCACCAGAGCTGGCAAACGTTCGTGTTTTTGGTATCCCACTGCAAACAGTAGCCCGCGGTACCTTTATAATTTTTCCCCGCCTGATCATGGTACGAGCATGAGGGCGCGTTAGAGGTCGGGTACAACCTGCAGCTTGAGCCGATCAGCCGTTCCGGATCCGGATCCGGAACGCCTCCGACCTCGTCTAACACGGGCAACAGGCGCACGTCGTCAATAAATATCGTACTCTCTTTTTGGCTGTTGCGTATCGTAACGCGCGCCGAACCGGATTTCAGTAATACTTTCGCTATTTTCTTGTGCCACGCAATTCCGGCCGGCACCGTTATCTTATTACCTTCCCCACTCACGGAAAGGGTGAGATCGCCGAACGCCTGAATGGTGTTGATGTCTGCTTGCAGATAGTAGGTTCCGCCAAACGTATCCAGCGATTCGGAAAATACATCCCCATCGCCGCTCACTTTAAGTACGCTGTTGCCCTCGGGTGCCTGCTTGAAACCGTTGCGTTCAAAATCCAGTGGATTATTGAGTACCTCGTAGTTATTTTTCGTACCACTCCAGCTGTAGGGTTTTTTCGTGGTATTATCAAAGTATTCAAACCCGCCATTCGGCACTAAGCCCACATTGCCCCGCTGCACTGCTGCATTGAGCGGCTTATAGCCTGCTATACTGCCGCCTCCCGGAAAGCCATTGTAGCCCGGTACGCTATACCCCGTAAGATCCGCCAGTTGCGCCACATTGGTGATGATTGCTGAAGCGGTATCCTCTTGCACCGCGCTGGCACACTTGCCATTTTCATCCAACTGATTGCACAGCCCGATACCGTAGCACTGATTGGTGATGATGCCGTTTTCATCCTTCACTTCAGAGAGTGTTTCGCAGTACAGCCACTCACCGCAAGAACGGTCGGGACGCGCCTTTACGAGTGTATTCGCTTCGCACGCGGAGGTGTAGCTGTTGTCCTGACTGCATACTACCCATGATGCACCGGATCCCAGCCTGCCGGAGGTACTAAAATTGTGGTCAGGGTCGTACGTTACCGTGTTGAGCGCTCCGCCCCGTGTCGCCGCATTGAGTAAGATGCAGCCATTATCGTAGTCCACTGCTCCGTTGCAGCTGGTTGCGTCAAGGGTGTCTTGCATCAGATAATCAATATTGACCTTGCGCAATTCCACATTGTCAAAAATATGACCTGTTCCGTGAGCCGGTTCGCCACCATGATTTGCGCCAAAATATACCTCTGCCACTCCACCTCTTCCCGAATGAAATCTGCCGCTAAAGCGCTGAAACTGATTTGAAATATAATCAAGGTCAAAAAAGGTACTGGCTTCGTCAGCATAAGGCACTCCTGCATCATTTTGAGCAAGCATTGATCCGTCAGGAGATGTAAGCCCGGATGGACAGACAGCGGCATCATCACATACATCGGGCACAGCGGCGTAATTACACACGGGAAAATTACAGCGTCCATCACCGCTCTCTGGCTTGGTATCACACGCGCTATGAGCATTGCACGCAATACCTAAAATCCCCGCTATACAGACTTGGCCGCCCGGTACCGTACATTCACTGCTTGAAAAACAGCGATCAGCTCCACCGGCACCGGCACCGGCACCAGGCGCACCTGCATTCAGAACCGCGGCGGCTCCTTTGCTATCCTGGCACACTCCCCATCTGCCGGTCATAGCATTGTCAATGTAAAGACGGGGACGACTCCCATCACCTCCATCTCTTACAAATCCGGAAAGTTCATAGAGCGTATTCGGATCGAGCAAAATATTTTGGTATATGGCAGTAAGCGTAGCCTCCTCCGCCTTCACCGCGCGCGATCCTTGTATACCTGCCTCAAAGTTACCAATCATGCCATTGTCATTGACCCATCCATCCGGCACGCCATTATTATCCGTATCCTGATTAAAATCGCCGTTAAGGAGGATGTTGGGATTAAACGTGCTGATGGGATCCACGTACTGCGTGCAGCCGGACTCGTCCGCAGGACACAATCCAGCCCAGCCGCCCGCTGGCTGGGTTACCGTTTGGCCGTTGAAGCCGATGTGGCTTGCCATGGGACAATCGGGCGCGCCCGCAACCGAGCCGCGCTTGTACCAGCCGGAGTAGCCGCCGATGCCGTCTTTCCATTCGCAAGTGTGGAGCAGGGGATCGCGGAAATAGGCAAGACCGGTGTCCGAGAAATACTCTTCGCACCACAGCACTTCTTGCGTGCAGAGCGATTGGTCATATGTATCCGGATCATCGCGCAAATAGGTCGCCTCAAATCCGGTAAGCGTATTTTCGCGGTCAAACTGCGGCTCACCCAAGAGACGGCATCCTTGCCCCTCCGTATTGCAATACGTATTCGGATCGTTAATGATGTACACTACATTGTCCGCGGGAACGCGTACGTCATCGCGCGCATCGTCGCCGATATTAAAATCTTCGGCAAGGGGGTTGTTGGAATTCTGCGTGTCAATCATCGCTTCACAGCCGATCGCCTCTTCGCGGCAGAGTCCCGAGAAGCTCTTCAAATTATAGGTGCCGCCGGTCGCCGTGTACGCCTCACATCCCAAAGCGTATTGCGGCCACGGGTCTCCCGCGGATGTTTGGTCGCAGCTTTCGGGAGTTTTCCATGATCCCGCGATGACGTAGATGTTTTCCTTTACTTCAGTAAGCTGTACGTTGTCAATAAAGAAAGGCAGGAAAAGATTGTTCATTGTTGCAAAGTCCAGCGTTTCTTTCGGTTCGCTATCCCAGGTTACGAACACGGGTCCTAGCGTGTAGCGTTTCCAGTCAGAAGTAAGGTGCAGGTTCGTGGTAAATTCGCTGCCTGCGGGTGCTCCCGAAAAGGCAATGCTCATATCGCCCGTACCCTTTGCCCAAAATGACAATTCGTACGCTTTGTCATTTTGTATCGCCTCGCCCGCGCGGGAGTCCAGCGCGGAAATGGCGTTTGCGAATAACGTGGTGTTGAGGGGATGGCTTACGGGAAAGATGAGCGGCTGGTGATGGTACCATCTGCCTTTGCCGGATTCGGCAAGGTAGACGGCTTCGGTATAGCGATTACCGCCTTCCCATTCCTGGGCTATGACCGTTGCCGCGGGGTGAATGGCAAGAATACGTTCTCTAGTATCTCCCTTACTGCCAGCGCTGGTATTCCATCCTCGCGCGATGAAATGATTGCCCGTACTATGTATGACCGGTTCATCCTGTATCACAAATCCGCTGCTCTGCGCGATTGGCGTAATATTGTTTATGGAATCATTCCCCTGGGTAAATAACGCATACCCCGCGTCATAGAGCTGATTTAACAGAGCGGCTTTTTGGGTACCCCACCTATAACTTATGCTTACCACAATATCCGGCTGATAGTCTGCCACGGCATCAATTGTAGCTATGTCGGTATCTTTAATCACCTTATAGCCCAACGCGCCGAACGCGTCTTCCCAGTAGGAAAGCGGCGCCCCTGGTTCTGCGGGCAGGTTTTCCTGGTACTCAATAATCAACGCCAATTTGCTTACCGAACGGTTTGTTTCGGTTGTACCGCCCGCTTGGATCACTTTTTGCGAATGTCCTCCAAGATTCGTGGATTCGCTGGATATCGTTCCATCGGAATACTGGCGAATATCGCTCTCGTTTTCAAAGGTGTCGGTAAAGAGCGTCCGCGTATTGCGCGAAGCGTTGCCCGCGTACGCGCGGCAGTCTTTTGCCGCTTCGCCGCAGGTCTGCCCCTGTCCGGGAATGGCGTGGTAGATGCAGTAGCCGCTTTCAGGAGAAGGACCGCACACGCCATCCGCCGCACCGGGTGCGGTATCGCAGTCAGTGTTTACCTTGCAGGACAATCCAAGGCGCGTTCCCGCCGTACAGACATCATACGTAGTCCAAACACCTCCGGAATTAGTGCAATTTTGCTCCTGGGTCGCGCTATGCAGTGTTGCCGACCGGCTCATGCGGTACGGGTGGCAATCTTGCGCGCAGGTTACGGTTGTATCATACCAACGGTACAGTGTGTTGCCGCCCGCGTCAAAGAATTCGCGGCAGTTGGGATCGGCAAGAGCATCACCCTGGCTCTCGCATCCCGATCCCGCAACGCCGCCGTCACCTATCGGACTGCCGCCGATGCTCTTCAATTCCTCGCTCGCCAATTGATACCCTGTTTCGTCCGATCCTATCCAACTGAAGTACGCTTCGCAGCTCGCGCCCGCGCCAAGCTGCGCGGCATTGGGCTGGCCGAATTCGTCCACCAGCACGCACTGGCGCAAGGTGGCATAGTACTCAATCGCCTCCGGAGATAATTCCACGTCATTCGCATTGCCGCCATTAACCTCCGCCAGTCGGTCCAGATTGGTAAACTCGGTACAGCCCGCGTCTTTCGCGTTGCAGGATTTTCCGGTTGCGGGAATGAAATAGGACAGTGCCGCTGATCCCGATGGTTCAAAGTACGTCAGTTCCTGCTTAAAGGTGTCATACCCCACACACTCGGCGGGACAGGTGTCGCCGTCACCCACAATACCCGGAACCGCGGGGCCGCCTTTCTTTGGCGTATACGTCTTGCAGCCGACTTCATCCTCAAAGCAGGAGAGCGCGTAGCTACCGCACGCCGCCGTATCAATTTTACGGCACTCGCCGTCAAACCAGTATTGTCCATCGTTCACGCAAGTAGCTTCCGTAAAGCCGGCGAGCGTTGGTCCCGGATTGTTCGGCGTGTAGCCGTTGCAATCCAAATAGTCCGGCGCCACTTTTTCATTGATCACGTTTTTGGCTCCGTAGTCGCTGTACGAGGATGCGGCATTGCCAACTTCTAACTGAATGTCATCAAAGTATGCCGTACCCACGTTCCCTTGAATACGTGTTTCAATGGTAAAAAAATCATTGGAAATCGCGCGAGGATTGGTGGTAAACGAATAGCTGACACGGTGCCACTGTCCATCGGCGGGAATGGTATATACTGCACCACTGCCGCCATTTTGCTCCGCGCTTCCGTAATACACTCTAACCCCGTTAATCTCCGTACCATCAACCTTTTTATAGAGCATCATCCATGCGCCGTAATGCGCTACCGTATTTGCAATATCGGGAGTTTTTACCCAGTAGGAGAATGTGTAGGTCGTTTCGTCAAATTCAGCATATATTTCCTGGCTGCGGAAGGTAAAACCCCTAACATCATTACTATTGTCTGTCTGCTTAATTTTCAAGCTATGCGTTCCCGACACCGCTTCATCGGTAGTAATTTCCGTGGTGCCAAGGGCACCATAAGCAAGCCGGGTACCGCTCCAACCGTCATCGGTTGTGCCATCCCCGTTCCAATCTTCTTCAAAACTGCCATTTTTCACCAAATTCGTGCCAGGGGTAATGCGGATAAACTCATGGCATCCGACATCTTGCGCGCCGCAGCTTGTCGCGCCGCGATCAAAATAGCGACGCTGGTCGGCCGGACCATCGCTGCAGGTAAATTCACCCGTGGAAATATTCACGTCCGTGCAGTACCACGTGCAGCCTGCATTATCCAGGGAACAGTTGTTGAAGTTGAGCGTATCCTGCAGGTACGACACGTCATTGCCGTTTTTATCTTCAAACGTCTGGCAGGTTTGGTTGCGCGGCTCGCAGGTTTCGGCATCGCCCCCGTAGTCCCAACCCCTGCGCTCTTCGGTGCAGTAGCCGTAGAACTGGCACGTTCCGTCCGGTCGTTCTTTAATGCAGGAACGGTCATCCGCGCAGTAGTTGGCATCGCGGCTGATTTGGCGCGTAGGAGAGATATCGTCCGGATCATTAAAATCGCCATCTTTATTTTGGTCTATGCCGTTTGTAATTCTATCTGATACGAGCACGGGACCTGCGCCTTTTAATCCGCAATACGCTTCCGGTGCTTTTAATACCCAGTTCGGGTCCACCAGCCCGTAAAATGGACTGCCACCATTGGTAAAGTCGTTGATCAGTTGGCGCAAATTCTTTTGCTCGTGACCAATGTCTTTTATGTAGCGCGCCGCAATCTCCCAACCAACAGGAATGATGCGGTGTTTGCGCAACACAATCAGCGAGCGGTAGGGATACCCTTCTTTATAGTTTGGCTCAAATCCGTCCGCGGTAAAACCAAAGGTACTACTGTCGTCCAGCAATCCTTCGGCAATAGCTTCCCGCACGGTAAGTTTGCGCTCAATCGCCTGACGGAAACTTTGCGTGATAATACACTCATTCGGACCCGGATTATCTTCATTGCGGCATATAGTGAGATCGCGCAGAATTTCATACGGACCGCCAACTTTAATATTTGCTTTTGCCAAACCGGCAAAGCGTGCTTCCGCGCCTTTAATACCGCCAAGCGCGGATGATGATGTTGACTGCGGATTATATAATCCAGAAGACCCACCGCCTTCTCCTCCGCCTCCTCCGCCTCCCTGGAGCGAAGCAATGCCTTTCTTGAACCACTGGTCAAGAAGATTTCCCGCGAGTGTTTGGGCAAAAATGTTTATCGCATCGGCAATAATACTTTCAGTCGGTGTTTTCTCTGCCGCTGGACTCTCTTTAATCGTCGATCCTGCTAATTCAGTAACAAATCTTCCGGGTGTAACGATCTTTTGCGTAACTTTGGCAATAACCGGGTTTATTCCGGAGGACTCCAGTCTTGCATTCTTATTGATTTCTTTTTCCAATTCGCTGTTCTGCAAAATCCCGGTATGCACGGATAAAGCGATGCCGAGGTCATTTTCCCACGGATCAAAATTTGCCTGAAATTTATTTAAGAAATTCGGATCGTTGATTTCGTCTTCCCAATTGTCAATGATCTTGGAAAGCGTGCACTTGGGCTTCTTCCCCAAGATGCTTTTATTCAATCCCGAGGTAATGCGCAGCTGCACTTGTAGATTCGGGCGGCAAATATTATTGAGAACCGCACTAATGGTATTGTCGGTTTTTTCCTGCTTGATAACATCAAGCATTGAGCTCTCCTGATTCTGTAAAAGTTTCAGTTCATTGGAGCATTGATCCGCATCCGGACACGAAGCTGCAAAAGCACCTCCTATCTGGCATTGGGTGATAAGCGTATCGCACGCTTGTTGTTTTTTTGCTATTGCATCCTGCACATTGTTGAGCTGCTGCTTTTGCTCTTCCGATACATTTGTTCCGTATTGAGATTCCTTTCCCCAATTATCAGCAAGCGTTTCTATGAAAGTTCCTGCGGCGGAATCGCCCGCGTTTTTCAAATATTCACCCCACCCCTCGGTAATAAACGTGGGTTGTTGTCCCTGTCCGCCGGATCCCAACCATACACCGGTATCATGCGCCAGATTATTGAGAAACTGGCGCAGCGTGTTTTTATAGGCAATCGCCCAGGATTCCTTTCTGAGCTCTTTCTTGATATCCAATAACAATCCTTCGGAATCTAGTGCATACTCTGCCGCGGCAGATGCTTTATCCAAAATAAATTGACCAATTCTTTGCGGCCACGCGGTAGTATCTTCTACAGGCACTGCATGCGCAGGAGAAACTTGCACAAAAAAACTCACACTAAATATAAGTGCTATGCTGACCATGTATATGTTCCGCAGTGTTGTATTTTTTGTTTTACTTGACATGTAATGCAATAAGTGGTAGTGATAGTGATATGCTGTTCCCTCGTCATTGAAGGAGAGAATATGCTTCAACTATTGGTGGTGGCAGTAGGGATGTTGTGGGGATGTTGTGGGTGTGGCTTGGCACTTGATGCCGTAGTTGCAGGCATTGGTGCAAGCCGCACGAACGTGGAGGAGCAGAAGACCAAGACCATGCCTCCTCAAGTGCATGAGTTGGCTGCTGGCGAGAACTATGACGCCGCAGCTGCAATACTTCTAGACATTGACCCAACGGCAGAGGTCGGTGTCAGTAGCGGAAATGGAAACATTGTTTCCAAAATCGGGATGAGAGGGAAGAACCGCCTCATCCGTACAGAGTTCCGTAGTGGAACTCTCTATCGCATCGTTGATGCGAAAACGGAGGAGGTGCTGGAACCCCCAAAAAACCCTGCTCCTTCACCTTAAAGTATTATCATCGCCTCGCTTGCCTTCGGCTCGCGAGGCTTTTTTCTTTTTTCAAAAGATCATGGGGAACTTTTTGTTTTTCAATCAATCTACTTCGTCCCGTAATTCTTATTGATTTTTTGCTATTGATATAAGTCATCATCCACTCTCCTGTCGTGTGTCTACGGCGCGGGCTGTCCCGCAACACTTTCCATAAATAGCTGCTGCAGTTGATCATCCGTAAGCCCATCAATCAAGCTCGTGTCTATTCCTTGCTGGACGAGCAGCGCGCGGATTTGCGCTCCGGACAACCCTTCCAGCTGGCTTGCCGCTGCTCCACCGGTTCCCGAAGGTATCGCCCCAGCCGTAGCGAGCGAATCCAACGTCTGTTGGTAAAGCGCCATAACTTCTGCATCGGATAATTGCGCGACTATGGCCGCGTCCGCGCCGGACGCTACTATAAGATTACGCACCTGCTGCGGTGTTGCCGTTCCTTGCAAGATCGCAGGATCAATGTTGCCGGCTGTGGGTACGCCTGTCGTGCCGCTCACATTCGGATACGCAAAGTCATTTGTACCGGTGGTCGTATCAGCATCGGGATTGACAAGCGCGCCGCCAAAACAATCTTGTCCCGATGGGCAATTGGGATTGTTGCCGCTCTCCACTTCGGTCTTGTCACCGTAGCCGTCTGAATCGGTGTCTGCCAAGTAGGGACTCGTGCCATACACCTCCAGCTCTTCTTTGTCCGACAGACCATCTCCGTCCGTATCCTTGAGCACGTCAGCCACGCTACGCAACGAATCGTCCTGCAAATTTCCTAATATGTCCGTAATTGATCCATCATCTGCCATATGTAAAGGTGCATTGATACGATTTTTCAATTCCAAAACGCCAAGTGCTATCGCAAACACGCCGAGTAACAACAACATGCAGGCGAGCAGGATTTGCTTTGGCGTATAGGGACGCTGCGGTTCTTCTCCACGGTGCAGCAGCACGTCATTGTAGGCATCTTCGTAGACGTTTCTTGTCATGTGTGGAAAAGTTAAGGTAAGTATAGCACACGCAACGCTTTTTGATTATACCACAAACTTCCTGCAACTCACAACTTGTAACATACCGGCATCCGACTCCGCGCGTCCGTAAGATTTACAAAGCGCAAACACGGGGCATAAGTTCCTGATACTTATAGGTTGTGAGATACGCATTGCGTAAGCCGCACCCAATCCGCAACCGATAATTCCTGTGCACGCACCGTTTCCGCGCGTCCAATCCCCGCAATGAACTTTTCCGCCTCCGCAACCGGAATATGCAGTCCTGCCGCGAGATTATTTTTCAACTGCTTGCGACGCGCGGCAAAGCCGATGTGTACGAGCTGAAACATGTGTTTCTCCTGTACGCTGTCCAGAGGCAATGATTGCTTGCGTGTAAGCCGCACTACCGCGGAATCTACGTTCGGCTCGGGATAAAAATTTTTACGCGACACGGTAAAAAGATATGCCACCTGCATATAGTACTGCACCGCGACCCCCAAAATACTCAAGGATCCGGCTGGCACCGTAATACGTTCCGCAACCTCTTTTTGCAGCATCACGACCATTGCTTTCGGTTTGGCTTCCAGCGTTGCGGTAAATCTCTTTAAAAACATTGCCGTAATATTGTAGGGGATATTCGCAACTATGGTATAAGCATCTTGTTGCAATCCATCCCCAACCGGCGAGAACCGCAGGATATCTCCTTCCACAACCGTGAGATTGGAAAATTGTGTGGACAGTTTTTGTAGAATTGGCACAAGACGCCGATCCCTCTCCACCACTACCACTTTTCCGGCGTGCGCCGCCAACAGTTCCGTAAGAACGCCGAGTCCGCCGCCAACCTCCAAAACCGTATCTGTTTTTTGCAAACCCGCTTCGCGCATGATGCGAGCCAATACTTCCTCGTCAACCAAAAAACACTGACCTGATTTTTTATCCGGTCGTATATGATAGGTTGCGCACAGCGCGAGTGTTTTTTCCCGTAGCGTCATATAAATTACTACCTCACTTAGCTGTCCGACAGCTAAGTTTGACAAAAATTATTTTTTTATATATACATAGCATATCTTTCTACCTCAAGCCCGAGGAAACTGCCATGCGTTGCTTAAAGTTCTTTTCACTTCTTTGCTGTACCGTCATCAGCCTGTGCGCCTGCGGCGGCATGCAGGGTACGTTTGATGTAAGTTCGCTGCGCGCCATGCAATGCGTGCGGAACGGACCGCTCGGCTGCGTGACGTACCATGCGGACGAGCTGGAACTCACCGACTACATGAGCTCACGATGGTCGCTGACAAAATCGGAGAGTTCCAAACGGAGCAATGCGTACTATTACGTCGTGGTTATGGACCCCGCGCAACCGCCCGCAATCATCAAGCTGATCTTTCACGATCAGCAACTCACTGACCAGTACAATGTGAGCACGGACCCCCCAACGCGCATTCCCTTTGAGTAGCCATGCACAATCCTGCCTTGAGCAAACTTCAAGTTCAAGGCTTTTTTAATGTGACCGAGAGCAATTTTACAGTAGACATCTTACAATAGCATGTACAAAAGCGTCATAATACCGGATGTGACAAACGCAACCGTCCAAAAATGCTGCTGCCCCGCCACAAGGAGAGTCAACAAAATTACCGCCATGACCGTTATTTTACCGACAACCAACGCCATTTCAAAAAATACCATGCGCTTCATGGTACTGCCATGGTTGGCGCTTTCATAGGTCATGGACATTTGCGGCACCCGCACCAAATGATCCGATACCTGATAGAGTATTTGGATGAAAAATATCCCACCCACCCCGCGCGTAAACACACGAATAAACCACGATAAGCTTTTGATAATCGCGCCAAAACGCAACACCGATCGCTGGTTGTACCGATCGCTTATTTTTCCAACATACAACACCGCCAAGGTTGAGAGCAGCGTCGCCAACGCCACGAGCGAGCCAACGGACAGATAGTCGTTTTTCACGGCAAAAAAGATAAATATGGGCCAGAGATACATGTACACCAATTCTTCACCATACCCCATATACGACACCATGGCGCGCCGGTTGTCACGGCGTACGAGACGCTTGTACGCATCTTTATAAGAAAAAGTGGTAGGGGTAAATTGTTCGGGAGTTTTGAGGAGCGGAATGTTGGAAGCAAGTATGCAGAGCGATGCAACCGCAAAGAGTATGCGAAAGTTAAAAAACTCCAGAATAAGCCCACCGACAATAGGTCCAAGAATTGACGTAATGTTATTGAGCGCAATGAGATTGCTGATTTCTCTCCCCCGCTCGCCATCCACGCTGAATTTGGCAAAGTCGGCGTTATACCCCTGCCAATAGAAAGTCTTTGTGGTAATGAGCATCACCACCGCGCTGCCGATAAAAACCGGGTGGATGGCAATGGCAAAGAGCGAGAGGTAATACAACACTAAAAATGGCGTGGAAACAAGGATACTATGCTCGTAGCCTTTCTTCCGCGCGAATTTCGCCCCAAAAGGCATGCCGAGAAAATAACCGCTATAGATTGTCAGATAGAACAAAATAATGTGTACGAGCGTAAACCCCTGTTGGTAGAGATAGAGCGGCTCAAACAACCCAACCGCGGAAATGGCAAAATTTAAAATAGTCGCGGAGGTGTAGAGCTCCCGCACCTGTGAGGTGGAATTATGCGCAAAGTAGGTTTTGAAATAGGATGTAAAGGACATGGGATAAAAATAGAGGAGTCTAAACCGAAAGTTCTTCTGTCGTTGAATAAAAAATATAAAACTTGATAATTTTCTTTACCGCTCTTTATGCACCATGAGATGTTGCTACCCAACCACTATACCAAATTTCCCCAAAAGTTGGAACGCCGTTACTCTACGACATCGCAAGCCCAAAGGACTTGCGATGTCGAAATGTTGTATTGCAAAGTTATTTTTACTTCGCACTTTCTGCTTCTATTTTGATCGCTCCCTCGCGCAGCACGGTGATAACGCCATCCTTTTCTACCCGCACAATCGTTGATGCCTTGCGCCGTGGCAACGTCCCGCCGTTAATGTAGAGATCGGGAGTATTTTTTATATTTTCTATAGGGTTATCCACCTTTTCTTTGTCATTCCCGCGGAGAAGGGAATCTATGGATTCCGCATCAAGAGTGGAATAAAAGATACCACGCTTAAGAGAAAGAAAAAGCTTGCCTTTGATACTGGGCGCATGGTCATTGAATTGCTTTTTGACCGCAGTAATTGTGTAACACAGAGGTTTTCCGGAAAGATTGGCACTGGTTGCAATTATGGGTCTACCAATTATGTTGGAAAGTTTTCTTGCTATGGCGTGACGGGAAACACGCAACGCGATTGTGGTGATATGCAATTTCTGTTGATACTTTTTTTTGAGCGGCAAAACAAGCGCTAATGGTCCGGGCCAGTGTTTTCTTGCCAGTTTTTTTGCGGCGGGAGAAAACTCGCAGTATTTTTCCGCCATAATAAAGGATGCGGCAATCCAAGGAAACGGCTTTCCTTTCGTGCGTCCTTTTATGCGTGCGACGCGTCGATGCACGTTACCATCCAGCGCATCGCCGCCGATTGCGTACGCGGTATCGGTTGGATAAATAAAAATCATAGGCATATTCCATTTTTAGCCTTTATTATGAGCGAGGGGAATAAATTGAAAAGTGGTGTCTAAAAAATAGCACTATATATTTCACCAGTTTTAGTTTACTAGAATAAAGTTTCACAGCAGCAAAATTGATCATCTGCTATTCTACTACCACACAACGCTGCGTCTTGATCTTGACTATTAACACATCCATATATGCGTGCAAGAGATATTATTATACGCATCATTTCACAAAATCGATTTTCTTGTACGTATCAGGAATAATTCCTTTCTGGCAATATGCTATATCAACGATAGCACCATCACAACGTGCTACTTTATTTTCTTGTACAGGCATTATGGTAAGTCCACCATCAACTGTATAACAACAAATATCTGGTAGTTTTGGTGGTTCTGGTAGTGCATTTTTAATCATCGGAAACTGAAGCGATACCAAATCAGGACTCACGGTGTTCAGAATGAGGTAGGATGCGAGCAGCAGCACCATGCCGGAGATTGCGCCGGAAATATATTGTTTCGCCTGGCTAATACGTTCCGT
>Ga0210026_1001573_pt1 | contig 21787 bp, 18 predicted proteins | sample CryGeymeta201509_FD_183977 | JGI IMG/M metagenome (GOLD analysis project Ga0210026, IMG submission 183977) | Groundwater microbial communities from Crystal Geyser aquifers in Utah, USA - Crystal Geyser metaG 2015-09 (SPAdes) (version 2) | ecosystem: Environmental > Aquatic > Deep subsurface >... | reverse complement strand
AAATGCTATGCCTAGTTTGGGAATCCCAAAAGAGCGAATTGCATTTGTTTCAGGAATAGGTTGTAGTTCTCGTTTTCCTTATTACATGAATACGTTTGGAATGCACTCCATTCACGGTAGAGCTCCAGCCATTGCTAGTGGATTAAAAATTACAAGACCTGAGCTAAATGTTTGGATTATTACCGGTGATGGAGATTCACTAAGTATTGGTGGAAATCATTTTATCCATTTGTTACGCAGAAACTTAGATGTAAATGTATTATTGTTTAATAATGAAATTTATGGTTTAACTAAAGGCCAATATTCACCAACATCCCCACAAGGTTTTGTTTCAAAATCGACTCCAATGGGTTCTGTTGATCATCCTTTTAATCCTTTAGCTCTTGCTTTAGGTGCGGATGCGACTTTTATTGCTCGTACTATGGATCGTGATCCTAAACACATGAATCAAATGGTTCTTCGTTCTAATGAACATAGAGGAACGAGTTTGTTAGAAATCTATCAAAACTGTGTGGTTTTTAACGATGGTATTTTTGAGGCTTATACGGATAAAAAATCTCGCCCAAGAGAAGCTATTTATGTGGAACATGGTAAACCATTAATTTTCGGTGAAAATAATTCTAAAGGAATTCGATTAAATGGCTTAACACCTGAAATTGTAGAGATAGATACAGATTACTCAGCGGATGATTTATGGATTCACGATGAAAAAGATCTAACAAAAGCGCTAATCTTAACTAGATTTTTTGACCGTCCTGGTGAACATGATCACATGCCACGTGTTTTTGGTGTTTTGTATGCAATTGACCGTCCTTGTTACGAAGACGGAGTTAATGCACAAGTTGCAACTGCAAAAGCAAAATCCAAAAAAACATTGCAAGATTTATTAACCGGTGATGAAACTTGGGTGATTAAGTAATTGTAATTATTACAAAAAAAGGCAGCCTTGAGCTGCCTTTTTGGTTTTTAACATAAGAGTTAAATTCTCGGATTTCAGAAGAACTCATTTAAGGGATTACAAAATAAAGTATTTGTTTAACCTTATTTGTTTGTGGATTTAAGTAAATCGTAATTGAATCAAAATCATTATTAGAATAGCTAAACCCAATAAATTTTTTATTAGGATTATTAGGTGGGACTATCACTTTTAATGAACTTCCAAATAGTTGCTGAAATTTTGAAAGTGAGTCGCCCACTTTAAAAATGTTACCCTTTATTTTTATAGTCCAGGATGCATCATTAATCTCCAGTCGAGTTATTCTCTTAAGCTCAGTATTAATTACAATTAAGTTATTCTGATAAGTTAAACTTAGCCTAAAGTTTCCATTTTTTTGACTTAATGGGCTACCAAAATAAGATATAATTTTATCTTTATCGCCTTTAGAATCATAAAGTTGCTGAATAGTAGCTACTTGGAATGAAATCTGATTATACTCAAGAGGTGTTACTAGATTATCTCTGACTTGAGCATTTAAAATTTGAGATAAGCTCATTAGAAAAATAATTATAAGTAAGTTTTTCATATTTTTTCCTTTATTAACAATCAGTTTCACCAGTAGGTGTTCCGCTTGAATTAAATTTTGTAGTTAAAATTGCTTCAGGGTTTGTAAGACTAAATGATTCAATATTCCATGAACTAGTTGTTCGTTTCCTAGTAATAATGTGAGAATGGCTTTCACAATAACCTTTATCAATAGCATCAGCTAAATTTCCACTATTGCCTTGTACTCCAATTACATCACCAGCCTTTACAATTGATCCGTTCAACATATTGTCTGATGCTTGTAAATGTCCAAATTGCATCGTATAATAAAAGCCGTCCGAATGTAAAAATTGAAGTGTTACGTAATTCCCTAAATCACTATCGAATCCAGTAGATACAATTTTCCCATTAGCAGGTGCAAAAATTGGACTATTAAATTCATTAAGAATATCTAAACCTCCATGAAATTGAGTACCTCCAGATCTTGTATTTCCATAGCGACCGCCGCTAATACCACTAACACTTTGAGCAGCAATTCTTGGGAATTTAATCGGATTACCAGGACATGGAACTCTTCTAATTTCAAAAATATGAACTCTATCAGCTTCATCATCTCCAAAAATATCATCCCAATTTGTGACCGTTCCGCCGCCGCCAGTATTATTGTTGTTTATAGGCGTTGATGAATTATCACCACCTCCTAAATTATCAAAATAACATTCATAATCATAAGTTGGAGCAAAATATTTAGCATCACCGATTCCATCACCAAAATAGACGTAACCATCTGGTACTGATTGTACCCACTCACAATTTACATCATAGGAGTTTTTATTTTTAGGATCGTCAAAATTTGGATAAACAACTTTTCCTCTATATCGAGGGAAAACCCATTCTGAAAATGTTTCTTTAGCCTCTGTGGCATTTGGAATCCAAGCAAAAGCAATTTTCTGAACTCCGTTTTCTGCGTCTCCTAAAGCATAAATGAATAATTCTTTAGCTCCATTAAAGTCAAATAACAAGTCTTCGTCAAAATTTAATTGGGCATACGAATAATTAAAAACGTGTCCAGTAGAGTCTACTACACCAAAAACAGCAATATATTCAGATGAAAGGGTTAAACTAAGTTCTTCAGCGAACTTAGTAAGAGCTTCTTTATCAATACTTATGTCAGTTATTGTATTAGCATCTTTATGTGATTTTTTAAAAGTAAATGAGCTCAAATCAGCGCTAATTCCATTTATTGTTGGTAGAGAACTCGAACCTTTAGTCGGTAGTTCTTTTGGGATAACCATTTCAGGCGAGGTTATAGATTTGCACCCCCCCATAACGCTACTAGTATAAGGATTGCAGAATTGATATATTTTTTCTTCATCAGTTTTTTATGTTAATTAATATTTTAAAAGTAACTCGAGTTAAAAAAGTTAGAAAAACTTAACATTCTAGGCAATGATTTCAAAAAAAATAATTACAATTTAAAATTTGTGTTATATAGTAAGTAAAAGTATTAAATGGTAGTAACAATGAGTTGTTACCTTTAAAACCAATTACAATGTCGTATTCAATATCTCTACTAAATCTCCAGTTAAAGATTTTCGACTGAATTTTGTATAAGAGCCAATTGGCGTATCGTTTATTTGATATTTCCATGATTCATACAATTCAATAACTCGTTCTTTTATTCTTTCAACGGAATCATGATCAATTACACAACCGACACCGGCTTGTTCTAGAATTTCTGCAACATCACTTTCTTCATCACCTAAAGCTAAAATGGGTCTTTCTGCCGCTAAATACTCAAAGACTTTTCCGGTAACTATTCGTTTAGCACTGAATGATTTATTCAAAACAAGTAACAAAACAGCGGCTCTTGTTTGTTCTGTAACCACTTCATTATGTGGTAAATAATCTATTTTTTCCACAAAATCTGATAGATCTAGCGATTCAATAGCAGAGAATATACTGTGATCAACTGAGCCAATTAAGCGAATACATAAATCTCGTTCGATACCGGCATGTTCGTCTTTTAATTCTGATAAAGCTCTAAATAAGCCAATTGGATTTCTACTTGGAACCATTGAACCGATATGAACAATTGAAAATCGAGTGTCTTTTGGTGTTGGAAGTCCTTCAAAATCACTTGAATCGTAACCATTTGTAATAACATGAATCGGTTTTGATGTTAGTTTTTCGAAGTCTGTTTTCATAGATGGACCGACAACTAAAATATGATCGGCAGTTTCGAGAACTTCTTTTTCCTGTTTGTGATGCTGTTCATCCGCCCATTTACTTAATTTCAAGTCCTCGTAAAAATCAATTTGAGTCCAAGGGTCACGAAAATCTGCAATCCAAGGAATGTCAAATTGTTTTCGTAAGCCTAAAGCAATTCTGTGCATTGAGTGCGGTGGGCCAGTTGAAACAATAGCATCAACAGGATTATTTTTTAGCCATTCACTTAAATAACGAGTAGAGGGATTTATCCAGAATTTACGAGCATCAGGAATAAAAAGATTTCCACGAATCCAAATGGCAAAATCTTCAGCCCAGCCATTTTTCTTTTTTTCAGATAAAAATCCCGTTTGAATTCTATCGGATTTTTTCAAACCTAGAAAGCGCTTATAAAACGTGTAAGGTTCCCAGATTGGTTGAGTAATAATTTCAGCTTCGTGAGAAATGTCGTTATATAAACTAGTATCTGCAATGGGTATTTCAGGATTGGATGGTGTGTAAATAACAGGTTGCCAACCATATTCAGGAAGATATTTACTAAACTTCAACCATCGTTGTACTCCTGAACCACCTGAAGGTGGCCAATAGTAGGTAATAATTAATACTCGTTTATGGTTTTTCATTGTTGAATATCGAATTCAATGTAATTGAATTTTTTTGAGAGAATTCTGTAAGAATGAAGAATGAGTTTATTCAGTAAAGTAGTTTTCAGCTTAGTAATCGACGAGTTCGGAGAATTTCTAATGGAGCAAACCGAAAAAATCGAATAAATAAATGTTAAGAGGTTACTAAATCAACTATGTTCAATTTCTTCGGGTTTTCTTTCTATTACAAAAGCACCAATCAATAAAAGCCAAATCATTGCAGTTCCAATCCACGAAATAATGGTACCGATTTTGTACGAGGCGGGGTTGAATTCTAATTTTACAGTATGGGTTCCTGAAGGGATTTTCATTCCACGTAAGACAAAATTAGTGCGGTAGATTGGAATCTCCTTCCCGTCAAGAGTTGCAGTCCAACCTTTGGGATAATACATTTCACTTAAAACCATAAAACCATCATGTACATTTGATGTCTGAATTTCAATTAGTCTAGGCTCGTACTTAGAAACAGTGGCAACAGAATTGTCTTCCACATCGAAATCCATTTCTTCATCAATACCTTCTGCAATTGAAGAACTCCACGGGTCAAAATTATCTTTTTTGATATAATCTAAAGCTTCTTTTCCTGATTCTGCTTTATGAACATCAAACACAAACCACGCTTTAGGCAAGGTTTGTTCTAATTCTAAAACAACTCCAGCTTCGTCTGAATGGGCTACTTTATAACCTGGAAGACTTGCATTTTGATTTATAGGAAGATATTTAACATTCAACATGGCTAATATCCTATCATTAGGCATGCCTTCTTTGTTGTATAAAGCTTCATCAATTAAATCTTGAAAGGCGCCGATTTTTACCGCAGTATAACCACCAATACTTGGATAATAAAATGATGGTGCCGCATTATTAAACGGATTTGCTGTAATTGGAAAACTACGATACGGCCAAACTCCTGTAGAGTCTAACATATTGTTTTTAATGTAAAGATCTAAACTATTAAGTTGTTGTTTTACTTTTGCCTCTTGGTCAAATCCAGTTGGAATTTTGGAATAATGCGGAATGTAACGTGTTCCAACAGAAATCATATCAAATGCTGCAACTAATACTAAGCTTAAACCTGCCATTCCAGTATTTAGTTTTTTGATTGAAACTAGATATAAAACAGCTCCACCGATCACAATGAGAATAACAAAACGCCAAGAATCTTTAGATGCCGCTTTTTCACGAGCAGGCAATAATTGGTTTTTTATAACCTGATTTACAGATTGTTGAACTCTCGGATCGTTTACTGAAACACGATTAGAACTAGCAATTTGCTGAGCAATTTGTTGTTTTTCCCCATCTTTTTGAAACGATAATACACTTGTTGAAGCAAGTGATAAGATTAAGCCAAAACCTAAAACTCCGCCCGTTACATATAACCATTTTTTATCGTCTAATCCACGATTAAGAACCTCTTGAAAACCAAAAACGGAAATTATGGCAAAGCTGAAAACGGTTGCGATTAACCACATTTCAGGAGTTCTGAATTTTGAGAAGTAGGGGAGATAATGATACATCAACTCATTTAATAACAGAAAGTTATTTCCTAATGAGAAAAGCATTGTAAGGATTCCTGAAACCAAGAAGGGTATTTTCCATTTTCCTTTATAAAAAACAAGTCCAAATACAAAAAACAAGACCGCTAATGCTCCAAAATAGTGCGGGCCACTTGTAAATGCTTTTGGTCCCCAATAGGCTCCATCACCAGAAGCGCCACCATAACTATTTGGAATGATTAAGGTCATTAATTCACCCCAACCTTGAGACCAAGCAAATGCATAATCAATGTCAAGTCCTTTCGAATCGGTTAGTACTGAACCTCCACGAGTTGAAAAAGGAGTAAATTCCGATTTGCTCCAATAAGGCTGAACAACGGAAAGCACGGCAATAAAAACAGCAGCTAAAAACATCCCTGATTTTTTAAGAAATGCGTTGTATGCTTTTTCTTTTAAAAGAGTAAAGGTGTCATTTAACCACACAATTGCCAAAACGATTCCAAAATAATAGGTTACTTGCGGGTGTCCTGCACGAAGTTCAAGACTAAGCGCAAGTGAAAATAGGGCAATAGATAATAACCACTTTTTCCGACCATTTAGAATCATGAAAAAGCCTAAAAATAACCAAGGAATGAAGTTAAAAGCATAAAATTTAGAATTATGTCCAGCTCCAATTATGATTGGAATGTAGGTTGTAAATGCTATGGTGATTGCTCCAAATAGGGAAGCGAAATGACTAAGCCTGAGAAATCGAAATAAAAAGAATAGACCTATTAAGCCAACCCAAAATGTTGCGGCAGGAAAAATTCTCCAAAATGAGTATGCAACAAGCGTATCAATATTTATTACTGATATTTGATAGGAAATAAAATAAGCTGGCATTCCACCATACATATTTGCGGCCCAAAGTGGCTCATAACCATATTTTTCTCTTGCTTGAATAATGGATTCAGCACCGCCACGCCATTGAACAATATCATTGGCCATGAACTCTTTATCTCCAAGAATAGTATCAGGGGAGAGGAAAATTGGTAGTATGAAAAGAATTGCAAGAGAAATTAGATTTTTTACCATGGCAGATTGAGAATCCCACCATGCCCAACTATTTTGAGCTGTTTTCATAATTTGAAAATTAGATAGTTATATAGGTATTAGTATCAGATTATTGAAGAATTGATAAATAAATAGAAATAGTTATATAATTTAACTAGAAAAGAAGTAATGTGTAAGATAACGGTCATATTCATTGGTTCCACTCAGAAAGTCCAATTTGTAGGATTTTACTTATTCAAATTGTATTAAATCGCTGATTATATTTCTGAAAATTCCTTTTGGGACTTAATTCCTCGTTTTAATAAAGAGAACTGATATTTAGGCTAAAAATTAGCTTTTAGCCTAAACAAAAAATCAATTCTACGTTATTATTCTAGAGTCCACTCCAAAAAGTCGATTCTTTCGGTTTACACCCATCCAAATCCTACGAATTCGACGAATATATAGCTAAAAACTACATTTCGGAGTACACTCAATCTTTCAAATGTGTGTATTCGCCGATTGTTTTACTGAAAACTGAATTTAAGAGCAAGCTTAAAAATGAAGTTACAAAAAAGTCGATTATTTCAGTATTTGAGCATTAACATGTTGAATAATCGCCAAATTTACAGGGATACATTTTTTTAATTGACGCCTGCTTTGAACCAAAGTTTATTCTATTACTTTAGGTACTCGGAAATAATCAGTATCGGCATCAGGTGCATTTTTTAAAGCGAGATCATGATCTAGGGAAGGAAGTGCAACATCTTTTCTGAAAGGAGCTGTTAACTCAGTAACATGTTCTAGCGGTTTGATAGTTGAAGTGTCAACTTGATTAAGGAGTTCCATATATTCAAGAATTTTACTCATATCTTTAGCGAAATTTTCTTTTTCTATTTCGGTAACACTTAAGCGAGAAAGGTCGGCTACGTAAGCCACATCATCTTTAGAAATGGACATTAGTTTTATTTTAATCTGTTTATATTGAATTTTGTCTTAAAATCTGCAAAAAAATAGGGAAAATCTTCAATTACTTGCGAATTTGATTTGAAATAATAGACGTTGAATCCTATCATTGGTCAGAAAGAAGTTAACTATGATAGAAACAACACTAAAGGTATTAAATAAAGCTGGCATACATGCCCGCCCAGCATCCTCTCTTGTTAAAACTGCAAGTCATTATAAATCAGAATTTTATATGCATTTAGATGGATATAAAATTAATGGGAAAAGCATTTTAGGTGTAATGACTTTAGCAGCTGAGCAAGGTTGTGAATTAGGTATTGAACTAGAAGGCGAAGATGAAAAACAAGCCTTTGAAGCTATAAAAAAATTATTCGAAACTGGTTTTGGAGAAGAAATGTGAATAAAGTATGATAGTTCCAGGGACAGATTATATAGTTATAGGAATAACAGCCTCAAAAGGGATTGCTACAGGAAGGGTACAATTAATAAATCATCAGGATATTCATTTACAAGAAATACGAATTTCAGAATCTCAAATTGAAGAGGAGTATGAAAAGTTTCGGGTTGCAGTTGAACGAGTTAAGCAAGAAATTCATTTAACTAGAGAAATTGCAAAAGAAAGAAAAAATGAAGAGGCCGAGTTAATCATAGAAACACAGCTTCAAATTCTGGATGATCCTGAACTCATCGTACAAACTCATTGTCAAATTGCGGATGAACTTTTTGCGGCTGACAAAGCACTTTGGACTGCATTTCAACAATTTTTAGAAGTATTAGAGCATTCTCGAAATGATTATATGCTTCAAAGACTTCCCGATATAAAAGAGATTCGAGATCGTTTAATCAGAGCTGTTCAGCAAAACACGAAGCAAACAGATTTAAAAGACGCAGCGATTATAGTATCTGATTGGGTTACGCCAAGCGAGGTGTTATTAGCGCATAAAAGTGGTGTAAAAGCAATTTTGTGTAATCAAGGTGGACTAACTTCTCATGCTACAATAGTAGCACATGCTATGGAATTACCGATGATTATTGGGTTAAAAGCAATAACAAGATTGGTACATGATGGAGATTGTGTAATTGTAGATGCAATTGGTTCCAAAGTGATAATCAATCCTCAGTTTTCAACGATAAGATCGTATAAAGAGCATGAGGAAAAAGAGCAGAAGAGAAAACTTTTGCGAGAGTTGTATATTCAAAAAGCTTGCTTAACAAGTTGTGGGGAACCTTTTACACTTAGAGCAAATTTGGAATTTGTAGAAGAAATTCAAAATGTAAATCGTTATCGATGCGATGGAATTGGCTTATTAAGAACCGAATCGTTGCTTCTTGCAGATGTTGAAGCTATCTCAGAAAAAGGACAAATCCATTTTTATAGACAAATTGTAAGCGAATCTGAAGGGCCCATCACGATTCGTTTATTTGATATAGGTGGCGACAAATTAAGTGCAAGAAGGCAGCCTGAGCAAAATCCTTTTTTAGGAGAACGTGGAATTAGATTCCTTCTAGCTAATCCTGATTTAATGAAGTCTCAATTGAGAGCAATTTTAACAGTAGCCAGAGAATATCCTGGAAGAATTAAAATTTTAGTTCCAATGCTTGCTGTTTTAGATGAATGGTTTGCTTTCAAACAAATTTATCTAGATATCCGTTCAGAAATTGGGATGAATGAGGATGAAGTTTTTCAGCAAATTTCGTTAGGGGCAATGGTTGAAGTTCCAAGTTTGATTGTACAAGGTGATCAATTTTCAAAATACGTTGACTTTTTTAGCATAGGAACGAACGATTTAACCCAATACATTATGGCAACAGACAGAGGGAATCCCGCTGTGGCAAATTTATATGATTCATTTCAGCCTGCTGTACTACGTGCTATAAAATGGATGAAAGTAGCTGCCGAGAAAAAACATATTCCACTATCTGTTTGTGGCGAAGCCGCTTCTGATCCTGTTTTTGCTTTAACATTGTTAGGTTTAGGAATTACAGAATTAAGTATGACCCCAAATTCTATTCCGTCGGTAAAACAAATCTTGTTACAATATTCTATTTCCGAAGCTGAAGAATTAGCCAATAAGTTATTGAGTTGCGATACAGTTGAAGAAGTTCATGAAATAGTAGCCCCCTATTATTTGAGTGCTGTTGATTAAGTTGAAGAAAAAAATAGACTTGTTCCGATAAACAGTAGAGATGTGAAGTTAGACTAAAAATATTACATAATATAATATTATTTAACAAAATATAACAATTTGAAAATCTCTCAAAATGTTCTGAATGGAAACGTTTTCATATTAATAAAAATAGGCATTGATAAAGATTTTACTAAATAAATTAGGAATAATAGCAATATTGCTAATATTAATTTAATAAAAATGCAAATTTTGTATAAACTAATTAAGTTGTATATTTGCATAACCTAATACGAAATAAACCAATCTATCTATGATTACAAAAAAATTTACTCCAAAACGCACTTCATGCAAAGTAACGTTCAGTTATCCTGCTGAAAAAGTATCTACTTCAGTTGCAGTTGCCGGTGACTTTAATGAATGGGATCCTGCAAAAGGAGAAATGAAATTAAAAGGTAGTACTTACTCAGTTACTGTGAGCCTTAAACCAAGTACAGACTATAAATTCAAATATGTTGTTGATGGTTCAGTCTGGGAAAACGATGAAGCTGCAGATTCAACTGTAGCAAATGAATTCGGTACACAAGATTCTGTTGTATCAGTAGGCGAATAATTTAAGTATAACTATTTTATGTAAGGCTGGCATTTGTCGGCCTTTTTTGTTTTGAAAAAGAGTAAAAGCCATTTACCTTTTGAAATGGACGAAACTATTTTTGAAATTGAGCGATTTAAGAGTTTGTTAGAGGGAACTTGCGCAGACTGGCAAGTAAAATTTACAGCTAAAACAGGATCAACAAATTCAGATTTGAAGCTTTATCCAGCTCAACTTTTAGAAACACCCTTAGTACTTATCGCTGATGAACAATTGGGGGGAAGAGGTCAGTTACAAAAAAAATGGGTAGCCAATTCTGGTGAAAATATTTTATGTTCAATTGCAGTTAAACCCAAAAAAAATAATGGACTGCAATTGCTTGGCTTATTAAAAGCAGTTTCAATTGCAGAGGCCATGTCGAAACTTAACTTCACTAGTCAAATAGAGATTAAATGGCCCAATGATGTGTTAATAAATGGGAAAAAAGTAGCGGGAATTCTAGTTGAAACACAATATGTCGCAAATCGAGCCGAAAAAGTGATTATAGGATTCGGGATTAATGTAAACCAATCGGATTTTACTGATGAGCTCAAAGAGTCAGCCACTTCGTTGGTAAATGAATTAAAGGTAAAAACGGCTAGAGAGTCTTTTCTCGCTTCAATTTTAAATACATTTGCAATTTGGTTTGAGTTATGGGAAGATGAAGACCCCGCTATTTTGTCAGCAATTCATTCAAAACTTGCTGGATTTGAAATGTACGTTAATCTACGAACTATAGATGGAAAACAATTATACCCTAAAGTCTGGTTTTTAGGGGTGGATTTAAATGGGCGACTAGGTATTTTAGATGAAAATGGTGAACAAAAATGGTTTGAGCATGAGCAATTACGAGTGGAACGCATTTAAACAAAAAGTTACCGATTATCTTACTTTAAATGAAATAGAGTTCGCTAAAGATGATGTGTGGATTATTGGAGTAAGTGGAGGCGCTGATAGTATGGCGTTATTACATGTATTAGCAAAAATAAAAAAAAAAATGATTGTGGTGCATGTTAACTATAAAAAAAGGGGGAAAGAATCGGACAAAGATGAACAATTTGTTAAGAAATGGGCTGAAAAATACGACTTACCCTTTTTTGTAAAAGATGGAACAATTACTGAATCAGGCAATTTTCAAGAATTAGCTAGATTACTACGATATTCGTTTTTTCAAGAAATAAAAGAACAATATAGAGCATCTTATATTGTAACAGCTCACCATTTAGATGATTATTCCGAAAATAGCTTATTTCGAACTCTTAGGGGTTCATCACCAGAAACTATATTATCTCGAAATACTACTCAATCACAATTACTAAGGCCTTTTGCTAAAATTCGCTCAACTGAAATTAGAAAAGCTTTACTTGAATCGGGCTTTGATTGGCGGGAAGATCAATCAAATTCAGAATCAAATTTCACAAGAAATTGGTTAAGAAACGATGTAATACCTGAATTGAATGAGCGCATTCCTGGTTGGAATCAACATTTAGTTGAAAAAGCGACCTTAGAATTTGAGTTAATTCAAGAATTATCTAAAGTATATAGGAACGAAATTTTTGTTGAAGCGAACGAAATTTGTATCCATGTGCCTCTTTTGGGAAAACTTTCACATCGAATCATAAAAGCTCTACTATTTAAGAAATTAATTGAATTAAATTGGAAGGTAAGTTCCTCTGCCTTAGATGAGGTTTCTGAACTTGTTTCAACACAAAAAGGGAAAATGATTCAACTTGGGAAAAATCTGTTTGCGCTTCGATCTTCTGCAAAAATTTTAATTTTCAAAAAAGAGATGGCATTGGAGCAGTTTGCTGTAATCGAATCCATAAAAAAAAATGAACCTGTTCAGCTTTTAGGTTTAGGCTTTGATTTCAAAGTAATATCACGAGCAGAAATTGATAGGTTGAGCAGAAGAGATCAATTCTTTTTAGACTTGGCAAAAATTATTTTTCCTGTTAAAATCCGTTATTGGCAACAAGGTGATCGCATTCGGCCTTTTGGAATGCATGTAGGCTCTAAACTCATTTCGGATAGTATTACTGAATCTAAAATAGACCTCCATCAAAAAAATGAAGTAGTAGTTATTGAAGATGGCTCCAAAACGTGTATCGCCATTAGCTTCCCAAAAGGATTTGAACTATTTAATAGAATCGCTGATTTTGTTAAAGTAGATGAGAAAACACAGGAAGTTCTTCACATTACAAGCATGGCAAATTGAAAAACAAAATAATCCTAAATCGGTAAATTTGTAAAATTCAATGTTTTACTAAAAGACTTTAACCGATTGTTTGTACTTTTTGAAGATAATCAAGAAATCATTTTTCACTCCTAACTTAATTCGTGTTATGTTTTATCTCCCTGAAGAAGTTTCCGTAAACGGAGAACGCTTTAAAACCTATATCAGTAAAGAAGTACTTGACAAGCGCATAGCGGAAATTGGTCAGGATATTAACCGTGATTTTGCAGATAAACGGCCAATTTTAATTGGAATATTGAACGGGTCGTTCATTTTTCTTGCCGATTTAATGCGTCATATTTCTATTCCGTGCGAAGTTGATTTTATAAAACTTAGTAGTTATGGAGATGAAAAAGTATCATCAGGTAAGATTACAGAGCGAAAAGAAGTAGATGCAAATGTTGGTGGGCGCCACATCATTTTAGTCGAAGATATTGTTGATACAGGTCTATCGCTAAGTTATATGGTGAATAAAATGAAAGAAAAGCAACCTCTTTCTGTATCCGTAATTTCTCTATTGCATAAAGCAGCAGCAACGAAATATGATATTCACATAGATTATGCTGGTTTTCAGATTAAAAATGAATTTGTCTTGGGTTATGGATTAGATTATGCTCAAGAAGGAAGAAATTTGGCACAAATATATATTTTGAACGAAGGCTAAAATCTCAATTAATGTAAAAGAGTACTTGTAGATAAAGCCAAACCGCATTATATTTGCTGTCTATTCTGGGAGAGATGGCTGAGTGGTCGAAAGCGGCATCCTGCTAAGATGTTGAGCCCTCATAAGGGGCTCCGAGGGTTCGAATCCCTCTCTCTCCGCAATAGAACATGAAAAGCTTGTTAATATAATTAACAAGCTTTTTTTTTGATTGAAGATTTAAGTAATTTTGATGGAAAAACAATGTTAACAGATTTACTTCCAGAAGCTTACGTTCCAGTTTTGGTTTTTTTGTCCCGCATTTTAGATGTTTCACTGGGAACGGTTCGCATAATTTTTGTGAACAGAGGCATGAAAGCTATAGCAGCTATTTTAGGATTTTTTGAAGTTTTAATTTGGATTACCATTGTAGCGCAAATTATTTCAAATATGACAGAATGGACAAATTATTTGGCTTATGCTGGTGGATTTGCTTCTGGGAATTATTTAGGGATTGTTATTGAACAAAAATTGAAAGTAGGAACTCAGGTTTACAGAATTATAACAAAATCTGCATCAGACAAGTTATTGGTAAATCTAACTTCTGCAGGATTTAGGGCTACATTATTAGAAGCAAAAGGCATAGATGGGCCTGAACAGATTATTTTTACAGTTACTAAACGTAAACGAGCATCAATAGTAACAACTATCATTCAACAAACAGATCCTTTGGCGTTTTATTCAATTGAGGATGTGAAATTTGCATCGGATACAAGTACAAATTCAATGCAGAATGGTGAGAGAACGCCATTTATGCAAATAATGAGTACCCGAAAAAGTATCTAGAACATGATGATGAAAAAGTCACGTTTCTTTGTAAATGTAAGATGTTAAAAACAAAGACATTTTTAAGTCACATTCTCACTTTCAAGATAATCGCAATATAATTCTACTAATTCTGATAGAATCATAGCTGTTGCTCCCCAAAGAGGAACGTGATTATGAACCTTCCAGTAAGGGACTTCAAATTCTCCCATTCTTAACTTTCTGTATTCAAAAAGGACAGCATCTTTTTTACATAAATCGTTAAGGCTAATCCAAAATGTTTCATCAACTTCATCAAGATTAATTACAAATTCAGCGTTTAAATTTTGTGGGTAAGAAGCAATAAATGGGGTAATACTCATATTAGTATAAGTCATAAACAAAGGACTTAAACTCCCTATTACGGAAAAATCTTCACGTTTTAATCCAATTTCTTCTTCTGTCTCTCGTAAAGCACAGGTTTCAGCAGTTTCGTTTAAATCTTGTTTACCACCAGGAAAACTAATTTGATTGGTGTGATTTCGTAGATTTGCGCTTCGGAGAGTTAACAAAATATGAGGAACTGAGTTTTTATTTTGCAAAATTAGTAAAACAGAACAAGGGATAGCATTTACAGGAATTTTGTGGCTATGATTAGCATAACCATCATTTTTAGGCATCATTATTTGTTGAGCCTTAAAACCTGGAAGTGGATTACGTAAACGTCTGTAAAGATATGTTATGAAGTCTGTCATTTAGGAATTTACTGTGTAATTTTGTGAACTGAAATTAACGTATTTACTAGAATCTGGTTATTAAAATGAAGATGCTCTTCGTATCTATAATACTATTTGTCTCAAGCCAATTACCATTATCAGCTCAGACCGTTGATTCAAGTATAGTTATAGCTGTTCTTGAAGGAAATTTGCAAAAATTTAATGAATTTGTACAGAAAGGGGCTGAATTAAATCTAAAAGACAACAACGATTACACCTTATTGATGTATGCTGCTTCAAATAATTACCCTAAAATTATTAGTGCTCTTGCCCAAAAAAGAGTAAATATAAATGATCAAAACCGAGATGGTGATACGGCCTTATTGTTAGCAGCTAAAAAAAAGAATAATGATGCAGCTTGTTCTTTAGTAAAAGCAGGAGCAGATGTGAATTTGAAAAATCATTCAAATGAAACCGCTTTATTTTTAGCTGCAAAAAACGGAAATATACATATGGCTACAATGCTTATTGAAATGGGTGCAATGGTAAATACTTCTGATGGTGAAGGAACTACGCCACTAATGCAGGCTGTGATTTCAAGTAATAAACAAATGGTGGAGGTTTTATTACAAGCTGGTGCCGATTCAAATTTTAAAAATAGTAAAGGTGAAAACGCATTTTCGATTGCTCAAAAAAATGGAAATGAGCAAATTGCTGCCTTACTTACTGGAGTTGGCGCTTATTAAAATAGAGTTTAAGCTGAGATAGGGTTAAGAAGTAGGTGTTACTTTATTAACAAAATTAAACGTTTATGAGAGCAACCTTACATCAAAAAAGTGTGAGTACAATTGTTTTGGAAAAAGGGGAGGTAAAGTAATTTTGAAGCAGTTAGATTTAATCGTAAGAATGTATTTGTGATTATTGAAACCAAGCTAAACGTCAATTATTCAAGTAATAGTCCACTCCAAAAAGTCGATTCTTTCGGTTTTCACCCTTCCAAATCCTGCGAATTTGCCGAATAGCTTGCTAAAAACTACTTTTCGGAGTACTCTCAAGTAATAGTTTTTCAAATCGTTTGTATTCACCGATTATTTTCAGAAAGTTACTCCTATACGTACACTCAAAAATGATTCATAAAAAAAACTGTTTTCGAATTTCATTAATTTAGAACCTGAAAAGGGGGAAAATAGTTTAGTTTCTAGGTTTAAATAGGTGGTTTACAACAAGAACGTATAATAGTTAGAAAGTCTTATGAAAATAGAAATTATTCAGATTTGTAAGACTTTATGAAACTCGGTAAAAGTCTCGGAACTTGTTTTTTATAATTTACATAAAGCGAACCAAAGCGTGCTTCAAGTTTTTTTTCTTCTGGGAACGAGCCAATATAAAAATAAAGAATAAAGACGATTAGCATATAAAGACTTCTGTCTGTCAAAATCGGATTAAAAAGGACATAACAGATTGACCAAAAATACATAGGGTGTCGAACATATTTATACATGGAGGTAATGCGTAACTGGGTTTTATGCATAGGTTCATCAAGAAAATAATTATCATTTTTACGGTCAAAAAGTTGATGAATGCCAATGAAAATTCGTGGGTAAGAGATTAAAACTGCATGAACAAGGCCAAGAACTGCAATAAGTTGAATAAGATTAAAAACATAGGAATACGGAGAATCAAGTTTAAAGAAAACATTATAAGCGGAGGGAATGCTTTTGTACCAAAACCCTAAAATCAGGATTGATACTAATGAATAGGTAAAACGGTAGAAATATTTAAATGATGGAAATTTTCTAAACAAGTTAAGTTTAAAGGAGTCTGATGCCCAAACCGTATGCGTTAAGGAAAAGAAAAGAAAAATTAATGTAGGAAACAGGTAGTTATTCATGTAAGATTCAAATTTTTTAAGCACTAAAGTATCCGTATTTTTATGAATATAAACCATTATTAAATAAAATTTTTACATGAGTACACTTGTAGTTGGTTCCGTTGCTTACGATAGCCTCGAAACACCTTTTGGAACAGCGCCACGAATTTTGGGTGGTTCTGCATCATACATATCCTTGTCTGCATCCTATTTTACCAGTCCAATTCGTCTTGTTGGCGTTGTAGGAAATGATTTTAATCAAGATGATATTGAGTTATTTAAATCAAAAAATATAGATCTTGAAGGTCTTCAAATGGATCATTCTGGTAAGACTTTTTTTTGGGCAGGTCGTTATCATTTCGATTTAAATACTCGTGATACTTTAGATACTCAACTTAATGTTTTTGCTAATTTTAATCCCATTATTCCAGCATCGTATCAGGAAAGTGATTTTCTTTGTTTGGGAAATATTGAGCCAAGTTTACAACGGCAGGTTTTAGGACAAGTGAAACGTCCTCGTCTAACCATTTGTGATACCATGAATTTTTGGATTTCTGGTGCTAAAGAATCACTTTTAGAAACCATAAAATTGGTTGATGTGTTGATTATCAACGATTCAGAAGCGAGAGAACTTTCAGAAAATCATAATTTGATAAAAGCAGCCGAAACGATTCGCAACATGGGTCCAAAAATTTTAATTATAAAAAAAGGTGAGCATGGTGCTTTATTATTTACGAATGATAAAATGTTTTCAGTTCCTGCTTTCCCAATCGAAGATATTTTTGATCCAACTGGAGCAGGAGATACCTTCTTAGGTGGATTTGTTGGCTGGTTAGATCGATCCCAAGATATTTCAGATGCGAATTTAAGAAGAGCTGTTGTATTTGGCTCAGTAATGGCAAGTTTTTGTGTTGAGAAATTCGGACTAGAGCGCTTAAAGAATCTTACTGATGATGAGATTTACAAACGTTATAATGCGTTTATGGAATTGGCGCATATTCCGAGTGTATAAATTTTATAAAGAGATGTTGATTAAATTCGGCATCTCTTTTTTTTTAACTTAATTCGTCATAACGTTTTCGAATCATTTGAACATCTTCCCAGGTTGGTTTTTTCCAGTTTGGATTTCTTAGCAATGAAGCAGGATGATACGTTGCAGTCAATTCAATGGTATTATTTAAAAATGGATGAAATTTACCACGAATTTGAGCTAAAGAAACAGAATCAGGTAATCCTAAAAGCGTTCTTGCCGAAATTCTTCCTAAGCATAAAACAAGTTTTGGCTTAATAATTTCAATTTGGCGTAATAGAAATGGGAGTGAACGTTCGCGCTCTTCTGGAAGTGGATCTCTATTTTTTGGTGGTCTGTGTTTTAGAATATTTGCTATGTAAATATCTTTTCGGCTAAACTCTATCGCTTCTAATATTTTATCTAAAAGCTGACCTGCTTTACCCACAAAAGGCTCACCTTGTTTATCTTCATTTTCACCAGGAGCTTCACCAACAATAACTAATTTTGCATTTGGGTTCCCAACGCCAAAAACTAAATTGGTGTCTTCTAAATCTGTTCGAAGTACATCTTTATGTTTTTCACACAGAAGTTTTAAATCTTCAAGAGATACACATTCATTTAATTCTTTTTGAAGTTGGGTTGGGTCAATCATGCTAATTGGGATATAAGTGGCGATAAATGAGGATGTTTCGGTGTAGTTTTTTTGTAAATTCGGTTCATTAAGTAAATCAGAAATGGAATTGGTTTGTTTTGATTCAAAGTATATTTCTTCTGAGGATTTGGGAGAACTTGCAGTTAATTCAGTTTTGTGCGAATCTTTACTAAGTTCTTTTTTTGTAGCTTGAATTTCTTCGATTTGAATAGATTCAGGTATCTCTTTAACATTTTTTTCAGAATCAGACTCTGAATTAGAAGTAAATGGTTCAATAATTGCCTGAATCGGTCTTTCTATTGAATTTTCTACATGGTTCTTAGGCTCTGATTCCGTCTCGAACTCAGTCTTTTTTTCAAAATCTGCATTTTCGGGTACGTCTTTTTTTGTTCCTGACTTAATTGCTTCTTCTAATTTTGAACTATCTGTTAGATTATGTTGCGAGCTTGGCTTTTTTTGAGATGGTTTAATGTCAAATAAACTTGGAGTTCTGAGTGGTTCCGATGTTTGGTACGTTGTTTTGGAACTTGGTTTGCTAGGAATTGGACCGAATAAATCAAACTGCAAGCTTTCTTCAACAGGTTCTTCTTTAACTACTTCACTTTTAATTTCTTCAGAGATTATAGATTCATTTTCTTGGCTTGAATCAGAATTATCTTCGAGACTAAATTCCGATTCAATAGAACTTAAGTCAATATCTTCATTTTCTGAATCAGTAAAAGATTCTTCTTCAATTGGAGAATCTTCTACACTTGTTTCAGAAGTAATAGCTGCTTTTTCTTCAATCGAAATAGTATAATCGGGAATTGTTATGAATTCATCTTCGGATGCATCAGTTGCAGTTTCACTTTTTAAAGACTCAATGGCTTCTTCAATTTGAACAATATCTTCAGTTTCAAGAATTAGTTCATTTTCAAGTTCTGAATCAGAATCTGTTTCAACTTTTAGATTGCTTGATTTAGGTTTAATTTCGACATTTGGCAAATCAGATAATTCAGAGGAAACGGTAAATTCTGAATCGTTAGCAATTTCTTGTTCGCTTGATTCTTCAATTAACTGAGGTTCATTACTTTCGATTAATTCTTCGTAATCAGAAACATCAATATGAGTGATTTTTTGCAAAATCTCATCAAGAGAAAACTCAATTTTTTGTTCATTCTGTAAAATGAGCAAGCGTTTAGCAATATGTTGATTTTCGATATCAGAAATAGGAGACAGTACTTCATTAGGCAAGCCTTTATAGGTTTGAGCTTGATTAATTATGTATTTCTCAATTTTGGCAAATAAATCAGTTAAAAGATCAGACATCAAGCACTTACTAAATCGTTAATAGCAATAATTCCGTCCATTTTATCTTGATTAAGTTTCTCAAGTTTTACCGGAACAATACGATTGACTAAGTTTTCAACAAAAGGATGCGTTACACGAACATAATTATCAGTCCAGCCAAATAAGTATCCATCTTTTTCTTCTTCCTCAAATAAAACATTACGAATAGAGCCGACAAAATTTGAATCAAATTCGTATCGTTTTTTAGCTGAAAGTCTTCTTAATCGGTGAGTTCGTGCTTTCCGTTCAGCTTTATCAACAACAGGGCTTAGTTCTAAAGCGAAGGTATTTGGTCGCTCAGAATACGTAAAAACGTGAAGATAGCTAACTGGAAGTGAGCTAATAAAATTGAACGTTTCTTGAAATAATTCTGGAGTTTCGCCTGGATGACCAGTAATAACATCAACGCCAATACATGCATGCGGCATTAGCGATTTAATCAATTCGACACGACTTTGATATAAATCTGTGCGATAGCGACGGCGCATAATTTTGAGCATTTCATCACTTCCCGATTGCAAAGGAATATGAAAATGAGGCTGAATGCGTTTAGATTCAGCAGCTAAATGGATAATTTCTTCTGTTAATAAATTCGGTTCGACCGAAGAGACCCGAATACGATTTAATCCATCAATTTTATCTAAGGCTGACATCAAATCGAAGAAATTTTCCTTATTACCTTTGCCAAAATCGCCCGCATTAACGCCTGTAATTACCACTTCTTGATAACCACGATCCACAACACGATTAGCATTTTCGACCACTTCTTGTAATAAAGGGCTTCTGCTTTTTCCACGAGCTAAAGGAATTGTACAAAACGCACATTTATAATCACAACCATCTTGAACTTTTAAAAAAGCACGAGTCCGGTCGTTTGTTGAAAAAGCATGGTGAAAATCAACGGCTTCATTCACATCGCTTCGGTGAATAATGGTTCGATCAACTTTTTCGAAAGATGGAACGAGTTCAAAAATGTCAAATTTCACTTTTGCGCCTAAAACTAAATCAACGCCTTCAATAGCTGCAATTTCTTCAGGTTCGAGTTGCGCATAGCAGCCAACAACGGCAATAAATGCATTTGGATTATTTTTTTGAGCACGACGAACAACTTTTCGACAATCTTTATTTGCATCTTGTGTAACGGAACAGGTATTAATCACATAAACATCGGCAACATCTTCAAAAGATGCGATTTCGAATTCGTGATCAGTAAAGGTTCGTTTGAGTGTAGAAGTTTCTGAAAAGTTCAGTTTACAACCCAGGGTATAAAAAGCGACTCGTTTCATGTGGCAAAAATAAGGGAAATAGGGGAAAGATGTCAGGCACTAATTATTCAATAGGTAAAATCAACTTGGGAAGAATTGAAAAAAAACGAATGCAAAAAATAGAAATTTTATTGAATCAATATTGGTTGAGGTATATAAATGGAAATAGTAATTTTTCAGGTTGGTCATTCTGGTATTTGGATTTCGATTTCAGAGTTTGTACGAAATGAACTAATATTTAAATAGTTGAAATCACTGGATAATTAATTGAATTACTCTATTTTGAGTAAGCTTATAATTAATAAATTAAAAAATATGTTAGGTCTCAGAACTGTCATTTACAAAGTCTCCAATTTAGAAGATGCAAAACATTGGTACTCAAAAGCATTTAAAACAAAACCCTATTTTGATCAGCCGTTTTATGTTGGCTTTTCTATTGGTGGTTATGAGCTAGGATTACTTCCTGAGGAAGAAGATTCACATAAGGCAAGCAATGTGTTATGTTATTGGGGAGTAGAAGATATTCAAACAGAATATGAGCGATTTCTAAATTTAGGCGCAGTAGAACATGAAAAACCAACTAATGTTGGAGGAGATATAATGGTTGCAACAGTAAAAGATAGTTATCCAAAAAGTGTGTCTGTAAAAACAAAAAGAGG
>Ga0210026_1001571_pt1 | contig 21787 bp, 19 predicted proteins | sample CryGeymeta201509_FD_183977 | JGI IMG/M metagenome (GOLD analysis project Ga0210026, IMG submission 183977) | Groundwater microbial communities from Crystal Geyser aquifers in Utah, USA - Crystal Geyser metaG 2015-09 (SPAdes) (version 2) | ecosystem: Environmental > Aquatic > Deep subsurface >... | reverse complement strand
CCCCAGGTCAACGCTCAACAGGTAGTGCCACAAGGCGGCTATGCCCTCGTCGCTGTCACGCCACGCCACGTACCGCTTGTAATTGAGGAACTTGCCGGCCTGAGTCTCATGCACGTAGAAGCGTCGGTCGTTCTCATCCATGTAGAACATATCCGGCTCGTTGGACGTGTAGTAGTAGTTGATCAAGTCCTCAAGGGAGTAGGATGGCACGTACTTCGTGTTGATGCGCAGCATCTTCTGCGTGACCATGGTCATCAGCTTCCGCATCAGCTTGCGGTCGCCTTTGGCGGTGATATCGTCGCACAGCGCAAAGCACTTGCTGTCAGCCCATTCGTTGCGGTCGTCTTCCAAGTCCGCGTCCTTGAGTTCCACTGAGTGCTTGGTGCCATACACCCGCATCAACGTGTGACCAATCAACGTCTTGCCGCTACCGTGAGTTGGCCCCCACACGGCCATAGCGGTAGCCAGCTTGGCACCGGGGTTCTGTATAGGGTACGCTGTCCAGCGTTCAAACCACCTCCGTGCCTCGGGCGCTCCGGCAAATATGTGCTCCATGAGTTCGTGCCAAGGGCTGACGTCCCCCGCTATGGGCTCCGTCACTCCCCAGCCTGTCCACGTGTTGAGGTAGCCGTCCTCCGTGATGCGGGCGGCACCGGGGCGGAAGGCTAACCCCAAGCACTCCGCACGCGCCTCCCACTGAAGCCAAGCAGGGGCCGCGGGCTTTTTCACCCGTGTTGTGCCGCCCTTGGGCATGGACACCTCCGCCCAATAGTGGACGTTGGCAAATTGGTGAGCCGTGAAGTCGCTAGGGCTCATGCGGCGCTTCAAGGTGTGGTCCCAGATGATGCCGGGGTCGCGCACGTACACCACCCGCTCGCTCAGGCCGTGTAGCACCTTAGCAGCGTCGTAGGCGTAGGTCTTCTCGCTGTCCAACAGTTCGGCAAACGCTTCTGCGCCCCGCAGGACAATGAAGTCGTCCAGGCCGCACTTGGACAGTTCCTCTTGGGCGGGTAGCCGGGTGATGTATACCAAAGCACCTAGCTCGGTCAGGCGTTGCGCCAGCCGTTGTTCTGCAGCTAGGACGTTGGGGTTGGTGGAGGAGTCGCTGTCGTAGCAAATGTACACAATGCGCTCACCCCACGCAAACTCCGCCAGTGCGGGTATCAGCATGTGGTTGTGAGCGTTGCTCTGAAAGCTGTACACACCGCCTAGCCCTAGGGTGGGGAACCCGTACTTGGTAGCGCATGCGGCCTTCAACTCGCCTTCTGTGATGACCAAGGGCTGAGTGGCGTCAGCGGCCATTTCAACCCAGTCCACAAACGGGGGCAAGTACACTCCGGACTTGCTCTTGGCGGGTTGAACATACCGGAGGGGCTTTTTGCCGGCCACCGCGTCAAACCCTTTCAGGGTGCTGACCACGTACCGGGCACGGAAGAACTTATCAACCTTGCCTTGCAAGGTGAAGTAGGGGATTTTGAAAGCGGGGAATTCGGGCAGCTTGAGTGACCTCATGCCCATACCTGTGAGCGGCTCTAGCTTCATCAGCCGAGCGTCCTCCTCGTCCAGAGCGGATTGTCCTAGCTTGTCCAACATGCGTTGGTGGACGTCCTCACGGGTGAGCGCTCCTCCATTCTTGGTCTTCTTGGCGGAGGCTGTCATACGGCCCCTCCCCAGCTACGAGGTGGGTGCTTTGCGGTAGCGGTCGCCCCACTGGCAGGAGCCGACAGAACGCACCAGGTAGGAACAGCCGCCGTAACTCGGTGACCGCTCCGCAAAGCCCGTGTAGTATAGGCTACCGCTGTTGAGTGCGTCAAGGCTATGTTATTCATGGGGTGTAATCTCCTTGCTGCCTTGAAAGCGCCTTCCGTCCGGGAGCGTATATAGCAGGCTCTCAAACCGGCTTACTGCCGTCACTCCGTCGTAGCGGCTCACCTTGCCCAACGGCAGCTTCCCAGTCATGTAGAACACTGCCAGTTGAGCCTCTGACCAAGACTTACCGTGCCAAGGTATAGAGGTGCCGTTGCCTTGCTTGGTAGCTGACCCGGCTATTCTGCCAATTGAAGTGCGGGGGCTAGGGCGTACCTTCCACCGGAAGCATCCTTCATCCGGGGTGTAGGTGAACGTGGATAGTAGGTCGGCGTGAAGTAGGGCCATTTCATCTGCAGCTTGTTTTGTGTTCTGGAAGGTCGGGTGCAACAGCTGCGTTGCCGGGTGAGCCATGAGTACGCCTCCAAGTTACGGGGTTGAAAGTGCGGTATCATACTGCCTTTATTCATAGGGATCAAGCGTGGGTTAAGCGTGTGCGTTTCTGCGTGAGGTAGGTTCTCCGTGCGGTAGAAGTTGTGCCCTAAATACCGCGAACTTGCAATCTGCTAGGTTGAATTGTGAAGCTCGGGTTTGAGATTCTGCGTGTGCTCCGTGTCTCCGGTTCTCCGGTGGTCCGTGTCTAAGTGCTGTATTTATTGGCGCTATTGGAGGGACGGACACTAACCCGAACCCGAGTGCTGGACGATGGAAGAGAACAGCTTCACAAACTTCAAAAAGTTGGGACGCTACTCCTGCATCCCAATCATTACTTCTTTATTGACTTGATATTAATTGGGTAAGGTAGTATCTGTAACTGAAAGTCCTACAAGGTGTTTTTGTTGTAGAGATCACCACTTACGGCGCTTCATGTTTTTTGAAAATGTGAAGTTACGATTCAAAGCTGCCACGCGAAGTACCATCTGGGGCTTGATACCCGCTTTTGACACACACGGCAGGAAAGTTTCTGGGAGGCTCTACCTCTGTGTAAATACACAATAAGAGAATAACGCAATTGCGTTAAAAAGCACAACCGGATATGAAAGCGTGCGCGGGTATCCGGTTCACGCAAACACGCAGATGTGAAGCTCGTCCCCGCTGCGGCCCAACGTCTCCGTCAATATCGGCTTGACGGCCACTCAGCATCTAAGGTATAAGCTGCGCGCACATAGAAGTCATACCGGAGAAACGACAAATGGCTACCCGCAACATCACGCCCCGAAAGGTCAAGCTCACGCCCACCGACATTCCAGGCGTCTTCCGCAACAAGGCGGGCACCTTGGTGGACGAACACAACGTGGCTCTCAGCTTCAAGGCTTTGCACACCAAGGATCAAGAACGCTTCAGCGAGGCTCTCAACGGGGGCGGGGTGTCCCAACCAGCTGACCTACTCAAAGCAGTAGCGCTAGACCCGCGCTTGCCGCTCCACACCCGACTAGACGCTGCCAACAAGGCGGCTCCGTACTTCACGCCGAAGAAGGTGGCCATCCAAGGCGTTGAGGGCGCAGCACCCATTGGCATTCAGGACGTGGCGGCTCTACCTCAGAAGGACTTGGACCGCCTGGAAGCACTGTACGCTCAGGCCGCCAAGTTGTTGGGAGCTACGCAATGACACCAGGAGAGCTCAGGGCGCGGATGGAAGCGGTGAAGGCTGTACAGGCCGAACGCTCGCTCTGGCGCTTCCTGCGGGACTACGCTTGGCCGGTGTTACAACCGTGCACGCCCTTTGTGGACAACTGGCACGTGCACGCCATATGCGAGCACCTGGAGGCGCTGAGTCGGGGTGAAATCAAGCGGCTGGTGATCAACGTTCCCTTCCGGATGTTGAAGTCCACTATCATCTCCAGGCGTTTCCTGCGTGGGAGTGGCTGGAGAAGCCCCACCTTCAGTATCTCACCGCCTCCTACGCCAAGGACGTGGCCACCCGCGATGCTGTGGACTCCCGGCGCATCATGGAGTCACCCGCGTACCAAGCAGCTTGGGGCACCAGGTTCCGCATGACGACGGACCAGAACGTGAAGACCCGGTATGAGAACAACCGGAAGGGTAGCCGGGTGGTGACCGCTACGGATGCGGCGGGTACGGGCTTCGGGGGCAACCGCATCGTCATTGACGACCCTGTGAGCGCACTCGAGGCCGATTCTGAGGTTGCCCGCGCTCAGTCCATTGAGTGGTGGAAGGGTACAGCGTCCACGCGCCTGAACAATCCCAAGGAAGACGCCATCATCGTGGTGCACCAGCGCCTCCACGTGGAGGACTTGACCGGGTACATCCTGGCCAATGAGACGGGCTGGGAGCACTTGGTGCTGCCCATGCGGTATGATCCAGCCCTGCGGAAGACCACGTCACTGGGGTTCCAAGACCCACGGAAGGTGGAAGGTGAGCTCATGGCACCTGAGCGCCTGGACGACGCCACGGTGCGGGAGATGGAAGACCGCTTGGGTAAGTACCACACCAACGCACAGCTGCAGCAGAACCCCTCCAGCCGTGAGGGGTCGATATTCAAGGTGAAGGACTGGCAGTTCTATCACGTTCCACCTGAGCAGATGGCAGCCGACATGGAGGAGATAGTGTGGAGTTGGGACTGCACGTTCAAGGACGGCACGGGTACGGACTTCGTGGCTGGGCACTGCATTGGGCGGAAGGGTGCCAACAAGTACCTGCTGGCCCGAGTATGTGAGCGCATGGGGTTCAGCGCCACCAAGACACGCATCCTGAACGAACACGCCCGCTCACCCTTCACGCGCAAGACAATTGCCGTGCTGATTGAGGACAAAGCCAATGGTCCAGCGGTACTGGACGCACTGGAAGACGACGTACCCGGCCTGACGCCTATCAGCCCTCAGGGGGGCAAGGTAGCTCGGGCCAACGCTGTACAGCCGCAGCACGAGGCAGGCAACTTCTTCCTGCCCAGCCCCACGCTGAAGGGATGTGAGTGGGTCAACGACTTTGTTGACCTGTTTGCCCGGTTCCCTGGCGTCAAGAACGATGACGACGTGGACGCATGGACTCAGGGCGTGAACTGGTACACCACGCGTGAGAATTTCAAACGACCTTCGGTTGCACCCTACACAGGTGGTGGCCGCACTTTCAACTAGGAGCATTGTATGAGCAACCGAAACTTCTTTACCCGCCTGTTCTCCCGCCCTTCTGCCACGGGCACGGTGAACGACGGTTCCAACCCCGGCGCACAGGTGGCGCTGTATGAAGAGGAGGCCACCACTCAGCTGGTGCGTCTGCTCACCAAGATTCCCGACTTGGACGAGGTGCTGAAGCAGGCCGGTATTCGGCGTGACCGCCTACGCACCTTGATGTACGATGATGAGATTGCTCAGGCGTGTGAGACCCGCTTGGACGCCATGCTGGCCACGCCCCTGCGGGTAGAGCCTAGCGAGTCCACACAAGGCAAGTTGATCATGGACGTGCTTGCCCCGGTACTTCAGGACGCAGCGAGTGGCGCTTGGCAGGCTCGGCTCTACGGGTACAGCGTGATGGAGGCGGTGTACTACCGACGCGAGGACGGAGTCATTGGCGTCAAGTACCTCGGTGAAAAGCCCTTCAGCTGGTTTGAGCCCAAGCCCGACGGGCGGCTCATGTACTTCCCTGATGACGGTTCGGGCGGCGGCGTAGGCATTGAGGTCGACCAACGCTACAAGTTCTTCTTGACACGCGCACGCCCGACGTACATGCAGCCCTACGGGGAGGCGTTGCTGAGCAGGCTCTACTGGGCTTGGTACTTCCGCAACAACGGCTGGAAGTTCTGGGGCAAGTTCCTTGAACGCTTTGGGGCTCCGCTCTTGGTGGGCAAGTCCGGTGACCCCAAGGAGATGGTCAAGGCACTGCTCCTGGCTCACAGCCAAGCGGTGATTGGCATCGACAAAGAGGACAGCGTGGAAGCCGTGGGCGTACCTGCAGGCAACAGCGGTCAGTCGTTTGAGGTGTTTGAGAATAGTGTCATCCGCCGCATTCAGAAGGTGGTGCTGGGTCAGACGTTGACCTCCGGCACTGATGGCGGTAGCGGCAACCGTGCTCTGGGCCAAGTGCACGACGCGGTACGGATGGACAAGCGCAACAGCGACATCATGCTGGTGAGGCCGACAATGCAGAAGATTGTGGACGCCTTGTGTGAGCTCAACGGGTGGGTCAAGCACGAGGTGGTGTTTGCTGACGAGGTGGGTCTGGAGAAGGAACGCGCCACGCGTGACAAAGACCTGTACGCGGTGGGTGTGCGGTTTGAGAAAGGTTACTTTCAAGACAACTACGATTTACGTGAGGAGGACTTCACGCTGAGCAGCGAAGACCCGGTTGCCGGCTTACCTCCAGCCGAGCCTCAAGGTGGCGGTGAAGCTAATCCCGGTCAGACCGGCGATGCCAATGCTACACCGAACTCTGGCACCGGAGCCAAGGCTGCTCAGACGCCTCCTCACCTTTTTACAAAGCACGGCTCCGGCACGCGGTTCACTCAGCAGCAACAGCTGATTGAAGACCAGGCCGACGCATCCTTGGGTGAGGGTGGGTTGCCCCTGGACCCAGCGCAGGTTCGTTCTGCGGTGCTGGCTGCCACGTCCTCAGAGGACTTGGCTGACCGCTTGTTCGCTCTCATGGGTGACAAGGTCAGCACAGAGCAATTCACGGTGACGTTGGAGCACGCCCTCTACGCTGCTGACGTGCTGGGTTACGTCCACGCAGAAGGCAAGGTGTAACATGGCCACCGCACTCAGCTTCATTGAAGCCATTGAGTACGCGGAGAGCCGGAACGTGGTGCTGCCGGACGAGTACTATGGCAAGCTGGTGGGCATGCAGCGCAGCCAGTCCGTCAGCATTGCTGGGTTGGCCAGCCTGGAGCAGATCAAGTTCGTGATTGACTTGGTGGCCGACGCTCTGCGCAATGGCAAGACGCTCAAGGACTTTCAGAAGGCTGTGAAGTCCGGCAGCACCAGCGTTGACCTGCCAGCGCACCGGCTGGACAACATCTTCCGTACCAACATGCAGGTGGCGTACAACCGGGGGCGTTGGCAACAGCAGAAGACAGTGAGCTCGAGCCGACCCTATCTGATGTATGACGCCATCAACGACAGCCGCACACGCCCTTCCCACTTGGTCATGGACAACACTGTGCTCCACCACGATGACCCTTGGTGGAAGACGCACTACCCGCCTTGCGGCTACCGTTGCCGGTGCACGGTGATTAGCCTGACAGAGAAGCAAGCCCAGAAGCGCGGGGTCACGCCCGTAGCCCCGGAGGTTGACCCGGATGAAGGCTGGGACTGGAACCCCGGCGAGGACTACGGCGCGGGGGTGCGTCAGGGCTTGGACGCCTTCGGTGAGGACTTGGAGGGCGAGCAGCCTCAGCTGAAGAAGGCCATTCAGCAGGCCAAGGCCAAGGTCAAAGAGCAGGCAGATGAGGCCGGGAGTGACCTGAGCGGTGCTCCTAAGCGCAAAGCCTGAGCAGCAGAGAGCAGAGCGGTGCACTTATTGAGCAAAAGGCTGCAGGGCGGGGTGGGTAAGGGCTAAATTTGCTCTAAATAGCAACTTCGGCTTTACTTTGCTCCGGCCTTCAGTTATAAGCGCCAGCAACGAACGACAGACCGACATTTAGGAGTTTCAACCATGGCAGATGCCACCAAGCGAGAACTGAACGCCGAAAACCGGCAGTTCTCGCTCACAGCCCAAGCAAAGTTCAGCATGGACGGCACGGGCGAAAAGCGCCAGCGCAAGTTCAGCGGCGTGGCGTACTCGGGCGACGTCATCACTGGTCATTGGTACTGGGGCAGCGTGGTGTTCGACATGGCCACCCTGAGCGTACCGGACAAACTGCCCGCGTTGATTGACCACAGTCGGTCTCAACGGTGCGGCTACGTGACCGCCTCCAGCATCAGCAACGAGGTGGGGCTCACGGTGAGCGGCAACCTGCTCAGCAACGAACACGGCACATCAGTGGCGGAGGAGTCAGACGAAGGCTTCCCGTGGCAGATGAGCGTCCACATTGAACCCGGCAGCATTGAAGAAGTGCTCCAGGGCTCCAACACAGTGGTCAACGGGCACACCTTTGCTGGCCCAATCACTGTGTTCAAAAATTCGAAAATCGTCGAGGTGAGCTTCACGGCCACCGGATGGGATTCGAATACTTCCGCCGCAGCAATGTCGCGAGGCGGTGATACTTCACCCTCTTCACAAGGAGAAAGCGCAATGGACTTGAAGCAACTTCAAGATCGCGTTGCTGCGCTGGAAGCCGAGAACAAATCGCTCCAAGCCAGCAAGGACGACCTGAGCAAGCAACTTACGGATGCCACCGACAAGCTGACCAAATTCAGTTCTGAAGCCCGTGCTGCTGCTGTTCAGCAACTGTTCACCGACATCGGTCGCGAATACAAGGCAGACGACGCAGAAGCGAAGGCGTTCAGCGCCATGCCGCAGGAAGCGTTTGACGCCACGGCCAAGGTGATGCGTGAACAGTTCAAGAAGCCTGCTGGCGGTGCCTCCGCTCCGCAGACCGCTGCGTTGTTCCAACACCAGGCCAACGGTGGCAGCGCACCCGCGCAGACCACTGCACCCGCAAGCAACCCGCTGATGGCTGACGCTGAAAAGCGCGCAGCACAATTCAGCAAGCGAGCCTGACCCGCTGTCCCTTAACCCATAGACGAAAGGAAAGACATTATGGTCTCCGCTGTCAAGAACGAGCCGGGTCGCGCCAGTGACTGGCTCCTGTATGAAGAGGATGAGATTGGCCGCTACTCGCGTGACGTTGTCACCGTGGCCGCCAACCAAACCCTCAAGTGTGGTGCTGTTGTCGGCTTGAACGCTGCCGGCACTGAGGTCGTTGAATACGACAACACCGACCCGGATGGCGGTGTTGTCGTCGGTATCATGGCTGAAGAAGTCATCACCGGCGCTGCCACCGTCAAGGGCGTGATCATCGCCCGTCACGCCAAAGTCGCACCCAGCGGCCTGGTGTGGAAGACCGGGCTGCTCCAAGCTGACAAAGACGCTGCCATGGCGGACTTGAAGGCCGCGGGCATCATCGCTTCGGCTGAAGCCTAACCACAACACCACCTGAAAGGAAACCCGCATCATGATGATAGACCCGTTCAAGGACGGTTTCAGCCTGACTCAGTTGAGCCAAGCTATCAACGTCCTTCCCAACATGTATGGCCGCGTCAATGAACTGGGCTTGTTCGCATTCCGCGCACAGTCCGTCAAGACCGTCACCATCGAAATGCAAAATGGCGTTCTGACGCTCGTGCCCACCACTCCCTGGGGGGGCCCCGCGCCGAAGAACAAGGTGGGCAAGCGCAACGTGCGCTCGTTCAACATTCCGCACATGCCGCTGGAGGACACCGTCCTGGCTGCGGACGTGATTGGCATCCGTCAATTCGGTTCTGAAAACACCCTGGAAACCGTTGCCACCAAGGTCAACGAAAAACTCCAGACCATGAAGAACAAGATTGACCAGACGCTTGAATGGCGCAAGATGACCGCGCTGAAGGGCATCGTCCTGGACGCTGACGGTTCTGTCATCGAAGACTACTTTGCGGCCTTCGGCGTCACCAAGAAGACCGTCACCTTCGTCCTGTCCAATGCAGCCACTGACGTCCGCGCCAAGTGCATGGAAGTTGTGCGTCACATTGAAGACAACCTGCACGGCGAAGTGATGCAGCGCGTTCACTGCCTGGTGTCGGCTGAGTTCTTCGACGGCCTGGTGGCTCACCCCAAGGTCAAGGAAGCCTACGCCAACTATGCAGAAGCCGCACAACGCATTGGCGGTGACATGCGCAAGGGCTTCAGCTTCGGTGGCCTGACGTTTGAAGAGTACCGTGGCGTGGTGGACGGCAACCGCTTTATCGACTCCGGTGAAGGTCACGCCTTCCCCATCGGCACCAACGAAACCTTCAGCAACTTCGGTGCGCCTGCAGACTTCGTTGAAACGGTCAACACCTTGGCTCTGCCGTACTATGCGCGGCAGCAGAACAAGGACTTCAACCGTGGCATCGACCTGCACGCCCAGTCCAACCAGCTGCCGTTGGTGAACCGCCCTGCCACCATCGTTGAACTCGTGGCCTGATAGGAGCCTTCCATGTACGCAGTCCGCGCTGATTTGGTGAAACGCTTTGGGGAGCAAGAGATTGCTTCGCTTGAAGACCCGGATAACACCGGGGCACCCAGTGCGGCTGTGTCACAGGAAGCCCTGGAGGACGCCACAGAGGAAGTGAACAGCTACGTGGCTGTGCGCTACGGCTTGCCGCTGCCTTCTGTTCCAGCCCCTTTGTCCCGCGCCGTGTGCGACGTTGCACGATTCCGTCTGTACAAAGACCGCCCCACTGAGGAGGTCAAGTATCGGTACGAACGGACAGTCAAGTGGTTGGAGCAGTTGGCAGTTGGCAAGGTGTTGCTCACGTTTGACCAGGCCTTGACTCCTGCTCAGACGGAAGAACTCACCAGGCCAGCTACACCAGTGAGCGCCCACTACTCGGGCGGAGCGTTCAGCGATGACACGTTGGGCAAAATGGTCAACCCCGCAAAGGTTGACGGTTGGGGAGTGAGTCTGCGATGAGCATCGGAGTCCGCATCACAGTCGGTGATGACAGTGCCGTGCTGTCAGCCTTGAGCAAGCTCGCGCTTGACAGGGATGACAAGACCGCATTGCTGAATGAAATCGGTGTCAACTTGGTGGAGAATGCGCGGTTGCGGTTCTCTGATCAAGTGGCCCCCGACGGTACACCTTGGCAGCCTAGCCTGCGGGCTATCAACCAAGGTGGCGACACGCTACGGGACACCGGCACTTTGCTGGCGTCCTTGACGCACGCAGTTCTGTCCGAGGGCGTGGAGTACGGGACAAATGTACCCTACGCTGCCACAATGCACTTCGGTGACACTATTCGGGCTTCTGCTGCGCCGTATCTGACGTTCCGGGTTCCCGGGGGCGGGTGGGCCAAGAAAAAGGAAGTGACCATACCGGCGCGTCCGTTCTTGGGGTTGGACAGTGACGATGAACAGATGGTGGTAGACATCATCGGCAACTTCTTGAAGGTACAGTGATGGCAACTTGGTGTAAACGTGCAATGTCGAGAAGCTCCAGCGTATTGACAAGAATTCAAACTCGACTAAAGGAACCGAAGATATGGCAGAACAAGACGACAACCGCTGGAAACTTGACAAACACATTCCTGTGGCTGTCATCTTCGCTATCGTGGTGCAAGGTATGGCTGGCGTGTGGTGGTTGTCCGACCTGCAGCACTCAGTTCAAGATCACGAGCGCCGGTTGGTGGCTCAAGAAGCCGCCAAGATTGCTGAGCGTATGGCGGTGGTGGAGGTGCAGATGCGGGACAGCCGTGAACTCCAATTAGAGATGAACCGCAAACTTGACCGCCTGATGGACTCCAAGGGTTTGCGCGGTCAGCAGAGGCCATGAACGAACTCATCACCAATTACTTTGAAGCGGAAGAGTCCATTGTGGCGCGTCTGCAACAAGAGATGCCTGAGCTCAAGTCAGTGCTGACTCCGTTCAGCATTGGGGACATGGTGGAGTCATCTCAGCCCTCCCCGGCTGTCCACGTCATTTATGGCGGTGACGCGGTGAGCGGCAATGAGGCCGGTTCTGGAACCCGGCGCACTATCGACCAACGCTGGTTGATTGTGTTGGCGGTGCGCACACCCAAGGCGCAGCTTCAGAACACAACCGAAATCAGAACGCTTGCGGGTGAGTTGATCCCGAAAGTGCTCCGGTCGTTGCAGGGATGGGCTCCTGTGACGTGGATGCGGCCTTTGGGTCGTGTGAGTGGCCCGGCAGCGGGGTACTCCTCGTCTTTCGCCTATTTCCCCTTCATGTTTGAAGGTCGTATCATTACCTGAAAGGAAACCCAAGTCATGTACTTCTCTGGACAAGGCAAAGTGTTTGTGGCTCCGTTGGTCAACGGTCTGCCTGGCGAATTCCGCTGGGTGGGCGACGTGCCTGACTTCAAGCCCTCGTTCGACACTAACAAAATCGAACACAAGGAAAGCTACACCGGCCAGCGTCTGCTGGACAAGGTGATCACCACTGAAAACAAGGCCAAGGTATCGGCTGAGTTGGATGACTGGAGCAAGGAAAACTTGGCTCTGGCAGTGCGCGGCAAAACCAACACCATTGCCTCTGGCACGGTGACTGCGGTTGCGCCTGACACGTCTCCTGCTGCGCTGGTTGCGGGCTCCATCTGGGCGCTCAAGCACCAGAAGGTCAGCGCTGTGGTCATCAAGGACAGCAGCGGTGCGCCCGTCACGGTTGACTCCGCCGACTACACGGTGGACGCGGACTTTGGCACGGTGACCACCCTGGACGTGACCGGTTACACCCTGCCCCTCAAGGCCGAGTACAGCTTCGCGTCTGTGGACAACATCGCCTTCTTCACCCAGCCGATTGCTGAAGTCACCATCCGCTTTGAAGGCGTGAACACGGCTGACAACAACAAGAAGGTGTTGGCTGAAATCTACCGCGTGGCGCTTGACCCCACCAAGGACTTGGGGCTCATCTCCAATGACTTGGGCAAGTTCCAACTGGAAGGCAACGCTCTGGTCGACCCCACCAAGCCCGATGACCTCGTGTTTGGCCGCTTCGGTCGTCTGGTGTACCTGTAATCAACGCACACGCCAGCTAGACGACCTGGCGTGGGTAACTGCGCCAGGTCGTTTTTGGAGATAAACAAAATGGAACAAGACAAGCAACTTGAGCAGATGGGCGGTTTTGAAGCCCGTTTGACGGTACGCGGGCACGAGATTGTCGTGCGCGAAGTGACCATGAAGAACCTGCGGGAGTTTGCTGCGGCTTGCTCCCCGTTCCTCAGCGCGTTTGACGAGGCCGGTGAACTGGCAGCCAAGCCGGACGCTCCCCAGGACGATTTTGCGTTGTTCAAGGTGCTGGCTGAGAATGGCCCAGCGTTCATGAAGGCGGCTGCCCTCGTGACCAACGCCAACGTGGAATTCTACGAGAAGCTGCGCCCTGATGAGTTCTTTGCGGTGGCCGCCAAGGTAGTGGAAGTGAACGGCGATTTTTTCGTCCGCGCCCTAGCCCCGGCACTGATTCGGTTCGCAAAGGGCGTGAGCACAATTGGTACGATTCTGTCCAACGGCTTGTCGCCGCAGGGCATCGAGTCGATGATGTCCTCAATTACGGCTATGGCGCCTTCCACGGCTTCATCCGGGCAGTGACGAGGGAGGAGTCGCGGATGTTCAAGGTGTTGGCCACTGTGGTGCGGGTTGCGGCGGCTGACGACAACAAGCGGTTTGATGAAGTGTGGAAGGAGTTGAGTCGTGGCGAACGGTAACATGAAATTCTCTGTAGTGCTGGAGGCGGCCACAGCCGCTTTCAACACGGCCATGAACCAGGCCAAGACCACCTACACCGCAGCAACCGCTTCTGTCAAGAAGGACTCCGCTGATTTGTCGTCTGCCACAGCAGCAGCCGCTGTGGACTTGAAGAAAGTGTTCCAAGCCGGTGACGCACGCGCCATCACGGAGGCTTTGAAGTCCACCACCAAGGAGTTGGACAGCTTGAGGGGCGGGGCCACTCTGAGCGCCAACGAGTTGAAGCGGGTAGGTACGGCGGGCAAACAGGCCATGAGTGAGCTCAAGGCCGAACTGACTCAGGCACGCGCAGAGTTGCAAGCGTTGACCACGGCCAAGGCTACCCCCACTGACATTGAGAACGCACGCAAGAAGGTGTCGGGGCTTGTGCGGGAAGTGGGTGATGCCGGGGTGTCCTATCAACGGTTTCAAGCCTCAGCCTCAGCAGCTATGGGGCGTGCAGCTACCGCTACGCAGGAGGCTTCTGACAAGGCCAAGTCTGCTGGCAAGGCCATTTACGACTCTCTCAACATCAAGACAGGCGGCACGCTACGCCAAGAGATAGCCCAGATCACTCAACAACTCAGCGAGTTCAAGAGCAAGGCCGGAGCACCCGCTGAGGAAGTCAACCGTGTCACCAAGGCGGCAGAAGCGCGGGTTGCTGCGCTCAAGAATGAACTGAGGGGTGTGGGCCCATTCGCTGAAGGTGCGGCCACCAGCATTCGCGACATGGGGTCTTCCTTGCTGGGCTTGGCGGGTGTCACCGCTGGCTTGGCCGCGGTAGCTCAGGGCTTGAAGGCGATTGTAGACACCACCATTCAGTTTCAGTCTGTCAACAAGCAGTTGGAGTACGCGGTAGGCAACGCGCAACGGGCGGGTGAGGAGTTTGAGTTCGTCAAGAAGACGGCCAACAGCCTCGGTTTGGACTTGTTGAGTGCGGCGGAAGGCTACGCCAAGTTGGCGGCTGCCACCAAGGGTACTACACTGGAAGGCAAGGGCACGCGGGACATTTTCCTCGGGGTGAGCCAAGCGGCTGCCACCATGGGCTTGAGCGTAGCGGACGCCAACGGGGTGTTCTTGGCTTTGAGCCAGATTGCCGGCAAGGGCAAGGTCAGCATGGAAGAGTTGCGCGGCCAGTTGGGCGAACGCCTACCTCCCGCAATGAAGATTGCCGCTGACAGCATGGGTGTGACGGTGCAGCGCCTCAACCAACTGGTTGAGAACGGCCTGGACGCCGAGGAGTTCCTGGCAGCGTTTGGCCCAGCGTTGCAAAAGGCGTTTGCGGCAGACGCGGCCAAGAACGCAGAAACGCTCCAGGGTCGTATCAACCTGTTGCGTAATGAATTCAAGGGTCTGTTGAACGACTTGGGCAACGGCGGGGTGGCAGACAGCGCGGTGCGCGTGTTCAAGGACTTGACGGACGCCATCAGCACGGTACACGCCAAGTTGCAGGACTTGGACCCGCGCACGGTGGACGCGGTCAAGGCGGCATTCGACAACCTGTACAGCATCGTTGAGCAGGTGTTCACCACCTTGTTCAGCGCGGTGGCGGACGCCTCCGGAGCGTTGGACTCCATGATGCAACTGATCACGGGTGTGGTCAGCGCGTTCACCGGGTTCAGCGACGCCGGGGATCATGTCAGCTTCCTGACCAGCATTCTGCAGGGTGTGAGCATCACCCTGGGCACCATCAGCGACGGGGTGTACGCTATCCGCATCGCGTTCACCGCAGCCACCGGTGTGGTGCAGTCGTTCTTTGCTGCTATTGCTTTGGGGCTGAGCAAGGTCACGTTTGGGGATGTGAGCAAGGAGTTGAAGGACTTTGCCTCCCGGTTGAGTGAGGCAGGGCAGAAGTCCTTCTCCAAGGCCGATGAAATGGCTCAGAAGTTCCAGTCCCAGACCGTAGCGGCCATGGACAGGGCGGTTCAATCCAGTGAAGCAGCTGCCCAGAAGTCCGCAGACGCTCATGAGAAGGCCGGCAAACGTGCCGCCGATGCGCAAGGTTCTGTCGGAGATGCTGCCGTTGCAGCCGGGGCAAAGGTGGGTACAGCAGCCCAAGGTGCGGCGCAGCAGTTGCAGTATATCGGTGACAAGGCCCAGGGGGTCAGCGCCACTCTGCAAACTGCGGGCGCTCAAGGTGCTGCCGGGTTGAACGCGGTGGGGGACGCTGCCGTGGCTGCCAAGCAGAAGATTGACATCTTCGCTGGCGCAGGTGGTACGGCCATCATCAACACGGCCAACGCGGTCAACGAGGTGAAGGAGGCATTCACCGACCTGGCCAAGGACGTGGGCGTGCAACTGCCAGCCGCCGCCAACACGGTCACTGAGCTTGGCCTGGCCATGGGCACGGTCGCGGCCAAGAGCAAGGAGACGGCAGCCTCGATCGCCAAGGAGCTGCCTGACGCTGTGGCTAAGCTGAACGCCGTGCAGCTGGCCGAGTTCAAGAACTCCTTCATCGGCGGCTTGGAGCAGGCTGGTGCTTCCGCCGAGTACGTCAAGGCGCGGATCATCGACCTGGCTGCCGCCTCAGCGAAGTCGCTCGGCGTCGACCTGGGCAACTCGCTAAAAGGTCTCACGCAGCGATTCCAAGATGCTGAGAAGGCGTTGCTCGCACTGGCTGCTGACTTCGACAAGCTCAAGGCTGCTGGTGTGGACGCATCCAAGCTGCTGGCCAACGGCCTGACCGCGATGCTGGCCAAGGCCAAGAACCCGGTCGAGGTGCAGGAGCTGATTAAGTTGTGGCAGCAACTCGGCAACGAGGGCAAGATCACGGGCAAGGCGCTGGTCGATGGGCTGGACCAAGCCAAGGCCAAGCTGGATGAGCTCAAGCCCGGCATCAACAGAGTGGCGGAAGCGTTCAAGACCTTCGGGTTGCAGACGCGGGAAGAGGCCACCAAGCTGGCCAACAACTACCGGGAGGCGTTCAGCGTCATTGAGTCGTCTGGCCAAGCCACCGCGGAGCAGTTGCAGGAGGCTTTCAAGAAGTACGCAGAGGCCGCAATTGCCGCCAACGGCAGGGTCAGCAACAGCTACTTGGACTCCAAGGCGGCTGCTCTAGGCATGCAGATTCAGGTGGGTGAGGCCGATAAGGTCACGGTGTCTGCTATGGGCGCGGCAACAGCATCCACCCAGAACTTGGCAGCAGGGTTCCGGTCTGCAGGGGACGCAGCCGTGGAATCCTCCGGGCGTGCCACAGCCGCCTTGGAGCGTCAGGTTGCCGCTCAGGAGAAATCCATTGAGGCAGCCAAGCGCCAGCAGGCTTTGGAGAATCAACGCCGGGGCGTGGATGACCAAGGTTTCAGCGCAGACAAGAACGGCAACCGCATCGTGATGCAGAATGAGTTGGGCACACGCGCCGGCATCATCAACTTCCTGCGCGCATCAGGCGTGGATGACATGGAGGCGGCCAAGCGCATTGCCAACGAGTTTGCTGACAGCCAGGGGAACATTCCGTACTTCAACAACCCCGGCCAACGCAAGTACAACGCAGGCACGTTGAGCATGGCGGTGCTGAAGGCGGCGGAGGCGTACATCTACGGAGAAGGTTCTCAGTCCGCCAAGTTGAACACAGGCGGGGGCAACAACTCCAGTTCATCCAGTAGCTCCTCCAGCAGTTCATCACGCATCACAGCACCGTCGTCTGGCCACAAGACTTCCAGTTCCAGCGGCAGCAGTTCCAGCTCAACCAGTGGTCGTTCTGTCAACGTGAATTTCAACCTGGGGGGGCAGTCCGTTCAAGGTAAAATCGACGCCAACGACGAGACTGCCTTCTTGGGCATCTTGCAACGCGCGAAAGGAGTATCATGAGACTCATTGATCAGGTCACCTTCCAGGAGTTGGCTTTGCCCAACGACCTGCTGTGGACGGATGAGTTCCAATGGACTCCCGTTCAAGCCACCAACACGTACACCTTGACCGGGGCGCTTATCATTGAGCAGGGTGTGCGTCAGGCCGGACGCCCCATCACCTTGGCGGCAGACCCTGACATGGCTTGGGTGACGCGGGCAACGGTGCAGAAGCTGCGGGACTGGTCTGCCATCGCCGGGCGCAAGTTCAACCTCGTGTTGGAGTACGCCACTGACGTGCGTCAGTTCATCGTGGTGTTCCGTCACGAGGGCGACCCCGTAGGCGCAGCCCCGGTCAAAGGGTTCCCCGGTCACGCCAACGGTGATTGGTTCCGTGTTTCACTCAAATTTATCGAGGTGCCTGTATGAGCATTCAAACCGGGGACATCAAACTCCTCAAGTCCCAAGTCCTGCTGGACACAACCGACGGCGGTGGCTCCATGACCTCCAACGAGGTGGTGGACGGCCTGAGCAACAACCTGTTCGCCGATATCTCTGAGCTTGACCGTTCCTATGGGCGCGTGTCTTTGCGCAAGGCGTATGCAGCGGTGGTCACCACGAACGTGGACAGCTACTACGGCTCTCACGCCATCATCAGCCGCGTGCCGGATGACCCTCGTGTCAGCGTGAGCCTGTTCAGCACCAAGGCCTGGTTCGATCGTCGCACACAAGCTCGCGACAAGATCGAGCGCTACCTGGCGCGGGGGCCCAAGTGGGCTGGCCACTTGCTTGAGATGCAGCTGGAAGGTCAACGGGCCATTCAGTTGGCGGTGCGCCTTAACGACGAAGAACCCAAAGTCGGCCAAGGTCTGAACCTGGTTCAATTCGAGGGTCTGCCCACCGAATATGAGCAATATGTGCGTGTGACCAAGGTCACGTCACAGGAGCGCACGTTCACCGTCCAGGGCAAGGACGTTGTGCGCAAGGTGCTCACCGTGGAAATCAGTGACCCGCTCCGCTTCAACTTTGAGGGTCCAACCGTGGAGCAGTTTGAGACCGGCAACTTGGGCAAGGCGGTTTGCCGCGACACTCGGGTGGCCAACGCGGCTACCTACTACGGGGCGGTGAAGCTGACCAACGCGGCTGTGATTAACGACGCCTCCATTCAGGCTGACAGCATCTTCACGCAGCTGGTGCCGTCTGCTCAGTCTGAAACACCGATGGTGGACTTGGCCGCAGCCAGCCTCAGCAGCTTGTACGTGCCGGGCAATGACGGGTTGATCAGCGCCAGCGTGAACGCTCCTATTGGGCCAAATATCAAGTTGTACATCGGCAACTCGGTTGTGCCCGGTACGTTGAGCCTGACTGCAGGCGGCAACACGATTGTGGACAACGCCGGTGACTTGAAGTCCGGCTCTACCATCGTGGGCTTCATTGAGTACGACAAAGGTCTGCTCAACTTCACCGCCAACTCTTCCTCCTACAGCGGGTCTATGCCGCTCACGTTCAAGCCTGCAGCCGTACCCAGCCGCGTGGCGGACACAGCTTCTATCAGCATCGTGCAAGACACGCGGGGCTACAATTACACCATCACACTCCTGCCCATCCCGCAGCCGGGGTCGTTGTCGGTTAGCTACATGGCTCAAGGCAAGGTGTACTACCTGTATGAGAAGGGTGACGGTGTGTTGCGCGGCTCGGACGCGGCCTTCGGCGCTGGCAACCTCAACTTCATCACCGGCTCCGTTATCATCACCACCGGGGCGCTGCCGGACGCGGGGTCAGAACTGATTTTCGCGTGGGGCAAGGCGGCCACCGCATTCACGCGCGCCAATACGACTGTATTGCCTTCCCGCGTGGAAATCACCTTGAGTCACCAGCAGGTAGCGCCGGGGACGGTCAGCATCGAGTGGATTGTGGACGCGGTCAACAAGTTGGCCATTGACGACGGCAACGGAGCTATCACCGGGGACGCCGCGGGCAAAATCAACTACGCCAGCGGCAAGATTGAGCTCACCCCCACCGCTCTGCACCCGAAGGGAACCGAGTTCACGGTCAACTACCAATGGGGTCCACCCAACGAACAACGGTTCGACATGCCAACGCGGGACGGCAACGGCAACGTGACGGTCACTCTGCCCAACGTGGGTGGAGCAATCATCCCCAAGTCAGTGGAACTGGTTTGGAACGTGGACATTATGGACAGCGCCACGCTGGGCCGAATCTTCACCACGCAGACTTTTGAACCGCCTCCGCCTATGTTTATGCGTGACCCTCTTGTGCAAGCCTTTGACGACGGTTCTGGAGGCTTCAAGCGTTCAGGCGGTGCCGCGCAGGCTGGGTCAGTCAACTACAGCACACGTGAAATCTCCATCACTCCGGAGTTTGAGGTTCAGATTCCCAAGCCCATCTTCGGCAACAAGCAAATTGGCGAGACCCGGCAAGACCAAGTGGTCAACGGCGGCTCCACTCAGCTGGTGACACGGACGTACCGTTACCAATTGCTGTCTTGGCAGTACGTGCTGACGCTGGCCACCATGCCGGTTGATGAGAAGGGCTACATGATTGTTCGTTGGCGCACGGTTGCGGGCGGTACGGCGGCCACTGAGACGTTCCCAGCCAATCAGATTCGCTTTGACATCACGCCGGGTTTTGCTGAGGACATTCTGCAAGGCTCTGTGCGGTTCGGGCTGGGCAGCTTGACCTACATTGACCGCTTGGGCAGCCTGTACCACAGCGTGAACCCCACCACCGGAGCCGGGGTGTTGGCCGGACAAGTTCAGTATCAGTCCGGGGCTGTCACCTTGGACGACTGGACACCTGGCGCAACCAACAGTCTGACGCTTCAATCGTTGGTGACTGAAATGAACGTGCAGCCGGTGGATGAGGTAGTGTTCCGCGTACCCATTGCCCCGGTGCGTACCGGCTCTGTGCAGATTCGTGCTGTGCCAATTGAGGGCAACAACGGTGAGCAAATCAGTGTGACTGCCGACAGTACCGGGAAAATCAGCAGTCCGTACATGGTGGGAACTATAGACTATCAATCCGGTGTGGTGCGCATTCGATTCGGCCAAAAGGTGATCGTGGACGCCAACGTGCAAGCTCAACCTTGGTACAACGCTGACGCTGTATTCACTGAGGCGTCTGTACAGAAGATCATCAAGCCCCGGCCTGTGTACGCTGACAGCATCCGTTACAACGCGGTGGGGTACACCTACTTGCCGTTGAGCGCGGACGTGCTGGGCATGGACCCGGTGCGGTTGCCTTCGGACGGACGTGTACCTATCTTCCGCACGGGGGATGTGTGCGTTGTGCATCACACAGACAAGACGGTGTTCCCGGGCACCCCCAACGGGGGCACCGTATTGGACGTGGGCCGCGTGCGCGTGTCCTACATCAAGGTGCTAGATAGTGAGGGCACGCCGCTCGATCCGACGATGTACAACACAGATTTGGACGCGGGCACGGTGACGCTGAAGAGCAATTATGCTTTGGGCGCTTTGACCTTGCCTCTGTACGCGGAGCACCGCATTGAAGACATGGCGTTGGTGACGGACGTTCAAATCAACGGGCGGTTGGCGCTGAACCGGCCTCTGACTCACGACTACCCGGCGCAAGCTGCTGTGGTGTCGTCTGCGCTGATCTTCGGCGACTTGCAAGCTCGCGCCTTCAGCAAGTTCAGCCAAGAGTCATGGACCAACGTCTGGTCTGACAGCATCATCGGCAACCCCACCACCAGTCAGTACAATGACACCTTGTACCCGATTGTCACCACCAACAAAGGTGCGTTGGAGGAAAAGTGGGCGCTGATCTTTACGACCAGCACGTCGTTCCGCGTGGTCGGCAAATCTGTGGGCCAGATCGCGACAGGTGACATCAACACCGACCTGGCCCCGATCAACCCAGCCACTGGTCAGCCGTATTTCACGCTGAACAAGCTCGGTTGGGGTACCGGTTGGTCCGCAGGCAACGTGCTGCGCTTCAACACCGCGGCAGCCAACTACCCCATCTGGTTGGCGCGAACCGTGTTGCAGGGGCCGGCAACGGCATTGAATGATAGCTTCCAGCTGCAAGTGCGCGGCGACATTGATCGATAAGGAGAAACCTAAATGCTTCCCATCCTCTTCAAGAGCACCGACCAAGGTGCACCGGTGCTCAACAATGCAGCTGGCTCGCTGATCAGCGTGCTTGATGCCTGCCTTGTGACCGGCTTCAACTCACTCGGCGCCACCTCCCTGCAAGTGGTTTCCAATGTGTGTACCGTGACCACAGCGGCCAGCCACGGCTATCAGGTGGGTCAACGTGTGCTGATCGCCGGCGCGTCCACCTCGACGCTAAACGGCGACAAGACCGTGGTGGCCACCCCGACCGCTACGACGTTCACGTTCGCTGTGACCCAAGCCGACGGCTCTGAGACCCCCGGATCCGCGTCAGTCAAGCGGACGCCGTTGGGCTGGGTTAAGGAGTTCTCTGGTACTAACAAGGCTGTGTACCAGATGACCGACGCGGCCAGCTATGGTCAGCGTCTGCGCGTGGACGACTCGACAGCAGGTGTCGACGCCCGCGTCATCGGTGTGGAGAATCCCACCACGGTGGACGCCTACAGTGACGCCTTCCCCACTGACACTCAGAGGGCAGGCGGTGGTTATTGGTCGCGCGGCGCAAACAACACGACCGCCAAGTTCTGGGCCATCGTGGGTGACGAGCGCTTCTTCTACTACATCGTTGAGCACAGTGCTCGTAATGGCCCCTACCGTGGAACTAATATTGGTTACACGGGTGGCTACTTTGGCGACATTTTGTCGTTCAAAAATGGCGAAGCTTACGGGTGCATCATTGGTGGTTGCCACAACACCACGTCCGCTACTCAAGCAATGCCAGCGGTG